>ERZ777011.119-NODE-119-length-119440-cov-55.283804_pt1 | contig 119440 bp, 102 predicted proteins | sample MGYA00374964_ERZ777011 | MGnify/ENA primary metagenome ERZ777011 (study PRJEB29310, sample SAMD00008975) | mouse gut metagenome | study: EMG produced TPA metagenomics assembly of the Metagenome analysis of fecal microbiota from mouse which was promoted... | reverse complement strand
TGGCTCTTTTGAGTTTTTGCTCTCAAAAGTGTCAACTTTTTTCAGTTCAAGTCAATCGTGGCAATATGATAGAAAAATACACCGTGGAGCGCAAATGAGCCACCCCACGGTGTGTTTTAAATCGTTCTGAGTTTTTTATGACAATGCTTGCTCTATGTCGGCTATGATGTCATTGACATCCTCGATACCGACTGAGAGACGAATGAGGTCGGGGGCTACGCCTGCCTCACGCAATTGCTCGTCGGTTAGCTGACGGTGAGTGTGGCTTGCCGGGTGAAGTACGCATGTGCGGGCATCTGCCACATGTGTCACAATAGCTATGAATTTCAATCTATCCATAAACTTTATGGCATCCTCACGTGTGCCTTCAAGCCCGAAGGCTATAACGCCGCATGAACCGTTTGGCATATATTTTTTTGCCAAAGCGTTGTAACGGTTGTTGGGAAGTCCACAGTAGTTAACCCATTTCACTTTCGGATTTGCTTCGAGCCATTCTGCTACCACCTGTGCGTTCTCGCAGTGGCGTGGCATACGGAGATGCAGTGTCTCAAGTCCGAGGTTAAGCAGGAATGCGTTTTGCGGCGACTGTATAGAGCCGAGGTCACGCATTAGCTGTGCGGTAGCCTTGGTAATGTATGCATTTCTGCCGAAAGCCTTTGTGTAGGCAAGCCCGTGGTATGATTCATCGGGCTGGGTGAGTCCCGGGAACTTGTCGGGATATGCTTCCCAGTCAAAATTGCCACTGTCAACTATTGCACCACCGACGCTTACCGCATGTCCATCCATATACTTGGTGGTAGAGTGAGTGACTATATCCGCACCCCATTCAAACGGGCGACAGTTAATAGGTGTGGGGAATGTGTTGTCAACAATCAGCGGTACACCGTTACGATGAGCCACACGTGCGAATTTTTCTATGTCGAGCACCTCACCGCCGGGGTTTGAAATGGTTTCACCGAAGAGAGCCTTGGTGTTTGGACGGAATGCCTTTTGCAATTCTTCCTCTGACGCATTTGGGTCAACGAATGTACATTCAATCCCGAATTTCTTCATCGTAACGCCAAAAAGATTATAGGTGCCACCATATATATTGGATGATGTCACGAAGTGATCGCCACACTGGCAGATGTTGAACATGGCGTAGAAGTTGGCTGCTTGTCCGGATGAAGTGAGCATTGCTGCCACTCCGCCTTCAAGTGCCGCTATCTTTGCTGCGACGGCATCGTTGGTGGGATTCTGAAGTCGGGTGTAGAAATAGCCTGTCTCCTCAAGGTCGAAGAGTTTAGCCATTTGCTCGCTGGTGTCATATTTGAATGTGGTGCTTTGATATATGGGAAGCACACGCGGTTCACCTTTCGATGGTGTCCAGCCAGCCTGCACACAGAGGGTGGCGCTGCTGTATTTTTTATTGTTATCCATTGGCTCCGAGAAGTGGGAAGTTATGTGTGTTGAATGCTTAAAAACAAGGACCTCCCGAAATGGGGAAGTCCTTGTGGTAGTTATAGCCTGAGAAAGTGTAGAAGTCTATTAAGCGTTCTTCACTTTGTCAACAATAGCTTTGAAAGCTGCGGGATTGTTGAGAGCGAGGTCAGCGAGGACTTTGCGGTTGATTTCAATCCCTGCTTTGTGGATGAGGCCCATGAGCTTTGAGTAAGAAAGATCCTCAAGACGTGCGGCAGCGTTGATACGCTGGATCCAGAGGGCACGGAAGTTGCGCTTCTTGTCCTTGCGGTCACGGTAAGCGTAGGTAAGACCTTTTTCCCAAGTGTTCTTGGCAACGGTCCACACGTTACGGCGGCATCCGAAGTAACCACGAGTAAGTTTAAGGATTTTCTTGCGACGAGCTCTTGAAGCTACATGATTTACTGATCTTGGCATTTTGTGAATGTTTTGTGAATGTCAGCGGCACGTTATGCTCTTAAATTGGGGTGGCTGAACATTCGGTTAAATAATTGAATTGGAAATCACGATTTTAAAGATAGTGAAAACTTGCTACTCTTATTTGAGCGCGAGGAGTTCCTTGACATTTGAAGAATCGGCACGTGACACGAGTGAGAAGTGTGTCAAGTTACGTTTCTGCTTTTTGGTTTTCTTTGTCAAGATGTGGCTCTTGAAAGCATGTTTTCTCTTGATTTTTCCTGATCCGGTAAGGGTAAACCTCTTTTTGGCACCGGAATTAGTCTTAATCTTTGGCATTGGTTGTGTTAATTAAAAAATTTGTGTTATGTCGTGATAATTCACTTTTTATTTTTTCTTAGGGCTGAGCATGATGATCATGCGCTTTCCTTCGAGCACGGGCATCTGGTCAACCTTGCCGTATTCCTCAAGGTCGTTGGCAAAACGGAGCAACAATACTTCGCCTTGTTCCTTGAAGAGGATCGAGCGTCCTTTGAAGAACACGTAAGCTTTCACCTTGGCTCCTTCCTGCAGGAAGCCGATGGCGTGCTTTAGTTTGAAGTTGTAATCGTGGTCGTCGGTCTGAGGCCCGAATCGGATCTCCTTCACCACCACCTTAGTGGCTTTGGCTTTTTGCTCCTTCTGGCGTTTCTTCTGCTGATACAGGAACTTCTGATAGTCCAGAATCTTGCAGACAGGGGGTTGCGCAGTAGGCGAAATCTCGATGAGGTCCAAACCAAGACCGTCAGCGATTTTCAACGCTTCCTGGATGGGGTAGACTCCGGTTTCCACATTATCGCCCACAAGTCGAACCTCACGGGCACGGATGTGTTCGTTGATTGCGTAGGGGTCTTTGTCCTTACTGTTGTTTAACGGACGTCTCGCGCCGTTATTGTTGTTATTGTTGTTGTTTGGGCGCGGCGGACGCGGGTTGAAAGGTTTTTTCTCCATTCAGGGGGGTTATTGATTAATCATTTTGTTGACTTCTTCAGTCAATTCGGCTGCAAAGGTAGCAATTTTCATCGAACCTTTATCACCTTCGCCCTGTTTTCTTACAGAAATTTCATCATTTTCTGCTTCTTTTTCACCAACAATGAGCATATAAGGTATTCTCTTAAGCTCGTTGTCGCGAATTTTCTTGCCGATTTTTTCATTTCTGTCATCCACTTGGGTGCGGATGTCGAGGGCGTTGAGGCGGTCAGCCACACTATGAGCGTAGTCGTTGAACTTCTCTGATATCGGGAGCACCACTGCCTGCTCGGGAGCGAGCCATAGCGGGAAGCGTCCGGCGGTATGTTCAAGAAGCACAGCTACGAAGCGTTCCATAGAACCGAAGGGCGCACGGTGGATCATCACCGGACGGTGCTTCTGGTTGTCGCTACCGGTATATTCGAGCTGGAAGCGTTCGGGAAGGTTGTAGTCTACCTGAATTGTTCCGAGCTGCCAGCGGCGACCGAGAGCGTCCTTGACCATGAAGTCAAGTTTCGGACCATAGAAAGCTGCTTCTCCTAATTCGGTACGTGCGTTGAGACCCTTTTCCTTGCAAGCTTCGATGATAGCGTTCTCTGCAAGGTGCCAGTTCTCGTCCGAACCGATATATTTATCCTTGTTGTTGGGATCTCGGAGTGAAATCTGCGCTTCGAAGTTGTCAAACTTCAATGCCTTGAAGATGTAGAAGATGATATCCATAACTTTGAGGAACTCATCCTTAATCTGGTCGGGGGCGCAGTAGATGTGTGCGTCGTCCTGCGTGAAGCCGCGCACACGGGTAAGTCCGTGAAGCTCGCCGCTCTGTTCGTAGCGGTACACGGTGCCGAACTCAGCGAGACGCAGAGGAAGGTCACGGTAACTGCGGGGGAGCGCACGGAATATCTCACAGTGGTGAGGGCAGTTCATAGGTTTGAGCAAGTATTCCTCACCTTCCTCGGGAGTATGTATGGGCTGGAATGAATCCTTGCCATATTTTGCATAGTGTCCAGATGTCACATAGAGGTTCTTGTTGCCTATATGGGGAGTGATTACCTGCTGGTAACCGTATTTCTTCTGAATTTTGCGAAGGAACTGTTCGAGACGGTCACGGAGTGCTGTGCCTTTGGGGAGCCACAAGGGAAGACCTGCGCCTACATTCTGAGAGAAGGCGAAAAGTTCCATCTCTTTACCGAGCTTGCGGTGGTCGCGCTTCTTGGCTTCTTCGAGAAGAACGAGATACTCGTCGAGCATCTTTTTCTTGGGGAAGGTGATACCGTACACACGTACAAGCTGGTTGCGCTTTTCGTCGCCGCGCCAGTAAGCGCCTGCGAGCGATGTCACTTTCACAGCCTTGATGGGTGCTGTGTTGGCGATGTGCGGACCACGGCAAAGGTCGGTGAATGAACCTTGTGTATAGGTGGTGATGTGTCCGTCTTCAAGTTCGCTGATAAGCTCGCACTTGTATTCTTCGCCACGTTCGCCGAAGAGTTTGAGTGCATCAGCCTTTGAGATGTCTGCACGAACTATCGGGTTCTTCTGCTGAGCAAGTTCCAGCATACGTTTTTCGATGCATGGGAAATCTGCGGCAGTGATGGTATGCTCTCCCGGGTCGATGTCATAATAGAAACCGTTCTCGATAGCCGGACCGATACCGAACTTCACACCGGGGAACAAATCCTGGAGCGCTTCGGCAAGAAGGTGGGCTGATGAGTGCCAGAAAGCATGTTTGCCTTCGGGATCATCCCATTTGAACAGACGGATAGTGGCATCCTCGGTGATTGGACGGGTGATGTCCCATTCTTTGTCGTTCACTGAGGCTGCGAGTATGTCGCGGGCGAGCTGAGAGGACAAGCTCTCGGCAATCTGGAGCGGGGTAACACCGCTTTCAAATTGCTTTACGCTCTGGTCGGGGAATGTAATATTAATTGTTGCCATTATTTAATAATGTGGTGTTGTGGAACCATACGAGCGGCTCCATTTCAGTTTTCAGCTTGCAAAGATAGTAAATATTACTTATATATCACTGCATTAGCCTGAATTTTTTTAACGCAAGTGTCAAAAATGAACAGTCTGATGTCTGTTCCCGCTCTTCTTTTTAGAATTTTACGAGGATGCGGAACACTTTACCGGGATCAGCTACCCATGTTTTCATGGCGTTGAGGGCGGTGTCAGGTTCGACAATCATTGAGATAAGACGCTCCACAGGGCATTTGCCGGTTGACATATAGCGTATCACTGCCCGGAAATCAGCGGGAAGGGCGTTGCGTGAGCCATAGATGTTAAGCTCCTTCTGCACGAACAGCTGTGTGCGCAAGGGCACTTCCTTTTTTGCATAGCCGATACATACCACACGTCCGGCAAACGCTACCTCGTCGAATGCCTGTATATAAGTGGCAGGTGCGCCGACCGCTTCGATCACCACCGAGGGACCGTCTCCGTCGGTGATTTCCTGAATGAGTGTGTGGGCGTCATCCTTGCTTGTGTTGATTGTATAGGCTGCACCCATGGCGGTTGCTACATCTAATTTTTCATCGTCAAGATCTACGGCTATCACTGTGGCACCTCTTAATGATGCTCTTACTATAGCTCCCATACCTATCATGCCGCATCCTATGACCATCACGGTGTCATTGTCTGACACCTGCGCACGGTCAACCGCATGAAATCCCACGCTCATAGGCTCGATAAGCGCACAGTCACGTGTCGAGATGCCCGGTGCGGGGATTATTTTTTCCCACGGCATGGCTATGTACTCACACATGGCACCATTGCGCTGAACACCGAGAGTGGCATTGTTGCGGCAGGCGTTCACTCGTCCGTTACGGCATGAAGAGCATTTGCCGCAATTGGTGTAGGGGTTGACAGTGACATGCATACCTTCCGTGAATAAGCCTTCGGGAACATCGCTCCCTATTGAAGCGATAGTGCCACCTATTTCATGCCCCGGTATTACCGGAAGTTTAACCATTGGATTTAATCCACGGAATGTGTTTAGATCCGAGCCGCAGAACCCTACATACTCAATTTTCACGAGCACCTCGTTGGGCTTCAGTTCAGGCATCGGTCTGTCATGGGTCACCGCCATCTCTCCGGCGGCTTCGATTACTATTGATTTCATATCTATCTTATCGTCTATTTTATGTTTCTATTCAGACATGTTTTTTATGTATGGTAATCTCACGGGGTCTTTGAATCCGTAAAATTCCACGGCGTTCCTTCCGAGTATTGCCGACTTTTCTTCGTGGGTCAGGTCAGGCGTTTTTGCTATAAAGTCGTATGACATGCGGTAGGTTATTGCCGTTATGGTGCGGGGATAGTCCGAGCCCCACATCAGTTTGTCGGCACCTACGAGGTCTATTGACTCCTTTATAGCCTTTATGGCTCCATTAAAAGGATAGAATTCGGAGTTAAACAGCCATGTTATGCCGCCCGATTCTATTCTCACATTTTCGTTTCGGGCAAGTTTTATCTGTTCTTGCCATCCGGGGTGTGTCACCATCCCGAAATGACCGATTGCAATCTTAAGCCTCGGATAGGAGGCGATGATTTCATTCATTTCACCGACTTGGCAGTCACCGTCAACAAGGTCGATTGACAGAATGATGTTTTCCCTCTCCATTATTCCAAACATCTCCATCATTTCAGCGGAGGTGAGCCACACGCGTCTGCCATCGACATTCACGAGCCTTTGTGCCGGTATCTTTACGGCTTTAAACCCTTGTGCGATCATCGCTTTGGCATCATCTATGAACGACGGTTTTCTGAAATCCACCATTCCGCACACGAGGAATCGTTCGGGGTAGCGGCGTTGCGCATCGAGCAGGTATTCATTCTGTATTCCATCGATGAATTCCTGTGTGATGACTGCGGCGGAGACTTGGGCGTAATCCATATTGGCGAGAAACACTTCCGCCGAGTTTACTCCATCGACCATGAATGGCGGTACCATCTGCACCTCTTCCCCCATGAACATGGAGCGCCCTCGGGTTGTGGTGCGTATCTCCATTCCGTCAACCACTGTGTCCTGTTTCAGCCACAGGTGGGCGTGTGCGTCTATTATCGGGTAAAATTCCATGATGTAACTGTTAAGAGTTTGCCCATGATACTCGCTTCTGATCACCGATTATCTCCCTGACCTCATCGGCAAGCTGTGAGTCGAATTCATCTTCGATATATCGTATGTTAAGCGCCACATTGTCAGGATTAGCAGAGCTGAACAGGGTTGTGGCTATACGGGGATTGCTTACTGAGAATTGCATGGCGAGCTTTTCGATGGGATACCCCTTTGCCGTGCAATATTCGGCAGCTTTTTTACATGCTTCCACAAGCGGAGCGGGTGCCGGATGCCATGAGGGCACACCTCTCTGCGAGAGCAGTCCCATTGACAGCGGGGAAGCGTTGATAACTCCGATTCCGTTTGATTCAAAGAAGTCAAGGTAATCGAGAAGCTTGTCATCGTTGAGGGCATAGTGGCAGAATGTCAGCACTGTTTCCACTTGTCCCGGTTCGGCATGTTCTATCACCCATTTGAGGTTTTCGAGCTGGAGGTCGGTGATGCCTACATGGCTCACCACACCTTTGTCCCGTAGCTCCACAAGTGCCGGAAGGGTCTCGGTTACCACTTGGTTGAGGTCGGCAAACTCGATGTCATGAACATTTATTAGGTCGATATGGTCAATTCCGAGTCGGTCCATGCTTTCATACACGCTCTCTGTTGCCCGTCGTGCCGAATAATCCCATGTGTTGACGCCATCCTTGCCGTAACGACCGACTTTGGTAGAAAGATAATATTTGCTTCTGTCTATCTCCCGTAGGGCTTTACCGAGGACGGTTTCTGCCATATAGTGTCCGTAATATGGGGACACATCTATGAAGTTCATGCCATTGTCTATAGCCACATGTACTGCTTCGATGGCTTTTGCTTCCTTTATGTCGTGGAACACTCCTCCGAGCGATGATGCGCCAAAGCTTAGGGCAGACACTTTCATCCCGGTATTTCCTAATTCGTTATATTTCATAATGTGATGATGTTTTAAATCAGTTCATGCTTAGAACTCTGATAATATGAGTTCATTTGCAAAATTAATCAAAAAATATATGTTACGTATGTTTTATAAAAGTTTAAATCAGCCCATTATATTAGTTCTTTGTCTGATGTGTGAAAAAATCCCCTTTTTTGCTTAACTTTGTGGTCACGATGAAGAAGATTGATAATGCCACAGTACAAAGGATACTTGATGCCGCCGACATAGTTGAGGTGGTAGGTGACTTTGTGAGCCTGAAGCGGAGGGGAGCCAATTATGTTGGTCTATGTCCGTTTCACAACGACCGTTCTCCTTCATTTTATGTGTCGAAGGCTAAGGGGATGTGCAAATGTTTCAGCTGCGGTGAGGGTGGTAGCCCTGTGAGCTTTCTGATGAAGCTGGAGCAGATGTCCTATACGGAGGCATTGCGTTATCTCGCAAGGAAATATAACATCGAGATTGAGGAGCGGGAGATGACCGCTCAGGAGCAGCAGGAGGAAAGCGACCGTGAAAATATGCTCGCTCTCAACGACTTTGCCATGAGGTATTTTGAGAAAAACCTTCTCGACACTCCCGATGGGAGAGATATAGGTCTTTCTTATTTCCGTTACCGTGGCATCAGCGATCAGATGATAGAGCGCTTCCATCTCGGCTATGCCCTTGAGGAGCGTGACGCGCTTTATAAATATGCCGTCGAGCGAGGGTACAGCGAGAAGTATGTGCTTGAAACCGGACTTTGCACTAAGACTGAGGATGGTAAGGTGTATGATCGTTTCCGTGGACGTGTGATTTATCCGATACTCTCCCTGTCGGGCAAGGTAGTGGCGTTCGGTGGCAGAACTCTGAAAAAAGAGAAGACTATTGCCAAATATGTAAACTCCCCCGAGTCAAACATATACCAGAAGCGAAAAGAGCTTTACGGTCTGTTTCAGGCGAAGCAGGCTATATCGAAGGCTCAGAAGTGTATTCTTGTGGAGGGATACATGGATGTTATTTCCATGCATCAGGCAGGGGTATGCAATGTCGTGGCATCTTCCGGCACAGCCCTTACAGTGGAGCAGGTGCGTCTGATAAAGCGTTTCACTACTAACGTGACACTGATTTACGATAGTGACGCTGCCGGTATCAAGGCTTCGCTCCGAGGTATTGAGCTGTTGCTGCAGGACGGGATGGACATCAAAGTGTTGCTGCTCCCCGAGGGTGAGGACCCTGACTCTTTCGCCCAAAGCCATAGCTCGACAGAGGTTGAGGAATACATTTCGGCACATGAGACTGACTTTATCAGTTTTATGGCTCGCATACTGATGGGGGAGGCTGCCAATGACCCGTCGAAACGTGCGAGGGTGATAACTCAGGTGGTGAAGACCATAGCTTTGATACCTAATGAGATTACTCGCAATGTCTATGTTCAGGAGTGTTCACGCATCCTCTTCATGGATGAGGATGTGTTGCAGCGTGAGGTGGGTAAGTATTTTAATGAATACAGCCTGAAATCACGTGAGGATAAGCTACGTGCCGAGTCTTTGACCGTGGAGCAACCGCAGCCTCAATCATCTGCTGTTTCAGAGGGTAGTGTTACTTCAACTGAAACTGCTGAGGATGTGCGCCAAGAAGCTTCTCAGGAAAACCGCCATGCGAGGTTCTTGCGCCCATACGAGCTTGCAGTGATTAAAATGATAGCCAAATATGGTAATCTCGCATTTGCGGAGGGTGTGGACGATGACGGTAACACACTCCCTGTCACCGTGCTTGAATATATAGAAGGTGACCTTGCCGCCGACGGGATAGCTTTCACCAATCCTGACATTGCACATTTCATGACACAGGCGCAGATACTTAGCCGAGCCACATGGGATGAAGATTTAAAAAGACAGTGTGAGAAGCTGGAGGAGCGTCGCCGTGAAGAATTTGCAGCCGGAGTGGCTTCCATCCGTGAGAAAGCCACGGATGTTGGCAGCATCACTGCCATGGAGCGAGGATTGCAGGAGACGGTAGATGCAAATTATGCGCGCGGCATAGAGGAATTTAGCGCCGGTTACCTCTCAAAACTTATGTGCTCGTCACCTGACGATGTGGTGCGCAATCTTGCCACAGAGCTGGTGGTGGAACGCCACATATTAAGTAAGGTACACACGAAGTATGCCAAGGTTGACACTGAGCAGGATTTGTTGGGTGAGCTTGTCCCCCGCACACTCCACGAACTGAAGGATGCCATATTGTGGGCGCGTCTTGATGATGCACGCCGTGAGTTGCGTGAATGTGCCGGCGATTATGACCGTGCGCTTCAGCTTATGGCAAGGATGAAGGAGATTGAGACGACACGCTCCGAGCTTGCCAAGCTGATCGGTGATCGTGTGATAGCCCCTCGCAAATGATAAATAAAAAAGCAGACTGACCTCACGGCCCATCTGCCTCCTAATCTACAATCTTGTAAAAAACATATATATTGAAAAAACGATTCTATTTCATTATTTCTTAAATCCCTAAACTCTTTCTGTGCGCAATTGTATATGAGAACCATGCGCCATATTCATGCCGGTGGCTGATATGCGCAGTCAGAGGTTCGATAGGGGATTGTGGGGTATGTTAGTATATATTGCTGTGTTTATTATTTGTTAAGTTCGTAGCCTGTCACTATGACGAGCTCTTGTGCTTGCAAATATAGAGATAGGATTTCTGAAATCCAAATAAAAATGGGATAAAAATCAAGAAAAATTAGATTTTTTAAAATGTGTATCTCATTGGTATACAGAAGTGTATACCATTAGGGTAAACCCCGACCGGACTTGATGTCCGATGGCTGTTCCACGCTTCCATTTAATGGCACGTTTGCCCCTGTTCGTATGACAATTAACCTTATCGGTATAATTTGTTATGTTTTTTTCACCATTCAAGGATGCTACTTAACGAAAATGTTGTTAACTTTGCATCTTGAAAAAATGTTTTGCGCCATATATCGCATTATGACTACTAATAAGTTACCTTTATATTTTTTGATTGCCATGATGATGGCAGTGTTTTCTGTGGGTTGCAACAGCGATTCGGAGACACTGGTCATTGATGGCGATTTCGGGAATTGTACCGTGTCCTCGTTTAATCTTAAGAAAGATGACAGCGTGCTCGTGCATCTCGATTCAGTGTATTTTTCTATCGATCTGGTTAAAGCCGAGATATTCAATGCAGACTCGCTGCCTAAAGGCACTGACGTGAGCAAAGTGCTGGTAAATATCAACACTTCATCCGCAAGCAAGTGTGATCTCACATGGCGTATCCCCGGCACAATGCGTGACACCACCGTTAATTATATCGACCAGCCTAACGATAGCGTGAACTTTGCCGACGGTCCTGTGAAAATGCTTGTTGTCTCCTCTAACGGACAGACCAAACGTAATTACACTATCCGTGTGAATGTTCATCAGGTTGAGCCTGACACTCTATACTGGGATAAGCTCGCCATGACCACTTTGCCCGGTGAGATAGACAAACCGACAATGCAGAAAACCGTGGAATTCGGTGGTCAGATTGTAAATTTGACCTCTGACGGTAACTCGGCATCCGTGTCGAAATGTGCCAATCCGTATAATTCGGCTTGGTCGTCGGAATCAGCCCTTCTCCCGGCAAACGCTAATATAAGTTCCTTTACCGCAACTTCCGATGCGCTCTATATTATAGATGGTGTGGGTAACCTCTACACCTCTGCCGATGGAGCTACTTGGATCCCTACAGGTACAGTCATGTCATATATATATGGTGGCTATGAGGACAAAGTGCTTGGTGTGCGTTACAGCGACGGTGCTTGGACACATCTTACATATCCAGCCACGGATGAACAGCCTGTGGCTTCGGGATGTCCTGTGAGCGGCACCGGTCAGATGATGGTCTATGAGACAAAATGGAGCGTGGCACCGCTTGCTATGTTTGTTGGTGGTAAGGACGCTTCCGGTATGCTCGTAGGTTCCGCTTGGGGCTACGACGGTAAGAAATGGGCTAAAATCAGCAACACAGATATTGATGAGCGTGAAGATGTGTCTCTTTTCCCATACATGACACCTAAGGTCAACAAAACCAATTGGAAGGTTACCGAACGCTCGGTGCTTGTGGCTCTTGGTGGTAAGTATGAGATTACCGGCGGTCCGGTCGTATCCAAGACAGTGTATATCTCTTACGACCAAGGTCTCAATTGGAAAGAGGCTGACAGCTACATGCAGCTTCCCGAATATATTTCGGGCTTCTCAGGCGCTCAGGCTATTGTTATGAATGCCACTTTATCCGACTCCCGTTCATTTGGCGGCAGCTGGACTTCATATCCCTCTCGTCGTTTGCCGGCTTGGGCAACTCCGGTTCCCGAGATGTCGTTGAGCCGTGCGGTTAAACCTGTTACAGAGTGGGAATGTCCCTACATCTATCTGTTTGGTGGAGAGGATGCGCTTGGCAATCTTTATGACACCGTATGGCGCGGTGCCATAACCCGCTTTACTTTCAAGCCACTTTACTAAGCTTCCCCGACGAGTTGAGGACGCTTTCGATAATTATATTGGTGCTCATGGCGGCATTTCACAATGCTGCAGCTGCACAGTCGCAATCGCAGATGGAGACATATCGACTCGACATAGGTGCGGGAGTGGGAATGTCGGGGTATCTCGGCGATGCCAACAGCGGTAATCCGTTCTCTCATCCCGGAGTGGGATTGAATGCGTCGTTGAGATATTTGGCTAATACCCGATGGGCTTTCAGAGGCATCCTTACGGCAGCTTCTCTAAGCGGTTCCACCAAGGATATGAGCAATGTGCTGCCCGGAGGAGCGGCATACGATTTCAAATCATGGGTCTATGACCTCGGCGCCCGTGCTGAGTTCAATTTCTTCAATTACGGATTGGGAAAAGAATACCAGCAGATGAGCCGTTTCTCACCTTACCTTTCGTTGGGTATTGGTGTGACGATGGCAAGTGTGGAGGGTGACACCTTCACGGCGGCGACACTCCCGATGGGAGTGGGGGTGAAGTATAAACTGCAACCCCGTGTGAACCTTGGTTTGGAATTCACAATGACAAAAGTGTTTGGAGATCACATAGACGGAAAAGACCTTTCAGATATTTATCTGATTAAAAGCTCTTTCCTTAAGAATACCGATTGGTATTCCACTCTGATGATTTCCCTGAGTTATGAATTTGGCGAGCGATGCGTCACTTGTCACAGGATTGATTAATATATGATAGAAGAAATAGATAAAAACCGGATTCCCCGCCATGTCGCCATCATCATGGATGGCAACGGCAGATGGGCGCAAGCCCGCGGCATGGATCGAAGCGAAGGGCATGTGGAGGGCGTGAACACCGTCCGCCGCATCACTGAGATTGCTTCGGAAACCGGTGTTGAATATCTGACTCTATACACATTTTCGACAGAAAACTGGAATCGCCCCAAGGCTGAGGTGGATGCCCTGATGCATCTCATCGTGATAGCTATAGAGCGTGAGACTCCTGACCTGATTAAAAACAATGTGCGTCTGAACATGATTGGTGACACTTCCCGGATTCCCGCTGAAGCCTACAACCGTCTGTGTCAGTGCATGAAGGACACTTCACATTGTACCGGTCTCACTCTTACGCTGGCTATAAGCTATTCGGCACGCTGGGAGATTCTTGATGCTTGCCGACGTTTTGCCGCCGATGTGGAGGCTGGACGGAAAAAAGCTTCCGAGATGGACTGCGATAAGGCATTTGAGCAATATCTCACCACTTCGGGTATGCCTGATCCCGACCTGCTTATCAGAACCGGAGGCGACCATCGCATAAGCAATTTCCTGTTGTGGCAGATCGCTTATTCCGAAATTTATGTAACTGATACTTTCTGGCCTGATTTCACCAAGGAGGATTTCCTAAAGGCAATAGTTAATTTCCAACACCGGGAACGCCGATTCGGCTTGACTTCCGACCAGATTAAATAGACCAATCCATACTTTCCATTCCCAACGTCTCATTATGCGTTTCAGAATATCAACTTACTTAGTTCTCGTAGTCACATTGCTGACAACTGCATTTGGTGCATCGGCGCAACTCCCTACCGATACAATCTATGCTCCTAACGTGCTTTTCTCGGGGTTGCCAAGAACCTACGAGATTGCCGACATCGAAGTTCGCGGTGCCGACAACTATGACGAGAATAATGTGATAGGTTACACCGGACTTAAAATCGGTGATATAATAGAAGTTCCCGGTTCGGATCTCACTGATGCCGCAAAACTTCTGTGGCAACAGCTCCTGTTCTCAAAAGTGCAGATTACCATCGACAAGGTTGTCGGTGACAAAGCTTGGATCGTGATTAACCTTCGCCAGCAGCCCCGCATCTCTGAAATTAACTACAACGGGGTCAAGAAGGGTGAAAAGCAGGATCTTGAAGAAGCTCTCCAGCTCATGAAGGGTAACCATATAACCCAAAACATTGTCAACAGTGCCGAACGAATCATCAAGAAGTACTACTCAGGTAAAGGTTTCGGAAATGCGCAGGTGAAAATCAACCTGACCGACGACCTTGCCAATCCTAATCAGGTGATTGTTGACATTAACGTTAACAAAAACGATAAAGTTAAGGTCCACAAGATATATATCGACGGCAATGAGGTGCTGAGTGACAATCAGATCCAGCGCACCATGAAGAAGACAAACGAGAAGGGCAAACTTCTCAACCTCTTCCGTCAGAAAAAATTTGTGGAGAGCGATTACCATGATGACCTTAACCGTATAATTCAGAAATATAACGAAAAAGGTTATCGTGACGCTGCCATCCTCGCTGACTCCGTTGTGCCTTTCGACGAAAAGACCGTGGATGTCTACATTAAGGTTGATGAAGGTAAGAAATACTATATCAATGATGTGACTTGGGTTGGTAACACCATCTATCCTACCGAGGCGCTTGACCGTGTGCTCGGAATCGAAAAAGGTGACGTCTACAACCAGAAACTTCTTAACAAGCGTCTGTCGGAGGATGACGATGCTATCTCAAGCCAGTACATGGACCATGGTTACCTGTTCTTCAATGTGGTGCCCATCGAAAAGAATGTCAACGGTGACTCTATTGACCTCGAAATGCGTATAGTCGAAGGTCCGCAGGCTCGAATCAACAATGTCATCATCAATGGTAACGACCGTCTGTACGAGAAGGTTATCCGCCGTGAGCTCCGTGTGAAACCGGGTGAGTTGTTCTCAAAGACCGACTTCGTGCGTTCAGTGCGTGAAATTGCCCAGACCGGACACTTTAACCCTGAAAACCTTGACGCCCGTCCCGAACCTAATCAGGAAGACGGTACTGTGGATGTGGTATTCAATCTCGAATCCAAGTCAAACGACCAGTTTGAGTTCTCAATGGGTTGGGGTCAGACCGGTATCATCGGTAAGGTAGCCATCAAGTTTACAAACTTCTCTATAAAGAATCTTTTCTATCCGAACTCTTACAAGGGTCTCATCCCGCAGGGTGAAGGTCAGCAGTTGACCATCTCGGCTCAGACCAATGCCCGCTACTACCAGTCGTACGGAATTTCATTCCTCGACCCGTGGTTTGGCGGCAAGCGTCCTAACTCTCTGTCCGTATCGGCATATTACAGCCGTCAGACAGGTGTAAACTCCTCGTTCTATAGCCGTAACCTTAATAATTATTACTACGGTTACAGCGGTCTTTATGGCGGTTACAATAATTATTATGGTGATAACTACTCATACGAGAACGCATACGACCCCAACAAGTATCTTCAGATGCTTAACTTCTCGGTGGGCTTCGGTAAGCGTTTGAGCTGGCCTGATGACTTCTTCACATTCCAAGCCGAACTCGGATATACTTGGTATAGCCTTAAGAACTGGGAGTACCTTTTCGAAATGCAGAACGGTACCTCAAATTCTATCACCCTCGGCTTGACTCTCGCACGTAACTCTACCGATAACCCCTTGTACACACGTACAGGTTCAAATATCTCTCTTAACCTCCAGCTGACACCTCCGGCATCGCTGTTCGGGAACAAGAACTGGAAGCAGCTCTATTACATGAAAGAGCAGGCAACTGCCGATCGTGACCGTGAGAAGCTTAATCTTGCCGCTCGTCAGATGTACCGCTGGATTGAGTACTGGAAGTTGCGTTTCAAATCACGCACCTACACTCCGCTTAACAATGCCGAACAGTACACTCTCGTGCTCATGACCCGTGCCGACTTTGGTTTGCTTGGCAGTTACAACAGATATCTGAAATCACCGTTTGAGACATTCTATGTCGGTGGTGATGGTATGTCAGGCTCATATACATACGCTCAGGAGACCATCGCCCTCCGCGGTTACGATAACGGACAGTTGACTCCGTGGAACACAGGCGGCGCAGGTTATGCCTACACACGTTTCGGTATGGAAGTCCATTTCCCGTTCATGTTGCAGCCTACCACCACTATCTACGGTCTTGCATTCGTTGAAGGTGGTAATGCGTGGTCGTCAGTCAAGAATTTCTCACCCTTCGACCTCAAGCGTAGTGCCGGTGCCGGTGTGCGTATCTTCCTCCCGATGGTCGGTATGATGGGTATTGACTGGGCATACGGTTTCGACAAGGTGTACGGACAGAAGGGCGGATCTCACTTCCACTTCATTCTCGGACAGGAATTCTAATCCGCATCTGAGCGTCTGTGACGTATAATATTCATGTGAATTAAACTTTTCACCAAGTAGTGCGTCTATATAATATAAACAACAATTTTATTGACACTTACTTACTCTTGAAGATGAAAAAAATATTCCTAACGCTGGCTATAGCGATGGTTTGCGCATTCGGTACGAGCGCACAGAAATTTGCCCTTGTCGATATGGATTATATCCTCGGCAGCATCCCCGATTATGAGATGGCAAATGAACAACTCAACCAGTTGTCGCAACGTTGGCAGAAAGAGGTTGAGGCTGTGGCTAAAGAAGCCGAGACCATGTATAAGAATTATCAGAAGGAAATGGTCTTCCTCACCGACGACCAGAAGAAACAGCGTGAGGACGCTATTGTGGCAAAGGAGAAATCCGCAGCCGAGCTTCGCCAGAAATATTTCGGTCCCGAAGGTGAACTTTACAAAAAGCGCCAGTCGCTCATGAAGCCGATTCAGGAAAATGTCTACAATGCCGTTAAGAAAGTATCGGAAGAGAGGGGCTATCAGTGCATATTCGACCGTGCTTCATCGGCTGATATCATTTTCGCTTCCCCCCGTATAGATGTCTCTAACGAGGTCCTTGAAAAGTTAGGTTATTCCAAATAAATTACTTAACTTTGCACGGCAAATAAATAAAAGCTGGAAGGCTGAGTCGCATTTATCGGTGAATTTGTCCGAAAGCTAACAAGTAACTAAATAAAAAAAACTTCAGAATACAACAATGATTAAGAAACTATTGCTCGCAATCATGATTGCGCTCCCCATGAGCGTGTTTGCACAGAAATTCGCTGTCATCAACACTCAGGAACTCATGGAGTCTATGCCCGAACTCCAGACCGTGAAGGAACAAATGGAAGCTTCCAGCAAGAAGTACGAAGATGAATTCGCAAAGCTTCAGGAAGAGTTCTCAAAGAAGTTTGAAGAATTCCAGGCTCTTGAAGAATCAACTCCCCAGACCATCAAGGAACGCCGTATGCAGGAAATGCAGGAACTCGAAAACAAAGTTAACCAGTTCCGTCAGACTGCAGCTCAAGACCTCCAGCGTCAGCAGCAGCAGCTCATGGCTCCTATTCAGGAAAAGGTCGTTAAGGCTATCCAGTCAGCAGGTGCCGAAGGCGGTTACACTTTCATATTTGAAAACGTTGTGCCCCTCTACACCGGTACTGATGTGACTGACATCACAGCTACTGTTAAAACCCGTCTCGGCATAAAATAATGCCGGTCATTCCGTAAGGATAATAGAACCCATAAGGACGTGTGACAAACCTCAGTGGTTTGACATACGTCCTTTTATAAACATACGGCTATATGCCGTAGCATAAATCAACCCTTTAATAAATCACGTCATATTCTCCCGCTATGTTCCGAATCAAGCGCATGGACATATTCATCTTGCAGAGCTTTGTGCCTCTGTTTCTGATGACGTTCTGTATCTGCTTGTTTATAGTGCTGATGCAATTCTTGTGGCGTTACATCGACGACCTTGTAGGTAAAGGTCTCGGTGTGGATGTGATAGCTGAGCTTTTTTTCTACGCCGCACTTACCATGATACCTATGGCATTGCCGCTTGCCATACTTTTGGCATCGTTGATGACATTCGGTAATCTCGGCGAGCAGTTTGAGCTTACCGCTATGAAGGCATCGGGAATCTCTCTGATACGTACGATGGCACCGTTGATAGTACTGATGGTGCTTGTGGCGACAGGAGCTTTCTTCTTTCAGAACAATGTTCTTCCGATAGCTCAGACCAAGATGTGGACGCTCCTTTACTCCATGAGGCAGAAGTCGCCGGAGTTGGAAATACCCGAAGGTGTGTTCTACGATCAGATTCCCGGCTATAACCTCTTCGTGCAGGAGAAAAATCGTGAGACGGGTGTGCTTTATGACATGATGATTTATGATGTGTCGAGAGGATTTGAAAACTCCTCGATTATTCTTGCCGATTCGGGAAAGATGACCATCACCCCTGACAAGACACATCTGTTTTTACGCCTTTGGAAAGGTGAATCCTTTGAAAATCTGAAAGACGCAGGTGCGTCAAACATGAAAAATGTACCGTATCGCCGTGAGACATTCGACACCAAGGAGATAATGCTGAGATTCGATGCCAATTTCAACCGTATGGACGAGCAAGGTATGCGAAATCAGTATGTCGGTAAGAATATGGCAGAGCTGCAAGCTACCATCGACTCAGTGGGTGAGCGTGTTGATTCACTTGGCAACAGATATGGCACGGCCTTGCGTGAGTACCCGTTCTTCAATGTGGTAAACTATCGTCTCCCTGAGGGTGCCATCACAGTTATTAACGAGGATACCGGTATGCCCGAGGAAGAGGTCAAGAAAGTGCGTATGCCGGACGTGCAGATGGCTAAGCCGATGGATGTCGATTCGCTTTTCAGAGGTTCATCGTCAGGCTACACCCTCAATTATCTTAATCTGGCTTTATCTAAAGCACAGCGCATGAAGCAGGAATATGAATATAAAGGTCTTGTCCTCGCCGACGAGATGAAGAGCATACGCCGCCATGCCATAGAACTTCAGAAGAAATTCACTCTCTCCTTCGCTTGTATCATCTTCTTCTTTATCGGTGCTCCGCTTGGGGCTATCATACGTAAGGGAGGACTTGGTACACCTCTTGTTATATCTGTATTCCTTTTCATCTTCTACTACATCATAGACAACATGGGCTATAAGATGGCACGTGACGGTAAAGTTGAAGTGTGGGAAGGTATGTGGCTAAGTGCCGCAGTGCTGCTTCCGTTGGGTGTGTTCTTCACCTACAAGGCGGTTAACGACTCGGCAGTCTTTAACAAGGATGCCTATATCAACTTGTTCCGCAAATTCTTCGGTGTGAGCGAAACCCGCCACGTGGAGATGAAAGAGGTGTTTATGACCGAGGTGGAACCGCTTGTTGCCACGGAACGTCTTGAAAAATTGAAAATCCGTGTTAATGAGTATCTCGCAGCCAACCCGCCCAAGCAGAGCTATACAGCCTATTGGTTGAAAGGATATGACCGTGACGAGCTGCACAGTCTGCGTGAAGAGGTGGAATCGGATGTGGAATACCTCTCAAATTCACGTGAGAAGATGGTGGTGCTCAAACTTATGGATATGCCTATCCTGCGTAGTCTTTGGTTCCATGAACCTTCACGCCGCAAATGGTTGGGAATTACTATGATGATAGTGTTCCCGCTTGGCATCCCTGTCTGGCTTTATGGTCGTAAGACTCAGAAACAGTTGCGTGACGAGCTTGCCACTGTGATAAAGGTATCTGATGAGCTGATTGCGCTCGTAAACAAGAAAAGTAATTAATTGGTTTAATTATGGAGAAAAGAAAATTAGACACTATAGAGGAAGCTATTGCGGATTTCCGTGAAGGAAAATTCGTGATTGTGGTTGACGATGAGGATCGTGAAAATGAAGGCGATCTCATAATTGCCGCAGAGAAAGTGACCCCCGAGCATGTGAATTTTATGATCACGAATGCGCGAGGTGAGCTTTGCGCTCCCCTTTCCATATCCCGCTGCCATGAATTGAAGCTTGACCATCAGGTATCTGACAATACCTCAATGCTTGGCACACCGTTTACCGTGACTGTCGATCTCCTTCCCGGCTGCACCACAGGCGTATCGGCGCATGACCGTGCCGCCACTATCCGTGCGCTTGCCAATCCTGATTCAAAACCTGAGGATTTCGGACGTCCCGGGCACGTTCATCCTCTCTATGCGCAGGATGCGGGTGTGTTGCGTCGCACAGGGCATACGGAAGCGGCTATAGACCTCGCCAGACTTGCAGGTTTTAACCCGGCTGCATCGCTTATCGAGATACTTAATGAAGATGGCACTATGGCACGTTTGCCTCAGCTCCGCAAGAAGGCTGACGAATGGGGGCTGAAACTGATATCGATAGCTGACCTCGTGGCTTACCGTCTACGTAAGGAATCATTAGTAGAGGAGGGTGTCGAGGTTGATATGCCTACCGCTTACGGACATTTCCGCCTTATACCTTTCCGTCAGAAAAGCAACGGCTTGGAGCATATTGCGCTGATAAAGGGTGACATCAATCCGGGCGAGCCTGTGTTGGTTCGCGTGCATTCTTCATGTGCCACCGGCGATATTTTTGGCTCGATGCGCTGCGACTGTGGCGAGCAGCTCCACAAGGCTATGCAGCTCATAGAGAAGGAGGGGAAGGGTGCCATCGTCTATCTCAATCAGGAGGGCAGAGGTATCGGTCTGATGGAGAAAATACGGGCTTACAAGCTTCAGGAGGAAGGACTTGACACCGTGGATGCCAATCTTCATCTTGGACATAAGGCAGATGAGCGTGACTACGGAGTAGGCGCTCAGATACTACGTTTACTCGGCATTGAGAAGATGCGTTTGATCACTAACAATCCGGTGAAACGAATCGGGCTTGAGGGTTACGGGCTTGAAGTGGTGGAGAATGTTCCTATTGAGATTGCTCCCAACTGTTACAATCGCCGTTACATGCTGACTAAAAAGGTGCGTATGGGTCATCATCTTGACATTTAGAGGGTATTGGAGGGTGATGGAGGGTGTTTGGTATTACATTACAAAGGTAATACATGACAATACCCGAAAAGGTGCGAAAAATTCAATTTGATTGAAAAATTTTTTCAGTCAGACTCTTCGCAGTCGTAATGAACGCAATGATGGCTCGAATGACATTCGTGTAGCGTGTGGTCGATGATGAGATGTCGGTTTGCCATGCCGGCTATGGTTGACATTTCGTGCGACACAAGCAGTAGGGTGGTCGTTTTTGACAGATCTGCCACAAGGTCATAGATATAGTGTTCAAATTTTTTGTCAACATAGCTTAACGGCTCGTCAAGCACGAGTACTTCGGGGCGGGATATTATAGCTCTTCCCAACAATGCTCTTTGCAACTGACCTCCTGACAGATTGCCTATGCTGTTGGAGGCATGTTCGGTAAGACCCATTAATTCGGTAACTTCTTTCACTCTCGCTTTAGCCTCGTCATCGGATATTTTCTCACCTATGAGTCCTGATGATATTACCTCCTCCACGTTTATCGGGAAGCGGGAATCTATCATGTTTTTCTGTGGCAGGTATCCGATATGGAGGTGTTTCACCGGTTCTCCGTCACGGAGATATGTGACAGTCCCTGTCGAAGGTTTCAACAGGCGTAGAAGTATCCTCAGCAAAGTGGTTTTGCCACCTCCGTTAGGTCCGGTAATTGCTATGAAATCACCTCGGCGCACATCGAAATTGATGTCGCTCAGTACGTTTTTTTTATCCCAGCTTTTGGATATGTCGCGCAGTGATATGATAATATCGCTATTTTTATCAATCTGTTGCATGGCGGATATATGGTGCTTGCTATCCCTGTGGTTAACTAATTGGAAGCCAATGCGTCGGTCAGCGCTTCTATTTCGGCTTCCCAATCGTATGCCAGTGGGTTGATACTCACTTCTTTGGCTCCTATCTGTGTGTTTATAGCGCTAACCTGTCGGCTGTCAAAATCCTTTTGGGTGAAAAATATTCCGGCATTGTGCTCATTGGCATGGTCAATGACCTCTTTAAGGTTGCCGAGCGAAATGTCTTTGTGTTCGGCGTTTCCCACCACTATCTGCTCCAGTCCGTAGTCACGTGCAAAGTAGCTCAGCGACGGATGCCAAACCATGAAGGCTGATCCTGCTTTCGGAGCTAATTTTGCGGCAATGGCATGGTCGAGTGAGTCAAGATGACTTGCAAAGCGGGTGTAGTTGCGCTGGTAATATGCCTTGCTGCCCGGGTCGATTTCCACCATTGCATCAAGCATGTTTTTAGCTATCACTTTGGCATTCTTAACAGAGCTCCATGTGTGTGGGTCAACCCCGTCATGCACTATTCCGTCATGGCTGTGTGTGCCTGTGATGGGTACAATACCTTCCGATGTGTTATAAATCGGCAATTCCGGATTTGCCTGATGGATTTTATCGAGCAATGCTTCTTCAAAACCTATATTCCCCATTCTGAGGTACCCGAGCGATTTTTGCAGGTTCATAAGATGGGTCACCGAGGGGTCGTAGGTTTCGGGGTTAGCTCCGTTCGATAAAAGACATCTAACCTCTACCCGGTCGCCTGTTATCTGTTCAAGCAAATATTTTTGCGGTTCAATGCTGACGGTCACAATTTTGCTTTCAGAGGGAACCGATGAGCAGGCTGCGACTATTCCTGACCAAAGGAGTAGGGCAGATATGATAAATAATATGTTTGTAGAATATTTCACGAGTCAGATATTTTTGCAAATATAAGGATTTTTTAGCAATTTCAAGCCAATTGTTAAAAATATTTTACGTTTTAATTTTATTATTAACGTCCGGGAAGCCATTTATGTTGAAAAAGGTGTCAGTCAAGATATATATGGAATTGCTCAATGAGAAAAATTTATTAACTTTGCAACTTGAAATAATTTGAACGGATATTTCGATTAGGATCCCAAATACCTTATCGGTATCCGTTAGAAAAATGAATATCTACTATTAAAAGTTCGATAATAAATGGCAACACAAGAAGACGTTTTTAAGAAAATCGTGAGCCATGCCAAGGAGTATGGTTTCGTGTTTCAATCAAGCGAAATATATGACGGGCTCTCAGCTGTGTATGACTACGGTCAGAACGGTGTGGAGTTGAAGAACAACATCAAGCGTTACTGGTGGGATTCCATGACATTGCTTCATGAGAATATTGTCGGTATTGACTCAGCCATATTCATGCATCCGACCATCTGGAAGGCTTCTGGCCATGTGGATGCGTTTAATGACCCCTTGATTGACAATAAGGATTCTAAAAAACGTTATCGTGCCGATGTCCTGATTGAGGATCAGATAGCTAAGATTGACGAAAAGATCGACAAGGAAGTAGCTAAGGCTGCAAAACGTTTTGGCGAAAGCTTTGACGAGGCTATGTTCCGTGAGACAAATCCCCGTGTGCTTGAGCATAAGGCAAAGCGTGACGCACTCCATGAACGTTTCTCAAAGGCTATGAACGACAATAATCTTGACGAACTGCGTCAGATTATCATCGATGAAGAGATTGTATGTCCTATTTCAGGTACTAAAAACTGGACTGAGGTTCGTCAGTTTAACCTTATGTTCAAAACCGAGATGGGATCTACAGCCGATGGCTCAATGACAGTATATCTCCGCCCGGAGACCGCTCAGGGTATCTTTGTGAACTATCTTAACGTGCAGAAGACAGGTCGTATGCGCATACCTTTCGGTATCGCCCAGATCGGTAAGGCATTCCGTAACGAGATCGTTGCACGTCAGTTCATATTCCGCATGAGGGAGTTTGAGCAGATGGAAATGCAGTTCTTTGTTCGTCCCGGTTCTGAGATGGAATGGTTTGCCAAGTGGAAAGAGTTCCGTCTCCGTTGGCACAAGGCTCTCGGTCTCGGCGATGAGAAGTATCGCTATCACGACCACGAAAAGCTCGCTCACTATGCCAATGCAGCCACTGACATCGAATTCCAGATGCCGTTTGGATTCAAGGAGGTTGAGGGTATACATTCACGTACCAATTTCGACCTTTCACAGCACGAGAAATTCTCAGGAAAGAAGATACAGTATTTCGACCCCGAGCTTAATGAAAGCTACACCCCTTACGTGATCGAGACCTCTATCGGTGTTGACCGTATGGTGCTCAGCGTGCTTTGCTCGTCATACGAAGAGCAGGAACTCGAAGGTGGCGACAAGCGTGTAGTGCTCCATCTCCCTGCGCCTCTTGCTCCTGTGAAATGCGCTGTGATGCCTCTCGTGCGTAAGGACGGGCTTCCTGAAAAGGCAAGAGAGATTGTCAACGACTTGAAATTTGATTTCTCCACCCACTATGAGGAGAAAGATTCAATCGGCAAGCGTTACCGCCGTCAGGATGCCATAGGCACACCTTTCTGCATCACTGTGGACCATCAGACTCTTGAGGATAACACCGTGACTTTGCGTGAACGTGACTCTATGGAGCAGACTCGTGTGAACATTGATGACCTTCACCGCATTATCCATAAAGAGGTTTCGCTTAACGCTCTTCTCCGCAAGCTTGGTTAAGGCATGAGGACGGAAATGGCGCCGGGCGTGCTTAGTTAAAGAATACAAACCAAAGATTTTTTAGATTATGAAGTACTTTAGACTGCTTATCCTTTTAGGATTCATGTTGCCGATGTTCTCATCATGTAACTACAATTCCCTCGTTGAGAAAAAACAGGGTGTTGAACAGTCATGGGCTGAGGTTCAGAACCAGTATCAGCGTCGTGCCGATCTCATCCCCAATCTTGTGAATACAGTGAAAGGATACGCCACACATGAGAGTGAAACTTTGGAAAAAGTAACGCAGGCGCGTGCTGCCGCCACTTCAGTCAACATAAATGCCGATGAACTTAATGAGGAGACTTTGGCAAAGTTCCAGCAGGCGCAAAATGAGCTTACCGGAGCATTGAAATCGCTTCTCGCAGTCACTGAGGCATACCCTGACCTGAAAGCCAATGAGAATTTCCGTGACCTTCAGGTTCAGCTGGAAGGTACTGAGAATCGCATCGCTACCGCCCGTACCCGTTTCACACAGGTGGTGGCTGACTATAACACTTCGATTAAGAAATTTCCCACTAACATTTACGCCGGTTGGTTTGGCTTTGACGCCCAGCCTCAGTTCAAGGCTGATGAATCAGCTCAACGTGCTCCGGAAGTGAAATTCTAAGGGGATTTTTTACAGCTTCTGAAATATGAAATTAAAACCGATATTATTTTTCTTGCTTGGGATCGTTGCTTTTACTGCATGTAATGACGACGATAATAAGTCAACCTGGGAGGAGTACAAAGATTGGCGCGAAGCCAACAAAGCTTTCTTCGAAGAGCAGAAGTTAAAGATGACTCCTCAGGGCACCAACCTATACCAGACTCTCAATCCGGCATGGAACAGCTCGGCTCAGGTGCTTATACGCTATCTGAACGACCGTAGCCTTACAGCCGGTAATCTCTCTCCGTTGCTTACGTCAACTGTTGACGTCAAGTATATCGGGAGACTGTATACTGGTGAGGCTTTTGACTCGTCATATAACCAGAAAGCCAACGGCGACAGCATATTCCGCACTTCGCTTACCGGTCTTATTCAAGGTTGGCAGATTGCGCTTGTGAATATGAATGTTGGTGACAGTGTGGAGATTATCATCCCATACAACATGGGTTACGGAGGCTCCCAGACAGGGATAATAAAGCCGTACTCCACTTTGATATTCAACCTCAAGCTTGTGGATATACCTTACTACGAGGTGCGTCCGTGACGTGAGGCTTGCCAGTAGGAACACGCTGATTTAGCTATGGATTTTGAACTTCTTGCAACAGCCCAAGGGAGCAATGCCCGTGCCGGGTTGATAACCACTGACCACGGCACCATCGAGACACCCATATTTATGCCTGTGGGGACTCTCGGAAGTGTGAAGGCTGTGCATCAACATGAGCTTCGTGATGATATAAAGGCTCAGATAATACTTGGTAACACATACCATCTTTATCTGCGTCCGGGTATCGACATCCTTGAAAAAGCCGGAGGTCTACATAAATTCAATGGCTGGGAACGCCCCATACTTACTGATAGTGGCGGTTTCCAAGTGTTTTCCCTCTCGTCTAACCGTAAACTGACGGAGGAGGGGGCGCATTTCCGTTCGCATATCGATGGCTCCAAGCATCTGTTCACCCCTGAGAATGTGGTGGACATAGAGCGAAGCATAGGCGCCGACATAATGATGGCTCTTGACGAGTGTCCTCCCGGCACTGCCGACTATTCGTATGCCCGCAAGTCGCTCGACCTCACACAGCGGTGGTTGCAGCGCGGCTGGAAACGATATAAGGAGACGGAAGGGAAGTATGGCTATAGTCAGGCGTATTTCCCGATAGTGCAGGGTGTGGTTTATCCCGAACTGCGCCGTGAAGCCGCTAAATTTGTGGCTGACCTCGGTGCCGACGGTAACGCCATCGGCGGTCTTGCTGTGGGTGAGCCAACAGAGGTGATGTATGATATGATCGAGGTGGTCAATGAAATACTTCCAGCCGACCGTCCACGTTATCTGATGGGAGTAGGTACTCCTGCCAACATCCTTGAGGCTATTGACCGAGGTGTGGATATGATGGACTGTGTGATGCCCACACGCAACGGTAGAAACGGTATGCTTTTTACCCGCCACGGCATAATGAATATGCGCAACAAGAAGTGGGCAGACGATTTTTCTCCGATTCAGGAGGATGGTCCGAGCTATGTGGATCATGTCTACTCCAAGGCTTATTTGCGCCATCTTTTCATTGCCGATGAGATTTTGGCAATGCAGATAGCCTCAATACATAATCTCGCTTTCTATCTCTGGCTTGTGGGAGAGGTGCGCCGCCATATTCTTGCCGGCGATTTCAAGCCGTGGAAAACGGAAATGGTAGAATGTGTGACCCGAAGGTTATGAAAATTCTCGACTGGTATATTATAAAGAAGTTTCTTGGAACTTACATTTTTGCGATTGCCTTGATTTTGGCGATCACAATCATGTTTGACATCAATGAAAAGCTTGATGCCTTCCTGAAAGCACCGCTGAAAGCAACGATCTTCGATTACTTCCTCAACTTCCTCCCTTATTTTGCCAACCAGTTCAGTCCGCTGTTCACATTCATAGCCGTTATATTTTTTACTTCGAAGTTGGCTGACAATTCCGAAATCATAGCCATGCTCTCAACCGGCATGAGCTACCGGCGACTGTTGCGCCCCTACATGATAAGTGCGACGGTCATAGCCATAGCCACTTACATACTTAGCGCATATATCATCCCCCCTGCAAATGTCAAGCGTATCGACTATACCAACACATACGTGAAGAACAAGCGTGTGGATTACGGCTCGAATATCCAGTTGCAGGTGGCGAAGGGTGAGATAGCCTACATGTCACGCTATGATAACATCCAGAAGACCGGCTATAAGTTCTCGCTTGAGTCGTTTGAGGATAAGAAGCTTGTGTCACGTCTGACGGCGCAGTCTATACGCTGGGACACGCTGCACAACTGGACTGTGCGTGACTATATGATACGTGATTTTGACGGGCAGCGTGAGAAAATCAGACGCGGTAACCGTCTTGACACGGTTATACCTATAGAGCCTCGTGACTTCCTGATATCCAAGAATGACCATGAGACTATGACCTCCCCTGATTTGCGTGAATATATCTCCCGTCAGAAGGAGAGGGGTGTGGCAAATATAAAGTCGTTTGAGATTGAGAATCACAGGCGTTATGCCATGACGGCTGCCGCATTTATCCTTACGGTGATAGGTATGTCTCTGTCGTCACGCAAGGTGAAAGGTGGTATGGGTGTGAATATCGGTGTGGGGCTTGTGCTTAGCTTCAGCTATATTCTGTTTATGACTGTGACCTCCACATTCGCCGTGTCGGGCTACACATCCCCTATGGTTGCCATGTGGATTCCTAATATCCTGTACACCCTGATTGCCATTGTGCTCTATTACAAGGCGTCGCATAGATAATATATGTTGCGTAGACTATCTTTTCTCGTTTGGGTTTCACTCGTCGCTCTGTTTGCGGAGGGTAAGAATGTCGTGTCAGTGAAAGTTATTGACGAAGATGCGACAGGCGATCCTCTGTTGGAGCTTGTGACCATGGGCTTGAGTAATTCGGATGACTGTACCACGATAAGGTTCAGGATTATAAGTGAATCGTCGCCGCTCAGGATCTTTAAGGCGGAATTGAAAAACAAAGGCGCCCGCTATGACACATTGGAACCGTTCTCGATGACAATCGACAGCGCACAGGTTGCAGGGAAGAGGGTTGATTATGATTTTTCTCTGGGTTTTCCGCAACTGTTTTCATTCAGCGCGAATGACAGATTGATAATCTCGACGGACAGAGGCGTTTTTGAAATGCCGACTACCTATGAAGGTGCGTTGAAAAGGCAGATGTCTATGCTTCAGACTGAATATGAATCAAAATTGGAGGTTTCACACAAGGAATCGTCAAAAGCATGGACCATACTGTTCTTTGTCCTTGGCGCAGTGTTAGTGCTTGGCGGTGTGACGGCATGGATTGTAAGGATGCGATTCCTGAAAAAGAAAAGGGAGATGGAGGAGATGTCAATGCTCGTGATGGAGCGTACGGCTCGTAACGAGGAACTGCAAAAGAAGGTTGCGACTCTTTATGGATGCCGTCTCGATACTCTTAATATGCTATGCAATGAATATTTTGAGAAGAATGACTCCCCGCAGATGCGTGTGACCCTCTATAACGAGGTGGAGAAACAGATATTGAAACTGCGCGACAATAAGAGTGTTGAAACACTGCAGGAAATAGTGAACACTTACCTTGATAATATACTCGTGAAAGTGACAGAACAGTTGCCCGAGCTGAATAAAGCGGATATTAAATTTTTGACATATCTGTATGCCGGGTATTCACCACGTGCGGTGTGCATATTTACAGATATCAAGATTAAGAATTTCTATAATCGCAGACTAAGGCTTAGAGATCGGATTTTGGCATCCGACGCTCCCGATAAAGAATTATTTGTGTCTAAAATGTAAGTGTAAACGGCTGAAAATGAATATGAGGAATTCTTGGAAATTCCTCTACTTGATAATCAGGATGTTAGGGCTTGTTTTGAGGAAGAAAACAAGCCCGAAATATTTTTATTCCGCTGTTGGCACTTGTAATTTTGCAGCATAAAAGTTAAATAATCAAATTCAACATTATGACTGCAAGGTTTAAAATATCAGCGATCCTTTTAGGTGTTTCAATACCAGTGTTCGCTCTGCCGGAAGTTCCTGACACCATATCTACCCAATCATTAAATGAAGTGGTGGTGAATGCGAAAATGCAAACTACCTCACCGCAAAAGACAAGTTACGTCCCGACCAAGCTCGAACGTCAGGCTGCTTCGGGTGGTATAGACCTGCTTAACCGGATGGCGATACCGCATATTTCCGTGGACAATGCGACAGGTAAGGTGGAGACCAACAGCCGTAAGAAAGTTGTGGTGTATATAGATGGTGAGAAGGCGACCGATGGCGAGCTGTCGGCTATGCGCACTGATGATGTTCGAAGGGTTGAATACCTTGTTTATCCTACCGATCCGAGGTTCAACCATGAGCATTACGTGGTGAATTTCGTGATGGCGCATTATGAATATGGAGGGTATTCCAAGCTTAATGCAAAAGAATCGTTTTTGGTGGGCAACAGCTCTGCTTTCGTCTACGGTAAGATGGCTTACAAGCGTATGACTTACGATTTGAATGTCAGCGACAGATACTCGTCACGTGATCATTACGGCTCATTCGGCTCGCAGAAATTTCATTTTCCCGACGGGGATGTGTTGCGTTCCACCACGATTGACGATAGCCGGTATGAGTCAAATAATATGACTGCTTCATTCCGTGCGAAGTATATGACCCGTAAGGCTATGATTTCAAATACAGTGAGCCTGTTGGCGAGCAATGTGCCTCATAGAGATGCCGAAGGGCGGATTGTGCTTACTCCTTCGGAAAATTCTACTGCCGGAGATACTTATAATTCGAGAAATCGCAACAGAACCTTGTCAGCGCAATGGTCGGGGGCTTATTATTTCAGACTTAATTCAGGTTGGTCGCTTGCCATGATGCCGACATTGCAATATGCCAAGAATAAGAATCATAGTCGTTACGGCTCAGGACTTCTATCTCCGATTGTGAATGATGCTGATGAGGACAGCTACTTAGGTCAGTTCATATTCCAGCTCAACAAACAGATTGACAGCCGTAACACTGTTGATATAAACGGTTATGGTGTTTATAATTCGAGTGACATACATTATAGTGGCGCATCTCCGTCAAACGAAAAATTCAGGCAGTTCGCAGGGATGCTCTCGGCAGGGTATTCGTTGTCGCTTGATAAGTTCTATGGGCGTTTTGTGGCGGCGGTGGTAGGTGAAACCAACAAGATAAGCGGTCAGCGGGTATCGGATGTTCTTCCAGTTATTGAAGCTAATGCGCAGTATTCGTTGAATGATAAACATTCCTTTGATGCGTCGGTTAATTTCCGCACAAATATGAATGATGCGGGTCTTAAAAGCCCTAATATGCTGCGCCAAAATGAATTTCTGTATTATGAGGGTAATCCGGACTTGAAAAATTCACGCACTATCTCAGCTGACTTGTCATACACATGGCTCCCTTGCAACAAGCTGTCTATGAGTGCCGAAGCGGGATTATTCCGCATATTCGACCGCCCTGTGCCGGTATTTGCGCCCGGTGCTCCCAATGGTATGATGCTCAGACGCATGGAGAACAATGGCGACTATCAATGTGTCAACATAGGTACCTCTTTAACAGGACGCCTGTTGAACGGTAAACTCATCCTTAGCCTAAAGCCGCAATTGTGGTTATATAACACTACCGGTGTTTATAAAGAGACAAAGCGGAGATTCGTATATTCAGCACAGGCATCATATTATTTCGGTCGGTTCTATGCCACACTGTCATACACTTCAGATGATTCATCTCCCGTGCAGTTCAGCACCAATATGACATATACCAAGGAGAAAGATTCCTATCAGTTGGGCATAGGCTGGCGTAATAAACACTGGAATGTCAAGATGACATTTGCCAATATGTTCCGCACGAACTGGGTTTCTTCCACTGATTACCTGAGAGGACGTTATTTTGAAAGCACAGCCCATACCATCGGTATAAATCATCGTCAGTATATCGTGGCAAGCGTAAACTACACATTCGGTTTCGGCAAAAAGATAAAACGCTCCGACGAAATCTCCTCAGCCATCACCGCCGGCTCAGCCATCCTGCAGTAGTTTTGGGGGGCTATTTAATTGAAGGTGTATCAAAATTTGATCTGACCTCTAAAAGTTATTTGTCTAACATTTAGGAGGTCAGTTCAATATGCTTAATTTGATACACCTTCAATCGCATATTACTATTGGTAGCATAAATTTTAATGAACATAATAATCAGGCTTACTAAGCCTACAACTTAAATGATTTATTAAGATATCATTTTTATCAAAATAATTGTGTGTTTGATAAAATTGACATACTTTTGTGTTAGAACTTTTGACAATAACTAATGCCATGTATGTTTAGTTTTATCATGAGTGAATTTTATAGCCTATGACATTTTACAACAGACATAATTATTAATAATTTAAATCCACTTAAAACATGAAACTAAGATTTTATTTAGCAATATTATTTTCTGCTGCCTTTTTCTCTGCGTCATCGCAACTTAGTTATAGTCAGAAAGAAAAGTCTATAGTTGTTAATGCCGACAGGGCTATTTTACGAGGCTTTTTGGTAGATGATAATGGTGTATGTCTCGATGATAGTACTAAAACAGCGGAAATACAAATTTTCTATAATGAAACAACTTATAATTTAGGGGCGGGAGCAATTGTTAGTTTTGATGATAGAAATGCGGAACCAATATATGTATATTTTACACCTAAGCCTCTTACCTTTATAGAAGAGGACGAAAATAATTTATTTTTAACGCCTATTTATGTTTTTTTAAATACATCTGAGGACTTTATTGCTGTGGGGATAGAGAAAGATACAACTTCGGAATCAGTATGTGGCAATCCTATAGTTTGTATTAAAAAAGGAGAGACTACGTATTCATTTTTAATTTTTAAATGTAATTTTATAAGAACTTATTCTCCTTCAGATGAAGAATACAATCAGTTACAGGAATTTGTTGATTGGGAATGTTATCCCTCATTATATGACTATAAAGATAATCCTTTGATTTTATTTATAAAACAAATGTATCAATCTTCCGATAAGATAAATTAGCTATAGAGCTGATTTAAAATTTTTATTAAATGTTAATTACAGGACATATTTGATTTTTGTTTTTAATTCATGTCTTTCTTTCAGGTCTGTTTCATAGTCACTCATACGTAATACATCCGCTATACTAATATCTTAATAATAAAATACATAGCCCGTATGACATCAGATGTCATACGGGCTATGTATTTTATTATTAAGATAAGGATTAGGATTTATAGACCGAAAGTGAGGGTGGTGAGGTAGCGGAGGGCGCCGCCGGCTACGTTGCTTGCGCCGAAGGTAAGGGTTATGTAGCCCTGATTACCACCAAACCATGTTGCGCCAAGCTGTCCTACAGTGTTTATCGATACGGGTTGGCCGTATAGGGATATGAGGTTGTTGTAAACAGCGTTGTAACGGGAGAGGTCATACGCCGGAGTGGCATAGTAGAATGACGATGCGTCAAGACCGTTTGCTCCGTAGTATAAGGCAGCGTCAGTCCATATATAGTTTAGCTGGTTGACATTGCGGAGGTATACCACATCGTTGTTATATCCGTCAACGACAAATCCAGAGTTGTACAGATAGTCGAGCGACAAACTTATACCGGTGCCGAATGTGATACCCAAGATGCCACGTATGGCGGGTATGCCGCGAGCCGGACGCCAGCGCGGGGGAGGTGTGGGTCTATAGTGCGGACGGTACATGTTAGGACGATGAGGTCTGTGAGGCGGTGCCAAAAGCGGGGGACGGTGAACAGGGTGGTGACCTACACCCGGACGGTGCGGACGATCGTTAGGATGAAAACTATTGCCGGGACGATTATCGGGACGATGATTGTTGCCCCAGTTATGGTTGCCGTTATTCGGTTTGTTGGGCTTACCGTAATTAGGCTTATCGTGGTTGCCATGGTTTGGCTTGTTGCCGTTCGGCTTATTCCCGTTGTTCGGACGGTTGCCGAGGCCGGGACGTCCTGTGGTACCATGATTGCCGTTGCCTACGTTAGGATGGTTACCGTTGTTATGGTTGCCATTCCCTACGCTTGGACGATTGCCATTATTATGGTTGCCGTTGCCGAAATTGGGACGGTTGTGGTTGCCATTGTTTATACCATGGTCTTTATTGTTGTTTGGACGCTTATTGCCGAGACCGGGACGTCCGGTGGAGCCACCGTTATTGTTTGGACGTGTGGCATTATGTCGAGATCCGTTATTGCGTGATGCTGAGTTCCCACGGTTGGAGCTATTGGAATGAGTGGTGCGTTCACGACCTCCGTTGTTGCCGCCGTGACGTTGTGCCGAGATGACAGGAGCGGAAAGTGCTCCGCAAAGCAGGGCAATTGATAGAATGCGGAAGAAGCGTTTCATAGTTACTGTCTTTGTTAATGATGTTATGAACTGATAACTTTTTGTGGAATGTTAAATCAGTAATTATATTTATTAGAGTATAGCTGAGAGGAAAAGTTTAGGGTGATTTTTATAATAAAAGTTAACAGTCTTCATTTATTCGTATCAATCCATTCGTTTTTAACTCTTTTTGAGAGTTCGTATGGGGTTGGGAGCGATTTTTTGCAGTAACCGCAGAATGGGATGGGGTGATTGCGCAATCTTCGGATCTGACGAATGTCAGTTATATCGGATATAGGGATATAATCACCTTTTTCAATACTGAAATCAGTGCCGAACCGCTTATTGAGATGTCTGACACATGCGCTTTGCGGACATGGGAAGAGCTTATTGTCTGAGACGGTAAGACAACCGAAGGAATAGCACCGAAAATTTGCAATCCATCTGTTCTGTCGCTTTTCAGGGTCAAGTCTCACTCTGAAAAACGAGCCGGAAACGCTGCGGTCGCCAAATAACGAGTGTCTGACATGATTTCGCTCGCAAATACTGACAGCGCAGTCATAGTCGAACTTGACGGGATAGCGAGTTATTGCTATAATAGTATCATTCTTCCTGCATAGCTCCCAAAATTCGTCGTCCATTCGGGGGAGCAGCAATGCGTTGGTGAAAATACTTATTTCAGCCCAAGGGAAGTAATGCCTTGCGAGCGATATTGCGTTATTAATTTGGGGATACAGGAGTGTTTCACCACCTATTAAATATATCTGCCGTATCTCCCGGCTCCTTCTGATAGAGGATAGGTGTCGCATATTTAATTCAAGCTCGGCAATGGGTGTGTATTCCTCGCCGGCAAGGGGTGCGTAGTGGGTACACCCCTTGCAGTTGAGGTTGCAATAGTCGGTCAGATTGAATTCAATTCTTATGGGAGTTGTGAGGCGTAGCGACAAAGTGCGAAACGCCCTGACGAGCTTTGCGACAGGATTCATAAACTATCCCTTAGCCTTCAGTGGATGCTGCCAACGGGTTCCACCCCTGTGCCCTAAGCTGGATCTCAGAGCCGTCACGGGTAATCATGGCGCAGCCGAGTTCTTCCTTGGTGATATGGCCTATCACTTTCACACCGGGCAGTTTTTCAACTATCTCATGGGTGTGCAACGGTACGGTGAAGAGAAGTTCATAGTCCTCGCCGCCATTCAGTGCCGCAGTCACAAGGTTCATGCCAAGTTCCTCAGCCATAATGGCTGTCTGGTAGTCGATAGGTATTCTGTCCTCGTAAATTCGACAGCCTGTGTGGCTTTGTTTGCAGATATGCAACAGTTCCGAACTTAGTCCGTCGCTTATATCCATCATCGCTGTGGGTACAATCCCTGCCTTGTCAAGCTCTTCGATGATGTCACGGCGGGCTTCGGGTTTAAGCTGGCGTTCCACCAGATACTCTTTACCTTGGAATTTAGGCACGAAATCCTTTTGTCCCGCAGAGGCTATCTTTTCACGTTCGAGAAGTTGTAATCCCATGTATGCCGCACCGAGGTCGCCCGAAACACATATTAAATCAGTGTCCTTCGCACCGCTGCGCGACACAACTTTGTCGGCGGGAGCTTCACCTATACATGTGATGGAAATGACGAGTCCTTGACGTGACGAAGTGGTATCGCCGCCTACGAGGTCAACACCATATATCTTACAGGCAAGACGTATGCCGGCAAAAAGCTCCTCGATATGCTCCACTGTGAAGCGTTTGGAGATACCGAGCGACACCGTGATCTGTTTCGGGGTGCCGTTCATGGCATACACGTCGGAGAAGTTCACAATTGCCGATTTGTAGCCGAGGTGTTTCAACGGCACGTATGTGAGGTCGAAATGTACACCTTCGAGCAGCAGGTCGGTGGTGACCAATATATCAGTGTCACTATTACGCAGCACGGCGCAGTCGTCGCCGACACCCTTTATGGTAGAGTTGTTGACTGTTTCCAATCCTTTAGTAAGGCGGTCAATCAAGCCAAATTCGCCAAGTTCAGAAATTTCCATAATGTAAATAGATATAAAAAAAGTGGATGGCGTGGTTATCTCCACGACACCCACATTATTATGAGATTTTATAACACTAATTTATGTTCAGCATCTGTTCACAAGCTCTTTCATGATTTCAAGGCACTTAGGCTGAGCTATCAAGGCTGCCTGCTGCACCTCCTCATGAGTGGGAACCTGAGTCACATCCTTGCCTCCGAGGTCGGTTATGACTGATATGCCATATACACGCATCCCCGCATGGTTTGCCACGATGACTTCAGGCACAGTAGACATACCCACGCAGTCACCACCGATTATATGGTAGAATTCATATTCGGCAGGGGTTTCGAATGTCGGACCTGTAACACCTACGTAGACACCATGCATCAGGCGGATACCTTTCTCTTCCGCAATCTTGTCGGCGAGAGCCATAAGCTCCTTGTCGTATGCATTAGTCATAGCCGGGAAACGGGTGCCAAGCTCGTTATAGTTTTTGCCGCGTAGCGGGTTTTCAGGGAACAGGTTGATATGGTCTGTGATAGTCATCACATCACCTACCACAAATTCCTTGTTCATACCTCCGGAAGCGTTGGATACAAACAGAATCTCCACACCGAGAGCTTTGAACACTCTGACGGGGAAAGTGACCTGCTTCATGTCATACCCTTCATAGTAATGGAAACGTCCTTGCATCGCTATGACACGCTTGTTGCCAAGGCATCCGAATATAAGGTTTCCGCTATGTCCTTCCACTGTAGATATCGGGAAGTTGGGAATTTCGCTGTATGGGATATATGTTTTCTCCTCCATGTGGTCAACGATAGGACCGAGACCTGTGCCGAGGATTATTGCGATTTTAGGCATTTCTGACACTTTCGAGCGCAGAAATTCAGCTGTCTGATTGATTTTTTCCAACATGATTTTCGGTATTGATGATTTATAAAGTCCCGTCATGGGATGGTTTGTATAAAAGTGTCAAGCTCAATGGAGGTGAGACACTATGATTTAAACAAGTGCGAGTCACGTATTGTTTTCTCAATTCCAACGGTGAAATCAGGTTCGCCGCCTTGATGTATAAATTCCACTTTTATAGGTATGTAGAATATACTTTTCTTAAGATTATGGGGGAAATAGGGATTGTTTAGCAACCTTACGGCATCCTTTTCTGTGGTTATTATATATTTCTGCTTGCCGGGCAACTGTTCGAACTGCCGTTCGATTGATTCCATGTCCGATGACGTGAAGTTGTGATGGTCAGGGAATCTGCGCAGTTTGATCTTTGCCTTATGGCGACGCAGGTAGCGTGAGAAGGGTTTCGGGTTTGCAACACCTGTGACCACAAGCAGAGATGTGTCAGGTCCGAGAGAAGAGATGGAAGGAGTGGTTTCGACCTCGCTTGGGAATATAGGCACGAGATGCCCGTAGTTGAAGCGTGAAAAGTAGAGTTTCTGGTAGGGGAAAAGATTCAGTTTTTCAGTGAATATGCGATACTCCATCGGATTCATGCCAGGAGGACACTTTGTCACTACCACAATCTCCGCACGGTTGAGTGCGCTCTTAGGTTCACGCAGTCTGCCGTAAGGGAGTATCTTGTCGTTGAATATCGGGCGATTATACTCCGTAAGCACGATTGAGACTGACGGCCTCACGTAGCGGTGCTGGAAAGCGTCGTCAAGGATAATCATGTTGATGGCAGGATTTATCTCCAGCATCCTTTTTATCCCGTTCACACGATTTTCGCATACAGCCACGGTGATGTCAGGTCCAAACTTGCGGTATATCTGATAGGATTCGTCTCCGATATCCTCGGGGCGCGATTGCGGTGTGGCAAGCACAAATCCGCTGGTGGCTCGCTTATATCCTCGTGACAGGACACCTATGTTATATTTACCCATTAGTGATTCCACAATGTATTCGACATGCGGGGTTTTCCCGGTGCCCCCCATGGCGATATTGCCGACCACCACTACCGGAATGTCAAATTCCTGCTGTTTCAGCACTCCGTACTCAAACATTTTGCTGCGCACAGCCATCCCTAACCCATATAGTTTGGATATGGGATAGAGTACGAGCATTGATAAGAGTTTACTTCGTGCCACTAATATTAATTTGTATTATATTACGGTGATGGTGATATAAATATATCCTTAGAGAGATACGGTTATGAAGTCCATGCGGCACTGGAGAGTTGACATCCCTTTGACACGCTTGATTGTCTCATAAAGGTCAGCACATTCGCCTAACTCATCCTTGACCATTCCAGCCTTAATCTCAGCTCCGGCTTCCACCAAAGCGTCATACCATTTGGGCTTAAGTGTGGGATATTCGCTGATAGTGTATGTTTCCACATTCAGCTCTTTTGCCATTTCGGCAATGGCTGTGTCAAGACCACCTATGGCGTCAACCAAGCCGAGTTTCAAAGCCTCGCTTCCGTCCCATACACGACCTTCGGCAATCATCTTTATAGAATTCTGCGACATCCCTCTGCCTTCAGCGCAACGTGAGGTGAAGAGGTCGTAACCTCTCTCCACGTAGCTCTGCATGGCAGCTTTCTGCGCCTCGGTCATAGGCTCCATCAGTGACGGGAAGTTTCCGTTAGTGTTTGTCTTAACTGTGCCAGTGGTCACACCGATTTTTTCGGTTATGAGCTTGTGGGCGTTGGGGATTATGCCGAATATGCCTATCGAGCCTGTGAGAGTGGTGGGCTGAGCGAAAATCTTGTCAGCTCCGCATGAAATGTAGTAGCCGCCTGAGGCTGCATAGTCGGACATAGACACGTAGAACGGTTTCCCGGTTAATGACTTGAACTGCTCAAGAGCTTCCCAGATTTGTTCGGAGGCGAAAGCGCTGCCGCCACCTGAATTGACGTACATTATGAGTCCGTCCACATCCTCGTCGTCAGCGAGGTCAAGAATCTCGGGAACGAGTTTCGAAGCCACAATGCCGTCACCCTCGGTGTCGGTAATGTCGCCGGTAGCGTAAAGCACGGCTATGTTAGCGCCTTTGCCGTTGCCTTTTTTGTTTACGTCTTTATCTTTGCAATAGGTAGCCGGCTCGACGTAGGGGATATCCTCAGCTTTCTTTTTGTCGGTCAGAGCCATAATTTTTGCATCGAACTCATGACGGTAGGCGAGAGCGTCAACCATCTTGTTGTCGATGTATGTCGTTGTTGCATCAGCGAAAGTGAAACCGTCAGCCCAAGCGTTTATGGTATCGGGTGTCACCTTTCTGCCTTCGGCAATCTGTGAGGTGACACTCTTCCAGATATTGTCAAGGAAAAGTTGCTGCTGCTCACGAGACGCGTCGCTCATCTTGTCAAGGAGGAACGGCTCTACAGCGCTTTTGTATGTTCCTACTTTCACTACCTGAGCCTCGATACCCAGCTTGTCCATCAAATTTTTGAAGTACATGGTTGTGGATGATAATCCGTGTATGTCAACCTGTCCTATTGGGTTCAGGAAGATGCTGTCGCATACCGATGCGATATAGTAGTCGCCTTGGGTATACATGTCGCCGTATGAATATATCCACTTCTCGGGAGCGTCTGTTTTGAATTTGTTAAGAGCTTCAACTATCGCCTGACGTTGTGCGAGACCGGCTGACGACCCTTGGCAGTCTATCACTATACCTTTGATGCGGTCATCGGCGGCTGCGTTGGTTATGGCACCTACTATCTCGTTAAGACCCTTCTTTTCAGTGTCTATGCCTTGCAAAGCGCCCATTATATCAATCGAACCGGGTCGGTCGGAAATTTCGCCCGCAAGGTTAAGCAAGAGCACCGAGCCTTTTTCTATTTTAGTGGTCTTGGATCCGACTGATGAAGCCATAGCCGCACCAAGCACCACAAACACGCCAATGAAAGCGATTAATAATGAGAACCATATTCCGGCAAGAGTGCCGAGGAATGCCATGAAAAACTTTTTCATTACAATTTATGATAGTTTATAATGTCAATCGTAAGGATTATAACGTAAGATTGACAAAAGTACTACAATCAAATGGCATTAACAAATAATTCTGATGTTTTTATTAATATATGTGGATATATAAGTGTGGATTTTAAGGGTGAATTGTGAATTATGCTTCCGACTGAGTGTGTGACCGAAGAGAAAAGTGATACTTTTTTAGCAAATATATGGTAAAAATAGTCAAATGTGCAGAAAAGTGTGCGTATCTTTACATAAGTATTAAAATAAATTTTTATCTTTGTAGTATCAGAAAAGATTGCCTGAAAACCAACGCAAATAATTGATACTAAGAACTGATGTAGACTTATAACGAAAAGTTGAATACAGAACTGCGTGAGGCGTTGATTTTAATCTTTAAATTCTATTTCCAGCCATTTTTGCTATCTTTCGCCAATCGTATAGCTTGCAATTGCCCTTTTAAAAAAGATGTAAAATTGCCTTTGAAATAGAACTGAATTTTGGAAATAAAAAACAATTCTAATACCAAAATGGGAAAGAGATGAAAAGGCTCTGACCAAATAGCGAAGATGAATAAAATAATAACAGAAATTACACCTCTATCAGAAAAGGACTGCTTTTATCTCGTTGACAGATATAAGGATCGATTTACTTTTCCGGTGCATCGCCATGAAGAATATGAGCTAAATTTCTTGGCTAACTGTACCGGCGCACGTCGTGTTGTCGGTGATTCCATGGAGACAATCGGCGAGTATGACCTCGTGCTTATAGGTAACGGCATAGAGCATGGCTGGGAACAACATGAGTGTGACAATAACCGCATAAGGGAAATAACCATACAGTTTTCACATGATCTCTTCGGTGAGTCGCTGTTGGAAAAGACGCAGCTCGCTTCCGTGCGTCGTATGTTGGAAGTAAGCTCCAACGGGATTGTGTTTTCAAGCGGTAGCATCATGAAGGTGTTTAATCGTCTTGACAACCTGACGAAAATCGACTCCGGATTCTATGGCATGATAGAGCTGATGGCAATACTTTATGAGCTTGCTGAGGAAGGTAACTACCGCCGGCTTTCAAGCTCGTCGTTTGCATCATTGAAACCGACTGTTGACAGTCGTAGGGTGCAGAAAGTGCAGGATTATATAAATCTGAGATATAAGGAGGATATACGCCTGAGCGACCTTGCCGCACTGGTTGGGATGACACCCACTGCTTTCAGCCGTTTCTTCAAACTGCGCACAGGCAGATCGATTTCCGAGTATGTCATAGATATACGTCTCGGACACGCCACCCGTCAATTGGTCGATTCCACCACCTCGGTTGCTGAGATATGCTATGAATGTGGCTTCAACAATGTGTCAAATTTCAACCGCATATTTAAAAAGAAGAAGGGTGCTTCACCCAAAATGTTTCGTGAAATATATCAACATCATAAAATTCTCGTATGAAAATCAGATCATTATCTGCCGTTGCTCTTGTATTGGTCCTTGCCGGACTTTCGGCTTGCGGCAAGTCGTCTAAATCAACCGCTGAAGCAGTGGCGGAAGACACTGTTGCCACATCGTTGTCACCTCTTCATGTCGAAGGAACAGCCCTGCTTAATGCCTCAGGTGATACAGTAGTGCTTACCGGTCCGTCGCTTGGCTGGCACTCGAACTGGGGACGTTTTTATAATGAAGGGACAGTCAAGGCTCTCAAAGAGAAATGGGGCGCTAACGTCACTCGTGCCGCTATCGGTGCTCATGGCAGCGGTGACTGCATGAAGACATACGATGTTGATTCTGCTTACTCGGTTAATTGCGCCATGGCTGTAATTGATGCGGCTATAGCTAACGATATGTATGTGATATGTGACTGGCATTCGCATGAAAACACTCTTGAAAATGCCAAAAAGTTTTTCAGTGTCATCACCGAGAAATATGGCGATTCGCCAAACGTGCTTTACGAGATATGGAACGAACCTCTTGACATATCATGGCAGGAAATCAAGGATTACTCCAATGAGCTTATCCCTCTTATTCGCAAAAACGCACCTAATGCAGTGGTGATAGTTGGTACTCCGAGATGGGATCAGGAAGTGGATGTTGCTGCCGATTCACCCCTCGAAATACCTAACCTCCTTTATTCGCTCCACTACTATGCCGGAACTCATAAGGACTGGAACAGGGATAAGGCTGAAAAGGCTATTGCTGCCGGATTACCTCTCATAATTTCGGAATGTGGCTCCATGGATCACACCGGTGACGGTCCCATAGATTATGAATCGTGGGAAGCATGGATGGATTTTGCCGACAAGCATAATCTTTCGGTAGTCATGTGGGATATCGCAGATAAGAATGAGACTTGCTCTATGGTCAAGCCGACTGCCTCCGACAACGGTATGGAATGGACAGACGATGACCTTAAAGAGTGGGCTAAGCTTGCGCAGAAAACCATCAAGGAAAGAAATTCTAAACAGTAAATAGTAAAACAGGGATAATAAAGTACTATGAGTTCAAATATATTGACAAAATTGGCGCTTTCGTTCCTCATGGCTTCTCCGCTTGCTCTTAACGCTGCCGTGGAGCTGCCGGACGTAATAAGTGATAACGCCGTGCTGCAGCAGAATACAGACGCAAAGCTTTGGGGATGGGCTAAACCCGGCTCAACCGTTACAGTTACCACTTCGTGGAATGACGCAAAGTATACAGCCGCGGCTGACAAGAATTCAGGCAAGTGGGAGGTTAAAGTGTCAACACCCGCCGCTTCGTTCACTCCTTACACTGTCACTTTTAACGATGGCGACGGAGATGTGAAAATAGATAACGTGCTTATAGGTGAGGTGTGGTTCTGCTCGGGACAGTCAAACATGGAGATGCCTTTGCGCGGATTCTGGACTCAGCCGGTGGAAGGTGCCGCACAAGCCATTGCCTACTCAGGCAAATATCCCGGAATAAGGATGGCTACCGTGCCAAAACGCGCATCATATACACCACAGGAGCGTGTGGAAGGGAAATGGAAGGTATCCAACCCTCAGGATGCTGCTGAATTCTCGGCTTTGGCTTACTTTTTTGCCCGTTCGCTTACCGATATGCTTAATGTTCCCGTTGGGATAATCAGCTGTGCCTACGGAGGCTCGAAGGTGGAAGGCTGGATGCCCAAATGGAAACTCGACACATATCAAGGATGGGATATGGCGAAAGAAGAGAAAGATCCATCCATAAATGAGTGGGAACGCATCGGTGTGATGTATAACGCAATGCTCAAGCCTGTGCTTGGCTACACCGTTAAAGGCTTCCTTTGGAATCAGGGCGAGTCAAATGTGGGTCGCCATAAGGAATATCCGCAACATCAGAAGGATATGGTTCAGATCTGGCGTGACGAGTGGGGACTTGGCGAATTGCCGTTCTATTTTGTGGAGCTTCCCGGCTGGAAATATGGCGGCGGAGAGCTTACAGAGGCAGCCTTGTTCCGTGAATGTCAGCATAAGGCTGCCGAAATCACTCCAAATAGCGGTATAGTATGCACTACCGACCTTGTTTATCCCTCAGAGCTTGAGGATATACATGCCCGTAAAAAGCAGGAGATAGGTGAGCGTCTTGCATTCATGGCTGCTAACCGTACATACGGTTTGACCGGTATTCCGGTAGCTTACCCGTCATATAAATCTGTTAAGTTGGAAGGTGACAAGGCTGTGATTTCATTTAATAATGCAGATGCGGGACTGAACCCCAATATGGTGCTACCCGGATTTGAGGTCGCAGGTGAGGATCGAGTGTTCTATCCGGCTCATGCGACAGAGGATTGGAACGAGCATACAGTGACGGTGAGCAGTGACAAGGTAAAGAATATTAAAGCTGTGAGATATTGCTTCAAGAATTTTGCCATAGGTGAAGTGAAGGATATGTTTGGTGTGCCTCTGATACCTTTCCGCACCGACGACTGGGATGATGCGGTCTCCGGCACTACAAATCAGAAATGAACCTTAAATTATACCATTAAACGAACTGATTTAAACTTTTTATTTTTTAAGATTTGAAGCTATTTTCGAGATGAATTATTAGCTCGATGAGGGAGCTTAGCGAGCTAAGTGACCGAAGAGATGCTGATAATTCAGCCGAAAAGAGTTTCAAAGATTGAAAACAAGGTAATTTTCAGCCTGAGTTTAACATTTTATAAAAAGTTTAAATCAGTTCAATAGTAAAGATATACATATATTATTATGCATAATAAATTTTTAATGCCCGTGTTGTTTGCAGCAGCCGTAGCCACCGGTGCCTGTTCAGGACAAAAGGAAGATACCGCTGAAGCGTCTCCCTACGTCACTGTGCGTGATGGAGAATTTTATATTGGTGATACCATTTATAGATATGTGGGTACCAACTTCTGGTATGGCTCAATACTTGCATCGGAGGGTAGGGGCGGCGACCGTGAGCGCCTTGCTAAGGAACTCGACACTTTGCAGAGCATAGGGATAAATAATCTCCGAGTGCTGGCAGGTGGCGACGGTGAAGAGGGACTTGCGTCGCATATCTCACCGACATTGCAGAAATCGCCGGGAGTCTATTCCGACACACTCCTGCAAGGTCTTGACTATCTCCTTGCCGACCTTGAAAAGCGTGGCATGAAGGCGGTGATCTATCTTAACAATGCGTGGGAATGGAGCGGCGGCTTTTCCACCTATCTTGAATGGGCGGGAGCAGGGAAGGCAGTCAATCCGGCAGATGCGGGTTATCCCGCCTACATGGAGTATGCTTCAAACTTCGTGCGCAATGACTCTGCAAAAGCTCTGGCTGCCAATCATGTCAGGAATATAGTTGGACGTGTCAATTCCATCACAGGTAAGCCTTATTCGGAATCACCCGCCATCATGGCATGGCAAATTGCCAATGAGCCTCGCGCATTTGCCGAGGAGAGCAAAGAGCCGTTTGCTCGGTGGATAGGTGAGACTGCTAAGTTGATAAAGTCGGTAGACCCCAATCACCTTGTGTCGGTAGGAAGCGAAGGCTCATGGGGATGTGAGAATGACATGGACCTTTGGACCAAAATTCATTCCTATCCGGAAGTGGATTATGCCACCATACATATATGGCCCTATAACTGGAGCTGGGTGAATGAAAAAACAACGGTTGACAGTCTTAGTGTTGCTTGCAAAAACACTACCGATTATATAAATGCACACTATGCCTCGCTTTCCGATGCATTAAAGAGTTCCGAAAATGGATTTTCGAAACCTATCGTGCTTGAGGAGTTCGGCTATCCGCGCGACAACATGGAGATAGCCAAGGGAACACCGGTCACTGCCCGTGACGGCTATTATCGCCATGTGTTCACCGAAGTGGTGAATGGTGGAAAACTTGCCGGTGTTAACTTCTGGGGCTGGGGTGGTCTTGCCAATCCCGCTCATGCCACTTGGCAGCCGGGCGATGATTATACTGGCGATCCCGCACAGGAGGCACAAGGCTTAAACTCCGTGTTCGCATCCGACAGCACCACTATCGCTCTAATAAAGGAGATGACAAAAAGGAAAAGATAACCTTTCACCGGCTATTTACATATATGCAATAGATAATTAAACCTATCCTGTTTTATAATCTGTGATATAATATATCAACTGCTCATATTAGTAATCCTGCTGAAAATCATTCTGTAGGGTAAGTATAGCCATGTCGTAATGATACAAAAGTGACATATTCTTGACTTTTTTTGCTCTTTGCAAAATAGTATTATTAGGGGATAAAAAAGTACCATATAAAGTCAAGACATTGCGTTAATTTTGCGGTATCTTACTAACCCTGAAAACTCTGTGAATACAATAACCCGATATATTAATACCTATAATTAACGTGAATAAGAAAAAATATCTATTACCTTAAAATTGCAATAATGAAAAGTAAAATTTTTGACCTTAGGGGTCTGATGACTGCGTTTCTATTGAGCTTTATGCTCACAGCGGTCGCTCAGACTACCGTGAAAGGTGTGGTGCAGGATAAGTCGGGCGAACCGCTTATCGGCGCGACAGTGCAAGAGAAGGGCAATACCGCCAACGGTACGGCAACGGACTTTGACGGTAACTTCACCCTCACAGTGAAGTCTGCCAATGCAACTCTCGTAGTATCTTATGTAGGAATGAAGACTCAAGAAGTCCCCTTGGCAGGTCGCACAGACCTCACCGTGACCCTTGAGGAAAATTCAGAGATCCTCGACGAGGTTGTGGTGGTCGGCTACGGTACCCAGCGTAAATCGGACATTACAGGTTCGGTCGCTTCCATTTCCGAAGATCAGATGAAACAGACAATAGTCACCAATGCTGACCAGATGCTCCAAGGTAAAGTGGCAGGTGTACAGGTGACTCAAAACTCAGGAGCTCCCGGCGGTGCGACTTCAGTGCGCATCCGTGGTGCAAGCTCACTTAACTCTTCCAATGAACCTCTTTATGTGATTGACGGTGTGCCTATGAGCGGCTCAAACAGCGTTCAGGGCTTCGACTGGATGGGCGGTTCAAACGGTCAGACTACCGTTAACCCCCTTGCAGCAATCGCTCCGTCGGACATCGTGAGCATTGACGTGCTCAAGGACGCATCTGCCTGTGCCATCTACGGTGCTGCCGGTGCAAACGGTGTTGTGCTCGTGACCACCCGCCGCGGTTCAGCCGGTCGTTCAAACATCACATACGACGGATATGTGGCTTGGCAGCAAGTCGCTAAGAAGCTTGATATGATGGATCTCCGTGAATACGCTCTCTATCAGCAGCAGCTTCTTGCCGACGGTGTGCTCAACAGCGGTAACTTTGATGATACTTACAGTGACATTTCACTTCTCGGCAAAGGTACTGACTGGCAGGACGAAATTTTCCGCACAGCCTTCATGCAGAACCATCAGTTGAGCATGACCGGCGGTAACGAAAAGACCGTTTATGCTATGAGCGGTGGTTGGATGAAGCAGGAAGGTACCATTATCGGTTCTGACTTCACCCGTTTCAACACTCGTTTCAATATCGACAACAATTTCACAAGCTGGCTTAAAGTCGGTGGTGCTCTCGCTTATACCCGCACTGATGAAACCATCACCCGTAATGACGGTTCCGATGGTGTTATCATGCAGGCTATGACAATGATGCCCTCAGTCCCCGTGCGTGACTTCGAAGGCAACTGGGCTGGTCCTAACACCGTGAACGGTGCTTCTACTTGGAACCCTGTCGCTCTCGCTCTTATGACCAACAATACCCTCCTTCGTCAGAAGGTCAACGGTAACTTCTACGTAAGCGCTGATTTCCTTAAGCATTTCACATTCCGTGCTGAATATGCTTTCGACGCTTCTCAGAACCAGAATAAGTCTTTTATCCCGACCTATAAGTTCGGTCTTGTTTCCAACGACGTGAACCAGATGATGCAACGTGAGGAACACAATTTCTTCTGGATGCAGAAAGACTATATCACCTATAATCAGAAATTCCTTGACAAGCACGATGTGACTGTGATGGCAGGTTTCGAGGCTTCAAAGGGTTCTTGGAACGGTACTACCATCATCAAACAGAATTTCTCTTCTGACAACATCCACATCATGGGTGAGGATGGTACATTCGTGTCAAATACAGGTTGGGCTGATTCAAATTCATCAGCATCAGTATTTGCCCGACTCAACTACGGTTTCGACAACCGTTATCTCTTGACTGCGACAGTTCGTCGTGACGGTTCAAGCAAATTCGGCTCAAACAACAAGTGGGGTACTTTCCCGTCAGTGGCTCTCGCATGGCGCGCACAGCAGGAAAAATTCCTTGAGGATGTTACTTGGCTCGACAACTTGAAAGTACGTCTCGGTTACGGTAAGGTAGGTAACTCCAACATCGGTACTTATCTCTACGGTTCGGCTCTTCAGTCGATGCTTACACCGGGCGGAACTGCTTACATACCCTCTAACCTCTCTAACCCCGACCTTAAGTGGGAGGCATCAGAGCAATGGAACGCCGGTATTGACTTCGCAGCATTCAACAATCGTCTTGAAATCACTTTCGATGCTTACCACAAGCAGACTCAGGACCTCTTGATGCAGGTGTTCACACCCTCGCATATCGGTTCAAGCGACTGGCAGACCATCAATAACCCTTGGGCGAATATCGGTAAGACCCGTAACATCGGTGTCGATCTTCAGATCAACGCCCGTCCCGTAATCACCAAGGATTTCCGTTGGAACGCAGCTATCACACTTTCTCACAACCGCAACAAGATTGTGGCTCTCAATGATGACTCACAGCGTATCTACGGTAATGTTGACTGGTATGCTCCATTCCAGACCGTATCAATGTTTGCAGTAGGTCAGCCTATGGGTGTGTTCTATGGCTACGAGACTGAAGGTCTGTTCCACAACGAGGCTGACATCGTAGGCCATGCCACTCAGACAGGTGGTTCTACTCCTTACGCCAACAAAATCGACAAGGTGTCAGGCGCATGGATCGGTGACTTGAAGTTTGTTGACCAGAATGGCGACGGTGTTATCGACGAAGCTGACCAGAAGGTTATCGGTGACCCCAACCCTGACTTCACTTTCGGTTTCACCAACACATTTACTTATAAAGATTTCGAACTCAATATCGGTCTTACCGGTCAGGTAGGCGGCGATATCCTCAACTGGGCACGTTATCGTACCGAAGGTCTTAGCTCTATATGGGACAGCCAGGCAGTAAGTGTGCTCGACCGCGCACAGGCAGTGAAAATTGACCCCAACGGCGGTGACGATATCTCAAATCTCCAGCTTGCACCCGGTCATAACGGCATACCTCGCTTTTCCAACCTTGACTCAAACGGTAACCAGCGCATGAGCGACCGTTGGATTGAAGATGCCACTTATCTCCGTATTCAGAACATCTCACTCAGCTATAATCTCCCCTCAAAATGGGCGAAGAAAGCTTACATACAGAATGCCAAGCTCTATGTGAATGTACAGAACGTTTACACATTCACCAAATATAGCGGATATGATCCTGAAATCGGTGCTTTCAACCAAAGCTCATTGCTTCAGAACATCGACCGTGGTCGTTATCCGACTCCGCGCACTTATACGCTCGGTCTTAACCTCTCTTTCTAATAACATATTCCACAGACACAGAAAATGAAAAATATATTCAAAACCACTGCGGTTGCCATGGTGCTCGGAGGCTCGCTCGTTTCATGTAACGACTTCCTTACCATCGACCCGATAGACAAACCGGTACTGGAGACCTTCTACACCTCTCCCGAGGCTTTGAGGTCAACCACAATGGCTCTCTATGCATCAAAGACATGGAGCAACTTCCACATGAATTTCCAGTGGAAGATGGACATGATCAACGGTGATATCTTCTATACATACGCCGATGAAGGTCAGTGGTACTTCGGTACTTACACCGCTGTTAACCCTTACCTCAACGAAGGTTGGAAAGGTCTTTACAATGTGATCCTTACCGCCAACTCCGTGATAAACGATATCGCTCCTATCTGCGGCGGTACCATCACTCAGGATGATTTGAATCAGGCATTGGGCGAAGCTCGCGCATTACGCGGTTACTGCCACTACATGTTGGCTGAGGTATGGCATGATGTTCCTGTTATCGAAAATAACAGTGCGATGATTGCCGGCGGCAACCTTGACGTTCCCCGCAACACTCAGGCAAGTGTCTACCGTTTCGCAATGGAGGATCTTGACTTCGCTGTTGAAAATCTTCCCGATTCAGACTCAGACCCCTATCGTCTTGACAAGCGTAAAGCCCGCGCTCTCCGTGCAAAGCTTGCTGTGACTATGGCTGCTCATACCGACTACGGTTATGACCGCGCCGCTCTCTATGCAAAGGCTGCCGAGGATGCTCTCTATGTTATCGAGAATACCACAGCGTTGACCGATATCGATTTCTCAACCCTCTTTGACGTTGAATCAAACAATGGTCCTGAGTCAATTCTCGCTATCCAGTGCGCCGTTCAGGGTTATTCGTTCGGTAATGCTCACAATGTGGCATGGAGCCGTTCAAGCGTTATCGCTGACCAGACTTGGGGTGCCGGCAAGGGTCCGACTCTTTCACTTCAGAATATGTATGAGCGCAACGACAAACGTCGCATGTGGACTTACATGACCAACGGTGACTATTATCCCATGCTTAATCGTGCAGGCGGCGGTTACACCTATCAGTATGTAAGCCGTGATCCTTCAGGTGATGTGCTTGAGGACAGAAACGAAATGCTTGCTCACATCAAGAAGTATATCATTGGTAAGTCGGCTGACTGTGACGGAAACGTAGGTATCAATCAGGATGCCGCAAACAATATCTACCTCATGCGTCTCGCTGACGTATATCTGACATACGTTGAGGCTAAGATGGGTACCAATAATTCTACCTCTGACCCTACAGCCATGAAGTATTACAACATGGTTCGTCAGCGTGCAGGTATCTCTGAAGCATCTTCAGTTACATTTGTAGAGCTTCTTAAGGAACGTCGCCGTGAGCTTGCTTTCGAGAGCCAGACATGGTTTGACACTCAGCGTTACCGCTACCGTGAAGGTAATGCAGCAGCTCTTGAATTGCTCAACAGCGGCTATGGCACTAATCTTAACCGTGCATCCATGCTCGTTCCCGATTATGAGAAATATCCCAACATCGACTCGTCAAACGAGAATAACCGTGATATTTATAAAATCGTGGATAGCAAAGCTGATGGTGCCCAGTATGACAAGATTATCATTAGCGAATCAGCGTTTACCGCACCTATCCCTGCGGCAGTATCCAGCAGTTCACCCGCTCTTTCAGGCGCTCCGGTGGATTATTATGGTGGTGCAGCCGAGTAAACTGTAAAGTGTAAAAACATTAAGTAAGAATCATCATGAAAAATATATTCAGATATACATTCATGGCTGCGGTAACCATGGCTTCCGCCTTCACACTTGCATCGTGCTCGGACGATACCGATGCGGAGAAGGACAAGGGTTCTACCCCGGTCATCAAATATGCCCGCACATGTAACATTAATCAGGCGGACTCACTCATCGTGAGTGCTTCGCTCGGTTCACGCCTTGCTTTCGTGGGCGACAACCTCGGCGATGTGCAGCAGGTCTGGTTCAATGACCAGAAAGCCAAATTGAACCCCACCATGGTCACCAGCCACACTATTATTGTTGATATACCCTCTAATATCCCCGGCGAGGTGAGCAACATCGCTCGTTTCATCACCTCCAACGGCACTGAGGTGGAATATCCTTTCAGTGTGACTGTGCCCGCTCCCCGTGTCGATAACATGACTTGCGAATATGCTCATGCAGGTGAAATCGTTACCATCAACGGCGCATATTTCGCAGACGATCCCAATGTTCCCCTTACTGTTTCATTCGGCGACATCCCTGCTACCATCAAGAAGATTTCTCAGGAAGCTCTTGAAGTGGAAGTACCCCAAGGCGCAGAGGAAGGTCCTGTGACAGTCACTTCAATTTATGGTGCCGGTGTGAGCGGATTCTACTACATGGATACCCGTGGCATGATGTTTGACTTCGACGGTCTTACCGGTCTCGGTAACCACGGCTGGCACAATGCACCCATTGAAAACGACGGTACAGGTATCAGCGGTAATTACATGCGTCTCGGTGACGGTGCTACAACACTTGCCGGCAAGGATGCATGGGATGACAACAACTTCTCATTCGAATATTGGGCTGGTAGCTGGAACACTCCTACCGATTATCCCGCACGTGAAGGTGTGCGTCTGTTCGACATCGTTGACTTCTCTGACTACAATAATATGAGCGTTAAGTTCGAACTTTGTATCCCTGAGGCAGCCGCTTGGCAGGCATGTGCTATGCAGGTAATCTTCTCAGGCACCGATAAGGTCAGCATGGGTAATGCCGGAACCGATATCTTCGGCAACACCGTGGCAGGATGTAACAACTCATATTTCCAAGGCACTTCAGCCCGCGGCCTCTGGACTCCGTGGACATCTACAGCGGCTTACCACACCAGTGGTAAATGGATCACTGTATCTCTCCCCATCAAGGACTTCGTTTATGCTCCTGACGGTTCAGGCGCAAGCTCGTTCCTTTCAAGTGCCGCTGACTTCGCTAACCTTCAGATATTCCTTTGGAACGGTGGCGTGGAAGGTGTTGACTGTACTCCTATGCTTAAGATAGACAATATTCGTGCGGTAAAAAACTAATATCAACCCGGTAAAATATAGCTAAAACAATGAAAAAGATATTTAACTTTACAAGTTTGCTCGCGCTTTGCATGGCGTTGATGCTGCCGGCGTTGACTTCATGTGATAACGACGACTTCGACACCCAGCAATATAAGGGTGGTGTCAACCTGAATGTTTGGGGACCTCGCCCGGTTGCCCGTGGCGGTGAACTTCGTTTCCTCGGCTCAGGCATGGACCAGATTACCTCAATCACTCTTCCCGGATCGGGGGATGTGACCGACATAAAGGTTATTTCGTCTGAGGAAATTCGCATCACTGTGCCTCAGAATGCTGAGCCGGGATTTGTTGTGCTTCATCACGCAAAGGGTGAGATCAAGTCTATCACAGAGCTTACATTCACTGAGCCTATCTCGCTCGACGAAATGAGCCCGATGACTGTTAAGCCCGGTCAGACACTCGCTCTCAAGGGTGATTACCTTAACCTCATCGAGGAGGTTATATTTGCTGAAGATGTAGTAGTGGCTCAGGAGGATTTCATTTCTCAGTCACGTTACGAAATCACCCTCGTTGTGCCTGCCGAGGCTCAGACCGGAGAGGTGATCATAAGCGACGGCGCAGAACCTCTTCCCAACTGGATCTATTCAGAGGAAGAACTTACCATTGTCCTCCCGTCAGTCGAAAAGGTTGTTGACCTTTCAGGTGCAAAACCCGGTGAGACTGTCACCTTCACTGTTAAGGATATTGACCTTGTGACCAAGGTTGAGATGCCTAACGGTGATGAGGTTGAGTTTGCTGTCAACGATGATAAGCTCTCATTCGTGCTTCCCGCTAATGTTACCAACGGTTCAGTTTGCATGATCCCTGCGTCAGGTGTCAAGGTTGCAATCGCTACTATTGGTGTTGCAGTTCCCGAAGAGGTTGTTGCAGAACCCGCCGCTGATGTATGGGCTGGTGATGTGATCAAGTTTAAGGGTGTAAATATGGAACTGGTTACCGAAGTGACCTTCCCCAATGTCGCTGATGCTGTTAAGCCTGAAACCCAGTCGGCAACCGAACTTACAGTTAAGGTTCCCGAAGGTACTCAGAGCGGTAATGTGGTGCTCCACACTGCTTCCGGCGCAGCTGTAGAAGTTGCAATCGCTACTATCAAGCCTGATGCTATAGCTTATAATCCTTCTCCCGCAGCTCTTGCAGCTGAGGTGAAGGTATCAGGTAAGAACCTTCAGAATGTCGCTTCTATCACTTTCGGTGGTGCTACTACTGTTGAAGTGAAGAATCCTACCGCTACCGAGTTTGCAGTGATTGTTCCCGCAACTCTCTCGGCAGGTTCTAATACAGTGACTCTCACACTCACCAATGGTGAGACTGTAGAAGCTCCTGCTCTCGAACTCACCGCTCCCGAATGTGCTTACGCAACCGAACTTCCCGCTGAGGATGCTGAAATCAACGCAGGTGAAACCTTCTCTGTTGTTATTGCCAACGCTGACAAGCTTACAGGTGTGCAGGTAAACGGTGCTTCCGTACAGTATATCCTGAATGGTGACCGCTTGATTATTCAGGTTCCTGAATCTGCCGGTAAATCATCGACATTCACACTCGTTTCATCTAACGGTACCATCACTTATAACATAGCTGTTATCCCCGCAACCCACGTCGAAAATGTGATATTCTCTGAAATCCGTGACCTCGGACAGTGGGCTGGCGAAGACGCCGGTGGTGCGTTCCGTCTCTATAAGAACTCGTTCGACGGTGTTCCCGCAGGTGCAAAACTTGTGTTTCACATCGCTCCCTATTCTGAAACTCAGATTCAGATCAACGATGCGAACTGGGGACAGATGGAGATGCTCGAACCGGCTTTGACCGCTACCACTGCTGAATTTGTTCTTACAGCCGATATCCTTAACCGTATCCTTACCACCAACGACGGTTGGTCGGAAACCGCTATGGTAATCCAAGGCAAGGGCACAGTTATAAATAAGGTGCATGTTGAATGGGAAAATTCTCTTGAGACAGTGATTTGGAACGCAGGCTGGATCTGTACAGGCTGGGGCGGTAACCAAGACCTTGCATGGGGTGGTTACGACTGGTCAACAGTGAAACCCGGTCAGATCCTCCGCCTTTATACCACTCCTACAGTGCCTGATGGTGAATGGTGGTGTCTCTCGCTCCGTCACGGTGACGCATGGGCAAATCTTCCCGATCCGATACCCTCACAGTACGACAATCCCGCAAGTCCTCTTGAAGTTGTGCTTACAGCTAATGTCATTGACGACCTTGTGGCTAACGGAGGTCTTGTGATCACCGGTAGTGATTATCAGCTTGATAAGATAACCATTGAATAATTAACTGATTATTATTTAATCGACTGCCCGTCCGCCGGGCGGGCAACCTTTAAACAAAACCGAAAACTCAATGAAAAAATTCAGATATATCCTGGCTTCCGCTCTCGTAGGCTTTGCGTTCACAGCTTGCGAAGATGATCATGAGCCGGATTGGAATGAGCCAAGCCCGTTTGACGTAACAGTAAGCTCGGTTTCAATCGAGGATGGGGCCACAGTGGGTCTTGATGTCAACAGCATAGAAGTAGTTTATAGCAATGAAATAAGCTTGAACTCTCTTGTTGAGGTTACATTGACCGACACGAAGCTCGATTCTCTCCTTATCAAGGACGGAAACCGTCTTGTGGCTTATTTCCAGCTTAAGAAAGGCAAAAATTACACATTCAACATTCCGGGACGTGCTGTTGCCGGTGTGGGTTCTATGACTTTCGCTCCTGAAGTGACTGTCAATTTCGCCACCGAACGTTCACATCTCATCAATCCTTCGCTGGTAAGCCGCTCGCTTACCAATGCCAACGCTACTGCCGAGGCTAAGGCTGTCTACAACATGCTTCTTAACAACTACGGTGAGAAGCAGCTCTCAGGCGCAATGGGTGAAGTGGCATGGGGAACCGCTTTCTGTGACCTTGTAAAACAGGAATCAGGCAAATTCCCTGCTATCGTAGGTTTCGACTACATACACCTCGCTTCATCGCCCTCCAACTGGATAGATTACGGCGACATCACACCTGTCAAGAAGATCTGGGACGCAGGTAGCATACCCGCTATGACTTGGCACTGGAATGTGCCCACCGCAAAGCCGGGTTCAGAAACTCTTTGGACAGGCGAACAGGTTATGCCCGCTGACTGGTCAGGCAGCATTCAGCTTAATGACGACGCTGCGAAGGCAAAACTTGCCAACGTGGTTGAAGGTTCTGTAATAACTGTAAAGACTAAAGATGTTGCCGCAGGCGCACAGGGTTCTGTAAAGAACGGCGAAACTTGGAGCGGTCTCACATCAGCTCTTGAATATTTCGACATCACCGGTGACTATACCGTGACTGTGACTTCCGACATGATTTCTACCATCAAGGAGAAGGGTATCATCATCTCAGGTCATGACTATACCGCTACCGAAGTGACTGTTACCAATCCTGCGGGAGGCAATTTGAGCTTTGATGCTTCGTCAAATGTATTTGTGGCTTCAAATGTTCTCATAGAAGGTACATGGGAAAATCAGGTTGCCAATGCTGATGTAGCCAAGCTTGCAGGTTATCTCAAGCTTCTTCAGGATGCAGGTATTCCGGTGCTTTGGCGTCCGTTCCATGAAGCAGCAGGTGACTACACTTGGGGCGCATGGTTCTGGTGGGGCAATTCAGGTGTTGACACTACCAAGCAGCTCTGGGGCTGGCTCCGTGATAAACTCACAAACGAATATGGTCTCAACAACCTTATATGGGTATGGACAGTGCAGACCTCTGACGAGGGCAAACTTGCCGATATGTCAAAGATTCGTGCCGCTTATCCCGGTGACGACCTCGTAGACATCGTAGGCGCAGACCTGTATGTTGATCCGATGACCAATCAGACCGAACAGTTTGAGACAATTCATAATCTCGTAGGCGGTAAGAAGATTGTTGCACTTACCGAGTGCGGTAATCTCCTTGATCCCGAGGCAGCTTATATCGACGGCGCCCTTTGGAGCTTCTTCATGGGCTGGTATGAGCAGGAAGGTGACACTCCCTCTTTCATTCAGTGGAACAAGTCTAACGAATGGTCAACCGTGCTCAATAATCCTCTCGTGCTCAATCAGGGCGATTTGAATCTCTGATTACACGCCGCTCAATCCTATGTGTAGAATAGAAAAACACAGTTAGATTTAATAGGGGTATCAAAACCTCGACATATTGTTAACATTTTGATACCCCTTTTATATTTCTCTAAATCAAACAAGAGATAATGAAAACCAAAAATTAACTAACTTTGTACATCTATTTTAACATACTAACTCATTAAAAATCTATCTCAATGAAATACGGCTATTTTGACGACATCGCCCGTGAATATGTGATTACCGAACCGCGCACTCCGTGGCCATGGATCAACTATCTCGGAAATAAAGATTTCTTTTCGCTCATTTCTAATTCGGCGGGTGGTTATAGTTTTTATAAGGATGCAAAATTCCGCCGCCTGACCCGCTATCGTTACAATGGTGTCCCGATGGATGCCGGAGGTCGTTATTTCTACATAAAGGATGGTGATACTATCTGGAATCCCGGATGGAAACCCACCAAAACACCTCTCGACTCATACGAATGCCGTCATGGCATGAATTACACCATCATCAAGGGTGAGAAAAACGGGCTTGAGGCTAAAGTCTTGTTCTTCGTGCCGCTTGACACACATGCCGAAATCGCAAAGCTGACGCTTACCAACAAGACCGACAAGGCAAAAACATTCAAACTCTTCTCATTTATGGAATGGTGTCTCTGGAACGCCGCCACCGATATGGAAAATTTCCAGCGCAACTTCTCCACCGGCGAGGTGGAAATCGAAGGTTCCACTATATATCACAAAACTGAATATAAGGAACGTCGCAATCACTACGCATTTTATACCGTGAATCAGCCCGTGGACGGTTTTGACACCGACCGCGAGACCTTCATCGGACTATATAACGGCTTCGACGAGCCACAGGCTGTGCTCGACGGAAAGCCAAGAAACTCCGTGGCACACGGATGGTCACCCATCGCATCCCACTATCTTGAAATCACTCTTAATCCGGGCGAAAGCCGAGACCTCGTGTTCATGCTCGGATATGTGGAAAATCCACAGGATGAGAAATGGGAATCGAAAGGTGTTATAAACAAGACACGTGCCAAAGAGATGATGAAGCGCTTTGACACCCCTGAAAAGGTTGACAAAGCATTCAACGAACTGCGTGCATACTGGGATGATCTCCTTGACCGCTTCACTGTGTCTACCGGTGATGCCCGTCTTGATCGTATGGTCAACATCTGGAATCAGTACCAGTGCATGATCACATTCTGTTTCTCCCGTTCCGCTTCATTCTTCGAAAGCGGTATCGGTAGAGGCATGGGATTCCGTGATTCCAATCAGGACCTCGTGGGATTTGTGCATCAGATACCTGAACGTGCCCGTGAACGCATTATCGATATCGCTTCCACTCAGTTCCCTGACGGAGGATGTTATCATCAGTATCAGCCACTCACCAAGCGTGGCAACAATGACATAGGTGGTGGTTTCAATGACGACCCTATGTGGCTCATATTCGGCACCATCGCTTACATCAAAGAGTCAGGTGACCTGTCGATACTCGACGAGCCTGTGCCGTTTGACAATCAGCCCGGCTCGGAAGTGTCACTCATGCAGCACTTGAAAGTGTCGTTTGACCATGTTGTAAATAACCTCGGTCCTCACGGGCTTCCTCTGATAGGACGTGCCGACTGGAACGATTGTCTTAACCTCAACTGTTTCTCCAACGATCCTAACGAATCATTCCAGACTACCGAAAATAAGACCGAAGGCTCGAAAGCCGAATCTCTTATGATAGCCGGACAGTTTGTTATCTATGGTCAGGACTACGTTGAGCTTTGCCGCCATCTCGGTCTTAACGAAGAGGCTGACCGTGCGCAGAAGCATGTTGACGAGATGATAGAAGCTGTGAAGAAATATGGCTGGGACGGCGAATGGTTCCTCCGTGCTTACGACTTCTATGGCAACAAGGTAGGCTCGCATGAAAACAAGGAGGGTAAAATATTTATCGAATCGCAGGGCTGGTGTACAATGGCAGGTATAGGCTTGAATGAAGGACTGGTGGAACAGTCGCTTGACTCAGTAAAGAAATATCTCGACTGCGAGCATGGTATAGTGCTTAACAACCCCGCCTTTACCGAATATGTGATGGAGTATGGTGAGATTTCCACTTATCCTGCCGGATATAAGGAAAATGCAGGTATATTCGCTCACAATAATCCTTGGGTAATCATCGGTGAAACCGTATTGGGTCGCGGTGATCGCGCATGGGAATATTACCGCAAGATATGCCCCGCATATCTTGAAGAGAAAAGCGACCTGCATAAGGTTGAGCCGTATGTATACTGCCAGATGACAGCCGGCAAAGATGCTGCTAAGCCCGGTGAGGCAAAGAACTCATGGCTAACCGGTACTGCCGCTTGGAACTGGTATGCCATAACCCAATTTATTCTCGGTATCAAACCGGGATATGACGGACTTGAAATTAATCCCTGCATACCGAAGGAATGGGATGGCTATGAGGTCAACCGAAAATTCCGAGGGGCAGACTATAAGATAATCGTAAAAAATCCCGACCATCTGAACCGTGGGGTAAAGACTCTGATGCTTAACGGAAAAGAGATAGCGGGTAATGTAGTGCCTATGCAGCCTGCCGGTTCTTCCAATGTGGTGGAAGTGACACTTGGCTGAGTGCAGGCTATCAAATTGTAAATTTTAATAAGATATATAAACCACTCATGAATCTCAAATTATTTCCACTTATGGCTGCGATGGCATTGGCATCGTGTGGCGGTAGCAAGTCGGCATCTGACAAGGATGCGACAGCCGCTGATACCATAACACCCGCACAGACTCTTATCTCACAACTTGACTCTGTTGTCAAATCCGGACATTTTTATTTCGGACACCATGATGACACTGCCTACGGTCACACATGGAAATATGTCGAAGGCAATTCAGATGTCAAGGCTGTGATAGGTGAATACCCGGGACTCATGAGCTGGGATCTTGGTATGATAGAGGTTGACTCGGCAAAGAACCTCGACGGTGTGCCCTTTGAGTTCATCGCAGCTGAGATTGCAAAGCAGAACGCACGTGGCGGTGTAAACGCCATAAGCTGGCATCCGCTCAATCCTATCAGCGGCGGCAATTCATGGGACGTGTCCACCTCGCCTCTTCATGAAGTAGCTACTAACGCAGCTCTGTCGGACACACTGGACGTGTGGATTAACCGTGCCGCCACTTTCATCGCTTCTTTGAAGGATGCCGAAGGTAATCCGGTGCCGGTGATATTCCGCCCGTGGCATGAAAATTCAGGCTCATGGTTCTGGTGGGGTGCAGGTAATGCCACTCCCGATGAATATATAGCTCTCTGGAAACGCACCCGTGAGATTTTTGACGCTAAAGGCATTAATAACGTGGTTTGGGCATACTCTCCCGACAAAGATCTCACGCACGAGCAATATTTCCTTACTTATCCGGGTGATGAATATGTGGATATACTTGGTACAGATATCTACCATTTTGACGGAGAAAAAGGTATTGACCAGTATGTTTCAAGAGTAAAATCCCAAATGCCATTCGTGGTTGAGGAGGCAAAGAAACGTGGCAAGCTCGCCGCTCTTACAGAGACAGGCTTGGAAAGTCTCGGTGTTACCGATTGGTATACATCAGTGTTGCTTCCGGCGATTGAAGGACTTCCCATAGCATACGTTTGCGTGTGGCGCAACGCTATCGAGAGCGAAAATCCGAATCATTTCTACGTTCCTTATCCGGGACATCCTGCTGAAGCCGATTTCAAAGCGTTTCACGACAATTCAAACGCTGTTTTCGTGAAATGATATAATGAACTGATTTAAATTTTTTATAAAAAGTTTAAATCAGTTCAATATCTAATCTGATTTATAAAAATTTACAGACACATTCATTTTATACCCTTTAGCTGACATAGCTAATTAGTAACAATTTTCAAATGAACACTTTCGAATATCGTAAGAATCTTATCCTCGCTCGTTATGAGGAGTTGGTGACTCGTCCCAACATAGCCATTGAAGGTAACGGTGTATACAATCGTTATGTCAATCCCGTGATCACAGCCGAGATGGTGCCACCATACTGGAAATATGATTTTAATCCTGAGACCAATCCATATTTCATGGAACGTATAGGGTGCAACGCCACTCTTAATTCAGGTGCCATAAAGTGGAATGGCAAATATCTTCTCGTAGTGCGTGTCGAAGGTAACGACCGCAAATCGTTCTTTGCGATAGCCGAGAGCCCCAACGGAATCGATAATTTCCGTTTCTGGTCTCATCCTATAATTCTCCCCGACACTGAGAATCCTGCTACAAATGTATACGATATGCGTCTCACCGCCCACGAGGACGGATGGATTTACGGACTTTTCTGCGTGGAGCGTCACGATGATTCCAAGCCGGGCGATCTCTCAGCTGCTACTGCTGCATGTGGTATAGTACGTACCAAGGATCTTGTTAACTGGGAACGTCTCCCTGACCTTAAGAGCAAATCACAGCAGCGCAATGTGGTGCTTCATCCTGAATTTGTCAATGGCAAATATGCGCTCTATACCCGTCCGCAGGATGGTTTCATCGACACGGGTAGCGGTGGCGGTATCGGCTGGGCACTTATAGATGACATCTGCAATGCTGAAGTCAAGGAAGAAATTATCATCGACCCACGTTACTATCATACCATCAAGGAGGTGAAGAACGGTGAAGGTCCACATCCTATTAAGACTTCAAAAGGATGGCTTCATCTCGCTCATGGTGTACGTGCATGTGCGTCAGGACTTCGTTATGTGCTCTACATGTATATGACCTCGCTTGAAGAGCCTTGGAAGAAGATTGCTTCACCCGGAGGATACTTCATGGCACCGGTAGGAGAGGAGTACATGGGCGACGTGATGAATGTACTATTTACCAACGGCTGGATTGCAGACGAGGATGGTAAGGTATTCATATATTACGCATCGTCCGATACACGTATGCATGTGGCAACTTCCACCATTGACAAGCTCGTGGACTACTGCATGAACACCCCTGAGGATGGTTTGACCACCACTGAGTCAGTTAAGACTCTCAATTCGCTCATTGACCGGAATCTCGCTGTATTTGAAAAATAATATACGAAATTATTAGCTAATAAAATTCATCACTTAAAATCTAAACCTTAGAAATGGCTCCTTTAAGCGAAAAAATCGGCTACGGATTCGGTGATATGGCATCGTCCATGTTCTGGAAGGTGTTCAGTTACTATCTGCCGTTCTTCTATGCCAATGTGTTTGGCATAAGCCTTATTGACACCGGTGTCCTTTTGTTAGTGACACGTATATGGGATGCTGTCAGCGATCCTATGATGGGTGTTGTGGCTGACCGTACCAAGACCCGTTGGGGAAAATACCGTCCGTATCTTCTCTGGGTTGCGGCACCATTCTCAATATGCGGTATACTACTCTTTACCACACCGGAATGGGGTTATGCAGCCAAGCTCGTATGGGCATACGTGACTTATATCCTTATGATGACAGTTTACACCGGTATAAATGTGCCTTACGGTGCGATGTTGGGTGTGATGACTGATAATTCACAGGAAAAGACGGTGTTCTCATCGTTCCGTATGTTCTTCGCTTATGGTGGATCATTTATAGCTCTTTTCGCTTGGGATCCGTTGTGCTCATTGTTCCAAGACTCTTTCGGATTCTCTATCCAGTCCAGTTGGCAATTTGCCATGATAGTGATATCTTCATGCTGTTTCATCCTGTTTCTTCTATGTTTCAGGCTTACATGCGAGAAGCTTGCCACTGTCAGCTCTGCTTCATTGGGTAGCGACTTGAAAGCTTTGGTGACAAACAAGCCGTGGTGGTTGCTTAACGGAGCGTCACTTTGCTTCAATCTTTTCAACACTGTGCGCGGTGCTACCGTGGCATTCTTCTTTGCCGACATTATCGGTGGTGAGCAGCATATATTGTTGTTCTCATTCTCGATACTCTTCTACTCAGGCTTGTTCCTCGGTGTGGGTGAGGTTGCCAATATGGTAGGTGTCGCTCTCGCAGTTCCCATCACTAACAAGATAGGTAAGAAACCCACCTTCATTATGGTGGATGCGCTGCTCATAGTGTTCAGCGTCATATTCTTCACCTGTAGTCCTGCCACAAATGCCGGTTTGCTTCTGATGCTTCTCTTGCAAGTGGTGATCTCTGTCCTCACAGGTGTCATGTCACCGTTGGTATGGTCAATGTATGCCGATGTCAGTGACTATTCAGAGTTGAAGTATCGCACTGCTTCCACCGGTCTGATATTCTCATCAGCTTCGATGGCTCAGAAATTCGGTGGTGCTATCGGTGGTGCGGCTGTAATGTGGCTTCTCCACGGATGCGGATACATAGAGCGCACTGACGAGACACAATCCATGCAGATTACCCAGCCGGGAAGTGCCATTGAGTGTCTATGGATGCTTATGACTTTTATACCCGCAGGTGTGGCTTTGCTTTCGATGATTATCGTGTGGCTCTATCCCCTTGGCACATCCCAGATGAATGATATTGTCGAAAAACTTAAGGTACAGCGCATGGAACCGGTAAAATCACCCGGCGATGAATTCGTTGAACCGGTTTAATTCTGCATATTGTACTCTGTAAGCTCTTATTTATAATGGAATCGTTTAAAACTGAACTGAAAAATAATTTGATCCAAAACATTCTTCCTTATTGGATGAATGAGATGGTTGACCCCCGGGGCGGATTCTACGGAAGACGTGACGGAGAGAATAATCTTGATGCTGACGCACCTAAGGGGGCTATCCTGAATGCCCGAATTCTGTGGACTTTCTCATCCGCATACCTGCATCTCAAGGATGCCCGGTATTTGGAGATGGCTACACGTGCAAAGGACTATATCTTGGAATATTTTATTGATCAGGAACATGGGGGAGCTTACTGGAGTGTTAATGCTGATGGCAGTCCCCTTGACACCAAGAAACAGTTTTATGCAATAGCTTTCATTATCTATGGTTTTGCCGAGTATTACCGTGCGACAGGCGATGAGGAGGCTTTGAAAGTTGCACTTGACCTGTTCCATTGTATTGAGGTTTATTCCAGAGATAATGAAAAAGACGGTTACATAGAGGCTATGACCCGTGACTGGGAACCTATTGCAGATATGCGCCTGAGTGAGCATGATGCCAATTCGTCAAAGACGATGAATACGCATCTGCATATTATCGAGGGGTACACCAATCTTATGCGTGCCCTTAAAGAGAAGCATGAGAAAATGTCAGGCTCTGTGGTTTCAGATAATGCTTCTTCGGAAGTGACGTCTGAACTCGACAGGCAGATAATAAAAGTTGAGGAAGCCACTCGCAATCTGCTCCGCATATTCCTTGACCGTATCGAGAATCCGAAGACTCATCATCTCATACTTTTTTTTGATGACGATTGGAATAAATTGAACGATGCGGAGTCATACGGACATGATATTGAGGCTTCATGGCTGCTGCTTGAAACAGCACAGGTGATTGGCGACCCCGCACTCACTGCGGAAACTCTCGACCATACCTATCACATTGCTCGTGCCGCTTTGCAAGGAAGATGCTGGGATGGTTCTATGGTCTATGAACGTCATCCTGATGGACATTACGATAACGATAAGCATTGGTGGGTACAGGCTGAGGATGTGATTGGTCAACTTTACCTTGTTTGCTTCCATGCCGACGCAGCCGCTTCGGAAAGCGATGGCACCACATTCCGTCAGCGTGAACTATCCAACGCCTATCAGTCATGGCGCTACATAGCCGACAATCTGATAGATCCTGCTGGAGAATGGTATTGGTCACGCCGTGCCGACGGTTCAATCAATATGTCGGATGACAAGGCTGGTTTTTGGAAATGTCCTTACCATAATTCACGAATGTGTCTTGAATCAATGCACATATTGTCAATGATGAGTGAATAAATCTACGATTTTACACAATAAACTCGCCATTAGCTCTGTTATACAGACAGACTCCCGGCGAGTTTTTTCATATTGGCGCATTTTGCATGAAAAAAATTGCTCTGCGCCACTCTTCCCGAGCCGACGCAGAGCATATAATCAAAAAGCTAATTCTATTACGTTATATGTCTTTTTGACGATGAAAGCCCACAAAGGTTTAATCAAAAAGATTGTGTTAACTTATTTTAACTAAAGTATTCTGTGTCATGGCTGATAAGTCACTTCCTCTCGAACTTCTTGCTCCGGCTAAAAATGCCGATATTGCTATACAGGCTATACTGTGTGGTGCGGATGCGATATATATGGGTGCTTCAAGCCATGGCGCGCGTCGAGCAGCTGCCAATTCGATAGATGATATGCGCCGTGTGGTGGATTTTGCACATCAGTATAATGCGAAGGTATATGCCACCGTCAATACTATCATCTATGATAGTGAATTGCGTGAAGTGGAGAAGCTTATCTCCGACCTTTACCGCATAGGGGTGGATGCGTTGATCATTCAGGATATGGGAATATTACGCATGGATATTCCACCGATAGAACTTCATGCGAGCACCCAGTGTGATATACGTGACGTTGAGAAGGCTCGTTTCCTTTCGGAAGTCGGGTTTTCACGTCTTGTGCTTGCGCGAGAGTTGTCATTGGCTGAGATATCTGCGATACATGCAGCGGTTCCGTCGTCGCTGGAGGCGTTCATACATGGTGCGTTGTGCGTGAGCTATAGTGGCGATTGCCGTGCAAGTTTTATGAACAATGGCAGAAGTGCCAACCGAGGGGAGTGCGCACAGATATGTCGTCTTCCATACGATTTGGTCGATTCACGAGGGAATGTGTTGAAACGTGAATCTCATCTTTTGTCATTGCGAGACCTTAACCGGTCTAATTCAATTGCCGATATGGCTGAAGCTGGTGTGTCGTCGTTTAAGATAGAAGGTCGCCTGAAGGATGAGGCATACGTTAAGAACACTGTCGCTGCCTATTCACGCATACTTGACCGACTTGTGGAGGATAGCGATGGCAAATACGTGCGACAGTCGATAGGTAGAAGCCGTCCCGGTTTCAATCCGTCGCTCGATAAAACATTCAATCGAGGGTATACTCCTTATTTCTTGTCAGGGAAGGCACCCTCTAAGGGATTGGCGTCATTCGGTTCGCCAAAGGCTATAGGAGTGAAGATAGGGAAGGTGCTGTCATGCACACCAAAGATAATCACTGCTGAACTGTCGGCTTCGCTTGCCAATGGTGACGGACTTGGATATTTTAATAAAGATGGAATTTTTACCGGATTTCGCCTTAATCGTGTGGACGGGTCGAAATTATATCCGGCATCTCCTCAGGCAATCCCTGCCGGCACAGTGTTGTATCGCAATAGAGACAAGGAATTTGACGATGTGATAGCTGCTGCACAGCCGGTACGCACGATAGATGAAAACATGGTGTTGCGTCTTGTATATGATAACCGGATATGTCTTGAATTGAGTGACAATGATGGGAATGCCGTAACAGTCACCACTACATTGGAGCGTATTGACCCGGCAGTCACCCCGCAGGAGTCGCCTCGTCGCAGAATACTTGATAAGTTGGGTGGGACTATATATCATGCGGGAAAAATAATTGATCTTGTAGGCAATTATTTCATCCCGGCATCCGTATTGGCACAATTACGTCGTGACGGAGTGGAGAAACTTGATATGGCACGACGGATTAATTATAAATTCGGCTACAGATTGCCTGAGAATATGGATGTGGCATTTCCGAAAGGTGATGTGTTAACTATCCATGATAATGTGGCAAATCGTCTTGCGCAGGAATTTTATAAGTCACATGGCGTAACTAAAGTGATGCCTGCGGTGGAAGTGGAACGTCCATCAGGTGAAATCCCCGTTATGACCACACGTTACTGTCTGCGTAAAGAGTTGGGAAAATGCCTTCTGACTCCGGCGGGCAAAGAGTTACCGTCAGATCTCTATCTTGTAAGCGGCTCTGTGCGCATGAGGGTGGAATTTGACTGCAAAAATTGCAGGATGAACCTGTATCATAAATCATAGGTGGCATACATCCGATTCTCATGGATATATTTATGTATCCATGAATACGAAGTAGACGGCGAGGATGAGAAGGCAAAAGGCGAGGAAGTGATTCCAATGGAGTGCTTCGCCACGGAAAAACACTATAGTAAACACAGTGAAAATCACCAGTGATATAACTTCCTGTATTACTTTTAATTGCATTAAAGAGAATGCGCCACCGTTCTCATGGAACCCGTATTTGTTTGCCGGTACCATGAAACAGTATTCTAATAGAGCAATGCCCCATGACATAAGTATCACTACTATAAGCGGGGTGTTTGACGTGATGACCTTCATCTGTTGCAGTTTCAACTGCCCGTACCAAGCAAAGGTCATAAATATGTTTGAGATTACGAGTAATCCCACAGTAAGCCATCCGTTCATTTGCGAAATATAATTATTAATATGAATTAGAAACTGCTCATGCGTCGGTTAGTGTCTGGAGCAGCCATGATGGAGTCAAGTTTACCTGTCGATATATAGTCAATCAATGATTTATAAAGAATATCCGGGCTGACAGCGATTATTTTACCGTTTTTAAGCGGAGTCATGTAGTCGTTTCCGGCTGCGAGATAATCTATTGTAGCCAATATGTATGTGGCGTTGGGATTTATTTCCTTTCCGTCTATCGTGGCGGTGTTTAATGCAAAATTGTTTGGGTCATACACAGCTTTCACATTGCTGCTCACACCCTGACCGTCCTGCGCAGCCATGATTTCAAAGTTATCCAATAGATCTTTACCCTTGATCTCCATAACTACAACTGAGTTGTCGAATGGAGCGATGTCAATTATTCCCCCTTGGGTGATGTCACCCTTTGGTAGATTGTTTCGTATACCACCCTTGTTCATTATCGCTATGTCAACCGGTCGCTTGGCAAGTTCCGTTCCGCGCATCCTTACGAAATCGCTTAATAGATTGAGCATTTCGGGCGATTTGCGGTCAAATTCGTATGGCGAAACACCAATCTTCTTCGAACGCATTGAATCCACCGCTTGGCGATAGGGGGCAATCAATGCTTCAATTTCAGGTTTCACATTGCTGTCAAGACGTGAATTCACAGGTATGAGCTTGGCACTTACCTCCTTGGTGTCAAGATTTATATCTATCTCTCCGAGGTTTACGCCGTTTGAACCTGTTTGAAGCACTGACACAGTGTCGCCAACGGCATTGGCAACTCTCCATTTGGCATCTTTGTTCTTCGGGTCAACCACTGTGTGGGAATGACCGCCGATGATTAGGTCGATATCTTTTGATGCGGCAGCAAGCGTAAGGTCGCTGTAATCGTTATCGTTGTCATATCCTATATGGGTCACAGCTATTACTATGTCGGCACCCTCGTTTTTGAGTTTGGCAGCTTCTGCGTTTGCCGCCTCAATAGCATCCACATATTTAATACCTTTGTAATTTTCTTCAACTATCATCCCGGCAGGGTTGAGGTTAATGCCGAGAAATCCCACTTTTTTACCGTCAAACTCTTTTATAAGCGATGGAACAAAAAGCCCGTCAAGGGTTGAGCCTGTCATGTCATAGTTGGTGCTTAAGCGCACGGCATTAAGCTGTTTCCACTCTTCAGCGAGTTTATCCATCCCTTTGTCGAACTCATGATTGCCGAGTATCTGAATGTCATATCCTAAGGCATTCATGAGCACACGTTCCACCTCTCCGCCAAAGAGGGTGTAATATAATGAGCCTTGCACGGCATCGCCTGCGTCAACAAGGAGCACATTCTCACGTACATCCCTAACACTGTCAACCAAAACTTTGCGGCGAGCTATACCACCAAGGTCTTTGCTGTTTGGCTCGATGGCAGAATGGGTATCGTTGGTGTGGAGTATTACCAAGTGATTGCTGTCGGCTGACGGTTTGCACCCTCCAAGTATCAATGCTCCCAGAGTGAAAGCACCTATAAAGACGGATTTAAGATTCATTAGTTGAGTTGAATATGATTTAACAAGAGTGCAAAATTACAAAAATCCTGTTAATTTTTAGTAAGCAATTCAACCAATAGATTGTTTCTCCGGCAATTTCTCCTTGCGATTACGGTTAGAGAGCATGATGTAAAATGCGCTGAAGATACCAGTGGCGACAAGGATGAGGGCTTGGAAGCTCCAACATACTATTGAATATGCCGCACCGTCACTTTCTTTAATGCCGAAAAGGCTTAGGGCGAACATCACTGCTATATTCCATGGTCCAAGACCTCCGTTTGAAGGCACCCCCATGCTGCATGACCCGAATACGAATACCACAAGTCCGGGTATCAGCCCTAAAAAGTAGCCGTCGCTTGTCACAAGTTCACGGGTAAAGGGGAATGCGAAGAAGCACACGTATGCTTCAAGGTAGTAACATACCCATATTCCAAGTGTAAGTATGAGATACATCCCTGTGCCTTTCATGTGGAACAGTACTTTGAAACCGTCCCATATACGGCGTGTGCTTGTCATTATACCTTGTACAAATTTGGTATGCCGAAACAGGTAATATCCGATAACTAGTACTGCCGTGATTACCACAATCCAGATCCATATAGCTCCGTTGGTGAAGATATGGTCTATACTTTTACCGAGAGGATATTTGTCAAGGAATTTATCGATGGATGATTTTGCCACAAACATGGTCAGTATTACGAGTAGCAATATCATGATGCCGTCCGAGGCACGGTCGCCGAGATCGGTGCCTACCACTGTCGATAGTTTGCAATTTTCACGTTTCGAGATATAGACACATCGCCAAGCTTCGCCTAAGAAGGGGAATACCAAGTTCAATGCGTATGCTCCGAATATAGAGACACTTTCAGCAACTACAGGTATACGAGGTATCCCGGCTGCACGGAGCTGAATACCCCAACGGATACCTCGTATGATGTGTGACAACACGGTAATACCCATCATAGCCACGATATATCTGTAGTCCACACCCTGACGGATAATGGATTCAATCTGATGGATGTTTACTTTATGGAACAACCATACAATCAACCCTGCCGAGATACCTACCGACAGGATAATCTTCACAATACGCCCTAATTTAGAGAGCATTTCATCACGTGATGTATTAGCCGTTCCCATATAAATAGTTTATTTATAAATAACAACTATACGGGTGCTCTCGTTCAAAAAACTTATTGTATGTTAATTAATTTGTGCGTCTGAAGTGATAAGCGCCAATGCGGGTGGGTGAGAATATATGATACGGTTTCAGCTGTGTTCGACCCTTCGGGGTAGACAGGTGATGTGCATGGCTGTAGGAAATAGTGTGAAGCGTTGATATTGTTGGCTATAGCCTCCACATCCTGTCCCAAATAAACAAGTTTTAATTCGTCGATAGTCTTGAGCTTTATTTCATGGCTCCCTTTTGGTGAACATGTAACCCAATCGATACTTTCGGGCAATTTGTTAGTGCCGTTTGTCTCTACCTGAATGAAGAAGCCGCCATCGTGGAGCATATCTATGAGTATGTCGTCAATTTGTAATGACGGTTCCCCTCCGGTGATTATAAGATGGCGTGACGAATATGCCGACACTTTTTCAAGTATCTCGCCGGCATTCATCTCGGTATATTCCTCATGGCGAGTGTCGCAAAAATCGCATTTTAGATTACATCCGCTAAAACGCAGAAACACCGCCGCCGTCCCGGTAAAATACCCCTCGCCTTGAAGCGAATAAAAAATTTCGTTAACTCTATACATAATCAGAATCTCAATTGACAATTGACAATTGTTAATTGTCAATTGTATAACTCGCTGTGTTACCTTCGCTTTCCTGAACATCCACACGATAGCAATTCGGTATCTGGTCGCAGATCCATCGAGCAATATTTTCAGCTGTTGGGTTAAAAGGTAGCAATTCATTAAAATTGCCATGGTCAAGGTAGCTTGTTATACGCTCTTTGATATGCGAAAAATCTACCACCATGCCGTCACGGTTTAATTCCTTCGCACGACAGTGTACGGTTACAATCCAGTTGTGTCCGTGCAGACGACTGCATTTGCTTTCGTAGGAAAGTTCCAGCCTATGGCATCCAGCCAATTCAAATCGTTTGGTTATATAATACATTTACCTTTTAATTTGTCAAGTTACAACTGCTAATTCTCAATAGCGTATTTATTGTTGATTGCCATCTCCGACCGGTGTAAGACCTTCGGCTGCTGCAAGTTTCAGCATCAATTCCCGGGCTTCGTCATAGTCATTGTGAATGTCGCCGTCAAGTATCGCATTCTTAATGGCGCTTTTGATTTTACCGATCATGGGACCACCGGATATGCCGAAGGTTTGCATGATCTCATTTCCGTCAATGGGAGGACTGAAATTCCTTATATTGTCACGTTCGTTAAGATCAACCATCTTGTTGCGAACAAGAGTGAAATTATCGAGTATGCGACGTACTTTTTCTTGATTTTTGGATGTGATGTCAGCCTCGCAGAGTGCCATTAGGTCTTCCAGATCGTCACCGGCGTCATTTATAAGACGTCTTACCGCCGAATCAGTCACCTCATCCTCAACCAACGCTATGGGGCGCATGTGCAATTCCACTAATTTAGCCACATATTTCATTTTTGTGTCCTGAGGAAGGCGCATATTGCGGAAAATCTTCGGCACCATCTTCGCACCAATGAAATTATGGTTATGGAAAGTCCATCCAATCTTTTCGTCCCAGCGTTTTGTTACCGGTTTTGCAATATCATGCATCAGTGCAGCCCATCTTAACCATACATTATCGCTTTTGGCTGACACATTGTCGAGCACGGCGAGAGTGTGATAGAAATTATCTTTGTGTCCTCTGCCGTTTACAACTTCCACACCCTTCATAGCTGCAAGCTCGGGGAAAATCAATGATAGCAATCCTGATTTCATGAGCAGATCCCAGCCTATGGATGGTTTCGGCGATGCCATAATTTTCATCAGCTCGTCCACCACACGTTCCTTGGATATGATTTTTATCCGTTCGGCATTTCGGCGTATGGCTTCAAACGTCTCAGGGTAGATATCGAATTGTAGCTGAGTGGCGAATCTGACCGCACGCATCATTCTGAGCGGGTCGTCGCTGAAAGTGATGTCAGGATCCAAGGGTGTGCGCAATATTCGTCGCTCCATGTCACCCTGTCCGTCGAAGAGGTCGATCAGAGTGCCGAAACCTACGTTGTTGATTTGTATCGCCAATGCGTTTATTGTGAAGTCCCTGCGAGACAAATCTTCTTCCAGCGTTCCATCCTCCACTATGGGTTTGCGTGAATTACGATCGTATGACTCCTTTCGTGCGCCCACAAATTCCAGCTCAATGTCACGGCGTTTCACTTGTGCGGTCCCGAAGTTTCGGAATACGTTTAGATGTGTTCCCCGTCCAAGATGTTCGGCGACAATCTGCGCAAGTTCGATGCCGCTACCGACTGTCACAAAATCTATATCCTTTGACGGACGGTCAAGAAACAGATCCCGCACACATCCCCCCACCGCATAGCAGGGGCGACAGATTGAATCCGCCGCCTCACCTATGGTATGGAAAAGCTTTCTGTCAAGCTTTTTTATTACAGTTTCAAATGATTGCATTCAACGCATTATGATTGGTTCTCAAAAAGCTCCTGTTTTTATATCATAAAATAACTTATCGCTTCAGGTGCCGGAGTGAGACATTCAACTCTGTCGGCATAGACCGCATAGGTGTTCTCGATACCTACAGCACCAACATGCGGGATGACAAATTTAGGTTCGAGAGCTATGACATTGCCTTCAGCGATGATGTCACGGCTTCGTGGAGCGATTACAGGGAGTTCGTTTATCTCAATACCGACACCGTGTCCTATGAATCCGGCATGTTGTCGGTGTCCCATGTAGTAATCTTGCAGTCCTCTCTCCTTAACCATTGCTTCAGCCCGTTCATAAAGAACTTTAGCTTCTGTGCCTGGTTTCATCATATCCACAAGGGCACGGTGGATGTCAATGGAACACTGGTGGGCTTTTAATGCGAGAGGATCGATTTTACCAAGGGCATATACACGGGTCATGTCGGTCATGTATCCGTTATAGTTGCCGTTCATGTCGATCATCACAGTGTTGCCGGGCTTGATTTCCGTGTCATTGGCACCAACGGGGAGTGAGGGGTCGAGCCCCGCGCCACCCATGGCGAAATCGTAGGGTGACGGGGCATCGGCATTTTCACCTACAAGCACATTTCCCATATATAGCTCCATGGAGTCACCGCTTATACGGAACTGTCCGAGACAACCTTCAAGACGGCTTGTCTTTTCAATCTCCACTTGCAGCTCCATGTCGGTCATACCTTCATTGTACAGATATGGAATCCGGCTATAGACATGAACATGCTTTATGCCCGACCGGCGGATCTTGTCAATCTCCTCGGCAGTCTTTTGTGAGCGCGCCTTCCTCATGACCGGCGAAGCATTTTTTATCTCGCTTCCCGGAAAGATTTTTTTCAGGCGTTCTACTGCCGAATATGGCGTTATGTCAAGCTCTAACCCTATATTTTCAGGAACGTTAAGCCCGAGGGTTTCGGTTATTTCCTCCGGTTTGCGGATATACACAACACAGTCACCTTCGAGCTTTACGGGACGTTTTACGAAGAATATCACTTCGCCATGCTGGGGGATATATACATATCCTGAAAACACTCGTCCGGTGAGGTAATAAGTGTTGGCATTGTCATTTATCAATACCGCACTCATTCCCGCCTCAGACATACATACGCGTATCTTCTCCACACGACGGCAAAACTCATCGTGAGAAAGGAGCAAGAGCTTGTTTAAATCGATAGGTTCCATCATATCTTCGTGTAATCAAGATTCCATTACATGTCGCCAAGCTCTTCCGCCGAGATTCGGTGCATAGTAATGATGACTTTACCTTGGGCATCCTTCATCACTGCTTCGTTAGGGGTTGCTCCCTGAACAGCAGTATCAACCTCTTCAAGGGCAAGTAGGAATTGTTGTTCGGTAGCGATATCAGGACAAGTCATACGAGTGGTTGCAAGATTTTTGAATTCTATGCCGTCACCTTTGTCAAGATTTACAATTATATCACCATTGAGAAGGTTGCAACCGGCATTGCCATGGATTTTACATTCGTCCACATCAATTACCACCTTGACATCGGCTGTCGAGGGAACTTTCACACCTTTAATGACGTCAATTTTCCATGCCCCGTTAAGGAATGAAAGCAAGCGTTTACGAAGTGTCATAACAGTGCCTGCACTTTCATTCTTAAGAACTAAAGTGTGGTCAGGACCGAAAGCGTAGCCTGTAACTTGGTCAAGGGCTTTATTCATAGTGAATTCGTATGGCGCATCAGGACATGAACGCATGGTTGAGGCAAAAGCTCCTGCTGATTCGATACCTGTAGGTGTGACTTTCCAAGTGCCGTTGATGTAGTTGCAGCCATTGAAACCAATGACCATGAGTGCCCCCGGAATATCTTCCGAGAGTTGGAATGTGAGTTTCGGGTGGTTATCGCCGTTTACCACAACCTTTTCACCCAATATTTCAGTAATAGACCATTCGCCGATAAATTCATCGGTTGCAGGTTGAGTCTGTGTGGCAGTCTGTTTGGTGACTGTGGTGGTTTTTACCACATTTCCGTCAGAATTTACGGTCGTGCCACTTTTCTTTAAAATATTACATCCGGTCATAAGCGCTGTTACCGAGATTGTTGCAATAAGTAATGATACACTTTTTTTCATAATCGTTTTTTGTTTTAATAGCTTGATGAGTATAATTGAAAAGACTTATGATATTAATACAACATTCAAACTTCCCGGTTTGTGCGACATCCCCATTCTATAAATTCTTGATGATTATAACATACGTCCGGGAAACGAAGTTTATCCTACAAAAGTAGTAAAATTTTCGTAAAATCTGATGATAGGCAGGGAAAATTGGAATTGGGAACTATTATAATTGCGAAAACGTTAAATAATTGAATAATACAACAGAAAGAGGTTCAATTATTTGCGCTTTACAAAGCAATGTTGTAATTTTGTCAAACAATAAAAATTAAGCAAAATATATGGAAACGACTGAGACACTTCGAATACCTAATCCTTCAAAGGAATTGGTCGCTTTCATAGAGAAAGCGAATCAGAGAAAGAAGGAACGAGCAAAACAGATGCGTGAAAAGTATTTGGCATCGCATAATCCTTAATACTTCATGGAACAAATTGAAGCTCAATTTTCAGATAACGAGGGCAATCATCTAATGGTCGCCCTTGATTTTTATGATAAGGATTGTATGCAGACCACGTTCTGCATCCCGCCTGAATTCTCCGACATTGACATTGTAGACATAAGCATCACTAAACTATTTCTTGACCAGCCTATAAAACCAGTAGCTTTTTTCAAAATGTCATCTTGGTTGCTTGAGCAATTTGAGAAACTAAATGGTGTGGTGTTTACATATATTTGTTCCACGGATGAACTGTTTACCAATCATAAAGGCGTTGAGCCGCAATTTTACAGATGGAGGTTGTTCGACAGGTTGATGGAACGTAAAGCGTCTTCAATGTCACGAATAGGAATTCAGGATGTGATAATAGGACCGGAGGGATTGGGATTCCAGACCTACGGTCGAGCATTTTATAAACAGGAACAGGCTCCGATTATTCATATCGTAGTGTCTTATCTTCGTGACAAGCAGAGATTATCACAATAATAATATACTCATATCGTAAAAATTCATTATCTTTGCAGTCTCAAAACAACCGAAATGGATTATACCGGTAAGCAAAATTTGCTCGATAAGCGTTATCTGAGAATGGCGCGTATATGGGCTGAGAATTCATATTGTGAACGACGCAAGGTCGGCGCGCTCCTTGTAAAGGACCGTACCATTATCTCCGATGGCTTTAATGGTACTCCCGCCGGGTTTGAAAATATCTGCGAGGATGAGAATGGCATTACAAAGACCTACGTGCTACATGCCGAAGCCAACGCCATAACGAAAGTAGCGAGATCAAACAATTCGAGCGATGGCTCAACACTATACGTCACTGCGTCACCATGTCTTGATTGTGCCAAACTGATCATTCAGGCAGGTATATCGAGAGTGGTTTACAACGAACTCTACCGGATCACTGACGGCATCGACCTTCTCAAGCGTGCCGGGGTGGAATGTTGTCATTTCCCCGAAGTGTGACGGTCCTCCTTCAATCTGTTTCTTTACATCTACTCTTCTCGACAGCGACACATTTAAATCAAGAAGCTAAAATTTTCTGAGAAAATATCTATGAATAACCGTTTTAAGAATACCTCCGTGTGGGTACCGCTTGCTCTTGCTGTAGCCCTTGTGGGAGGAATGTGGATTGGTAAATCATTCTTAAACAATTCCGGCAAATGGGACTCTAAGGCTAAGCTGGAAACTATTCTCGGTATCATTGACAGCAACTATGTCGATGATATTGACCCTGACAGTCTGCTTGAAGCCTCACTCCCGGGGCTGCTTTCACGTCTTGACCCTCATTCAGTCTATATCCCGGCAAAGGATCTGCAGGGGGTTAATGAAGAACTTGTTGGCTCATTCTCCGGCATCGGAATCTCATTTAACTTGCTTAACGACACTATAAATGTGCTTGAAGTCATATCTGGCGGACCATCGGAAAAGGTGGGACTTCTTCCGGGCGACCGCATAGTGTCGATAAATGACACTGTGGTATCAGGAATGGGATGGTCAGACGTAAAAGTTAGAAGTTCATTACGAGGAGCTAAAGGCACAATAGTAAAACTGGGCATAAAGCGTCCCACGGCTAAAAAGCTTCTCTCATTCGATGTGACTCGTGGCGATATACCTGTTACCTCCATTGACGCATCATATATCATTTCTCCGGGAGTCGGATATATCAAGATAAATAAGTTCGGCGCATCTACCTATAGTGAATTCCTAAATTCAATGGTGGCATTAATAGCAGAGGGTGCCGAGAAATTTGTGATAGACCTGCGTGGAAATGGCGGCGGATTTATGGAGCCTGCCGTGCTTATGGCAAACGAATTCCTTCCTTCCGGTTCTCCGATAGTGTCAATGAAAGGTAAGACCACACGTGATGACTCTCCGACACTGAGTGACGGTTCCGGCTCATTCCGTGACGTTGAGCTGGTAGTGCTTATTGATGAAATTTCAGCCAGTGCGAGCGAAATTTTTGCAGGTGCCATTCAGGATAATGACCGCGGACTCGTTATAGGACGACGCTCTTTTGGCAAGGGTCTTGTGCAAAACCAGATGGAACTTCCCGACAGCAGTGCGCTGCGACTTACAATAGCTCGCTACTACACACCTTCGGGCAGATGTATACAAAAGACATACGCTCCGGGCACTGACTATGACCGTGACATCATCAACCGTTACGAGCATGGCGAGTTCTACAATGCGGATTCTATAAAACTTAACAAGGATCTCGCATTCACCACACTGCATGGCAGGACTGTGTATGGTGGCGGAGGTATAATGCCGGATGTATTCGTACCGAATGACACAGCCGGTGTGACATCTTACTATATTAATGTCCTAAATGCGGGGCTGATACAAAAATATACATTTGACTACTCTGATAAGAACCGTCAGCAACTCGAAGCAGGGAAGACCGTGGAAGAAATCTTGAGGATACTTCCCGATGACGATATGCTGCTTGAAGATTTTGTGGCATACGCAAAGAAGAATGGCGTGACTCCCCGGTGGGCACTGATAAACATTTCACGTGACCTGATTGTTAACTCACTGAAAGCCATGATAGCCCGTAATGTGCTCGGAGTTTCCGGCTACTTCGAGGTGGTCAATGAGACAGATCCTACTGTCATAAAGGCTGTTGAGGAGATAACTACGGGCAATGCGTCTTTCCCGATCTCGGCTCCTGAGGTTAAATCAGAGAACGGTAATCTTAGCCAAAATCGTCACCATTTCAATATGGGACGTCATTGGATTGATTTTTCGATAGCCATGGGTATGGCTTGAATCTGAACTGAGTGGGTGGCTACGGACCGGAATATTGATGATTAACTCTGATTTAAATGAAAAAAGAAGAGATTCGCAGCAGGATAAAGGCTCGTAAGACCCTACTTTCCGAGGATGAGAAATTTTCGGCTGCCGAGCGTGTGTTTAGTCTGCTTGAGCGCACCGCTGATTTTATGCTTGCCGACCGCATATTAATGTATCATTCCCTTCCGGATGAGCTTTCGACTCGTGCGTTCATACGCAAATGGAGTTCACGAAAGCATTTCTATCTGCCGAGGGTCAATGGCGTTAACCTTGAGATTCTTCCATACGATGAATCCCGTCTGGCATTAGGCTCATTTCATATTGAGGAACCGACGGGCAATGACATCAGTTCGATTGACGATATCGAGATGATTGTTGTGCCGGCAGTGGCATACGACCGCTCAGGCAATCGTGTGGGAAGAGGTAAAGGTTACTATGACCGCCTGCTTGCCGACAGCAAAGCCCGTAAAGTGGGTGTGGCTTACGATTTTCAGGTGGTTGATGAGATAGACGCCGATCCGCATGATGTGAGAGTGGATGTGGTCATAACCGAAAGCCACCATTATATTATAAGGTAGACACAATGCTGGTGTCGGTCGGTTGATTCGTTTTCTCGGATTCAACCAACTCTTCAATCGGCGATTTGATTATTTTCCCTAATCTATATCCTGTCGCCTCGGCTGCCTTGCGCAACTGAGGTTGAAAATGAATGGCTATCGAACCGGTGAAATTCACCGGCAGTGCGGTCACATCCATATTCGAATACTCGTCAAGGCTGTACACTTGTATATTCCGTTTGAAAAATCTGCAGAACTCATCAATTACGAATGTCTCGATCTCTTCCATCTCTATATTTTCGGAAAGGAAGGGTGCGAATGAAGCGAGGAATGCTCGTGAACGGTTACCACGATACACCTCTTCAATGATATGTGACGCATCAATACCGTCATATTTTTTGTAGAAGCGGTCGATAATCTCTTTGGAGAACTGACGTTTCAATATCCCCCCTATGAGCTTGCAACCAAGCACAGCTCCGCTACCTTCATCTCCGAGGATGAAGCCTAATGGTGACACATTAGCCACAATTTTTTCTCCGTCATATAGACAGGAGTTAGAGCCTGTGCCGAGTATGGCGGCTATTCCGGGGTTATTACCACATAAGGCGCGGGCTGCGGCAAGTATATCGCTTCCCACAAGGCAATCTGCTTTAGGAAATATTCCGACAAGCTCTTTCCTGACACGGCTGCAGGCTTTCTCAGTGCCGCAGCCAGCTCCGAAAAAAGATATGCTCTTCACCTTTTCGCAATATCGGGTGAGAAGGGTTTTCTCATCTCTGATAATAGATGTAAGTTCCCTTTCATTGGGCGACATGGCGTTGTATCCCCGTGTGGCAATACGTTCAACGATGTTTCCATCGCCGGAGATTATCACCCAGTCTATTTTAGTGCTTCCGCAGTCAGCAATAAGCTTCATTGTGATGATTGGTTTATATCAGTTGGAACTATTCATAAAGTTTATACTTTGCAACCTTGGCTTTCCATTGCTCCACATCTTTGTTCCAGTAGCTTTCCATATCGGCAACTTTGTAGTTCTTGCCGAATAGCTGCCTTATTTTTGTACTTCCGGTAACCTTGTCGAACATGTTCAGTCTTGCTTGAGTAGCTGATGCAAACGGTTTCTTAGCAGGATTCATTGCTGCGAGTTCCTGCATGATGTAGAATTGAATCAACGAAAGAGGGGCTACCGACGCATCGGTAATGTAAATCTCAACACCGTTTAGATTTTCACCTTTGAATATAGCATAAAACGGTTTATAGTGTATAGGACGGAATTCCACCCCCGGAATCTTAAGTCCGGTGAGGTTTTCGGCGAGACGCTGAGCGTTGATCCATGTGGCACCGGTGAGCTTGAACGGCAGAGTGTAACCTACACCGATTGACACATAGTCAAGCTCTCCCATTATACCTGTAGCCGGATATAGCAATGCTGTTTCAGGTGTGGGGATATGTGGAGAAGGTAGTACCCATGGCATACCTGTATCGGCAAATGTCATGTCTCGTTTCCAGCCTTTCATAGGTATTACAGTGAGCTTAGCTTTCACGTTGCCGGCGAGTGCGCCATTCTCATTAAGATACTGTGCAAGTTCACCGGGAGTAAGTCCATATATATAAGGTATGGAATACTGGCTCACGAATGAGAAGCACCCCGGCTCTACCACACAACCTTCAACCTTGTTCCCTCCGAGGGGATTTGGGCGGTCAAGCACCATGAATTCCTTGCCGTTTTCAGCAGCAGCTTCCATAGCTTTGCCCATAGTGGAGATAAAGGTATAGCTCCTTGTGCCGATATCCTGAATGTCATATACCAGCACATCCACATTTTTCAACATCTCAGCGGTAGGCTTCTTTGTTTTGCCATGCAGAGAGTATACTTTAACTCCTGTCTTGGCATCCACCTCATTTGCCACCGCAGCCCCGGCTACATAGTCGCCTCTCACACCATGTTCAGGTGCAAAAAGTGCTGTGAGTTCTACTCCGGGAGCTTCATGAAGTATGTCGATGGTTGATTTTAGAGAATTGTCAACACCTGTCGGGTTGGTTATAAGCCCGACACGTTTGCCTTGCAGCTGTGCGAAGTTATTAGCAGCAAGAACTTCAATACCGGGCATTACAGCGGTTTCAACTTTAGGGTTGGATGCAGATGTGGAGATGGCATTGTTATTTGGCGCCATGCCTTCGCTGTTGGTTTCCGTGTTTCCGCTACATCCTGCGGCAATCAACATTATACCTATAAGTAGATTTGTCATTTTTGTCATAGCTGCAAAGTTTTGGTTGTTTGTCCGGTCGTGGCTTTATAAGTCCATGAAATTATAACAAATAACCTCCGCTTCAGTATTATATCATTAGTTTAACATAAAATAAATTACCATAAATTTGTGCGTGGGTGCAATCTGTCTGCTCATGCCGATTTTTGCTTTTTGCCAAAATTGGGGTCAATTTTTAGAAGGTATGTGACTCCGATGGTGGCTATGCAGCATATCATGGTCCATATAAAGAAATTTTGATAGCCTATGGTCTCCTGAATCCAACCGGCAGCCATCCCGGGCAGCATCATTCCGAGCGCCATAAAACCGGTGCAGATACTGTAGTGGGCTGTACGATGCTTCCCTTCCGAGAAATAGATGAGGTAGAGCATGTAAGCTGTGAATCCGAACCCATAACCGAACTGCTCTATAAACACACATATATTAATAGAGAGGTAGGAGGGTGAATTGACGAAGCTAAGGTATACGAAAGTAAGACAAGTCAGCGACATGCTCCATGCCATGGGGCGTAACCAGCGTTTCAGACCACCCATCGCTGCGACAATACCGCCGATGATACCACCTAAAGTAAGACCGATGATACCGACAGTGCCATAGACCCAGCCGACCTCTTCGGTGCTTAGTCCGAGTCCGCCGACACTTTCCGGATCAAGAAGGAAAGGGTTGATTAGTTTTACCAATTGGGCTTCGGGGAGTCGGTAGAGCAACATGAAGATAATCGCTACGACTATCTGCTTCTTTTTGAAAAATGCGACGAACACATTTATGAACTCGTGCCATATTTCAGATTCCTTCGGCTGTGTGGCTGCCGGTTTCTCCACTGAAGGCATAGCCCATGAGTGATAAAGGGCAAAGCATAGGAATAATGCTGACAGTATGCCGAACACTATTGTCCATGCCAATGGTATATCACCTGTGGAGGTTTCGATATGTCCTGCCACTATCACTAACAGACCTTGCCCGACCACCGTGGCGACACGGTAGAACGTGGAGCGTATTCCGACATATAGTGACTGTTCATGCTCGGTAAGTGCAAGCATGTAGTAACCGTCGGCTGCAATGTCGTGGGTTGCCGATGTGAATGCCACTAACCAGAATATGGCAAGCGTGAGTTGGAAGAATAGGGGAGAAGGTATCGTGAACGCTATTCCCGCAAATCCTATAGCCACGAGCCATTGCATGAGTATGGTCCACCGTCTTTTAGTGCTGATAATATCCACAAAGGGACTCCAAAAAGGCTTTATGACCCATGGCAGGTAAAGCCAACCGGTGTAAAGCGCAATGTCGGTGTTGGATATGCCGAGACGTTTGTACATAATGACCGAGAGGGTCATGACCGCCACGTAAGGTAGTCCTTGTGCGAAATAGAGTGTCGGTATCCAAAACCAAGGGTTTCTCTTGGCTTTACCGGTTGTGGCGGCTGATCTGTTGATGTTATCGGAGTTCATTTGCGGTGTGATGTTTTGCGAGGTCAATATAATTTGGTTAATGTCGAGCCGGGGTAATAGTGGCTTAGGATTTCATTATAACGGTATCCTCTGTTGCCCATTATTGCAGCACCAATCTGGCATAATCCCACTCCATGTCCCCATCCGGCACCATGAAGGATAAAGCAGCCGGGTATGCCGTCAGAATTAAGATCTTTGCGCTCCACAACGAATGCTGAACTGTAAAGATGGCTGTCGGAAAGCGTGCGGCGTATCATCAGCTCTTTACCTATTACAATGTCACCTTTCGTGCCTACGATACGAAGTTGGTAAATGCGCCCGGATGTGCCTCGTTTTAGTGGCTGGAGGTCTATGATATCCCCGAGGTCCATTTCAAGACGTGAGTTTATCAACTGCTTGACCTTTTCTTGGGTGATGCTCTCCGTCCACCTATAAAAATTCTTTGTCTCCTGATCGTAGTTGTTGAGCACTTGCGAGAGAATCTGAGAATTAGTGGTGTTGCAGAAAGCCTGTGGAGAATCCATTATCCATTGCTCAGCATTTTTCTCGTCAGTAAGGTCGGGATAATCGAGCTCGTTCACGCTGTCACGACGAGGTTGGAGGTAGGGATGCTCAACATCCTCCCAACAATTTTCAAATTTTTCAAAAACTCCTCCGCAGCATTTCGAGAAACGTGTGTCGCAAAGTTTACCCTTGTAAGTAAGCACTTCTCCGCGAGTGTCAGCTACGGCACTTGCAGCTACCGGCGTTGAAACTCTTGAAATCCCTTGGTATCGCTGGCAATGGTCATCGGCACACACATCAAAATCCTTGTGATCCTCATGATCCCAATAGCGGATTATCATTCCCTTTACGCTCTTGAAATTGTTGCCTGAGGATGAGCATTGATCTCGATTGTTTGCTCTGTTTTCAATCTGTGCCAATACCCAGCTTCGTGAAATCACGGCATGAGCACGCAGCAACGGGAGTGAAGAGGTGGAACTCATCTCACTTGAAATCACACTTGTGAGATATTCCTCAATACCTACCTCATTAATTACGGTTATTTTCCCGTCAATTGGTTTGAGTAAAAGAGAACCTCTGAATCGTTGATTTTCCTTGCGCTCCCAGTGAAAATTCACACCGATGGTCACACCCTCTATTTCGAAGCTGTCGCCGAGATATGAGGTCGGCTCAAATTTTACCTCTGTGTAGGTCGCACCATTCCATTTCAATGCCATTCCTGACTCTGAGATGGCAATTTCCTGACTCCCTGTCACCACGTCAACTTCTGATGTGGAGTAGATGCCGGTAAGTGTGAATTTTACATTTTCAGCTGACAGTATGCCTACTTTTACATGCGGTTCGCTCATGTGGATGTATGGTTTATACGTGGGTAAACGTGCTATTGTTGATTCATGAAACGGTCTATTACTTCGTCAAGCTCTTCCTCGCTCAAAGTGACTTCCTGATAGATGCGTTTTACGGTGTCCAAGTCCAAACGGTCAAAATCTTCTTTGCGTGATGTGACAAATGTTCCAAGCATTTCTATTGATGCCGGACTTATCAGCATCTCACCTTCTCCAGTTCCGTAAAATGACGGGCGATGTCGCTTCCGTGGCACTATCAGAGTGCGGACTCTCCCTCCGTCTTTGTACATTACTATGTTCATCATAGGTTCAGGTTCAGCCTCTGGTAGGGAATCATAGAGTTTGTCGAAGATTAACACAAGATCCTTGTCGGCGGCTGAATCTATAATGATGTAGGGATAAAGACTTTTTTCGGGAACAGAGCGGTATACTTTGCTTTTCCCGATTTTTGCTATCTCCTTAAGCTCGGAAAGGGGGCGCCACATATTTATACTTAAGACCTGTTTTATCCCCTGAAAATGGAAATGGTCAGGTGCGGAAGCTCCGCAAAGAGGTCCGTTGTAGAACACACAGTTATCGGGCATAACTCGTGTTAGTTTTGCCATGTCCTTTATTCTCCCCTTTATCCGTTGCGGCACATGTTCACGGGCAGCTATGGTGAAGTGATAATCATCCAACGGATATGGATTTGCCAATATCTCATATTCCTCCCAGTCCAAAATACCTTGCTCTTCGGGACGGTTTTCCTCGCATAGAAAGCAGGGACGCTGCGATAGCGACTTATTGTCGATTTTGGCAGACAGGGAACCTTTGCGATATTCAATCAGGCGCGCATACACTTCCCATGGACCTTCGTCTATGGAGAGCAGCTTTTTTTCGTTTTCGATAGCCTTACTCAGAATATCCAAGTTGTCATTTAACAATTGCCAGTTATCAGCTTCGTAGTCGTAAAAATCCTCAGCGATACTGTCTGTGTAATTGTTGGTCTTGGCTCCCATATCCTATATCTTTTTTCGTGAGTTAATTTCAATTGTGCGCAATCGGTCCTTGTATAGGTTGTTACGGTTTATTTTCTCTATCGGCAATGCATGGTCAGTGTTATCTTCCCATCTGCGGCACAGGTAGAGAGGTTCATATATCCTGCCAATTTTGTGACGACGGTTGATGGCAAGTCCCATGGCATAGTCCTCTCCATAGCTCACATTGGGGAAGGAGATTTCACGTACAAGTGGTGTGAAGAATGCTCTCGGAGCGCCAAGCCCGTTTATGCGCAACGCATTATTTGCACCATTTTCATCAGTCCATTCGGCATGGTCTATCAGTCCTGGCGGTATCACATTGCGGTCGAAATCGGTGAGCAGATATGAGCCTATCACCATACCGCAATTCTCTTCACGGAATTTTGCCACTATGCGAGTGAGCACGTCTGTGTCGCTATACACATCGTCACTGTCTAACTGTACGGCAAAACGTCCGCAATCCTCAGAGTTAATAGCAAGATTCCAGCATCCTCCTATCCCGAGATTGGCTTCACCTGCAACAGTGGTGTCGATTACTTTGAGTCGTGAATCTGATGCGGCTATCTCAGCGAGTATATCGGATGTGCTGTCCGTGCTGCCATTGTCAACCACTATCACATTGAATTCAAATGGAGGTGTCTGAGCAAGTGCGCTTTTTACGGCGTCAGCTATGGTGCGCCGACGGTTCTTGACGGGTATTATTACAGAGGCTTCGACAGGGAACACGTCGGCGTTGAGGTCGATGGGCTCTCGATTGGATGGTGTCACTATACATCCCTTCGCAGCGAGATGCGCTGTCGCAACACGTTCCATCTCTATTTGGGATGCACGATTTCGAGGATCTACGTAGGCGAAATGCTCTTTTTCTCCACCGGCTTTGTCGTTGACACTTGCAGTGTAGAGCGGTTCGGGTATATGGAGCAAGCTACCTTTGCGGGAAAGGCGTAAGCGTAGGTCATACCATCCGGCGGCATCATAATTGTCACGCATTTCAGCGGCAGTCTCTTTTAAGAGACGTGTGGGTACCATGACAATTTTCCCAAAATCGAAATCGTCACGAATAGATCCCTCCTGATAATCTATGAGCGGATATGCGGTCATGTTTCCGCCATTATCATAGATGTAGTCGGAATAGACCATTGCCGCACCGGACTCACGTGCTATCTGTTCCATACGCTCAATACCGAGATAATTAAACTCAATATTATCATCGGTAAGTTGTATGAGGGTGAATTGTCCGGAGGCTTCGACGGCAAATTTTCGTATTGCCGCCGTAGATAGCCTTGAATGTTTAGTAGCTTTTTCCATTTGTGATGAGAGTGGGGGATGTTTATTTAATCATATCAGGCTTTCTGGGAATTGCCGTTACCTTTCTGCTTGTTCTTCTCTTTGCCTCGTCTGCTTGATTCCGATTCGGCAATCTCTCTCGGGTCGAGATTTCGGCTTCGGGGAGATGCTGAGCGGGTAAGCGGTCGAGCTTCCTGCCCGATTATATTTTCAGGATATATCTTCGTGCGATTATTGGGATGCACACCTTCAGGGGTGGTGAAGAAGTTCATGATTTGTGCCATGAGGGTGTTACGGGCATCCTCCGACTGAATAGTCTCGAATGGGAACCCAAGCACGACAGTGCGGTGTGTGCCGGGGTCGTATGCCGTACCGGCGATAAAGTCGTTTTCAGAATATCGGAGAATAGGAGCGCCACATGATGCATCAATCGTGTTGAATGACTCAGGGGATTCCACGGCATAACAATCGGCATTCAACTCTTGATTGAATGTGAAGTTAAATCCGGGTTTGAATTCCGTGTATTTTGATTTTATCTCCTTGACTTTTCCGGTTATTGCCGACTGTGCCTGATGCCAGTCGATTCCGAGTATCTGATGAGCAAATCGCAGGTCGGCAATCGAAGTTTCACCATTGCTGTGCGCATTGTCAAAAAGATCAGAGCCTACATAGCTGCCCGATACAAGCAATGACCCTCCGGCTTCACAAAATTCGGTAAGGCGTTGCTTTAGAGAAGCGGTGAAAGGCTTGAATTTTGTTTCTTTGGCGGTTCCGACCGTAATCTCCTTCTGTTTACCCAAGATGAGGTCTACTATTTTGGTTTCAGGCATACTTGAGATGAAGGCATCCACACCTGATGATATGAATGAATAGCCGGCAGCTTTGAGCGATTTGCCATGGACGTACACAAAATCAAATGTGTTTCCGGCAAAAAGCTCGGTTTCGTATGTCGCATGGCTCGCACCATGACCGGGAGCATCGTTGTTAACCCATTTTACCGATGGGCGGAATTCGGTCTGATAGCCTGTAAACTGTATGTCGCTGATGTAAGGCACTCCGTGATCCGATTCATAGTCGAATCCTATCTTTCCGTCTGCGTATATCTCGGCAGGTCCGGAGATTCGAGTAAATCCGTTTACAATATTGACTTGCGGGTTTTCAGTACCTGTGTTGCACAGTGAGAGGATTTCAGACGGAAAACTTATGCCACCGTCATTTCCTGCCACCACTTTATAGCTGTAGATATGGTCGTCGGTGACAACCACGCTGATACGTGGGTCATCCACAACAGCGTATTCCACAAACGCACCATCGTCAATACGTTCATAGACTATGTAGTAATTAGGCGTAGCCGATGGCTCAAGAGGGTCGGCAACAGGCGCCCAAGACAACAAATATTGTTGCCCTTTTCCGGTTATTTGAAATTGTTGCACCGGAAGAGGTTCTACCACGTATGGTCTACCGTCACGCTCATGGAGATATTTCAGAATACCTTTATATATGGCACGGCTAACATGAAATCGGAATGTCGGGTCAAGCCCGTAGCGCATATCGGCAAAGTTCTGATGACTCAGAAGTTCAAGAATCATAGCCGGAACCAATGGCTCTTTTGCTTCATGATAGGGTTTGTCACGCATTTTGCGCATACTCCATGTCGGCTCATGCAGAGTCTGTATATCGCTGACAATCTGGCTTGTGATCATATTGGCATAGCGCACGGAATTTTTACGTGAATCGCCGTTGCCGAGTGTGCCGCCACGTGTGTATACTATCGAGAGAGTACCTACAGTCGATGTTTGATTGTCGGTGGTCCCGGCATCTGTGTGGAAGGCAAGCGACAGGTCGATAGGCATTCCCAGCCCTTTTTGACCGGGAACAGTGCTTGAACCTCCGGCGAGATAATTGACCCACATACCTCTCCCTTTATAATCGTCTTCGTAGTCGTTGGTGCCGTCAGTGACGCTATACACGCTTTGCGGTATACCAGCCCACTGCATCCAGTAACGTGCGCCTTCTGTGAATCGGGGATAACCGCTAACTGTGGCTTCTCCTCCGGGAGCTGACCTAAGCACGTTGCCCATGCCTCCTCCAATCTTGACAGCATCGGCTGTGATAAGCTTCCCTGCCTGTCCTGAAATATTGCTTAGCTCTACCACCGGTTTGTCGCTCTTTTCGGCGGCAAACGGGAATGAGCCGAGATAAGTCCATGTTCCTCCACCTATGCTCTGATTCACTTCAAATTCTTGGCTTCCGCTTAGCGAATTCACTGTGTAACGGGCATCTTTGGCACTCTCCGGAGTTGACGCATAGCTCACATATACCGCATAAGTCCCTGCTTTGGGAAAATCGGCATACCACTGGGCTGTGGATACTTTATTTCGGTCAGTGACAGTCTTTACTTCCCTGACTGTACCCATACGGAACGGGTTATCACCATTCGACAGTTCTGATTTTTTATATCCGAAGCCGGCTTTGCCTTGCAGTTGTCCCCATTTCTGCGAACCGTTGTTTTCCACGTAGGTAGGCTGGGCGAAACCGCCGTCAAAGTCAACTATTATTTCAGTGGTGTTCAGGTCTCGTTCACGAGGCACCATCACGTATGCGCCTGCATTTTCAAGCATAGGGATGAGGTAGGGCAATACGAACGCCTGAGGGAAGAGGTCTTCCACCGTTCCCATAAGTCGGGCACGTTGCCACATCCACCTGTCCTCCTTTTGGTCAAAGTATCGTCCGTGGCTCTGCCACAACGCTATGTTTTTGCCGTCAAGACCTTTAGGGGCTTTGGGAGCATCCACTCGGGTTACAAAAGGCTGGCGTGCCACACTTATGCGTGGCTTTTTTGTTTTAGCCACTCGTGTGGTACGGGCTTTTTTAGCTTTGCTTTTGCGAGGTGCCGCAGCAGGTGAAGCTCCTGCGACAAGTGCGCATATTATCATTAAGGTTGTAAGTATTTTTCTCATAATTCATGCCTCCTGCCTTTATGCAATCCACAGAGATATAACAATCGGACGTTACCATCCGGTGTGTCTGCGAGGGATAAATCCCCGATTATTTCAGGAACTTTCGCTTATCAGACGAAGTTATTAAATCTTTTTAGTACACCGTGAAAGTTTACCACGACAGATCTCTATCGGCTTAAATCTAAAGGCGGAATCGGATTTCGGAGGGTAAAGATACAAAAAATCTCAGGCTTATTTACATCTTTTCTCGATTTTCTGCGTCATAATAGTAGGAGGTTGTTTTTAACCAACCTCTAAAGCATCAGGTAATGGAAAAAGGAAACCTCAGACAACAAATAGAAAGAGCTCTTGAAGAAGAGCGGAATAATCTTTTTCAATATGCAAGTTATCGCTTCATAGAACTTGCAGACGTTGAGGATGTTTTGCAGGATCTATATGTGACGCTCCTGTCGAAATTCGCATCGCTTTCAGGTATAGCCAATCTGAAAGGCTACATTTATCGAACTCTTTCAAATTGTTGTACCTCTCGTCAACGTCATCAGCGCAATGATGAGGTGTATATCAATGACTTGTCAGGCTTTGATGTCGCCGATATGTCACCGGAATCGTTCGAGGATGAATTCAGGTTGATAAACGCACTTTTGGCACGGCTTTCACCGGAACAGTCGGAGACCATACGTCTGAAACTTCATTGCGGGCTTACTTTTGAGCAGATTGCTGAAATCACCGAGGTCCCGTTGCCTACCGCTAAATCACGCTTCCGCTACGGAATAGATAAATTGCGCAATGAGTTGAAAAAATATAATCTGTTTTAAAAGGCACAATAATTATGGAAACAAGAAATAGACTTACAGAGCAGGAAGAGGTTGATAAGGTCATTAGTCTTCTCACCCCTCGTCATAGACGTTACCCTAAATCAAAAATAGAATTGAAAATGAAATCAAAACGTTCCAACTATTTTAAATGGATTGCTTTTGGCGGCATTGCTGCCATGATAGCTGTGATTGTAACATTTGCCGTGAATCCTCCCGCTCAAGCTGCCGAGGCTCCGCTTTCTGCGCCTGAGTTGGCGGCGAAGGTGCTTCAGGAGGTTAACGAGGCTCAAAAGTGTCGTGTGGAGTTTACACTTCGTGCCGTGAGGAGTGATGATGAAGAGGTTTATACTGCTGATATAGCGGGTGAACCGATGAATGGCACCATGTATCTTACATCTGTGCCCGGTGATGAGCAGTTGCGTGTTGAATGGGATGATCCGGAAAAAACTGTCATAATTTTTGATGGTAAGTATTATGTGAAATTGGAGAATGGCACAGAGGTAAAGCGATTTCCGACCACATTCCATTCTGAAAAGTTTAAGGCTTTGCTTAATTTAGAGTCTGTGAACAAGGAGTTTAAATCCTCAAAAAAATTTGTATTCACTGAAGATGGCGACAATGTTATTGTGACTTCCAACCGTGGTGTGGAAGGTCACGGAATATTAAAACTTAAAGCTATATTCTCAAAAAGCGAGTGTAAGCTGAAATCTATAAACATGGTCGCTGAAAAAGATGGTGAAGAAACAGAGTTGCTTTCCACTCGTTCCATACAGTATCTATAAACAATATCCCTAAGGAACCTCAGAATATGCTTTAGCAGTTGTTTTCATGTGAGATTTGTTGCAGAATTAGATGTGTCTGATTCTGCAACACGTTTTTGATATGCCTGCCGATAGGCTGAGGGGGTGAGGGTGGTGATTTTCTGTGGGGTTCTGATAATTGTAATATCATTTTGTCTGCGCTTATTCCTTTATTTTTGTTTTTTAAGTATGGCGATTTTATTTTCATATTTAGGAAAGGATATTTTACCATTGACAATTTTTGCGGTTTGACCGGTATATAGCTCAGTCAGAGTGATGCCATCTTCAAAAAAATTATTGACAGATATAGTCTTCCCGGCAATTGGCAATACACGTATAATTATTGTGTCTGTTTCGTTATATCGTGCGCAGGTATGAACGTCGATAGTTAGTTGGTGACCTGTCCCAATTACAGGATTTGCTTGGCGTATTTTCCCGAGTTTTTGGAAATGATGTAGTTGATTTTGGTTTATATCTTCCCAATTCATGTCAGAACGGAAAGCTTGGTCGCTGTCCACATTAAAGCGAGCGTTGCTCAACTCTCTTCCTGTTTCATCTCCATAAAATATTTGAGCAGCACCGGGAGTGAGAAGAAAAGTTGTGGCGCAATCAATCATATTGGTCATGTCGGCATCCCTGTGATAAGAATTATTCAGATAGCTGAATGGATGCCAGTCAGGATGAGCATGTAGAGTGTCAGCATAAGCTTGCCATGTATACACTATGTTATCAAGGTCTCCATGTTTCGGAAAATAAAAATTTACCATGCTTAAGAACCCTGCATCGGCATAATCCGCTTTGTAATCAATCGAAGCATTGTCGTAATCCCCGGTCATGTAAAATCTGTCGGTCCATTTTGATGCCGGAGATTCCGGGTGAGCAATTCTCCATCGTGAAAGAGCTTCATCACAAGCTTTGTTAAGCTCTTTCCACCTATATAAGTGTACGTTTTCTACGATGTCGCAGCGGAAACCATCAATGCCAAATTCTTCCACCCACGATGATATCCATGCAATAATATACTGCATCGGAGACTGTTTGCGGTCAATTCTGTATTTAAGTGCTGATGGATTAACCCAAGCATCATTTGTTGTGCCCTCTTTTTCCCATTTGCGGTGAAGAAAGTCAGGTATGGAGACAGGAGTGTTACTTTCATCCTTAAAATCAGGCATACCAAACAGTGTTGCTTCCAAGGGGGCACTTTCATCCCAGTTTTCATCAGGCATACGAATCCATTCACGGTTATACCATCCGTCCCAATTAAGACGGTCTGCGAAAAAGTTGTCGTAGCTCCAATTCCGATTATGACGGGCAGCTTTTTCCTCTGTTAAGCCGGTATTAGTAAATCCTGTTTGTACAGCATCGAGCAGGGTAGGATAACCGGGGTCGTTGAGATTGGCTCCGAGCATCACACGGATACCTTGTGAATGGAGGGTATCCACCAGCTCACGAAATTCCTCAATAGTTCCATAATTTTGATCAATTTGGGTATAGTCGAGAGGGTAATATCCATGATAGCCATAATGGGGGAAGTCGTTGATCGGTCCCGAACCTGACATCCATCCGTGTATCTGTTCATAGATATCTGTCATCCATAGTACATCGATACCCAAGTCAGTGAAATAGTTGGCTTTTGCTTTTTGGAGCATACCTTTGAAATCCCCTCCGTGAAAAGTGGCAGCGTTCAACTGCTCGCTACCATAATCCACTATTCTCCCATAGTTAACGTCATTGGTAGAATCACCATTGCAGAAACGGTCGGTAATAACAAAATAGATAGTAGCACCTTTCCAATCAAATTCTGACATTTGAGCTGGTAAGGTTTTGCACGATAGGAGTAATAATAGAATTGTAAGTAAATATGAATTCTTCATGATGAGATAATTTTCTGCAAATTTATCTCGCTTTATCATGGAACGCAATACTGATTTATAACCACGGACTCTACAAAAGTCCCATGGAAATAGCTGCTGTTATTGCCTCGACTGAATTACCAACGCTCAATCGTTCAAGAATATTTTGTCTGTGCCTGTTTACAGTGTGTATGCTGATTCCCAATATGTCAGCAATTTGTTTGCTCGGTTTCCCCTCCTTTATTAACATTAATATCTCCTTTTCCCTTTCTGTTAGTATACGGGACTTTCTATCAGAAAATGACAAACTGATTATTTCACCATTTTGGTTGTTTACAATATGTGCATTGATCCCTTCCTGAATTTCTTGTGAAGGGGATAAATCATAGCAGCAAAGTATCAACCATATTTTCCCCATAGGTGAAGTTCTCATTATCTGAGTGCTGTTGTCAAGTATGATATAATTGCCCAATCGGTTCTTTATTCTTATACGGCAAGTGGCTTTATGGCGTATTTTTTCTTCTCCCGGCAATTCGTTGACGAATTTAAAATACTCATATTCCAACATCCTCTTTTCGACGAGATCTTCGGGATGAAGTTTATTATAAATTATATCTTCATCACTTGAGTCGAATTCCTTATACAGCTGTTTTCCCTCACAAATTCCCAGTAAAGAAGCAAGCTCCCCTCCAAAAAGATAGCAATAATCACATGCAGCATTAGTTATAACACAACATGCGTTGGTGACAGATGTCATATTACCTACTATCGTCCTACAGATTTCGATTTCTTTATTATCGAGAAATTCAGATTCGAGATGCTGGGAAGAGTATATCTGATTAAGTTCTTTTCGAAATACATCCATAAACTATTGCCATTTAGTTATCCTCCACAAGTTCCGAGAAAAGGCGGGTGAAGGTGGTGTCGAGGTCGGTGGTGAGTCCCGGGTGGGGGCGTGAGGTGGCGATGGATGCGCTGCGCACGGCTGTGAGCCAGCGGAAACGTTCGTGCGCTTCAAGGCTGGCGATGGGGCTGTCACCGACACCTTTTGATATATCGATGAAAGATTGGAGCTGCTGACGCAAGGTTTCGAGATCGGCGTCTTTCCACAATGCGGCTATGCGTTTCTCATCGCAGCATATCTGAGCACGTAACCATCGGCGGCGCTTGCACATCATCACAAGCCCGACATTGATGAACTCTTCACGCTCCACACGCGGCACATAGCGCACCACGGCATATTCATATAAGTGTTTGTCGGACTGTGATTGCATGGTCGGTAAATATATTTGAGTTTTCAAGACGTGTGGTGAGGAACTGTGTATACACTTTTCGCTGTTCTTCCGGTTCGTCAAGCCAATCATCAGGTATCGTGTCAACAATCGCTCTGATTGTTTCGGGGGTGATGCGCTGACGCATTATTTCATCGGCTTCACGGAGCATGGATGCGTCACGTATGAGAGCATGATCCTTGATGTACGGGAATGGGGTGAGAGCGGTTTTCTCCCAGCCGTTCCATGAATGGTGGAAATACAGTGATGCGCCATGATCTATAAGCCATAGTTCACGTTGCCACAAGAGTATATTGGTGTTGCGCACGGTGCGATCGACATTTGTCAGGAATGAGTCAAGCCATACTATCATAGATGCTTCAAGGGGTGATGCATGGTTGACAGCCACGTCCCAAGTCATTGCGCCTGAGAGGTAATGGAGACCAAGGTTTAGACCTTGGCTTCCCTTCAGCAGGTCTTGTATCTCCTCGTCACCTTCTGTGCGTCCAAATTCTTCTCCGAGGTCAAGGAACACGAGTTCCGGCACTCTCAATCCGGCGGCACGTGCCATCTCACCACCTATAAGTTCGGCAATGAGAGCTTTGGTGCCATGCCCGGCACCACGGAACTTCACCACGTATTTAAAACCGTCATCAGCTTCGGCAAGAGCAGGGAGTGAGCCACCCTCACGTAGCGGAGCTATGTAACGGTTGACCTCAGTGCGACGGATTTCCGGAATATATATGGATTTTTTCATATAATGAACTGATCTAAACTTTTTATGAAATGTTAATCACATGACTGATTTCAATAGAAAACACTTCTCTGGTGGTAAAGTTAATAAAAAAATTTTAAGAAAAAGGTTACTAACTTTTTATGGGTTATGTGTGTTTCTAAGTTAGATACTACTAAATAACTATGATGCAACACGTAAAGCTATAGAAAGTGATATGTGGAGCAACACGTAAAGCTATTTTTTTTCGATTAACACACAAAACTTTTTTAATATGAGACGCTCCATTTTTATGGTTCTGTTGCTCGCATTAAGCGCCGTGGGGATGACGGTAATGGCACAGAACAATTTCGAGAGGGTGATAAAAAGTTACAATTCCCAACTTTCAGCCCACCAATATTTGCCGGCGGCACGTTCTGCGGTGGCAGCTTCGGCGCTGTGTGCTGACGCAAAAAACTATGAAGGAGCCTTTAAGCTTCTCTCAAATACCGTGACATATCTGAACAAAAATCATGTCACCGCCGACTCGCTCCCTGCAGTGTTTTTCACCATTGAAAAGGGTCGGCTCGATCTTTATATGAGATTGAAAAATAACTCAGGTGCCACAAAGACAATCCAGAGAATGGCGACATACGCTAAAAATGCGAATAACAAGGAGATCACACGAGAGATGTTGCTAAGCGAAGCCAACTATTATTATTCGATAGGGCAGCCTGCGAAGGGTGATAGCTGTATTGGCAGATTAGTGAAGGAAACAGGTTCCGGATCCGGTGTGGAAGATGTAAAGAAAGAGTTTATGGGGCTTATCAGTAAAGGTGTGACTGCCGACGACGCATCACTGGTTAACCATGTGTATAAAAGCTATATGGCATGGTCAGACTCTATAGCAGAGATGAACGCTGAATCGGATCTTGCGAAAGCCAAAAAAGAGTTGGCAACGGCTCAGACAACTATTGGTGACAAGGATCATACCATCAAGGTAAAAAACGGAGTCATAGGCACATTGATAGCCATACTTGTTGTGGCTGTCGCCGCCATCGCTTTCATTTGTGTGATGTATGCCCGTTCACTTGCACGCAATCGCAAACTGAGACAGCAAGTCATAATTGCCGATGAGCAGAGCGATGCCAAGAGCAAGATGATTCACAATATGTCGGCGGTCATTGAGCCGGCGTTGAACAAGATAGACAGTGACACTCCCGAAATGGATAATCTACGTACATACATCAAACGTCTTGGCGAATACTCTGATGCCGATTCATCTGTCACTGTCGATGAATCAGCCATGGAAGATATTGATATTGAGCGATATTGCAAGGATGTGGTTGATAAGATACGCCCGTTACTTAAGCCCGGTGTGATGGTCAACTTCTCGGGATGCAAAGGTATGGCACACATAGCACCGAAAGAGGTTGAGATTATCTTGACGGATCTTCTGAAGAATGCGGCTGCCAACACTCCTGCGAATGGTAAAATTACAGTATCTTATAAAAAACGTGGAGCAAAGAGCCATCAGTTTGTGGTGACCGACAATGGTCCTGCCGTGACCTCCGATAAGCGTGAGACGATTTTCAACCCGTTCGATGTGTCACATCAGTTAGCTGACGGCGACATACTCCTTCTCCCCGTATGTGCTGTGAGGGCTAAAAACATAAACGGCTCACTTGCCCTTGACCCCGACATTACAAATGGCGCATCATACGTCCTGACAATACACAGTTAGCAATTGACAATGGACTGTTGACAATTGACAGTTAGCAATTGACAGTTAGTTTAGAGTTTACAGTTTAGATTTGAATTACTTATAATCGACAATTCCATCCGAACACTCAAACCGGATGGAATTGTCCATTGTCCATTGTCCATTGTCAACAGTCCATTGTCAATTGCAAATTGCAAATTGTCAATTGTCCATTGTCCATTGTCAATTGTTAACATTTTCCACGAGTTTTCAACATTTTAACACGTTTTGATAGTTGATAACGTGGCAGTTTGATGTTTTTTTGGTTACTTTGCACCATTGTAATAACATAATATGGGTAAAATAATCGCAATAGCTAATCAGAAAGGTGGCGTTGGTAAAACCACCACCACTATCAATCTTGCAGCATCGCTTGCCGCTGAAGGGAAAAAGACTCTGATAATAGATGCGGATCCGCAGGCTAACGCTACTTCAGGATATGGTATTGACCCCAAGTCAATGCAATCCTCGATATACGAGTGTTTAGTTGATGAGTATCCCATGGACGGGTCGCAAGTTCCGACATGCTGTGAAGGTCTCGACTTGGTAGGATCGCGCATTGACCTTGCGGGAGCTGAGATTGAGCTGATCAATAAGCCTTCGCGTGAGAATGTGTTGAAAAACGCAATTGCACCTGTGGCTGACAAGTATGATTACATATTGATTGACTGCTCTCCGTCATTAGGTTTGATAACTGTTAATGCACTAACCGCTGCTAACTCCGTGATAATTCCGGTGCAGGCTGAATATTTCGCACTGGAAGGTATCACAAAACTCTTGAATACAATCCGTATAATCAAATCCAAACTTAATCCGAAACTTGAGATAGAAGGATTTCTTCTGACGATGTATGATGCACGTCTGCGTCTTGCCAATCAGATCTATGAAGAGCTGAAAGGGCATTTCGGACCGATGGTGTTTGATTCGGTGATACCTCGTAACATCCGTCTGAGCGAGGCTCCGAGCCACGGACTTCCGGCACTGCTCTACGACCCGCTGTCAAGAGGTGCCACTTCTCATATCGCACTTGCAAAGGAGCTTATCTCCAAAAATGCAAAGAGAGTATAACATTCATTAACCCAATACAAAGCATTATAGCCCTATCTCTATGCCTCCAATCAAACGTCCCGCCCTTGGACGGGGATTAGACTCACTAATTGCCATGGACGATGCGCCCGCTCAGGGGACATCTGCCATAAATGATATAGATATTGATCGCATTACGCCAAATCCGGAGCAGCCGAGAAGCATATTCGATGAGGAGGCTTTGGAAGAATTGTCACGCTCCATACGTGAACTTGGCATAATACAGCCTCTCTCTCTCAGAAAAATAGGTAATGATTCCTATCAGATTATAGCCGGCGAACGTCGTTACAGAGCTGCCATAATGGCTGGTCTGACAAAGGTTCCGGCATATATCCGCACAGCCAACGACACTGAGTTGACTGAAATGGCTCTCATAGAGAATATCCAGAGAGAGGATCTGAATGCCATAGAAATCGCCCTTACGTTTAAAAAACTGATTGACCAATATTCTCTCACTCAGGAACGTCTTAGCGAGAGGATAGGGAAGAAAAGGGCTACTGTGGCAAATTTTCTGCGATTGCTACGCTTGCCGGCGGAAGTGCAGCTCGGACTTAGGGACAAGCGTATAGATATGGGACATGCGAGAGCGTTGCTCGGTGTGGACGATCCTAAATTTCAGTTGAAGCTTTACGAAGAGATACTGAAACAAGGGCTTTCAGTGCGCCGTGTCGAGGAACTTGCTAAAAAATATCAGCAGGCATCGCTTGAAGGTGTTAAACCGGAGGAAAAGGATAGCAAAAGGTTTTCTAACAATGATTATGATATTTTAAAGAATCATCTTTCTCAGCGGTTTAATACACCTGTTAAGCTATCTTGCAGTGCTTCGGGAAAGGGAACAATATCATTTTCTTTCAAAGATGATGCGGAACTTGAAAGATTAATTGCTATCTTTGACACTGCAAAGCAGTGACAACTCAAATATTCAAATAAGGATTTTGATAGTCATAGATGCTACATCTTGATTATCAGTATCATAAACTAAAATGTATTTCACTTCGGAAAAAGTGTTCTCACATAAATACCGTATGCTAATGGCGCTGGTCGGCGTGTTGATATACACGTTGGTCAGCCCTGTTAACATTTTTTCGGAAACGCCCAATAAACCGGTGCGTCCGACACGACGCCCAACCTCGCCGGTGGTTGAAATCCCTGATTCGATAGCAGTAGGTGCGCCGGTGAAAACTCCTGCAGTGGTAGTGGTGGATAGTCTGTCAGCTCTTGGCGACTCAGTGTCGATAGTTCCGGTTGATTCTATTCCCATAGTCAATGCCTCTAACATGCCATTGGCTCCCGATTCAGCAGCCATTAAAAATGTTGAGTCTGAAGAAATGAAATTCACGTTCACTCCTGACCCGACAAGGGCTGTCTGGATGTCGGCTCTTTTCCCCGGTTTGGGACAGCTTTATAACCGCCGCTATTGGAAACTTCCTATAGTGGTGGGCGCATTTATGGGATTAGGGTATGCCACATCGTGGAATAATACCATGTTGAAGGATTATACCACCGCTTACTCTGACATCATGGACAATGACCCTACTACCAATAGCTATATGGATTTCTTTGCGCCAACAGTCAAAGAGGAGGATCTCGACAAGACTTGGCTCACGAATCTTCTGCGAACACGTAAAAATTATTACCGTCGTAACAGAGACTTGTGTATAATCTGTATGGTCGGAGTCTATCTGCTCTCCATGGTGGATGCCTACGTCGATGCGTCGTTGGCGCATTTCGACATATCGCCGGATCTGTCAATGGATGTGGCGGCAACGCTCTTAAATACCGATATGAGGTCTAACTCCCCTGCCATCGGGTTATATTGGGCGGTGAACTTCTGATGAAATCTATCCAATCTTAAATCATAATATATACTCTCCATTTCATAACAGCAATGAGAAAAGCATTAGTAACAACAATCCTTGGCTTCGGAATGGCATTGTCGGCTTCCGCAGTCTCATCCATATTAGAAATCAAGTATTCAATCACTGACGACAATATAATAGCTCCGGAAAGCTTCGAGACACAGACTCGACTGTTGGAGGAGAATTTTTATCTCAAAAACTATGTGGTGCCGGGCATTGACATGGGTGCCAACATGACAGCTTCACCTGCTGAGTATGAAAGTCGTCTTGCCAAACTGCCTACCGAAATAGAATTGCCATATAATTCCATTGTGGGTAAGTTCATAGATATGTACCTTACAAAGCGACGTTCATTAGTGGCTGATATGCTCGCATTGCATAACTATTATGGACGTATGTTTGTGGAGGAATTGCTTAAGGAAGGTATGCCTACCGAGCTTCAGTATCTTCCCGTGATAGAATCGGCAATAAATCCAAATGCTGTTTCAAGAGCCGGAGCTGCCGGTTTGTGGCAGTTTATGGCGCCTACCGCCCAAGGTTTAGGTATGGAAGTTAATTCGCTCGTGGATGAGCGTCGTGACCCAAGATTGTCATCTCGAAACGCTGCCCGCTATCTGAAGCAGCTGTATGGTATATACAATGACTGGTCACTTGCCATCGCGGCATATAACTGCGGTCCCGGCAATGTGAACAAGGCTTTGCGCCGTGCCGGTGGAGAGGGTAAAAAGGATTTTTGGGAAATCTATAATTACCTTCCTCAGGAAACACGAGGCTATGTGCCGGCTTTTATCGCTGCTAATTACGTGATGAATTATTATGGAAAGCATGGTATCACTCCTACGGTCGTGAAACGTCATCTTACCACCGATACCGTTGTGGTAAACAAGTATATCCACTTCAATCAGATTGCGGCAGTGCTTAACATACCGGTTGATGAAATCAGAATGTTGAACCCGCAGTTCCGTAAGGATATAATTCCGGGTGACTACCGTCCGTATACACTCACACTCCCCACTCAGCAGTGTCTGAGCTACGTGATGAGTGAGAAGAGAATTGTAGATTACGATGCACCCCTTTACGCACGTCGCACCAATGTTGAACCGGGAGAGAGCGAGACCCCTATTATCCATAATGATAACGGAGCTGCCAATATTGCCAATGCAAGTCAGCAGACGGTCAATGCCGAAAATAACAATGAGATAGCTCAGGCTCAGATACCGGAACGTATAGTGCGGAAAACCCATGTGGTGACCCGTGGAGAGAATATACGTGACATCGCACGTCAATATGGTGTTTCTGCCACTGATATAAAGCGATGGAACAAGCTTCGTAGAGGAAAGGTGAAAGAGGGCGATAACCTTGTGATAGAAGTGATAGAGCGTATGTCGCCTGATAATATAAAGGTGGTAGCCGCTCCCGAGGTCGCTCAGGTAAGCGCTCAGGAGTTGCGTGAATCATCATCTTCATCTACTACTGCCACTATGGCAAATAACACTCAGGAGGATACTAAAGCGACTTCTACCAACGCAACATTGCAGAAAGATGCTGCATCAGCGACATCGACTCACACTTCCAATGCCCCGGTAGCTAAAACTCAAAGCAAACAGGCTTCCAAGACTCAGAATAAGAGCACAACTCAGAAGGCTACCACTACCAAGGCATCCCCGACAATCTATAAGGTTAAGAAAGGTGACACTCTTGAGAAGATAGCCAGACGTTACGGCACCACCGTGGCTGCCATTCAGTCGGCTAATCGTATGGGAGGAAGCACACGCCTTGACATAGGCGACAAGCTCACAATCCCCCAGAAGAGCGCCACTAAAAAGTCTACCAAAAGAAGACGTCGTTAATACGATGGACTAATCAGATAAATATTGATAAAATAACAGGCTCCCCGATAAGATGCTTTCAAGTCTTATCGGGGAGCCTGTTTGCAGGGATATGTTTTTTACAAGTTATTTTTATATCTTGGGTAGTTCCATACCTTTCAGGATTGCTTCCTTGTTGATGGGTAGGAGATGATGATGACGTTCGGGAAGAGTCTTCTTTAATCCTTTCATTACGGCATCGACCGGCACAAGAGGACGTATTTTCAACAGTGCGCCCAAGAGTACCATATTGTACGATTTGCTTGACGAAAGTTCAAAAACAGTCTCCATCGCATCCACAGGGTATATCTTTATATCGGTGCGTGTCGGTGCATGGTGGATACTGTATGGGTCATAAATCAGTGTACCGCCCGGTTTCACCTTGCTCTCGAACTTATCAAGACTTTGTTGGTTAAGGATTACCGCAGTGTCATAAGAGTTGAGCACAGGACTGCTGATGGGCTGGTCAGAGAGGATGACTGTCACATTTGCAGTACCACCTCGCTGTTCGGGTCCGTAAGCAGGCATCCAAGTCACTTCCAATCCGTCCATAAGTCCGGCGTAAGCGAGGATTTTACCCATCGAGAGTACTCCTTGTCCGCCAAATCCTGCTATTATAATTTCTTCCTTCATTTCTGTCGTGTTTTAAACGGTGTCGTTGTGGCTTCCGTGTTATTTAACGGTGTCTTTAAGATCACCGAGAGGATATTTCTCAAACATGTGCTCAGCCATCCAGTCATTGGCTTTTTCGGGCGACATTTTCCATCCTGAACTGCAAGTTGAAACGATTTCAACGATTGATGTGCCGAGTCCTTTAATTGAGTTTTCGAATGCCTTGCGGATTGCTTTCTTTGCCTTGCGTACCGCCGGGGCAGTATGCACACTCTGACGGGTCACATAGCATGTGCCGTCGAGTTGAGCGAGAAGCTCCGTGATGCGCAACGGATATCCGTTAAGTTCGACTCTTCTGCCGTATGGTGTGGTAGAAGTGACCATACCTTCAAGGGTTGTAGGCGCCATCTGACCGCCGGTCATTCCGTATATACCATTATTTATAAATATAATGGCGATATTCTCACCTCGGTTGGCAGCATGGATTGTTTCGGCAGTACCTATGGCTGCAAGGTCGCCGTCACCCTGATAAGAGAACACAAGACGTGACGGGTTAAGTCGTTTCACAGCTGTGGCAATGGCAGGAGCACGTCCGTGAGCAGCCTCGATCCAGTCGATATCAACATAATTGTAAGCCATTACGGCGCAACCCACAGGGGCTATACCTATGGCTATATGTTCGGCACCCATCTCCTCGATGATTTCAGCAACGAGCTTATGCACCACGCCGTGGGAACAGCCGGGGCAATAGTGCATGGTATTGTCATTAAGCAAGCGGGGCTTACATTCGACAACGGTACCTTTCTGTATGATTTCTTCTTTATTCATTGATCAAATTTTTGAGTGCGACGAGAACTTCGTCGGGATCCATCACTATGCCTCCCATTCTGCCGAAATGTCGCACCGGTATTTTATAGTCAAGGCTCAGACGCACATCTTCTATCATCTGCCCGGCATTGAGTTCTACTACCAAAATCTTCTTCACCTGTTTGCCGAGACGGCAAATTTCTTTTGTCGGGAAGGGCCAAAGGGTGATGGGTCGCAGAAGTCCGACCTTGATACCTTCCTCACGCGCTTCCTCGATGGCTTTTTGGCAGATACGTGCCACAGAGCCAAAGGCTACTATAAGATATTCGCAATCGTCAGTGGCATACTCGTCATAACGGACTTCGTTTTCCGATATCAGCGAGTAGGTAGCCTGAAGGCGTATGTTATTACGTTCCATAGCCACCGGGTCAAGCTCAAGGGTGGTCTGAATGTTAGGCTTACGAGTGTCAGGCTTGCCGGTCACAGCCCAAGGGCATTGAAGAGCTATCTCTTCATCGGTGCGGCGAGGGCGTTGTGGCGGTAGTACAACCTTTTCCATCATTTGTCCCACTATACCGTCGGCAAGCATCATCACAGGGTTGCGGTATTTGAATGCGAGGTCAAAACCAAGTCCTACGAAGTCAGCCATCTCCTGCACGGAAGCAGGTGCAAGCACGATGAGATGATAGTCGCCGTGTCCACCACCTTTGGTGGCTTGAAAATAATCAGCCTGCGAGGGTTGGATGGTGCCGAGACCGGGACCTCCTCGCATACAGTTTATAATGAGTGCGGGAAGCTCGCCGGCGGCGATATATGATATGCCTTCCTGTTTGAGGCTTACACCCGGGCTTGATGAAGATGTCATGCAGGCTTTTCCGGTAGCGGCACCGCCATATACCATGTTGATAGCGGCTATCTCGCTTTCGGCTTGAAGCACCACCATGCCGGTGGTCTCCCAGGGCATTAGTTCCTCAAGTGTTTCAAGGATTTCGCTCTGAGGAGTGATGGGATAGCCGAAATAGCCGTCAACGCCGTAGCGTATCGCCGCATGGGCTATAGCCTCATTGCCTTTCATTAATCTAACTTCTTCTTCCATAAATCGTGTGTATGAGGGGAGAGTATGAATTGTTAATTTATTTTTCTACCAGACGGTAGACAGTTATGCATCCATCCGGACAAACCGTTGCACATGCAGCGCATCCGATACAATTTTCCGGATTTTCATCCGTGGCAAAGTGGTAGCCGCGGTCGTTTACTTCTTTTGGTTGCAGAGCAAGAACATTACATGGACAGGCAACGACACACAGATCGCAACCTTTACATCTTTCTTGGTTTATCTCTACAGCTCCAATAATTTTAGCCATATTCTTAGCGATTCACAGTGAGCTTGGAGAGAGTTCAGTACTATTGGCGAGGCTCACAAATTTATATTACTTATTTCAACACAAATTTATTAAAATTTCTTATGACTCCATAGCATTTAATGAAACTTTAACCATTGGCACATTTCCATATTTTGTGAGCAATTTGGTGAAATATGCTAATATATAATCCATTAAGGAGAAATAATGGTTAATTAATCTTGTTAAATGTGAATATGTCTTTATCAAGATTGGAGTTTGCGACATGCAATCTCACCCCGCATACATTATCTCGGTTCCATATCTCGCTTATATCGAACGATGCGTAATATCTGCGGTCATGATAGTCGGTTACCTGATTCATGATATGCACCAGATATAAATCTGGGTAATCATTCCCGACAGTAGTTTCATCGACCACTATGCGGAACACTCGCGGCTCTTTATCGTAGGTGAGGGCAACATGAAAATTAAGATAGGTACCTGTGCGCCAAGCACTGTATAGATATACAGGGTCACGGTTCCAATCGGTGTAATCGTTCATGCTCTCTATCTTTGTCGGAGACTGGTTGACTGCCGCGGCACTGTAAAGAGTGATTGGTCCGGAGGTGTAAGGTTTGTTGTCCTCGGGAATGTAACTTATCAACATTCTCTTACCGGTCATATCCTTATCACCGGTCTTAATGGCAGTCTGGGCTATAAGAGTTGCTTCGGGCAGGTCATTTACTTGTCTTATGGTGAATTGGGCTTTATCATTTATATTGCCGTTGAATGTGGCGATGTCCCAACAGATCATGTCAACAGGTCCGTCATGGCCGTTGTCGGAAAGGCAAGATGTGAGTAATATGAGTGATGTCAGTGTCAGAATGATTTGTCGAAGCATTATAGTTCGTTTAGGTTATGATGCGACCGTCGTTCATGTGGATCACACGGTCAGAGTTTACTGCGAGCGACTCATCATGAGTCACAATGATGAATGTTTTGCCGGTAGTGGCGCGAAGTTCGAAGAAGAGACGGTAAAGCTCCTCTCGATTATGTGAATCCAGACTCCCGGATGGTTCGTCAGCGAGAATTACCTTAGGGTCATTTATAAGCGCCCTTGCAGCTGCCGCACGTTGGCGTTCGCCACCTGAAAGCTGATTGGGACGGTGGTCGAGGCGACTGCCAAGTCCGAGTCCTTCCAGAATCTTTGTGGCTTCAGCCATGGCTTCTCGCTTGCTTTTGCCACCTATCATTGCCGGTAGGGCTACATTTTCAGTTATAGTGAATTCGGGAAGCAACTGATGGAACTGAAACACGAATCCGATGTTGGAATTACGAAAACGGGCGAGAACGTCGCTTTTCATTTTCACGATGTCAGTGCCGTCATACAGCACACTCCCTGAGTCAGGCGCTTCCAATGAGCCTATGATTTGCAGCAAAGTAGTCTTTCCGGCTCCGCTGGGACCGACGATAGATAAGAACTCACCATCGTTGATGGTAAGGCTCACATCGTCAAGCACCCGGAGCCGGTCAAAACTCTTTGATATATTCCTAATCTCTATCATATATCGCCGGGATCAGATAGAGAGACGGCGCAGTGTGTTGAGAAGTTCCCTGTTGATGGGTTTGTCGTTTTTGATTGCCTTTGAGAAAGGTACGTAGACTATCTCATCGTTGCGTATACCTATCATGACATTGCGCTGGTCCTCGATAAGAGCATCGATGGCTGCGGCACCCATTCGTGATGCAAGGATACGGTCGTGAGCTGTTGGGGAGCCGCCTCGCTGAAGGTGTCCGAGTATTGACACACGTACATCGTAGCCGGGATACTCGTTCTTAACACGTTCGGCAAGACCCATCGCACCCCCTGTTACCGGGCTTTCAGCCACGAGGACGATAGATGAGTTTTTGCTCTTTCGGAAACCGTTCTGAATAAGTTCTGCCAACTGGTCAACCTCTGTGGAGATTTCAGGGATAATGGCTGCTTCCGCTCCTGAGGCTATGGCGCCGTTGAGGGCGAGGAAGCCGGCGTCACGTCCCATCACTTCAATGAAGAACAAGCGTTCATGGCTTGTGGCGGTGTCACGGATTTTATCGACACACTGCATGATGGTGTTTAGGGCGGTGTCATAACCTATGGTTGAGTCGGTGCCGTAAAGGTCGTTGTCAATAGTACCCGGCAGACCGATGATAGGGAGGTTGAACTCATTTGCAAATATGCGGGCACCGGTGAGCGAACCGTCACCGCCTATCACAACGAGAGCATCTATCTCGTGACGCTTAAGGTTGTCGTAAGCGAGCTGACGTCCCTCGGGAGTGGTGAATTCTTTACAACGTGCTGTCTTAAGGATTGTGCCTCCCGCCTGAATGATGTTTGACACATTCTGAGTCTTAAATTCAACGATTTCGTCAGTAATAAGACCGCGATAGCCACGGTAGATACCTTTGACACGGAGACCTCCATAAATGGCAGAACGGGTGACCGCACGGATGGCGGCGTTCATACCGGGTGCGTCACCTCCTGAGGTGAGGATACCCACGCATTTGATTTGTGACATAGTATATTCTCTAATTTAACCTTTGTATTTGTTTACCTGTTGAAAACAATCACAAAGGTAATGATTTTTATTAATGAACTGATTTAAACTCTTTATAAAAAGTTAATCTTAGAACTGATTTAAGCTTTTTATAACAAGTTTTAGGGCTGAAATAAATCGGCTATTACTTGTCGTCGGGTAAAACGGTTGCCGAGATTATACGTATATCCTCAAGCGGACGGTCATTACCGTCGGTTTCAGCTTTTTGGATTTTATCTACAACGTCCATCCCGGAGATAACACGACCGAACACTGTGTAGCTTCCGTCGAGATGTGGTGTGCCGCCCTCGTTCATATATGCTTCACGGATTTCAGGTGTGTATATAACAGAGTCGTTGGCTGTAAGCTTTTCGGTCTCTGCCGCAAGCTTTTCCTGAAGAGCCTGAAGCCCTGCCGCATCACGGTTGCGACGTAGACTCATGATGGAGTCACGGTTCTGTTTGGCAAGTGAATCAAACACTTCCTGTTTGTGGCGCATCACAGCCTGATGTTCCATGCTGTCAAGCTGACCGGCGGTGAATTTTTTGCCGGTGACTATATAGAATTGTGAGCCGGATGATTTTTTCTCCGGGTTCACGTTGTCACCCTGACGTGCGGCAGCTATCGCACCTCTGTGGTGGTAATGGGTCGGGAAGAGGAATTCTGCGTCAATTTCATACGGCATGTCGCCATCACCGAGCATTTTCCCTTTGGGTGCATTCTTTGAGGTAGGATCGCCTGTCTGAACCATGAAATCGTTTATAACTCTGTGAAAAAGAACTCCGTCATAGTTCCCCTCTTTGACGAGTTTTACGAAGTTGTCACGATGGCGGGGAGTATCGCCGTAAAGCAGGATGGTGATGTCACCAAGAGATGTTTTAAGGAGTACCTTGACATCATCCGCATTAGATGAGTTATTATCCATATTTTTGTCGATGCTTTGCGCTTTTAATCCAAATAAGACTGAAAGAGCAATAATTAAAGTGGTTAAACTTCTCATTTTTGAGTTTTTGAAAAATGATTCAATAGACAAAGTTACAGTTTTTCCGTTAAAGAGTGGTTTTAACTTATCATAAAATGTTAAAATGAACAGAAAAAATTTTTAACTTTGCACAAAAACTGAGAGGTAGTCTAAAAACATATAGTTAAAATCTACATTGGCTATCTCTTTGATAAATCATTGTAATAAAATAGCAAGTCATGCGTATCGGTTTTGATGCGAAAAAAATAGTATCCAATCTTACCGGAATAGGGAATTACAGTCGCGGCACAGTGAATTTGCTCACAGCCACCGGCGAGGATGAATGTGTCCTGTTTGCTCCTGATAAAGGTAATGAAAGATGTCTGGCAGGTCTGATGCCGAGCCATAAGATTGAATTTATATATAGTGGCAGCGGTTCGGGGATAGGGCGCAATTACTGGCGTAATTTTTCCATGGTTTCCGATATCGCAAAATCAGGTGTTGAGATATACCATGGCTTGAGTAATGAATTGCCGTTCGGTATTGGTAAAGCCGGATGTAAAAGCGTGGTCACTATTCATGACCTTATATTTTTGCGCTATCCTACGACCTATGACTATCTGTCAAGAAAAATTTTAGAGGCTAAGACTAAATATGCGTGTCGTGTAGCCGACAGGATAATAGCTGTGAGCGAACAGACAAAGCGGGATATTGTGGATTTCTACGGTATATCGCCCGATAAGATAGATGTGCTTTATCAGGGATGCCACGCTTCATTCAGGCAGAAACATTCAGAGAAAGAGATAGCTGATGTAAAAGCTATATATAACCTTCCGGAAAAATATATGCTGGCGGTAGGAACCATAGAGGATAGAAAGAATCATGCCACAATAATAGAGGCATTATCGAAATTGGAAGATGATATCCCCTTGGTGATAGTCAGCAAAAAGACCTCGCTCCAGAAAAAACTTGAAAAACAGATTTCAACCCTCGGTCTCGAAAGTCGTGTAAGGATAATAAACGGTGTTCCGCTGAAGCATCTGCCGGCATTTTATCAGGGGAGTGAATTTGCCATCTACCTTTCGTATTTTGAAGGGTTCGGAATCCCTGTTTTGGAGGGTATAACCTCCGGAGTCCCGGTGATAGCCGCCACAGGTTCATGTCTTGAAGAAGCGGGAGGAACGGGTGCTGTCTACTGTGACCCATTTGACGCAAAAGGGGTTGCAGATACGATGCACAAACTGCTTAATTCAGCCGATTTGCGTGCTGAACTAATATCTGAAGGTGAGAAGCATGTCGAAAATTTTACCGACGAGACACTGCGTAATAATCTGAGAAGATTTTACGAGAAGGTATTAGAAGAGAAATAAATACAAATTATATTCCCTGCTGGGGCATTATACGCTTGTACATTCGGCGGAAATTGTCGTCGGTGGCTGAAAGTTCGGCGGCACGTGTTTCATAATCCGCACCGTAGATGCTCTGTATGAGATCCGGCAGATACTTGCGTTCACGGTCTTTCTCTATAGCCGATGATATCAGACGGTTGATGGCGTCTGCATGATGCTCGTTGTCAATGGCATAGAGGTAGCGCGCAGCTGAAACTACGAATTGTCCGGTGCTATCGACAAGTATCATATTGTCGATAAGCTCGTCCATAATATCGTCACATGTACCTATGTGATTAGCAATATATTCGTATGTCAATAACCCGTCGGGGTCCTGAGATAATTCTTTTTTTAAGTCTTGTTCCATTTCGGATGAATTTTTCGCAAAATTACTAACAAACCGCCAATATTCCAAATATCTTTGTCAAACCGTCGTCTAATTAATGTTTGATTGGTCGAAAAGGATAAGAAAATGTGCTATTGGCAAAATTTTATGGTAATTTATGTTTGGATGTGGATATTTTGACTAACTTTGTGATTGTCTAATCCCAATATAACAAGAGGAGTAAAATATGGGCAGAATAGTCAATTTATCACAACTCACGTCATTGTCGAGAATATCGACCGAATTTTCCAATCTCAGTGACGATTATATCTTTACCCGTATCACTGAGTCAAATCAAATACCGGTTCTGACCACTAATCCGGTCAGATTTGACGGTATGACATGGCTGCTCTGCTTCAACGGAAGAATAGACATAGAGGTGAATCTCTCCCCATGCTCCATGACTGCTAACTCAGTTTCGGTGATCAAGCCCGGCTCTATCGTGGAGGTAAAAGGTGTTGAGTGGAATAATCTTGACTGTTATATGCTGTTTGTGTCGCCGGAGTTCATGCGTGATATAAACTATGATTTGAATGTGCTTGCGACATTGCCCCCAATCAAGATTAAAGATCCCGAAGTTAACAGTAGTGACTTTGTGATGCACATCTCGGCTGATGAAGCAAGGCTCTTGAAAAGTTATTATGAGATATTGCATCTGAATCTGTCGCAAAATACCGATAAGGTCTACGTGAAATCGATAGCCCGATGCATCATTGCTGCCCTGACCTATCAAATGATTCAGATGATGATGCAGCGAATGAAAAATGAGGAGCCTGACTATCGCCGGTCGCGCCGTTCGGGATATGTTAACGAGTTTATGCAGCTCGTGCGTACCCATCATAAGCAGGAAAGGATGGTGTCGTTCTATGCCGAAAAATTATTCATCTCACCAAAATACTTGTCCCTTATAATAAAGGAAGCTCTTGGCAGGTCGGCTGCTGAAGTGATAGATGAGTTTGTTATACTTGAAGCTAAGAATCTATTGAGGTTCTCAGGCAAAAATATACAGCAAGTGGCTTACGACCTGAATTTTCCAAATCAGTCATCGTTCGGGAAGTATTTTAAGCATCTTACCGGCATGTCTCCATCTGAGTTCCAGAGATCGTAAGAGACTGCCCCGGAATAATTGGTGAAATTTTAACAAATTAGAAGTCTGTATTATGAAACTGACTTTACCTCCACGGCTGGGAGGCGGTACACCTCAAGTCGATACATCTGACAACCATCAGTTGATTATAATCGGAGCCAACGGTTCCGGAAAGACTCGTTTTGCCAATCGTCTTGCCGCTGATTTAGGTCCCAAGGCATTCCGAATGTCAGCATTGAAGGCTCTGTACGGAAAAGAGCAGGAGGATCCAAGTGAAAATTCCATCGACTCGCTTTATCATGAGGTGGTGAAGAACTCAGGTATCATCCGTGACGATATAAAAGGTGAGTTTGAAAGGATGCTTGCATTGCTGATAAATGAGGAGATGCTTAATCTTATATCATATAAGTATAAGCGTGACCTTGAACAGCAGGGCGGGAAAAATTTAAAATTGCCAGCCACACGTCTTGATAAGATGATAAGGTTGTGGCAACAGGTATTCCCCGACAACAAGGTTCTGATTGAAAGCGGTAAAATGCTTTTCGGGCGTGAGAGCAGCGAAGACACATATTCATCATCTAAGTTGTCGGCTGGAGAAAGGGCTGTGATGTATTATCTCGGGGCGGCGATGTTTGCACCTCCCGGGGCGGCGATATTTGTTGAGTCGCCTGATATGTTTTTGCATCCCACCTCTATACGTTCGCTTTGGGACAGGATAGAGCAGATGCGCAGCGATTGTGTGTTTATATATGTGACACATGATCTGTCATTCGCCACGACACGAGGTGAGGGTTTGACTGTATGGGTCAAGAGCTGCGACCCTACCATAGGTGAGTGGGACTATGATTTCTTGCCGTCAGCCGAAGGTATAAATGAAGAGGTGTATCTTGCAATCCTTGGTGCCCGTAAACCTGTGCTTTTTATAGAGGGTGACGGGGTAAATTCGATAGACTCAAAACTATATCCTCTGATATTTAAAGAGTACACTGTTAAATCGCTTGGCGGATGTGACAAGGTGATAGAATCGACACGCACATTTAACAGCCTTAGGGATTTCCATAACCTTGACGCTTTTGGTATTGTTGACCGTGACCGAAGGGATGAGGGTGAGGTGGATTATCTCAGGCGTAGAAAAGTGTTTGTGCCGAATGTTGCTGAGATAGAGAATATATTCATGATAGAAGAGGTGGTGCGCACTGTGGCGAGCCATTTCCATAAGGATGAAAATGCTGTGTTTGCGCAGGTTAAGAAGTCGATATTACGGCTCTTTGAGGTGGATCTTCGTCAACAGGCGTTGCAACACACTCGCCATAAGGTGAAAAAGACTGTGGAGCATCGCATTGACGGGAAATTCACCAATATAAACAAGCTTGAGGAGCATATCAACGACCTTTGCCAGTCAATTAACCCGCGGGGACAGTATGAGGAGTACTGTCGTAATTTCCGACGTTATGTCCACGAGGGTGATTATGCGTCCGTGCTGATGGTCTACAACAGAAAAACCATGCTCTCCGAGAGCCATGTGGCACGTGCATGTGGCTTGAGAAGGGACGATAAGGATGTATATATCAGGGCAATATTGAATATTCTGAAAGAGGATAAGGCTGATGCTCAGAGGATAAGACATGCTGTGCTGCAAGTGTTTGGCTTGGGAGAGTGAAAAAAATTTTGCGTATTCCGAAAAATGTTGTACCTTTGCAGCCGGGTAAGTCCTACACGACCAGCTCCCCGAGAACTCCGCCAGGTCTTGATCGAAGCAACGGTATCGGGTCGTAGCGGTGCGATGTAGTAAGCTTACCCTTTTTTATTTGGGGTTTTCCGTAAAATATGTATCTTTGCACTTAGGATGATACGTACAATAGGCATATTAGTTATTTGGACCTTTATTTTTGTGGTTTCCGGATGTAGCAATGGGACTCCGCAAAAACGCACTCATTACCCTGACCCGGAAAAGTTTGCGGTGCTTGGCATTGACATAAGCGCCCATAACGGAGATATAAATTTCGAAAAAGTCGCAGCCGACGGTATCAGTTTCGTCATAATAAAGGCTACGGAGGGTGGGACATTCAAAGACAAAAAGTTTGTTGAGAATCTGCAGAAAGCACGTGCAGCCGGGCTTAAGGTCGGGGCATATCACTTTTTCCGATTTGACACACCGGGATATATGCAGGGGTTGAATTTCCTCAATTCATTACGTGGTAGAAAACTTGATTTACCCGTGGCTATAGATATAGAGGAATGGGCTAATCCTAACAGCCAGCCCACACCCATGGTGCTCAACCGCCTCAACGAGATGATTGACCATCTGGAGAAGCACGGATACAATGTGATTCTTTACACTAATAAGAACGGACATTCCCGCTTTGTGAAGGGAAGGCTGGAGGGCTATCCTTTGTGGATATGCTCATTGGTGGATGAGCCTACCGATATGGAGTGGCTTTTTTGGCAGGCAACGCACAACGGAAAGGTGGACGGCATAAACCATCCAGTAGATATAAATGCTTTCAGAGGGAATTTACATGATTGGCAGGAATTAGTGATGCCTCATGTCGAGGAGGTAGAACTCCCTATACATTAATGCTCCGCTGATAACCACATATTAAGTATGATTGAGACACCAACCATAGATACTGACCGTAGGATTCCCGCACCCAAGGGATGGCTTGCACTTTCGCCTGTCATCCTGTTTTTATTGCTGTATGTCGCCGTCTCGGTTGCGATAGGTGATTTCTATAAGATGCCTATAAGTGTGGCATTGGTGATAGCTTCGGTATGGGCTGTTGTGATTTACCGGGGCAGACCACTGATGGAACGTATAGAAGTGTTCTCGCGAGCTGCGGGTCATTTCAACATCCTCTATATGATTTGGGTGTTTGTGCTTGCCGGGGCATTTGCCACGCTTGCCAAGGAGATTGGGGCAGTGGATGCCACTGTCAGCTTTACATTGAGGATTTTCCCGCCTGAATTTGTAGTGCCGACTCTGTTTTTTGCCGCTTGTTTCATATCGCTATCTATTGGTACATCGGTGGGCACGGTAGTGGCGCTTACACCGCTTGCTGTAGAAATGGCTCAGATGGCAAATGCGGAGGTCGCATTTTATGTCGCTGTGGTGCTTGGAGGGGCATTTTTTGGTGATAATTTGTCATTCATATCTGACACCACTATTGCTGCTACCCGCTCGCAGGGATGTAATATGAATGACAAGTTCAAGGCAAACCTTTGGATAGCGCTTCCGGCGGCATTGATAACGCTTGCCGGATATATAATAATGAGTTACGGGACACCTGAAGTGCTGATCGCTAACGATAAGAATCTTTGGTTGATATTGCCTTATATAGTCGTGATTGTTACGGCTGTCATAGGGATAAATGTGACGATAGTTTTGTCGCTCGGAATTGTGGCGGCAATATTTTTCGGGGTTCTGGAAGGTGTGCCGTTGTTGGATCTTGCCGGTTTTATGGGCGCAGGCATTGATTCGATGGGTAATCTTATAATCATCACACTCCTTGCCGCAGGTATGCTTGGCTTGATAAAAGCTGCCGGTGGTATACAATTTCTGCTGCAAGGTCTGACTGCTCATATTTCAGGAATACGTGGAGCGCAGGGTGTGCTTGCGTTGCTGGTCGGGCTTGTGAATCTATGTACCGCCAATAATACTGTGGCAATTATCACAGTGGGCGGAATAGCGAGGGATGTGTCAGAGCGTTATGGTATTGATCCGAGAAAAAGCGCATCGTTGCTTGATTCGGCTTCATGCGTGGTGCAGTGTATGATACCTTACGGAGCGCAAACCTTACTCGCCACATCATTAGCCGGGATTTCACCTGCGTCACCGTTCCCTTATCTTTACTATCCGTGGGCGCTTGCCGGAATGATAGTGCTGTCTATAATATTCCTCTTTCCCGGTAGGCTTAATAGGAAATAAATGCGATATTTACCTGATACCTTTAAAACTATATGGCACGTAACATGCTCAGCCGCTATATATGGCTTATAGATACAATACGTCGTTATGGCACGATAACCCGTGAAAAGCTTAACGAGCTTTGGATGCTTTCGCCTTATTCGGACGGAAGCCCATTGCCGAGACGTACGTTCTATAATTACCGTCAGGCTATAGAGGAATTATTCAATATTAATATAGAGTGTAACACATCCACGTATGAGTATTCGATAGATTCCGGTGATGACAGGCATGAGAGCATGACAGACTGGCTGCTCAATTCGGCTGCTATGAGCAATGTGTTGTCGAGCGTGAGCGATGTTTCTGACAGGATATTTCTTGAGGATGTCCCTTCGGCACGTCTGTATCTATCGCAGGTGATATCAGCGTTGCGCGAAAATCACCCTGTCAGATTCACATATCGCCCGTACACCCGACTGAATCCCACCAAAGATGTTATTGTCGAGCCATACTTTCTTAAAATCTTCAAGCAGAGATGGTACGTGACCGGTCGGAACGTCAAGGATGACAAAATCAAAACGTATGCGCTTGACCGAATGGAGGATGTGAAAATTGAGGATGATACTTTCGTGGTTGACAAGTCGTTTGACTTGGAAAGCTACGTGAGGGATACCTTCGGTATTGTGTTCTCGCAAGGTGAGCCTAAAGAGGTGGTATTGCGTGCCGATACACGGCAGTCGAAGTATCTCAGGGCGTTGCCTCTTCACCATTCCCAACGGGAGGTAATGCACGACGAGTATTCGTTGTTCTATTATAAACTCCGCCTTACGCCTGATTTCGTTCAGGAACTGTTGTCTTATGGTCCTAACATTCAGGTGGTATCACCACCTGAGTTAAAAGCTATGGTTGTGACTCAACTGCGTGACGCTTTGGCGAAATATGAATAATGTCAATGCAATAATGGTATGGATTCGGCGTTATTATTGTGAATATGACCGTTTTCCTACGACATATATTCCTGCTCCTTACATTGGTTTTGCCACTGGGCGTTTCGGCGTTCAGCATTGACACATATACTGACATTTCCGTCCTTGCATCGGGCAGATGGGTGAAGATAAGTGTCGCCGAAACCGGTCTGCATCTGATATCCAATTCTGATTTGAAAAAATGGGGATTTCCCGACCCCGAAAAAGTAAGGGTATACGGCTATGGGGGGAGACGCATACCTGACAGGCTTTCCAAAGAGCAATATATTGATGACCTGCCGTTGCTTCAGAGCGAGCTGACCGGGCACGGGATAGTGTTTTATGCCGTTGGACCAGAGATTTGGCAGTCAACTGATGATGGCAAATTCGTACATTCGCTTAATCCATATTCTACCGTAGGCTACTATTATCTTTCGGATAAGGATGCCGATACCCGTATTATCCCTACCGAAGGTGGCTCTGATTTGGAGACAGAAGGGCTTGCGGATAGCTTTGTAGAGCGGTTATATCATGAAGTTGACCGTGTGACACCTGCCGAAAGCGGGCATCAACTACTGGGGGAGGATTTCAGATTCACACCTTCTCGTTCATTTAATTTTCAGCTCCCCGGTCGGAAGGCAGGGACAGATGTGTGGACTCAGGTAGTGTTTTTTGCTAAGACCGTATCTTCGCCGGGAAGATTAACGCTTACAGCCAATGGCGTTTCGATTGGTGATGCCGGTGGAAATTCGGTAAGCGGAGATTCTGAGTTTGGCGACACATGCTGCATCCGTACGCAATTCCCTCTCGACGGTAACACACTTACACTTGGAATGAGATTTTCGGTTAACGGAACGGTTTCCCTTGCGCATTTAGATAACATCTCGGTAAATTATGTAAGAGAACTTTCATTGCCGGCTGAGCGGAAATTGAATTTTTCTTCGTCCTCCGATGGGTTGAAGCTCTCAAAGGGTTCGGAATCTGTCAGGGTTTGGGACGTGACCTCCCCTCAATCTATTGTGAGGATGCTGACTTTACCTGTCGGTAACGGTATAGGGTGGAAAAATGATTATCATGGCATGAGAGATTATGCCGTGTGGGATGATAGTGCAAAATTCCCTTCTCCGAAATATGTAGGGAGGGTTTCTAATCAGAATCTGCATGGTGAGGAGACACCTGAGATGGTGATAGTGTCACATCCGGCTCTGTATGCGCAAGCTGAGAGGGTTGCAGAGTTGCACAGGAGCCTCGACGGTATGAATGTGCTTACGGTCACCATGGATGAGGTCGCCAATGAATTTGGTTCGGGTGTGGCTGATGTTAACGCTATCCGCAAAATGTTGAAAATGTATTACGACAGGGGAAGCTCGGGGGGCGCAAAGGACAGATTGAAATATCTCCAGCTTTTTGGTTCGGTAACTCATGACCATAGACGTCTCACTGAAGCAATGTCGCAAAGCAAGGCGGCGACAGTGCCAACGTGGCAGAGCGATATGTGTATAAGTGAGAACGACTCCTATTGCAGCGATGACATTCTGGCATTTCTTAAGGACGATTCCGGGAAAATGAACGGAAGCGAGAGCATGAATATAGCTGTGGGGCGTATCCCTGCCCGTGATTTGGGTGAGGCAAAGTCGTATGTTGACAGATTGGCTACATATATGACTGCGCCTGCGTCAGGCGAATGGCGAAACAGAGTATTGCTGTTGGCTGACGACGGGGATAGTGGGCTGCACCTGAAACAGACCGAACAGATGGAGAAAGCAATGAGGGGGAGTTCGTCAGGTGGCGATTTCACATATAATAAGGTATATACTGATACATACGAGCTGCAGGATGGTGTCTATGAGGGCGCACGTGATAAGATGTATCGTCTCCTTGAGGAGGGTGTGATATGGTGGAATTTTGTGGGACATGCTAATATAAATTCTCTCACTGCGGAGGGTGTGTTTACCGCTTCCGATTTGAATAATCTGTATCTCAAATATCCGACATTTTTCTATGGCGCCACATGCTCATTTGCCCAATGGGATGGGGCGGAAGAGTCGGGGATGGAGCGATTGGTTATGAGAAGTAGCGGAGGTGCCATCGGTGGCATATCGGCTGTGAGAAAGGTTCTGATGTCACGCAATGGTGTCCTTACCTCTGTTTTGGGTGAAGAGCTGTTTGCGAGAATGGACGATGGACGGTTCAATACTATCGGTGAAGTATTGCGCCGGGCTAAGAATAAAGTGCGTGATGATAACAAACTGCGCTATGTGTTGCTTGGTGATCCTGCTATGAGGCTTGCTGTTCCTGTCAACAGGGTGGTGCTTGAATCAATCGATGGGATAGAGGTCAATGAGGATACCCAAGTGACTCTGAAGGCAATGCAGCAACCTCGGTTCCATGGCTCGGTCAGGGATGCTTCCGGGGAGAAGTTTACAGGGTTCAACGGCTGGATGAGTGTCTCACTTTTTGATGCCGAGAGAAGTGTGATCACAAAAGGGAACGGAGCAGACGGTAAAGAGGATGTTTACGATGAACAGGGTGACAGGTTGTTCACCGGTAGAGCCAAAGTGGTGAATGGAGAATTTGATTTGCCGATTACTATCCCATCTGAAATAGCTGATAATTTCCGTAACGCTGCATTGAGTATGTATGCTCTCTCGGATGACGGGGTGGAAGCGATGGGTGTTAACCGTGATTTCTATGTGTGCGGATACGACCCTTCTGCCGAGCCTGACAGCGTGGCACCGGTCATAGAGTATATTTACATGGATCATGAATCTTTCAAACCGGGGGATATCACTGATTCGAGACCTACCCTGATAGCACGTTTAAGTGATAATGTGGGTATAAATATGTCGGTTTCCGGAGTCGGACATCAGATGTCGTTGAGAATTGACGATGATTTATTGCTGACCGATGTTGCTTCAAGCTATACTCCAGACGATGATGGGGCATCGGCTGGTGTAATAAGGTATAAGTTACCTGAATTATCGTCCGGCAGCCATACTGCCACTCTGAAAGTATGGGATGTGGGTGGAAATTCAGCCACAGCATCGGTTGATTTCTACGTAGACCCCTATGTCGCCCCTAAGATTTTTGATGTGTATACCGATGCTAATCCCGTGGCAGTGGAAGCGAAATTTTACGTGGAGCATAACCGCCCGGATGCGATGCTGAATGTGAAGATTGAAGTGTTTGACATGGCATGTCGCAGGGTCTGGACTTCAAGCACGCACGGTAGGGCAGATATGTACTTGACATCGCCTGTCACATGGGATTTGACTGGGAATAACGGTGGCAAAGTGCCGGTAGGTATATATGTTTATCGTGTCACCGTAAGTGGCGAAACCTCCTCCGCCGGCGAGCCAAAAGCGGCATCTATGTCAAAAAAACTCGCAGTTTGTTCTCGAAAATGAACTTTTTTGAGCCTTATGCATTATTAATAAAGGTTCAATTATATAAAAAGTTATGAAAAAGCTAATTTTTACAGTTGCCGTGTTGGCGGCTATGGTCACAGTTGCTTGTTCAACTGAGAAACGTGCGGAAGATGAAGGTGCAGCTCTAAAGGCTAAAATTGAAAATTGCACTAACCCCGACAGCATGAAGATTTACGTAAAGCAGGCTCAGGAATATGCTGATAAGCTTGTCAAGGAGGGAAAGGATGATGCAGCCAATGCATTTATGGACGAAGTGGTTCCGGCTGTTCAGGCTAAGGACCCCGTGGCAGCAGCCTCATTTGCCGAACTTCAGGCTAAGGAAGCCGTTGATTCTCTCGCTGCAGCCGCAAAAGATAAGGCTCAGGAGGTTTCCGATTCTGTTTCAGCAAAAGTTAGCGATGCTAAGGACGCTGTGAAGGATGCCGCAGCCGCAGCTAAGGACAAGACCGCAGAAGCTGCCGGCGCTGTTAAGGATAAAGCTGCTAACGCTGCTGCAGCCGCCAAGGAAAAGACAGCCAATGCTGTCAAAGAGGGCGCTGACAAACTCAAAGACGCTATCAGTAAGTAATCCTAATATTAATTGAGACAAAAAAATAGAGTTCTGATTTGAATCAGAACTCTATTTTTTGTGACTCCTACAGGATTCAAACCTGTAACCTTCTGATCCGTAGTCAGATGCTCTATTCAGTTGAGCTAAGGAGCCGTTTGCGAGTGCAAAGTTATTGCTTTTATGTGAAACTGCCAAATTTTTTGCGATTTTTTTGAAATAAAAATTTTTCGGTTTTAACAAATTTGTGGAAAACACTAACATATCAACAGATGTTTTAAATACATAAGAAGATGAATGTCTTAGTAAAAGATAATACACAATTATCTATTTGACAACCTCATAAATTACTATTTCGCAAACTCTAAAACACTGATTGATTATGGAACTGTTAGATGAACGCACTTTGATTATTTGGCTCGTGATTGTCGCTATCGTGGCGGTAGTCTCACTCACCGGAATGTTTCTCAACCGGTTCTTTATCTATCGTGCCCACCGAAAGGCGTTAGAGGAGCTGAAATATTCCCATGGGCAGCAGAAAAAAGTAAGTGAATGTCCTATGGTTGTTCAAGGCTCAGAGCATGGCTCGTAATATGTCGAGCGAATGTAGGTTGCGTAAAGACACATAATGTACGGAAAGATAATGCAGGAGCGCATCGAGTATTCGATTGCGCTCTTCGCGTGTGTACCTATACTTATAATAGTTTGAAAATGTCATGCGTGAGAGCCTGTATGCGGCTTCCGATTCTTGGGGAGAAATGTAATCTCTGTGCAATGGCATGGTGAGTCGCCAGATGCCGTCACGTATGTCAAGCACGCTCCCCGGAGTATATGTTGAGGTGTCAGGCTCTATACCTAACAAGCGTCCCAATTGGTATAAGAAACATATATGGAAATTTGCGGTGCCGGCTGCGTCAGCCTCATCAAGCACCTTCACGCTTCGGGTTATATAATCGAATAGCGCAGTATCTTCGTTTGTGTCTCTTAGGAGTGCCGTTAGGATTTCAGCTATGAACATCGCCACCATCTGTTTCACCGGGTGGGTGTGGATGGAGGTTAGCGGTACAAGTTGTTGCACCTGACGCATCGGTATGATCTCGCGATTTGATTTGCGCTCGGTGACACATTCGATTATGCATAACGGCATGGTCAATGCTCTGATTCTCGCTGCCGCCTTGCCGTTTCCTGCCGGGAGTGATAGCGACACTCGTCCCCACTCACGGCTCAATGCTGTGAGAATCGATTGCTTGTCGCTGTGTTTTGTGACTTTAAGTGCCACTAAGGATAAGTTCATGCTTCCCGGTAGATTATGGTTGTAAAAATTTTTATAACGCAAAATTAATAATAATAGCATAGATTCAGACACTGAACTGATTTAAACTTTTTATTTTTTAAGAATTGGTCCTATTTCAGAGACAGTTTTACGTCTTGAAGAGGGAGTATAGCGAGCTATACGACCGATGAAAGATGGTGAAACTGACCTGAAAGAGAGCCAAGAATTAAAAACTATGATTAAAACAGTCCTGTAATCAAATCTGTCAACACTTTTCAGTGACTTGAACTGAAAAAAGTTGACACTTTTGAGAGCAAAAACTCAAAAGAGCCAA
>ERZ777011.116-NODE-116-length-121154-cov-8.469500_pt1 | contig 121154 bp, 99 predicted proteins | sample MGYA00374964_ERZ777011 | MGnify/ENA primary metagenome ERZ777011 (study PRJEB29310, sample SAMD00008975) | mouse gut metagenome | study: EMG produced TPA metagenomics assembly of the Metagenome analysis of fecal microbiota from mouse which was promoted... | reverse complement strand
TCTGCTGTTCAAGAAGTTGGACTCACCCTTTTATGGTTTAGCGGACAGTAATATTAAAAAACAACCTCTTAGTATTGTTCTTTCTCGTTGGGGAAGTCTGAGCTTTTGACATCGGAGATGTAGTTGCCGATGGCGTCTTCAATTACTGTGCCGAGGTCGGCGTAGCGGCGGAGAAAGCGGGGGGTGAAGCCTTTGTTGATTCCCAGCATGTCCTGGAGTACGAGTACCTGGCCGTCACATCCGTTGCCGGCACCGATGCCGATGGTGGGAATGGTGAGGCTGCCGGAAACTTCGGTGGCGAGAGCTGCCGGTATTTTTTCAAGTACGATAGCGAAGCAGCCGGCTTCTTCGAGGAGGCGGGCATCAGCTATGAGTTTACGGGCTTCGGATTCCTCGCGCGCGCGGACGTTGTAAGTTCCGAATTTGTTGATGCTCTGGGGTGTGAGTCCGAGGTGGCCCATTACTGGGATTCCTGCCGAGATGATGCGGCGGATGGATTCGATGATCTCTTCGCCTCCTTCAAGCTTTACGGCTTCGGCGTTGCTTTCCTTCATGATGCGTATGGCAGACGCAAGAGCCTGAGTGGAATTGCCCTGGTAGGTGCCGAAGGGCATGTCGCAGACCACGAGGGCGCGCTTCACACCGCGGGTGACGCACTGGGCGTGATAGATCATCTGGTCGAGGGTGATTGGGAGGGTTGTTCCGTAGCCGGCCATTACGTTGGCTGCGGAGTCGCCTACAAGTATTGCGTCCATTCCGGCTTCATCGACGAGACGGGCCATTGAGTAGTCATAGGATGTGAGCATGGCGATTTTTTCGCCTTTTGCTTTCATTTCGATAAGGCGGCGTGTGGTCACCTTGCGGGGATCTTCAACGGTATAAGTTGACATTGTTTATTCCAATTTAGATTCTTAGAAGCTTTTTCATGCGGGAGTTTCTGATGATGAAATTCCGCGACAAAGGTATTAAGTTTCTGCAAAATGACCAAGTTTATCTCTGCCGAGCAGAGGACGGATGACCTTTTTCGGGGACTTACTTACCAATATTACGGACGGTTGGGTGACGGGACGGAAATTGTGATTATATTTGCCTTATGGAAAAGAATATTGTGAATCTGGATTCGATCGATGCCTACAACAAGCTTTACGGGCTTACCACACTGCACCCGCTGGTGACTGTCATTGACCTGAAAGAGGCCAAACAGGTGGTGAATAATATCAGGATCAAATATGGCGTCTATGCTCTGTTTCTGAAGAACGGGGTTGAGTGTTCGCTGCGCTACGGTCGCAAGCATTATGACTATCAGGAGGGCACGGTGGTGAGCTTCTCTCCGGGTCAGGTGATCGACGTGGAGATGAAGCGCGAGGTGCTTGCTCCAGATGTGGTGGGGCTGATGTTTCACCCTGATCTGATCTACGGGACTCCGCTGGGCGACAAGATAGGTGAATTCGGTTTCTTTGACTATTCGCAGATGGAGGCACTGCATCTTTCGCAGGACGAGCGCAATATTTTCCTTGACTGTCTGGATAAGATCAGGAAAGAGCTGGAGCATCCGGTGGACCATCATTCGGCGGCACTGCTTTCGGCCAACATACAGCTGCTGCTTGAGTATCTCCACCGGTTCTATGACCGGCAGTTCATAGTGCGCCATAAGGTGAATTCGGACATAGTGAAGCGCTTTGAGAGGGAACTGAAGGCTTATTTCGAAAGCGAGGAGCGGCGCGATGCAGTGCCTTCGGTGGCTTATTTCGCGGATCTGGTTAGTCTGACTCCTGGCTATTTCGGCGATCTGGTGAAAAAGGAGACGGGCAATACAGCCCAGGAGATGATCTCACGCCATATTGTGGCTGTGGCCAAACAGCGTCTGGCGGCATCGGCAGAGGACATCAGTGTCATAGCCTATGATCTTGGCTTCCAGTATCCGCAGCATTTCACCCGCTTGTTCAAGCGGCTGACGGGTGAGAGCCCGCGGCAGTACAGGGAACACCTGAGCCTGAACTGAGGCGGGAGGATTGTCAGGGAGGTTTGCGGGTTCGGATTATTATGACTAATTTTGTGATTAGGTAACTCTTAAAAATCTCAGAGTCACTTACCGAAGATATCAATACCGAATCCACAAAATCTATTAACCTGAAAAAATATCCGCTTTATGAAAAGTGATCCCAAAGACTGTCTCTATTGCACCAATAACGAGACTCTTCACAATCTGATGATCGAAATCGCCAATCTTGAGGTGTCGAGAGTTTTTCTGTTCAAGGAGCAGACCTACCGCGGCCGCTGTCTTGTGGCCTACAAAGACCATGTCAACGATCTGTTTGAGCTGAGCGACGAGGAGCGCAATGCGTTCATGAAAGATGTCACCCGCGTCACCCGCGCTATGGACAAGGTGTTTCACCCCGAAAAGATCAACTACGGCGCCTACAGCGACAAGCTCTCGCATCTGCACTTCCATCTGGCTCCGAAGTATGTCGACGGCCCTGACTACGGCGGCACTTTCCGCATGAATCCCGGCGAAGTTTATCTGAGCGATGAGGAATACGCCGATATGGTGGCAAAAATGAAAGCAGCTCTGTAAAAAATTCAAAAATTTCTTTATAAATTTGCAGTCGGAGAAAGCCGTGTCCGAATGGAGGACCGTTTCTCCGACTTTTCACACATTTATAACCCGTTACATGAGTTACAGCTTCCTTGACCTCCTGTGTCTTTTAGGATCAGTCGCCATGTTCCTGTATGGAATGAAGGTGATGAGTGAAGGCCTCCAGAAGGCTGCCGGTGACCGGCTTCGTACAATACTTTCGGCAATGACCCGAAACCGGTTTACCGGAATGCTTACCGGTATAGTGATCACTGCTCTTATCCAGAGCTCATCGGCCTCGACGGTGATGGTGGTCAGCTTCGTCAACGCCGGCCTCATGACACTGGGGCAGTCTATGGCTGTCATATTCGGCGCCAATGTCGGCACCACGTTCACGGCCTGGATCATCTCACTGTTCGGATTCAAGGTAGATACTTCCGCATTTATACTTCCGCTGATTGCCTGCGCGGTTCCGTTGCTCTTCGCCAACGCCAGCCGCAAGAAGTCAATCGGCGAATTTCTTATAGGCTTCGCCCTGATGTTCATGGGCCTGGACATGATCAGCGATTATGTACCTGACCTGCAGAGCAATCCAGAAATGTTTGCCTTCCTCGAACGCTATGCGTCGATGGGCTTCGCCTCGGTGCTTCTGTTTATGTTCGTGGGCATGATCATCACGGCTGTTATCCAGTCATCGGCGGCAACTTTTGCCATAGTGCTGATCATGTGTACCAAGGGGTGGATCTCCTTTGATCTGGCCTGTGCGGTTGTGCTCGGTAGCAATATAGGCACTACGATCACACCGCTGCTTGCATCGATGAGCGGCAACGTGGCAGCCAAGCGCACGGCTATGGGCCACCTGCTTTTCAACCTCTTCGGCATAGTGTGGACTCTTGCTGTGTTCTACCCCTTCGTCAGACTCAACGTGCACATCACCGAGTGGCTCGGCCAGGGTGATCCTGACAGCATCTTCAACTATGTGAATGATCTTGAGGCCACGGATCCGCAACTCTACAACAGCATTTTCGACGGCAGTCTGCCGGCGGGACATCCGGTGCTCGCCAAGATAGCCCAGATGCAGTTCAGCGTGTCGTTCGGGTTGTCGATGTTCCACACGGTGTTCAATCTTATCAACGGTGCCATCATGATCTGGCTGACAGGATTCTATGTGACAGTAGTGGAGAAACTGCTGCCCGCCAAACACAAGGAGGAAGAGGAATTCCAGCTCAAGTTTATTGCCGGAGGTCTGATGAGTGCCTCGGAACTCAACATAGCCCAGGCAGAGAAGGAGATAGTGGTCTACGCCCAGAGAGTACAGCGCATGATCGGGATGGCGCAGAACATTGTCCACAACAATTCGGGCAACGAGTTCACCAAGCAGTTCTCCCGCATAGAGAAGTATGAGGAGATCTCTGACCGCATGGAGATCGAGATAGCCAACTATCTGAACCGCTGTTCGGAAGGCAGGCTTTCAAACGAGGGCAAGCACCGCATCGCCGCCATGCTGCGCATAGTCAGCGAGATAGAGAGCATAGCCGACTGCTGTTACGGAGTGGCCAGGATTCTGATACGCAAGCAGGAGGGGCATGTGAATTTCAACGACGAGATCTCGCGCAACATAGACTCGATGTTCATAGCCGTAGAGGCCGCCATGACCAACATGATGCTTCTGCTGCGCAACTTCGAGACCGCCGAGCAGGCCGACATCATCACCTCTTACAATCAGGAGCGCGAAATCAACAACATGCGCAACCAGTTGCGTGTGGCAAACGTTGAAAATATCAACAACCACCACTACGAATATCAGGCCGGCATCTATTACATGGACATCATCGGCTCGCTCGAAAAGATCGGCGACTATATCATCAACGTGGTCGACGAAGTGAGAGCCCAGTTCCGCAAGAAGCCCGCCTGAGCAAGACACACACGCCATCCAAATGCCGTCACTCAAGAAATATCTGGTCAACTACTTCACGCTCACCGACGATCTGCTGCCGCAGGAAGAGGCTGAAAGCGCTATCCGCGAGGGAGTCTCCTTCAAGGGGACCAACATGCTTATCCTTATTCTCGCCATCTTCATCGCCTCGCTTGGCCTGAACACCAATTCGACGGCCGTGATCATCGGCGCCATGCTCATCTCGCCGCTGATGGGGCCCATCATCGGCATAGGCCTGGGAGTAGGAGTGCAGGATTTCGAACTGCTGAAACGGGCGCTGCGCAATCTGGTGATGGCGGCAATGTTCAGTGTGCTGACGTCGACAATCTATTTCATCATCTCGCCTGTGAGCGAGGGCCACAGCGAACTGCTGGCGCGCACATCGCCGACGATCTATGACGTGCTGATAGGATTTTTCGGCGGCGGGGCAGGCATAGTGGCCATAGGCTCGAAGTCAAAGGGCAACGTGATTCCCGGCGTGGCGATAGCCACCGCCCTCATGCCACCGCTCTGCACCGCAGGCTACGGTCTGGCCACCCTGCAGCTCAACTATTTCCTCGGCGCATTCTATCTGTTTCTGATCAACTCGATTTACATAGGCCTGGCCACGTTTATAGGCGTGAAGCTGATGCACTACCATCCGGCGGTCTCCGGAAATCCGGAACGCTCCCGCAAGGTGCGCCGGATTGTCTACACCGTGGCTATCCTCACACTACTCCCTTCGCTCTATCTGACCTACAACATGCTGCGCCAGTCGAGATTCTCGACCAATGCCGACCGCTTCATAGCCCAGCAGTTCAACTTCCCCTCGACCCAGGTGCTGAGCAAAAGTGCGGTCATAGAACATGGCGAGAGGGTAATCACAGTGACACTGATAGGCAAGGTGCTTCCAGCCGACTCGCTGCAGCTGGCCATGTCAGCACAGCTTAAGAACTACGGGCTGGAAGGAGCACGCCTGAACATCATACAGGGTGACTCGCCCGACCTGTCGGAACTCAAAAACGGACTGCCGAGCATGAGCGACATCTATGAGTTTGCCCGCACATCGCTCACGTCGCAGCAGCAGACCATCGACTCACTGAGAAGCGTCATAGCCTTCGCGCGGATCAACGACACGATTGCCGGGCGGATAGCTCCGGAGATCAAGGTGGTGTTTCCGCAAGTGGAGGAGATAGCTGTCAGCCGTGCGGTGTTCGGCAACGTATCGACAGAGAAGCTCGACACCGTGAGCATGGCTCTGGTGAAATACAGCCGTCAGATGTCAGCCGACAAGCAGCGCGAGTTTGAGAACTACCTGAAGGCCCGTCTGAACGACAAAAACATCACCCTGATCAATGTCGGAAACCAGATTAATTTCCAGGCTGCCCGCGCAGGCAAGGATGCCGGCGGGAACGCAACTACCGCAAAGAAAAAATGACACAGACCAACGGCTCAGAATATAGACTGCCTGACAACCTGAGAGGAAAGAAGGTGGTGCTCGTGAATCACTCCGACACTCTCGGTGGGGCCGCGATTGTCACGTTCAGACTTCTGCAGGCCCTGCGCGACCAGGGTGTGGACGCGAGAATGGTGGTCTACACCAAGACCTCGCAGGAACAGAGCGTGGACTGCATATACACACGCTTCCTGCGCTCAATGGCTTTTTGCCTCGAACGGCTGAGAATTCTTCCGGCCGTAGGTTTCGACTACAGCCGTCTGTTCAAAGTGTCGACCGGGTCATTCGCCCTCAATGTCCACCACCATCCCTGGGTAAAGGAGGCCGATATTGTCTGCCTCAACTGGATAAACCAGGGGCTTATGGGAGTCAGAGGCATACGCAAGCTGCATGAAGCCGGAAAAAAGATAGTGTGGACGCTCCATGACATGTGGGCCATGACCGGCATCTGCCATCATGCCTATGACTGCGACCACTACCGGAAGGAATGTGGCGACTGCCAGTTTCTGTCCGGAGGCGGCAGTCCGGGCGATCTCTCGCACAAGTGCTGGGGAAAGAAACACCGCCTGCTGGGCGATGTGCCCATAAGCTACGTGACGGTGAGCCACTGGCTTGAGGAGTGCGCGCGCAGTTCGTCGCTACTCCGCAGCCACAGCATAAGGACTATCCACAACCCCTTCCCTATCGAACAGTTTTACTACGAACGCGACAGGTCGCTCTACACACTGTTCACACCCGACAAGCCGAACATCATCCTCTTCGGAGCCGCGCGTCTCGATGATCCAATCAAGGGTCTCGACTATGCGATAGACGCTCTGAACCATATATTCGACAACTATCCGGAGATTGCCTCGACAACGGCCGTCTACTTTTTCGGACAGCTTAAAAACCAAGAGGCTCTTGACCGTCTGCGCTTCTCGCACCAGTGGCTCGGAATGATCAACGACTTCAAGATCATACGCTATCTCTGCGCCAGCGCCAAGGTGATGCTGTCGACCTCGCTCTACGAGACTCTCGGCGGAACTCTGGTGGAGGGCCAGGCCGGGGGCGCGATTCCGGTGACATTTGGCGGCGACGGCCGCACGGATGTGGTGGAGCATCTTAAAAGCGGCTACATAGCGCGCTATAAGGATGTGGAGGATGTGGCGCAGGGCATAATGTGGGCGCTGAAAGCCGACATTCCGCGCAAGGAGCTTCACGACTCGGTAGGCGAGCGGTTCGCCTCACAGGTGATAGCCCGCAAATATATCGATCTCTTCTCGGAAATAATTGATTAATAGGCTTTTAGAGATTGTTTAAAAACAACCTCTTAATTCACACCTTCTGAAGATATGAAAGTACTGATAGTCGGAGCCGGAGGTTTTATCGGCGGATTCATAGCCCGCGAGGCTCTTTCGAGAGGCTATGAGACCTGGTGCGGTGTGCGCGAAAGCACCTCGCGCCGCTATCTGACCGATCCGGCACTCAAGTTCATCACTCTGGATTATGACGATCCGCAGAAACTGACCGATCAGCTCAAGGACGGACAGTGGGACTATGTGGTCTACAACCTCGGAGCCACGAAGTGTGTCAATTTCAGCGATTTCAACCAGATCAACTACGTGTATCTGCGCAACTTCTGCGAGGCGATGATCAACAACAACCAGCATCCGGCGAAGTTTCTCTACATGTCATCGCTGTCGGCCATCGGTCCGGGCGATGAGAAGACCTACAGTCCGCTGACCAACTCGATGATTCCTCAGCCCAACACTCGCTACGGGCTGTCGAAAATCAAGGCCGAGACGCTGCTGCAGACTCTCCCGGCTGAGTTTCCGTGGATCATACTGCGTCCTACGGGTGTCTATGGTCCTCATGAGCAGGACTATCTGATGATGATCAAGAGCATCGACGCCCACTTTGATTTCGGCGTGGGCTTCCGCCGTCAGATGCTGACGTTCATCTATGTGGAGGATCTGGCGCGTGCGGTTTTCGATGCGCTCGAAAATGCTCCCGTCCACCGCAAATACATCATCTCCGAGCCGCGGGCCTATTCGCAGAAGGAATTCCGCAGAATAGTGGCCAGGGAGCTCGGACGGCGCCTAGTGGTGCCTGTCAGACTGCCGCTGTGGGCGCTGAAAATAGCCTGCGCGGTGTCTGAGAAATACGGTGCGGCCAAGATGCAGGCTGTGACGCTGAATTCAGACAAGTATAACATCATGGCCCAGCGCAACTGGGCGTGTGACATCTCCGATGCGCAGCGCGATTTCGGTTTCTCGCCGCAGATCGACCTTGAAGAGGGCGTCAGGCGCACTGTCAGAGCCTATCTCACTGAAAAATAGGCTCAGAAGCAGCGGAAGAAGAAGGTGGATTAAGAGCCTGATAAACATCCTCCAAGCCCTATGGCGACCGACTGCCGTATCAGAGACAATACCTATTACATATATTATATATAAATCAGAATCCAAATCATTTAGCCCATGAGTCCTGCCAAGCAAAGACCACCTCTGTGGATGACGATGCTGATCATAGTGTTTCTGCTGCCGGCATTTTCGTTTCCGGTCCTCGTAGCCAATCTCCCCGCAGGCGAGGAGACGGTGAAGACTTTCGTGTGGATCTATCCGTTCTACATGCTTCTCTCCGCATGGCTTGCCTGGAGCGCTTATCAGACGCGGCCTTATGTGAGCTGGATTCTACTGCTACTCATGGCGCTTTCAAGCGCGGCCGTCTGGGCTTTGGTCATGAATCCGGGATTAGCGGCGGCGTGAAGAATCTGATTTAGAGGTTGTTAAAAACAACAGTTAAAAACCATCTGAAAAAATATACCCCCAACCATATGAAACTGCTTATCATCAACGGACCGAATCTCAATCTCCTGGGCACACGCGAGCCCAAGATCTACGGATCGCGCACTTTCGAATCCTATCTCGTGGAACTGCGCGAGATGCTTGACGGCGACGAAATTGAATATCTCCAGTCGAACCACGAGGGAGATATCATTGATTTTCTGCATAATACCGATGCCGACGGGGTTATCCTCAACGCCGGTGCCTATACCCACACGTCGCTCGCCATCGCCGATGCGATAGCCGGCATACAGACTCCTGTGATCGAGGTGCATATCTCAAACACAGCCTCGCGCGAGACCATCCGCCACAAGTCGCTGATTGCGCCGGTGTGTTGCGGAACCATCACCGGTTTCGGCCTCAATTCATATTTCCTTGCCGCCCAGGCATTCGTGATGGGCCACGTAAAATAAGAGGCTTGTCATGGCAGAAACTTTAGACGATTATATCCTCAGCCATATCTCTCCCGAACCCGACCATCTGCGCCGGCTCTACCGCCGCACCCATCTGCGCCATCTCTATCCGCGCATGTGCTCCGGGCATCTCCAGGGGCGTCTGCTGGCCATGATCTCGGCTATGGTAGGCCCACGGCGCATTCTGGAACTGGGTGCCTATACGGGCTATTCGGCTCTCTGCCTTGCGGAGGGGCTGAAGCCTGACGGACAGCTGCACACCATAGAGATTGACGATGAGATGGAAGAGGAGCTGACGGAGCTTTTCGAATCGGCTCCGGGCGGCGAGAGGATCACGCTCCACATTGGCGATGCGGAGGAGATTGCAGGCAAGATCGACGAGACATGGGATCTGATCTATATCGATGCCAACAAGCGCCGATACACGGAGTATCTCGATGCGGTGCTTCCCCGCCTGCGCCAGGGGGGATTCATCATTGCCGACAACACTCTATGGGACGGCAAAGTGACTGACACCGAGACGAATCACGATGCCCAGACCGTGGCTTTGGATCGTTTCAACAGTTATGTGGCGTCAAGAGAGGATCTCGAAACCGTGATTCTGCCTCTGCGTGACGGTCTGACGCTGATCAGAAAGAAATAAGACCCCGTTCCACAATATTTGTAAACGGGATCTAAAAAATTTTTTAATTTTCGTGAACCAATCAGGAAACCATGCGTTATATAAGTACATGGTAAAATTACTTTCCATTGCAAGAAATGTGATAATGATTGGTTTATTAAATGAATTGAAGCTGTCGGGAGACAGCTTTTTTCATATCCGGCCGGGCGGTAAACCGGTGTCCTGCCGGACACCATATGCAGGGGGGATCACAAACCCGTGACACCTGCGCGCTTTGCGCTGCGGTGTCACGGGCTACGAGTAAATCGGCGTCCTCCGGACGCCCATCCGGTCTCAGCACGCGCAACATGGCCTGACAGATCCGCAGGCGGCAACACGTCTGAAAAAGCGGATTCCGGATGGCTACGCAATCAGCATGTACCCGACAAAGCGCCCCCCGATAGTCCGTACATGGCGATGGCCGGCAAGACCGGATCCACTATCGGTAGGTGCCCGACAAGGCGGATCCGGATGATCCGTGGCTATCGGGTGTCCGGCAGGACACCGATTTACTCATAGCCCCCGACACCTACGCGCAATGCGCTGCGGTGTCGGGGGAGGGAACATTCAAACAAATGTGGTGTCCGGTCAAGGACACCGATTTACCACCACGAACGGTCCTGGAATCCGCTGCCCAAAGATAGTTTTTTATGAGGCTTTTGCTACCGGGCAGATAAAGCGCTCATAGGGGCTGAAGGGGTCCGCGTATATTGTTAGGGAGCGGTGCATCAGATCTGTCGAGCACGCTCCATAGATCGAAACGCAGCCATCCGCTTTCAACCGATTCAAACAATGTATTCTCGAACAGCACATAAAATGCCACGAAGGTGCTTATAAATACCACATGAAAGAGTGCCCTTTTTGCGAAGGCCGATGACAGACGCCATCCTATGTGATACACTACGAATATCGTTGCGACTATGGCAAGCACTGAGACAAGAATGATTTCCAGCATGGTCGGTGGGGATTGGTTAAAGGGTCCTTTTAATCAAGCCTGCAATGCAATCAAACAGAAACAGAATGCCCATTCCGGCTATCAGCCACAGGAGGAAGCGCAGGTATTTGTTTGATATTTTCTTTTTTATCTGTTTTTCGGCTGAGTCACTTGCAACAAAGTAGGTCATGAGCCGGAGTATTCCCTCTATCATTTTTATTCAAATTGGTTCCAGTATAAAGCCGGGTGCGAAATATGATAATTTATCGCAAATATAACCAAATAGACTAAAAATAGCAAATTTATTTAGTATTAATCTAATAAATTTGCTATTCTGGGGATGTTTTGATAAAAACACAAACAAGAGGCGGTATGCCGGGGGATCTCTGCGCGGATCAGGAGCGGGTGAGGGTTTTGCGGGCTTTGGCGGCGTCGGCGCGAAGCTGTTCGGTGAGTTTTTCTACTGACGGGAAGCGCTTTTCGTCGCGCAGAAAGCGGATGAATTCTACAGTGACTTCCTCATCATAGAGATAGCCGATAAAGTCAAAGATGTTGGCCTCGATGGATAGACGGCCCGGTGCGTCAGGGTCGGAGACGGTGGGGCGGAAGCCAATGTTGACCATTGCGGGACGGCGCACTCCGTCAGGGGTGGTCACGAAGGCGGCATAGACTCCGGCTTTCGGTATGAGCGAGTCCTTGTCGGTCGGCGCGACGTTGGCTGTGGGAAAGCCTATGGTCCGGCCGAGGCTTTGTCCGTGTGTCACTATGCCGCGCAGGCGATAGGGCTGGCCGAGTGATTCGGCGGCTTTTTCCGGCTTTCCGCTCAGCAGATGGTGACGGATGACGGAGGAGCTTACCGGCGCTCCGGCACCGCAATATTCAGGTGCGGCAATCACCTCGATGCCTATTTCGGCTCCGAGGGCCTTGTAGTCATCGAAAGCATCGGGGCGGTCATGGCCGAAACGGTTGTTGAATCCGAGCACGAGGGTCTCTATGCCGTATGACAGCCTGAGCATGTTGAGAAACTCGCGGGCTGTCTTGCGGCGGAGACTGTCATTGAAGGTGAGCATTATGACATCGTCGGCTCCGGCCTGGCCGAGAAGACGCAGACGGTCGTCAAGCGGGGTGAGCAGTCCGGGCGACTCCAGAGGCCGCAAAAGCGAGAGCGGATGGCGTGAGAAGGTGATGACGGCCGGGGTGAGACCGCGTGAGGCGGCTTCAAGCCTGAGGTATTCGATAAGAAACTTATGGCCGAGATGTACGCCGTCATACATGCCTACGGCGGCTATGCGGCGGGTAGATCTGTCACTTCCGGTTATGATTCTCATTTCTCTGACAAATTACTTTGCGGGGTGATGGTGGATGGTGTTATCTATCTAACGTCCTGAGCGGGGGTGAGGTTTTCACAGAAGTTGCGCAGGAGGTCGGCGAACTCATCGCCCGGACGTACGAGCACTGCATGGAATCCGAACGAGCGGGCGGCATCGACATTGGCCTGGGAGTCGTCAAAGAAGAGCGTCTCGGAGGGCACGAGGTCGCAGGTGCGCTCGGCGTAGTCGAAGATCTCCTTGCCAGGCTTGCAGCAGCGGGCATCGTATGAGGTCACAATGCCGTCGAAATAGTCGGCCATCTCGCGGCCTTCCTTGCGGAACTCTTCGGCGATCTTGCTCTCCATCATGATGGGGTTGGTGTTGGAAAGCAGGCAGATACGGTAGTCGCTGCGGAGCGCGCGCAGCGCTTCCAGACGGTCAACGGGAATTCCGATCAGGAATTGGTTGAAGGCGTCGTCGATCTGCGCGTCGGTGAGGTCCGGGTTGCCGAAGAGGGGGCGTATGCGGCGGTGGAACTCATCGGCACCGATCTCGCCTGATTCAAGAGCGAGAAAGTCGCCTTTCTGACCGTAAAGGCCAAGAAAATCATCGGGATCTTTCATGCCGAGCCCTTTGAAAGCATCCACACAGCGGTTGCGGTCAAGATCCATGATCACACCGCCGAGATCAAAAAGCAAATTCTTTATCATCGCAATATTATAAGTTTAGGCAAATTTACGGAATAATCCCCGATTTTTTGTAAATTTGCACCTTATTTTAAACTATACGCGAAGTTGAAGTACTCATATCACATCATAAAGCGTGGAAACTAAATACATTTTTGTCACCGGCGGCGTGGTTTCGTCGCTTGGCAAGGGAATAATCTCTTCCTCTCTCGCATGTCTGCTGAAGGCACGCGGATTTCGGGTAACTATCCAGAAGTTCGACCCCTACATCAACATCGACCCCGGAACTCTCAACCCCTATGAGCATGGGGAGTGCTACGTGACCGTTGACGGTCATGAGGCCGATCTCGACCTCGGACACTACGAGCGATTCACCAATATCCAGACTACACGCGCCAACAATGTGACCACCGGCCGCATCTACAAGAGTGTGATCGAGAAGGAACGCCGCGGCGACTATCTTGGCAAGACGGTGCAGATCATCCCACATATCACCGATGAGATCAAGCGCAATGTCATGGCTCTGGGCAAGACAGGCGACTTCGACTTTGTCATCACCGAGATAGGCGGTGTGGTAGGCGACATCGAGTCGCTCCCCTTCCTTGAAGCTGTGCGTCAGCTGCGCTGGGAACTCGAAGACAACTGCCTCTGCCTGCATCTCACCTATGTGCCCTATATCAATGCAGCCAAGGAGCTGAAAACCAAGCCGACACAGCATTCCGTAAAGCAGTTGCAGCAGCTCGGCATCCAGCCCGATGTGCTGGTGCTCCGCACCGAGCATGACATTCCGGCGACGATGCGCAAGAAGATTGCCCAGTTCTGCAACGTGGCGCCTGACGCCGTGATCCAAAGCATCGATGCCAAAAGTATCTATGATGTGCCTGTGCTGATGCACGAGCAGCATCTCGACGAGATTGTGATGCGTCTGGTGGACCTCGATCCGCAGGGTCAGCCCGACATGAATCCCTGGAAGGAATTCCTGACCAAGATGCGCACCGCACAGAATAAGGTGACAATAGGCCTTGTTGGAAAATACGTGGAGCTTCAGGATGCCTACAAGTCGATCAACGAGGCTCTTTTCCAGGCCGCCACATATGCCGACCATGTTCTTGACCTGCGCTACATCCACTCTGAGCGCGTGACCCCTGAGAATGTCGACAGCCAGCTGCGCGATCTCGACGGTGTGATCATAGCCCCCGGATTCGGCCAGCGAGGCATAGAAGGCAAATTCACGGCGCTGAAATGGTGTCGTGAACACGATGTGCCAACCTTCGGCATCTGCCTTGGCATGCAGTGCATGGTGATCGAGTTCTCCCGCAACGTGCTCGGCCTGAAGGAAGCCAATTCGACCGAGATGCAGCCCCACACACCCGACAATGTGATCGACCTCATGGAAGAGCAGAAGTCGATCTCCAACATGGGAGGCACCATGCGCCTCGGAGCCTATGACTGCGAACTGCAGCCAGGCTCGCGCGCAGCCAAAGCCTACGGGGCAACAAGAGTCAGCGAGCGCCACCGCCACCGCTTCGAGTTCAACAACGACTTCCGCGCCCGCTTCGAGGCCGCAGGCATGAAGTGTGTGGGAGAGAATCCCGCCACCCATCTCGTAGAAGTTGTCGAGCTTCCGGACCACCGCTGGTTTATCGGCACACAGTATCACCCTGAATATTCCTCAACCGTACTCTCGCCCTCTCCGCTGTTCATGGACTTCGTCAGAAGCGCCATCAGCTATCACGAGGAACGGACCACTGATAAGTAACACACCTCTAAATCAACCGAATGGACAGAAATTCACTAATCGGGCTCCTTCTGATGGGCCTTATCATCTTCGGATTCACCTACATCAACCGCCCCTCTCCCGAAGAGCTGGAGCGCCAACGCATCGAGCGCGAACAGATGGAGGCTCAGGAGGCTGCAAAGGCCTCTGACGCCGGAGCTCTGAAATTTGACTCGATCACCCCGGCTGAGATAGCCGCAATCAAGAGCACCGTGCGCGAGCTCGGAACAACTGACACTGTCAGCGGCACCTCGACTCTGCGCGTCGACAAGGTTGACCTGCGTCTCAACGCCGAGGGTCAGCTCGAAGGCACTGTTGACGCCGACGGCCGCCAAGTGGCCGTGGCCGACCTTCTCAGCTCCGAATCGGCCCTTCCGCTGACCGTAGGCGTGCCGGCTGTAAAGAATCTGCGTCAGGCGCTCGCCACCGCTGCCCGCTACCGCGGCTTCGCCCGCCATCTTTCAGGTGACAGCACCACAGTGAAACTCGAAAACAAAAATCTCAGCCTTGAGATCTCAAACAAAGGCGGCGTGATCTCCCGCGCCACTCTCCGCGACTACAACAGCTATGACTCTACCAAGATCGAGCTTCTCTCACCGGAGACCGACATCTACAACTTCACTCTGACCTCGGCCACACAGCGCTTCGAGACCAGCGAATTCTTCTTCACTCCCGTGCAGCTCAGCGACTCTTCGGTGCTGATGAAACTCGAACTCGGCGACGGCGCGCGCTGGGGCATCAAATATACCCTCCCGGCCGACGGCTATCTGGTGAACATCGACGTGATCCAGGAAGGAATGCAGAGCATCATCCCCTCGTCAGTGGCCTCGATGGATTTCACCTGGCACCAGAAGATGCGCCGCAATGAGGCCGGCCGTGTGTTCGAGGAACGCAACTCGGCGCTCTACTATATGTTTACCGACGGCGATGTCGACAACCTCAGCGAGGGTTCGGACGATGACGAGGAGATCAACCAGCGCCTGAAATGGATCAGCTGCAAGAACCAGTTCTTCTCGGCCGTGCTCATGGCCCGCACTAATTTCAGCGGCGGCAACCTGAAGAGCACCGTGCTCAAGGACGACCCCGACTTCATCAAGGCCATGCAGTGTGACATGACGGTCGAATACTCAGCCGCCGCAGCCAATCCGGCCTCGTTCGTGATGTATCTCGGCCCGAACTCCTACCCCGTGATGAGCGCGGTGGAAAAAGAGATCTTCCCCGAAGAAAACATGCACCTGACCAAGCTGATACCCCTCGGATGGCCCATCTTCCGCTGGATCAACACGCTGATCATCATTCCGGTGTTCACGTTACTGGGCTCCTTTATCTCCAACTACGGCATCATCATCCTGCTGCTGACCATCTTCATCAAGATCATCCTCTTCCCCTTCACCTACAAGAGCATGATCTCACAGGCCCGAATGCGCCTGCTCGCGCCTGAGATCAAGGCCATCAATGACAAGTATCCCGGCAATGAAAACGCCATGAAGCGCCAGCAGGAGACTATGGCTCTCTACTCACGCGCAGGAGCCAATCCGCTCTCAGGCTGTCTGCCGATGCTGCTTCAGATGCCTATCCTCGTGGCCATGTTCTGGTTCTTCCCCTCGGCCATCGAGCTGAGAGGCGAGTCGTTCCTCTGGGCCAAGGACCTCTCGGCCCCTGACGCCATCATCTCATGGTCGGCCAACATTCCGTTTATCTCAAGCACATTCGGCAACCACATCAGCCTCTTCTGTCTGCTGATGACCGTGGTCAACATCATCTACACCCGCATCAACATGCAGAGCCAGGCTTCGTCAGGCATGCCGGGCATGAAGTGGATGATGTATCTGATGCCAGTGATGTTCCTCTTCATCTTCAACAACTATGCCGCCGGCCTGAGCTACTACTATTTCCTGTCGCTGCTGATCACCATCGTACAGACCTACATCTTCCGCAAGGTTGTCAGCGAAGACAAGATGCGCGCCAAGATGGCCGAGGCCGCCAAGAAGCCCAAAAAGAAATCAGGTTTCATGGCCCGTCTCGAAGAGGCCCAGCGCAAACAGCAGCAGATGCTCCGCGAACAGCAGAAACGCCAGGGCCGCCGCTGATCACCACGCCCTCAGGAGAGCGGTCAGCCCCTCCGCTGACCTCCCCCATATCCCCATCAAAGCAGCTCCTTCCGACAGCCAGCCCGGCAGTCAGAAGGAGCTGCTTTTCCCACCCCACCCCGCAGAGGGAATCACAGAGGAGAGACAGTTGTATAAAAAATCTTATATATAAATTTTCTTATATAAGCACCCCGTAAATAAACGTATAAGGATGCAGGGGACGGGGCGGTGTTTTTATTTGTTAATTTTTGTGTGTAATGGTTAATGCACATTTGGATGGAGAATATGCAATGTAGGGGCTGTGGTGGGTCCGGCGGTTTGTCGGCGGGAAAATCAGAACAATTTCAAAGTGTTTTAGAGCAATTTTATTGTTAAATTGTGTGCATTTCTTTGGTCGCGTCAGGGGGAGGGGCTACCTTTGCGGGCGATTTCCAAACTTTTACACAGAGCAGAGGGCTTACGCAAGCCACGGCAATGACTGCCAAAAGATCTCTGAATGCGCTGATCCTGCGGCCGACACGAAACTCTGAATCGAGCCGGATCGAAGCTTTTCTGCAACTATCACCAAATAATTCGATATGAAGAAATTTATTTGTTCGGCTCTTGCCGCAGCCTCAGTGTGTGGCACGGCCTACGCCGAAGGCTATCAGATCAACTCTCTGTCGGCCAAGCAGATCGGTATGGGCCACACGGGTGTGGCTCTCAAACTCGGAGCCGAGAGCATGTTTTTCAATCCCGCCGGTATGGGCTTCATGGACAAGACTCTCGATCTGTCAGGCTCGCTCACCGGAATCATGCCTACCGCCACCGCAACTGTCAACGGCAAGGACTACAAGACCGACAACGGCATCTCGACCCCGATAGGTGTGCATGCCGCATTCTCGATCTACGACAATCTCAAGGCCGGTATCTCGTTCTATACCCCCTACGGCTCGTCGATCAACTGGACCGACAACTGGCCCGGCGCCGTGCTCAACCAGAACGTAAACCTCAAGGTGTTCACCATACAGCCTACCGTAGCCTGGGCCATCACTCCGAAACTCTCGGTTGGTGCCGGAGCCATGATCTCATGGGGCAGCGTGGACCTCAACAAGGGCCTTGTGACCGCCGAGACCACTGACCGCACCATAGCAGCCCTTACAGCACTCGGACAGCTTCCGGCAGGCACTCCCGGTTTCGGATCGACCACTCCGGCGTCAGTCAACCTCAAGGGCCAGGCCGAGATGACAGTGGGCTTCAACGTAGGCGCGATGTATGACATCACCGACGGGCTGACTGTAGGCGCCTCGTTCCGTTCGCGCATGCCGATGAAGGTCAAGGCCGGTGACGCAACGGTGTCATATGCTAACGATCTTTCACAGAACCTCCTCGGCGAAAGCCTCGACCTGCTCAACAAGGCCAATTTCAAAGCCGAGATGCCCTGCCCGTGGGTGTTGGGTCTGGGTGTATCCTACAAGCCCATCGACCGTCTGACACTCGCTTTCGACGCCCGTCTGACCGGATGGCACACCTACCGCCAGCTCGACATCGAGTTTCTCAGCGAACAGCTCGCAGACTATAACCAGCACATCGAGAAGAAATACAAGAACTCGTGGTGCTACTCGCTCGGCGCAGAGTTTGCCGTCACCAACCGCTTCGATGTGCGCGCCGGCCTGATGGTCGACACATCGCCTGTCAACAAGAACTATTACAACCCCGAAACTCCCGGCATGACCAAGGTAGAGCCTACGGTTGGTCTCTCCTTCCGTCCGATCTCCAGCCTGTCAATCGACCTCGGCTTCATGTATGTGGCCGGAATGGGTGTCGACAATGCCAGCTGCGAGTATGCCGACCTGCTCGGAGGCCAGATGATCAAAAAGCTCACAGCAGCCGGACTGCCTCAGCAGCAGATCGAGGCTCTCGGCTTCAAGCCCTCAGGCACTTTCACAGCCGACTATAAGCTCCATGCCTTCATCCCATCGATAGGCGTAAGCTACAGCTTCTAAGCCCCCGTTCCCCGATATTTGTTAACGTCGGGGAACCGCATCTAAGAAATTGTTTCTATACAACGGAACGCCATAATCCGCCGCTTTGCCGCGGGATTATGGCGTTTTTTAACTCTAATGATCTGCCGGCTTCCTTTTTTCTGATTTTTTTGCTAATTTTGCAAATAATTAGGAGTATGGCCTCTCATGCTCCGAGAGGGTTTTTAAAGTCCATAATCAGCCATTATGAACATCAGGTCAATTTTTGCAGGTATTTTTGTCGGCGTAGCGGGTCTTTCGCAGGCCGCAGTGATCCACGTGCCGGAGCTCACACTCTTCGGAGCACCCTACACCCGCTCCGAAATCTACAACTCCACCATCCATAATCTCAATCCGGATAATCCGGATGACATGCTGCAGCTTCTTGCACCGGCAGCCGAAAGCCCGGAGGTCCAGGACAGCACTGCGGTTGAAGAGATTGTGACCACTCCCCTGCCCGCCTATTATTTCCGTCCGGCAGTGTTCAGCTCATTCCAGTTTCTCGACACCATGAGAGTGAGCAAATCAGCACCGTTGGCCGACAGCCCGCTTGACCCCAATACCTTCGGATGGCTCGTCACCGACCTCTACCACAACGATCTGATACGCCATGCCCGTCAGGCAGTGGTGGTGCGCACTCCCTATCTTGTGCGATACGACGAGGCCTCACTACCCGAACCTCCCAAAAAGTTCGAAGCCAACGTTGACCCCAAGACAGCCAAGATTGTCATAGCCGAAATAATACCGGAGAAAGCTCCTGAACAGAAGCTGGAGGCCCAGTTCTACAAACGTCACTGGCTCAAGACGTTCAACGGATCAGTGCAGTTCTCGCAGGCCTACGTCTCGCCAAACTGGTATCAGGGCGGCAACAAGAACCTCAACATGCTTGTCAATCTTTATTACAACGTCAAGCTCAACCCCGCATTCCACAAAAAATTCCTCTTCGAGACAACATTCCAGTACAAGCTCGGCATGAACGACGCTCCGAACGACTCGCTGCGCAACTATTCGGTGTCGGAAGACCTTTTCCAGTTCAACATGCTCGTAGGCTACAAGGCATCGAAGCGCTGGTATTACTCGACCAACGTCTCGTTCAAGACCCAGTTTCTTAAAAACTACAAGCCAAACACCCACGAACTCAAAGGTGCTTTCATGTCGCCCGGCGAGCTCAACGTCGGTGTCGGTATGACCTACAACTACGCCAACCCCAAGAAGACATTCACCCTCGATGCCTCCATCTCTCCCCTTTCATGGAACATGAAGACCTGTTTCAACAAACACATGAATGAGACGTCATACGGTATTGAGCCGGGCCGACACACGGTGAGCGAATACGGTTCGAGCGCCGAGGGCAAGATGACCTGGCAGATCTGCGACAATATCAGCATGCGTTCGCGTCTGTTTGTCTTCTCGGACTACAGCTATGCCTACGGAGACTGGGAAAACACCTTCATGTTCAACATCAACAGATTCCTGACCACCCAGATATTCGTCCACATGCGCTACGACTCATCGACTCCCGACTGTGACGATCCCGACTGGCACAAATTCCAGTTCAAGGAGATACTTTCGTTCGGATTCGCCTATAAGTTCGCTACAATCTGACACTGATCCACACTATCGCCATACCCTATACTCTCCACCACCCCTACTCTCTCCGACCAGTGACTGTAACCTACAACTCCACTTCAGACATCCGCCCGCCGCGACGGTTGCTGCTGACATTGCTGCTGTCAGCATTGTTTCTCTGCGCTCCGGCGGCAAAGAGAATCGAAAAGAGTGTCCTTGAGAACGTGCCCGGACGGTCGCAGGTGGTCAGCGGCTACTCGAAACCCGACAGTGTGGCCGACCGGCTCGCGCAGATGCCACTCCACGCCGTGGAAGGCCTCTGGCGCTTTGCATCGGAAGGATCTCTGATGGCCATAGAGCGCAATAGCGACAGAGCCGCCGGTGAGTATGAGGCCGAGACAACCGTCTACCGGATGGTGATTGTACGCGCAGCCGACATGGCCCTGCGTCCCGGCACCGTAATGGGCTATCTCACCCCCACGGCGAAACGCGGAGTCTATGACGCCCGGATCTACACCTCGCGCCTCGACAACGGAACAACTCTCCACGCTCCGAAAAAATTTACCGTGACTCTTACCGATGACGACAGCCGAATATCAATCAGCGACTACGGATCATCGCTTAGATTCAACTGGTGGCGGCTCCTGCCCTACATGTACCGCTATCTGTTCACGAGGCAGGAGAAAAATCCCGGAGCCATACAGGGTTGTCTGCGGGTGTTTCCCGCTCCGTCCATTCCATCAGAACCACGCTATCTCTGACCGGACGACCGCCTGACCGACAAACACCAGACTTCATGCCACACCACTAATCTGACAATTCATGACCCTGCTACGGACACTACTGATAATGCTGCTGACGCTTCTGCCGGCTCTTCCGCTGAGAGCCGACAAGACTCTGCGCGGAAAACTGCGCACTGCCGCCACAGCCAAGTCAGAGAATGTGCCGCCTGCGGCAGAGACAGCCTTTGACACCATCTGCGCCCCGGCGGCTGACAGAGTCAGGCTTTCAGGCTATGACAAGCCGCTCGGCTCACGGGTGGAAAGTCTCTTTGTCAGCAACAGTCTCGGAACCGGAATAAGCGAGATAGAAATAACCCTCGACTATACCGACATGCAGGGCCGCACCCTCCACCAGGCCGTCCGCAGAGTCAGAGCCGACATACCCTCCGGCACCACCCGCCGGATACAATTCCCCTCATGGGACACCCAGAATTCATTCTACTATCGCCATTCACGCCGCCCGCGCACAGCCAACGTAACCCCCTACGATGTAAGCTGCAAGGTGAACAGCTGCGTGACCCTGCCGATGACAACAGAAACAGAATAACCACACATATCATAAACTACTTACACGAAATGACCGAACTACTGGCCGAATACCACGTTCTCGGACTCATCATAGGAGTCTGCACATTCCTGATAATCGGAATCTTCCACCCCGTCACCATAAAATGTGAATATCACTTCGGCACACGCTGCTGGTGGTGCTTCCTGCTTCTTGGAATTGTCGGAATAGCCGCCTCGATAGTGGTCAGCGACGTCTTCTGGTCATCGCTTTTAGGAGTTTTCTCATTCTCGTCATTCTGGACCATAGGAGAGATCTTCGAACAGGAAAAACGAGTGGCCCGCGGATGGTTTCCCGCCAACCCGAAACGAAAAACCAAAAGCAAAGACCCGGAATCCATATAAAATTCACGCAAAAACAAGCAAAACAGCATCTGTTTATAAGAATTCTTTTGCGTAAGTAACTCTTCAAAATTAAACGATCTAATATACATTAGATCTCATATGGATAATCTTAATAGAGGCTGTCTAATAAGTTGTTAAACAGCCTCTATGAGTTCTATAAAAGGTCTCAGTTCTTGACTTTCTTCTGGGGGTCGCAGGTGAGACCTACGCCGAGTTTCTTGAAAATCTTATGGTCGACCTCGCCAAGCATTACAGTAGAGTGGACCTGACAGCCATTGAGTTCGGGAAGCTTTTCAAGCGCACGGCGGCAGTTTTCGTCATGAGTGCTGAGCACTGAGAGCGCCACCAGAACTTCGTCGGTATGAAGTCGCGGATTGCGGCTGCGCAGATAGTTGATCTTGGTGTTCTGAATAGGCTCGATCATATCCTGAGGAATCAGCTTGACCGAATGGTCAATACCGGCAAGGTGCTTGACGGCGTTGAGTATCAGCGCGGCACTCGGACCGAGCAGGGCACTGGTCTCGGCTGTGATGATAGTGCCGTCGGCAAGCTCGATGGCCGAACATGGAACACCGCTGCGCTCGGCCCGCTCTTTGGCGGCTTTGATAGGACGGCGGTATGAGGTGTCGATCTTAGCCTGCTTGAAGAGAAGCGCGATCTTGTTGACCTCACCCTCGTTTGATTCGCCCTGGGCGAAACGATTGAGAGCTGTGTAGTAGCGGCGGATGATCTCGTTTTTCGAGGCATCGCAGCAGACTTCGTCGTCATTGATGCAGAAACCTACCATGTTGACACCCATGTCGGTGGGCGACTTGTAGGGATTCTTGCCATAGATTCCCTCGAAGAGAGAGTTAAGCACGGGGAAGATCTCGATGTCGCGGTTATAGTTGATCGCCGTCTTTCCGTAGGCTTCAAGATGGAAGGGGTCGATCATGTTGACGTCATTGAGGTCGGCTGTGGCGGCCTCGTAGGCTATGTTGACGGGATGTTTCAGGGGGAGGCTCCACACGGGGAATGTCTCGAATTTGGCATATCCGGCCTCGATGCCACGCTTGTGTTCATTGTAGAGCTGGCTGAGACAGACTGCCATCTTGCCGCTGCCGGGACCGGGGGCGGTGACGATGACGAGCGGACGCGAGGTCTCCACATAATCGTTGCGTCCGAAGCCCTCCTCGGAGTCAATGAGGTCGACATTGGTTGGATAGCCGTCGATTATATAGTGGTAATAGGTGGGGATGCCCATGCGCTCAAGCTTCTGACGGAAAGCTTCGGCGCTGCTCTGGCCGTTGTAGTGGGTGACAACCACTGAGCCGACAAGGAATCCGCGGTTCTGGAACTCCCTGCGCAGACGCAGTACGTCCATGTCATAGGTGATTCCAAGGTCGTTGCGCACCTTGTTTTTCTCGATGTCAAGCGCGCTGATGACTATCACAATCTCGGCATGGTCACTCAGCTGGCTGAGCATTCTGAGCTTGCTGTCGGGCTGAAAACCGGGCAAGACGCGGCTTGCATGGTGGTCGTCAAAGAGTTTGCCTCCGAGTTCGAGGTAAAGCTTGTTGCCGAACTGAGCTATGCGCTCCTTGATGTGTTCGGACTGAATTTTGAGATATTTCTCGTTGTCAAAACCGTATTTCATAACGGATTACAAAATTAGTCATTTCCGGTCATCCGAGCAAAAATCGACGCAAAAATCTGCAAAAATTTCTTAAGAGGCCCCGTCAGTCTATTGCGGCGCCTACCTGTTCGGCTATCTGGGTCATGCCCTTGACTGTGGGATGGCCGGCCATTTTGTCGATGTCAGACAGGCTGACGGTCTTGACTCCGTGACGGCCGCAGAGGGTCAGAATCGACTCAGTCACTTCGGGACGCAGTTCGGAATTGACTATAAAATAGATCTCGGTGCCGGGATAGTAGTCCTTCATGATGCGAAGCATGCGGTCAAGAGCGGGACGGAGAGTATAATAGTCGGGCTTCTTGCCTTCAGGAGTCTCATATTCCCCTACTTCCACTCCGGCCCATGAATCATTTGTGCCTCCGAAAATAAGAATCACGTCAGGCGAACCGAGAGTTTTGGCACGGGTCAGAAACGAACGGTCGGTGTAGTCCTTGCCGTCATATCCGCGGTTGCAGATAGTGGCTCCGGAATAAGAATTGTTTGTCACCAACCTCCAGCCTTTCTCGCGTATGAGCTGCTGCCACCAGGTCTGCTTCACGTCAGTCACATCAGTTTGCTCAAGCTTGGGCTTGGAGTAATACCACACAAGATTGGTGTCTGGCGACATATGGCCCTGGAATGTGGAATAGGAATCGCCGAGGATCGAAACTCCTGTACGCGGACTGACAGCACCGGCGGCAAGCGCTACGACAAAAAAAACAAGGAAGAGTAACTTTTTCATTCTTATAATTATAAATAGGTTTTTTAAAACTGTTTAAGCCTCGTTTATTCCAAAGCTCTCCCACCCCCGGTCACACAGAAAAGCGGGCTGACACCTGAGGGCGAGAAGTGGCATTCTGATATAAAACGTCGCGCCGGAGGGCTATATTGCTCTCTGCTTTCACTTTTTACACCCTCGTAATTTTGTATTAAATGGAATTTATGCTATCTTTGTGCGTTAATTTCGGGCATTGTATCTGAAACCTGTTCTAACCACACGCTTAAATCAAAAATCATCTAAACATATCTAATGGCAACTTTAGAAAAAATCCGTAGCAAGTCAGCTCTCTTGCTCATCATCGTTGGAGCCGGTCTGCTGGCTTTTATCATCGGTGACTTCTTTACTTCGGGCCGCACACTCTTCGGCACCGGAACTACCATTGCAAAAGTCGACGGCAACAAGATTGACATTCAGGAATTCCAGCGCCGTGTGCAGGAAGCCTCACAGCAGGCTCAGGCTCAGAACCAGCGCATGGACAACGCCGTGCTACAGCAGCAGGTGCTCAATTCCATGATCGCCGAAAAACTTTTCGAGAATGAAATCAATGATCTCGGTCTGACCGTGACCGACCAGGAACTCACAGAAATGATGGTCGGCAAGAATTCACAGTATGTAGACCGCATGGTGCAGCAGCAGCTCGGTGTGCCCGACGCAAAAACCGCCCATGACATGGCATTCAACCCGACCAAATACGGCATGCAGCAGGCTCAGGCCCAGCAGCTCCAGGCTTATTGGCTCGACCTCGAAAAATCTGTGGAGCGCATGATCCTCCAGCAGAAGTTTCAGAACCTTTTCGCAGGAACCCTCGTGGCCAATGAACTTGACGCCAAGGCTCTCTATGACGACAACGCCTCAACTTCTCACGTGGTCTACGCCAAGCAGGATTACTCGACCCTCAAGGACGAGGACTTCGAAGCCAGCGAAAGCGAAATCAATGCTCTCTACAACGACGAGAAAGCCCGCTATGCCATCGATGAGCCCAGCCGCCTGGCCAACTATATAGCAGTCAGCATCGTGCCCTCTGAAGCCGACATCCTCGCCGGTCAGAAGAAAGTTGAAGATGCTCTGGTGGCCCTCAACTCAAACGCAGAAATGCAGGGTCTGGCCGACATGCCAGAATTCGTGGTTGACCGCCGCAAGATCTCCCAGACCGACCTCGACAAGCAGGCCCGCCTGAAAAGCGCAGTCGATTCTCTCTCTATAGGCAAGGCAGTGCTCGTCAGCAAAACCGGCAACGACTATCTGCTCGCCAAGCTCCTCGGCAAAGAAATGGAAGTAGCCGATGTCAAGATCGACTTCCTCGCAGTGCAGGGTTCAAAATCGCAGGTTGACTCTCTCGTAGGTCTCCTCAACTCAGGCGTCTCGCTTGACAGCGTAGCCTCATCGCCCCTCGTGGCCCAGTCACAGAAAGACATGGAGATCTCTCTGCTTGACGCAAACTACGCTCCGATGAAAGAACTCATCGCCGACCGCGCCACCGGCGTCTACTTCACCCCTGACACCCTCGCAGAAGGCGGCCGCATCTTCCGCGTGAACGAACGCAAAGCTCCCGTGGCTGTCTACGACCTCGCAAGCGTGACCTTCACCACCGAACCGTCAAACGCTACTGTCAACGATCTCGACGCAGCTCTCCGCAAATATGTTGAAGAAAACAAGACTGCCAAAGACTTCGTGGAACACGCTCAGGAAGCCGGCTACACCACCTTCCCCGCCACCGTTACTGCATCTTCGCCCATGATCGGCAACCTCAATGACTCACACAACGCTGTGGCATGGGTAATGGATGCCAAGAAAGGCCAGGTATCGCCAGTGTTCGGCGATATCCAGACCGGACGCTTCCTCGCCGTGGCTCTTGACGACATCTATGACGGCGGCTATGTTCCCGTACGCGACAAGCAGGTTCACGCAATCCTCGCTTCACGTGCCATCAACAACAAGAAAGCAGCTAAACTCATCGCCGACTATGAAGGCAAGGCCAAAGACATCGCCGGCTATGCTCAGCTCATGAAGACCTCGGTCGACACTACTACCGTAAACTTCGGCCAGTATATGATCCCCGGCCTCGGAATGAACGAAAGCGTTGTCATGGGTAAGATCGCCAACGCTCAGAAGGGCGCTCTCGTAGGTCCTCTTCAGGGCAACAATGCAGTAATAGTAATGCAGGTTACAGAAATCGACAATGCAGGCCGTCCCTTCGACCTCGACGAAAACACCATCCGCTACAACCAGCAGCGCGGTGCCGCCCGTATGATCAACACTCTTGACCGCATCCTCATCGGTAACAAGAAAGTGACCAACAACATCAACGCCTTCTATAAATAAGAAGCTGTCGATTATCAGATAAAAAAAGACCTGGGCTTGTTATATCCGACACAAGCCCAGGTCTTTTTTAATATTTGCCGAAAGATATTGACAGTGACATCCGGCCGAGACCGAGACCTGATAGCAGCCCGCAACCATCCGGCCCTGTAAATCAATGTCCTGCCGGACATTCTCAATATGATATGTAATCTATTCCCCCGACACCTTGTGCTGCGCACGGTGTCGGGGGCTACGAGTAAAACGGTGTCCTGTCGGACACCAGCCCGCCGGAGACCATGCCCGCCGCGCTGCATCCGGAATCCAATACTGTTGAGACATTCCGCCGTCTGCGTTCCGACCGGGATCAACCTCCTTTGTCAGGCACCATGTCGCGTTGTCCGTGGATGCTGACGTCCTGCCGGACGTCGATTTACTCATAGCCCATAACACCGCAGCGCACAGCGCGCAGGTGTCACGGGTTCGTGCATTCCTCCCACGTGGTGTCCGGCAGGACACCGATTTACCATCTCACTGAGGTCGGCTCGCGGGGGCCCTACCCTATTGTAAGGCCGAGATCGTCAATGAAGCCACGGAGGGCCGGGATATTTTCAACCATATGGTTAAGCACTTCACGCTCGTTCCAGGTGTGGGGCGAGGCTGCGCCCTGGTTTATCTCTACGGTCAGAGAGAAATGATCGTTGGAAAGCTCGTCGCGCACAGCCTGCAGGAGCGCCGGAAAAGCCTGCTCCACAGTCTGACGCTGCATTTCGTTCTCCACCATTATCTTATAGGTGTGGCCCTCCTGAGGCGCCGGAAACGACGCACGCATGGTATTGATCAGAATGTGTTCCGTAGGGTGAGCCTGCATGAAATTCTGCCAGGCCTTGTTGAGCTGCTCGCGGGTATAAGGTTCGTTGCGCTTCGGCGCTGTCGTCCCGATGCCCGGCTGCGCCGAGGCAGACTGCGAGGCATCCTTGGAATGATTTATAGAAAATGTTCCGGCCGGTCGCATCAGAGGTCTCTTCAATGGAACAGCCTGACGCGCAGGAGCCGCCTTGTAACCGGCTGAGGGAGCAGAGACTATGGGAGTCGGTGTGGCCGGACTTTGATAAGCAGGCTGATGCTGCGTCATGGACCTTGCCGCAGGAGCCGGCTGCATTGACGGAGCTGCTTGAGGCTGCGAAGGTGTGGCAGACATGGCCTGTGGCATGGATGCAGGCTGCACTCCCCCACTCTGTGGCGAAGGTGCGGGCTGCGATGATGCAGGATTTGCAGCCGGTGACTGGCTCCGATCAGAGGCGCCTGACGAGATTTTCTGTAACCGCCCCTCACCCTGGGCGCCGTTATTGTGGGAGGGGCTTAGCAATTGGCATATCTTGGCAAGCGTCAGTTCTATCAGGAACTGCTTGTTAGAGGCCGTCCGGTAATTCAGATCCGCTTCATTGCAGAGATTCATGGCCCGATAGATGAAGTCAGGCGAACACTTGGCAGCCGTAGCGGCCATAGCCTTGCGGGCTTCATCGTCGGCTTCAAGGAGAACTATTGTTGACGGATCACGCGCCACCATGAGATCGCGCATATAGTCTGCCAGTCCGTTTATGAAGAAGTGCGAGTCAAAACCGCGGTCACGGATCTCTTTGTAGATCATCCATGTCTCCAGCACTTTTCCTTCGAGGAAACAGTCGAGAAGGCGGTTATAATAATTATAATCAAGCACGTTGAGATTGTCGATGGCACTCTGATAGGTGATGTTGCCTCTTGACGATGCCGCCACCTGGTCAAAGATCGAAAGCGCGTCGCGCATGGCGCCGTCGGCCTTGCGGGCTATGATGTTGAGAGCCGCCGGATCAGCTGTCATGCCCTCTTTCGAGGCCACATATGAGAGATGGTCGATCATGTCGCGCACGGTTATACGCTTGAAATCGTAGATCTGGCAGCGCGAGAGTATGGTGGGGATAATCTTGTGTTTCTCAGTGGTGGCGAGGATGAAAATCACATATGACGGCGGCTCTTCAAGGGTCTTCAGAAAGGCATTGAATGCCGCGGGCGACAGCATGTGGACCTCATCTACTATAAACACGCGGTAAGATCCCTGCGAAGGCGGTATCTGCACCTGCTCCACAAGCTGGCGGATGTCATCGACACCGTTGTTTGAAGCGGCGTCAAGCTCTATGATATTGAGCGAATTGCCGTCGTTGAACGCACGGCAGCTGTCACACTCGTTGCATGCCTCTCCGTCAGGTGAAGGATTGGCACAGTTGATTGTCTTGGCGAAAATTCGGGCGCAGGAGGTCTTGCCGACACCACGCGAGCCGCAGAAAAGATAGCTGTGAGCCAGACGGTGAGTGGCTATAGCATTCTTCAGAGTGGCAGTGAGCGCCTGCTGCCCCACCACGCTGTCAAACGTGGCCGGACGATACTTCCTGGCTGAAACTATATAGTTTTCCATATTCCACAAATTTACACACTATTCTCCGTTTTTCCAAGCCTGCGACTGACATTTCACCTTCGGTCCGGTGCAGATGACAAGCAGCTCCGGCCATGCTGAATGACCGGAGCTGCGAAAAATGATCGGTTTATATATTTCCTATATAATATTAAGGTGTGGACCGTGACGGAGTGACTGTCAGGGAATGAGATCCTGAACCACTTATTTCACCGGGCGCGGGGCTTCGTTGGCCTTTTCCGACGGGCGGCGCTTGGCCAGATTGTCAGAGAAGGCTTTCAGATCTATCGAACCGTTCTTGATAGTTGAACGCATTGTGCGGCGGTTGGCGGCATCGCTGAAAGATCCTTTTGCGCGCCAGATCAGGTCTGCCACAAGATTGGCTTTCTCATTGGTGCAGCGTCCGGTCACGGCATAGTAAGGATTGTTGACAACTGCGTCAATATCACCTTCACCGATGGCCTGGAACAGCGATTTTCCCATATCGCTCTGAATCTTGGCCAGATCCCAGACCGGATTCGAGTTGAGATAGTCAACATCTGCCTGCTCTTCGGGGCTCAGAGCCACCGGAGCCTGAGCAACTGTCTGATCCGAATTGGCATCGGCCGCAAACTCTTCGGCAGGAGCCGGATCGTCAGACGAGCCTGTGTATTGCGGCAGGAGCCATGCAAGAGCTACCACCGCCACTATCACTGCGAGACCTCCCCAAAGGAAAGCTGCGCGGCGATACCAGGGTCTGAGTTCTGCTGAATCGTCGTCATCGTCATCATCATAGTCGAAATCAGGTTTAGAACCCGTATCTGCAACCTCTTTCTCAGCTTCGCGACGGCCTTCGGCCACGGGGAGACTGGCGTCAATCGGGCGACGTTCGGGCCTGGCCTCATCAGAGACATTCTCGAATTTCGGAGCCTTGTGGGCTGGTTCGGTAGCAGATTCTCCACGTGCCGACTCGAAATTTGGAGCCACCGGGCGACTGGTGATTCGGACATCCACATTATAGACCTCGCTGTCATCCTGGGTCACAAGTCGGTGAGCACGGAATCCGTGAAAATTCCCTGAGTGCAGGCGGTTATATTCAGGAGTATTTTTTTCAATGGAGATCTGCTGCTCGAACACCCGTCCGTCACCGAAATCCAGACGCAGGGTAACTCCCTGCTCTATAGGCTGCATGACAAGTTCAAGTTCCTCTGTCACCAGCATCTCGGCCGAGGGTTTCTTAAGTTTGAGAGTGCGGTAATTGTTTGACTGCACGGTGATCTCCACCTCTGTGTCGGGCTGCAGGTCCTTTTCGAAAAGCTCGATAAAAGGGTCCATCGTATTGACGGGCCGGCCGTTGAGGGTAATAGTATAGCCGTTGAGAGCCACCCCCTTGGCAGAAAGCACTTTGACGGGTATGCGGCGTTCGAAACGTATGCCGGTCTGTGAGGCCGAGCGCACGGCAATTGTTGAGCCTTCATACTTTGTATAGGCCGAAGGAGTGCCAACTATCACTGTCTCCACATGGGTGTTGAAACCTTCCTTGCTGAAAGAAAGTTCCAGACGGTCACCGTCATAGACCTGCAGGCTCGATGCAGTCACCCCTTCCGGACACACCACCGAATAGAGTTTGCGTATGGGAGCGGTGATGCGAGGCATCTTCACGCCCGGACGCAGCGAAGTAGTGGCCGAAACCACAATGATGCAGCGGTATCCTTCATAGCCCGGCTGGCAGGGAAATGAGAAGATAGACTCCAGTTCCTGCTGCGAGATATATGTGCGGTAAGCAGCTTCAGCTGGCTTTTCGTCATCAGCCGGAGCCTTGTAGCGCCAGGCCTCAAGCTTCAGAGGCTCCGCAGGCACCGAAGCCTGGGCAAAGGCCTCTTCAACAGCAGAGTCAGTGAGATTTTCATCCTCGATAAGAGCCTTTTTCAGATTGGTGAACGAGTTCATCAGCTGACGGCCTGTCAGTGAACAGCCATCGCTGACAAGGATGGATATCATCATGTAGCCGCGCTCAGGGCTCAGAGCGTTGCGTGTGATAAGCGAAAAATAATGTCCGCGCGGCGTTGACTGAAGTATGTAACATTCGTTGGCGTTGAGAAAGCGCTTGACGGCGGCTCCGGGTTCGACGAGAGTTGAATTCCAGCGCGGGTCAAAGTCACCTTCTTCTTCAGAGGGATATGAATAGAGAGTGCGTGTCACTCCCTGGACCTCACCCCTGAGAGCTACGTGAAGATATGAATATTCGGGCATAATCCTGTGTGGGTTATCTATAGAGTGTAATTAGCTGCAAAAGTACTAAAAATCTCTATCCCCACCAAAATAGCTTCAAAATTCAAAACGCCCCGGACAGGGGCGCCGTGAGGTATGGCCACCGCCGGCCGTCCTCAGCCGGCTATGGCTTTGTAAAGGCGCACGGCCATATAGGCCGCAGTCATGGTCAGCACTATCAGTGCCGAACATGGCACATCGACAACGGTAGCCATAAACAGTCCGCCGAGGCAGCAAAGCAGCGAAACCAGCACCGAAAGCAGCATCATGGACTTGAAACGGTTGCAGAACACCTCGGCTATCATCTGAGGCAGTGAAAGCATGGACATCAGCAGCATCACACCCACCAGACGGATTGTAAGAACTATGCAGACAGCCACCAGAACAGTCATGGCCGTAGTGATGAAGGTGACAGGCAGACGACACACCCGTGCAAAGTCAGGGTCAAAGGCACAGATGACTATCTTACGGAAAAAAGCGGCCACAAAGAGCAGCAACACTGCGGTAAAAATGCCGAATGTCCAGAGATCGCCGTGAGTGATGGTCAGGATGTTGCCGAACAGGAAGGCATTAAGTTCTGGCACATAGCCGGGAGTAAGGAAAATGAAAAGTGTGCCCAAGGCCATGCCCAACGCCCATATGACAGCAATAGCCGAATCCTCGCGCACTCTGTGGCGCCTGGCCATCCAGTCAACCCCAAGCGATGATCCTACAGCGAAAAGCGCGGCCATTGCAATTGGGTTGCATCCGAGAAAATATCCCAGTCCGAGACCTCCGAAGCAGGCATGGGTGATGCCCCCTGATATGGAGACGAGGCGGCGCGTCACTATATAGGTGCCGATTATAGCCGAAGCCACACTCAGGAGCAGGACTCCGATCACAGCACTCCTGAAAAAGTCATATTGCAGTATCTCTATCATAATTATAGGGCTCTTAGAGGGCCTCAGCCGTTGACCAGCATAAGCCATTCGTCACGCAGAGAAGAGGGGAGAGCTATGTCACGCCGGGTCAGAGAGGCACCCCACGGATAGATGTCAGAGGGCAGAAGTGTGTAAAGCACCTCGCGGAACTCTTCAACCTCACTTTCGGTATAGCTGTCGGGCTGACGGCCTGCGAAACGGTCGAGTTCCTCATCGTCGAAATAGACAGGACCTTCGGCTGGGGAGAGGCCTTTCTCACACACGGCATGAAGTCCGCAACACTCCTCTCCGTCAGAGGCATGAGAGCCTGAAAGGGCAGGGGAGTCGCCTTCATTTGCAGATGCGCTATCCGGCCTATGGGTAAGATAGAGAATCAGTCCTGTCAGAACTGTCACAGCGAGTATAATCAGTGCGCCTGTCATCTGTAGTCAGTCAGTAGTCAAGTAATATTGGTGATTATCTGCAAAGATCATTCGTAGTCAGGGTCGGGGAGAGGTGCGTCTCCGTCAAGAAGAGTGAAACCCGCGCGCCTCAGTTCATCCCAGAATTCAGGATAAGACTTGCTGACAACCTCCACATCATTGATGATTATGCCCGGCACGAACAGAGCCACCGGAGCCAAGCACATGGCCATTCGGTGGTCATCATAAGTGTCGAAACGCGGAAGTTCGGTCATAGGCCGCCGCTGACCTTCCCACGAAAGCACGTCGTTGCCCTCCGGCTGCATGAATATGCCGAGTTTGGCCATTTCGGTGCAGACGGCCTTCACCCGGTCTGTCTCCTTGATGGCGAGGGTCGACAGACCGGTGAAATGAAACGGTATGCCGAGCATAGCGCAGGTCACAATGACATATTGCGCAAGGTCAGGAGTATCAGAGAAATCAATCCGCAGGCGTGCATCCTGGTCAGGAGATGCCACAAGGTCAGAGCCTCCGTCCTCTCCCTCCCATTCGGTCACAACGCCTAAATGCCCGAATATGTCGGCCAGCTTGCGGTCACCCTGAAACGACTCGCGGCAGAGATTGTCAATTGTAACGGTGCCCGATGAAAGAGCCTCGATCTCATACCAGGCGGCGGCGGCGCTCCAGTCGCCCTCAACCCGGAAGTTCCATGCTTTGTAGGCCTGCGGAGCTATGCTCACAGTGTTGCCTGCAAACTCGCTCTCTATACCTGCTTCCGACATCATTTTCAATGTCATCAGTATGTAGGGGCGCGACACGGTCTCTCCTTTCAGCGTAAGCTTCAGACCCTCCTCCATAAGCGGCGCCACCATCAGAAGAGCCGAGATATACTGCGAGCTAACCGTAGAGTCGAGAGTCAGCTCTCCGCCTTTCAGACGGCGGCCACTGATGCGCAGAGGCGGAAAGCCCTCCTCTCCGGCATATTCTATATCGGCTCCAAGCGAGCGCAGAGCATCGACAAGCACAGCTATAGGGCGGTGACGCATACGCTCGCTGCCGTCGAGCAGCAGGCTGCATCCTGGCCGTGAGGCTATGAAAGCTGTCAGGAAGCGCATAGTGGTTCCGGCTGCGCCTATGTTTATCACATCTGCGTCAAGCGACGAAAGTGCCCGGCGCATTGCGTCGGTGTCATCACATTCGGCCACGTTTTCAAGTTCGGATGCTCCGGGAGTCAGAGCGTTGATGATCAGAGCACGGTTGCTCATGCTCTTTGAAAGCGGAAGCCGCAGCCGCGCTTCTAAAAAACCGTCGGGAGGAAGTATTCTGTAGTCCACTTTAGAAATAATAGGGGGAGAGGTGTGAGTAATTCGGTTGGATTGATGTGTTTTTTACTACCGTCTGTCAGCGCTGCTTTTCAGCCGGCATGAAATCTACAGCCACCGTGTTTGACGCGCCACGCCAAGGCAGAGTGCCGTAATAACGCTTGAAGGTGACAGTCACCGGACGCCCTGTGCCCTGATACTGCTGCAGCCGCAGTGCCAGATCATCGTCTGGAATGCTGAAACTGAGATCGCGGGAATAGATGCGGGTAGTGTCGGCCAGCTGTGATTCGCTGACCATCTCGCCCTCGAAGGTAGGGAAGACAATGCCGCGTTTTTCCACGAGAGTCACATAGCCGGTGACACGTGACTCAGTGACGTAAGGCACAAAATAACGTATGGTAACCGCGGCGGCAAGCACTACCGCAACGACAAGGAAAAACCACAGCCATCCGTGGCCGCGTTTGCGGCGCGTCTCTCCGGCTTCCGCTGTCCGTAAACTGTCAGAGCCGCCATCGGAAAAATCGAATGACGGTGCCGCCGGCCGGGTGGCCGGATCAGACGGATCAGGAGTAGGGGAGTGCCGCTGATCTTCTTCCGACTGACGGTCTTTACGGCTGAAATCATGGAGGAAGTAGTCCTCGTCGCTATCGTCGAATTTCATTTTGACAGTGGTTTTGAACGTTTTGAAAAAGCTATGCAGCCGAAAGTGAAAAGTCCCTGGACAATCAGCATCAGAGTCTGCACACCCATCACGAGATTGGCGAAAGTCAGAGCATATTCATGTGTGAGGCCAGCCACACCTGCCGAATAGAGAGTGAGGCCGAAAATCATGGCCCACTGCCAGGGTCCTATGCCGCCGTTAGAGGGCACTCCCATAGCAAGACTCGTCAGCACAAAGCATACAGCCAGAGCAGTAGGCCCGTGAATCACCAGCACCTCGGCTGTAAGCGGGAAGGCTCTGAAAGCGCAATAGAGCGACATGATATAGCAGCTCCATATAAGCACCGTGAAGATCAGCCACCGTCCGCGACCGGGCATTGTGACCACTACCGCGAATCCCTTCCACAGGCCGCTTATGATAGAGCGCAGACGGGCTATCACCTTATGCTCAGGAAATCTTACAAACACAAACCAGACAGCGGCCATTGCGGCTATCACAAAACCCCAGAGCAGGGGAGAGCCCAGAATCTCACTGATCCGGGCCAAAGCGCCTCCGCTCTGTCCAAGATATTCTCTGAGCTGCGCTCCGGCCGGTATGAAAGTCAGCAATAGAAGAATCAGCACGGTCAGAGTGTCGGCCAGACGGTCGGCCACCATCGAACCGAACACCGTAGTGAACGGGGCGCGCTCGCGGGCCGCTATATAGCCTGTGCGCCACACCTCTCCAAGGCGCGGAAACACGAGATTGACCGAATACGTGCCGAAGATGCTAAGCACCAGCTGCCGGAACGGGGGGCGTATATCAAGAGCCCTCAGCTGTATCTGCCATCGGGCCGCGCGGAAAACCTGGGCCATGATGCCGAGGAGCAGATTGAGCAGAATCCACCGGAAATCACATTCCCGCCTGACAATCTCCATCATTCCTGCCAGATCAATATCATCGTTGCTGAACAAAAGCCAGCAAAGCCCTACCGAAATGACAAGCGGAACGCCATATTTCAGCAAAGTGCCAAAAAAATTAGTTTTTGTTGACTGCAAGTGACTCTTCAAAATCAAGAGGTTTAATAAAAATATAATGTTAAGTAGCTCCTGCAGATAATCTCTCAGAGTTACTTATGCCGCTCATTGAACGTGCTTTTAACGTGCTTTTATTAATGCAAAAGTACGACTTTTAACACTCTGCAGCAACATTGGGCCGATAATTTACGTTAAATTAGAAAACACCGCCAGAAACCATCAACCGAAAGCTCACTTCAACTATTCAATAATTAGCCATGCTGATACTGATCACCGTCATCCTTCTGCTCGCAGGACTTGGTCTTGTCTTCGCTTCGAACCGCTATGGAATCATAGTTGTCTATACAGGCCTATGTGTGGCCGCGGCCAAAGCCTCGCTCCCAACAGTCTCCACTTTGATTTTCTGGGGGATAGCCACCGTCATCGTGGTGATCCTCTCGTTCATGCTGCCAAAAAGCATCTCCGGATCGCGGCGCGGACTTGGCTACATAGCAGGTGCTGCTCTTGCAGGCGCCATGACAGGCCTCGTAATCTCCCACGCATGGATGATCATAGGAGGTGTGGCGGGAGCCATTCTCGGAGGAATAGCCTACAGCAAGACTCCAGCCGGAAAAGCTCTCGGATTTCCATCTTCCAAATTTTTGAACTATCTTTGTGCCAAGGGACTCCCCGCAGTCATAGCCGTCTGCATGGCCGGAACCGCCCTTTTATGGCTCATCTTTAAAATCTGAAATATGCGCATCTTCCTATCCATCATACTCTCAGTAATCGTTTCAGCCGGTGCCGCAGCACAGTCGGCAGGAAAACAGCTCAAACGCGAGAAACCCGACCTGGAAAAAATACGCCTTGAGACTCTTGACAGCAAGTCGCCCTACTATTACCCGCGGCTCATGAAAGAGTTCCAGCGCAATGACACACTGATGAAAATAGACAAGTACCGCCATCTCTACCTCGGCTACATGTTTCAGGAAGACTATAACCCCTACCGCTCCTCGCAGCGCGACATCCAGTACAACGTGCTTGACCGCTCGCGCAAACTGACCCGTCAGGAGTGTGACTCGGTGATAATGTATGCCGAGAAAGCCCTTGCCGACAATCCCTTCAATCTCGGAGAGATGGTGATGCTCATAAAAGCCCTCCGGGAGAAAGGCAAAAACAATCTGGCCAACATCTGGCAGTATAAGCTCAACTATCTGCTCATGGCCATCGTCTCGACCGGAACCGGCGAGGATGAGGAAAACGCATGGTATGTCATAGAACCGCAGCATGAATATGTGCTTCTTAATATGATGGACTACTCCGTGGCCGACCACGTGTTCTACGATCCCTCATACGAATACATCACCGTCAAGGATTCATCAGGCAAGCAGCGCGGAGGCTTCTATTTCAATATCGGACCTCTGCTTCAGGAATATTACCGCAAGCATCCCGACGAACTCTGAACCGCATCAGCCGTAATGTTGTTGAAAACACAGCCTTCACGGCCATTGACTCTGATAATCATCAACACTGACTGCCAAAAATGAATTTCACACCCCTTGCCCGTTTCCTGCTCGGCAGGAGAGTTAAAGAAGCGCTTTCCTGGACCGGCCGCACACAGGAAATACAACTCGGCCAGCTCGACTTTCTGCTACGCAATCTGCGACAGACAAAATGGGGCGCGGAAAAAGGCCTGAGCGAGGTCCGGTCATATGATGATTTCCGCCGTCTGCTCCCGTCTGTCTCGGCCTATGCCGGGCTGCGCCCTTATGTCATGAGAATGATAGCAGGAGAGAAAGACGTGCTGTGGCCCGGCCTCACCCGCAATTTCGCCCAGTCGTCAGGAACCTCTGACGGCAAGAGCAAATACATACCAGTCACCCCCGCCTCGTTCAGCCGATCGCACTATAAAGGGGGCAGTTCTGTGATCAGCCACTACCTCAGCCTCTACCCCGACAGCCGCATCTTCGCAGGCAAGAGCTTCATACTCGGAGGCAGCTTCGCCAATGAACTGACTCTGCCTCCCGGAGTCAGAGTAGGCGATCTCTCGGCCAACCTCATAGAAAACATCAATCCGCTGGTCAATCTGACCCGCGTTCCATCAAAACGAATAGCTCTGCTTGAAGACTGGGCGGTAAAACTCCCGGCTTTGGTCAGCGCCGCGGCTGACCATGACATCACCAACATATCAGGCGTCCCCTCCTGGTTTCTCACCGTCCTCAAACAGATCATCAAGGCAAAAGGCGCGCAGACAATCCACGATGTCTGGCCCAACCTCGAAGTCTTCTTCCACGGGGGCATCTCGATGGCCCCCTACCGCGAGCAATACAGCCACATCACAGATCCGAAAATGCGCTATCTGGAATGCTACAATGCCTCTGAAGGATTCTTCGCTGTCCAGAACGCCATTGACAACCAGGCCATGCTGCTTCTGCTCGACTGCGGAACCTTCTTCGAATTCATCCGCACGGAGGAAGCCGATTCAGACCGCCCGGAGATCATTCCGGCATGGAAGGTGGAGGAAGGGGAGATCTACGAGCTTGTGATCACATCATGTAACGGCCTATGGCGCTATCCGCTGGGCGATACGGTGCGCATCGAATCGGTGGAGCCGCTGAAGATCACCATTGCCGGACGAACCAAAAGCTACATCAACGCATTCGGCGAGGAACTGATGGTCCAGAACGCCGAGGCCGCGCTGACAAAAGTTTGCAAGACTCTTGACTGCGAGATATCAAACTATACGGCTGCACCCGTCTATGCCTCGGACCACTCACGCGGCCGCCACGAATGGCTGATAGAGTTCAACCGCGAACCGGAATCAATCGACGAGTTCGCCCGTCAGCTCGACCTGGCGCTCCAGCAGGAAAACAGTGACTACGAGGCCAAACGCAGCCACGGAATTTTCCTCGACCCGCTGACCATAGTCAAAGGCAGGAAAGGGGTCTTCGACAAATGGCTTGCGGCCACAGGCAAGCTCGGCGGACAGCGCAAAGTGCCTCGCCTGTCAAACTCACGCCATCCGATTGACGAAATTCTTAAATTCAACTGATAATCCAAACTATACAAACACTTCTTTTCATGCGAACCAGATTTTTTTCATTTCTTACAATGCTGACGGCTGCCGGAGCCATCCTGGCCGGCACTCCGAAATATATTTTCTACTATATCGGCGATGGAATGGGAATGGGCCAGGTCATGGCTACCGAAGCCTATAACCGCACGGTGCTCGGCAACAACGACCATCTGCTCATGATGCAGTTTCCGGTAGCCTCGACTTCGACCACCTTCTCCGCTTCCAGCCCGGTAACCGACTCCGCAGCAGCCGGAACGGCCCTCTCGACAGGCAACAAGACCAACAACGGTATGCTCGGCATGACTCCTGACTCGGCCGAGGTTGTCTCAGTTGCAAAGACACTCTTTGATGACGGCTTCGGTGTGGGGCTGGTCACCTCAGTGGCTCCTGACGATGCCACTCCGGGCGCTTTCTACACCCACGTGCCCAAACGATCGATGTATTACGAGATAGGCAAAGACGCAGCCGTCTGCGGCTATGACTTCATAGCAGGCTCCAACTTGCGCGGAATCAAAGACAAGAAAGGCGACCCGACAGACCTGATGAAATATTTCGTTGAGAACAACGTGGCCGTGGTCCGCGGAACAGACGCTCTTGAAACCATTGACTCACGCCGTGTGGTGCTTCTCAACACCGACTCGATCAACACCGGCAACATCGGCTATACGATCGACTCCATACCTGGTGTACTCACTCTCCCCGTCATGACCGAAGCCTGCCTCAGACATCTTCAGAAAAACGGCCGCGACCGCTTTTTCATGATGGTTGAAGGCGGCAACATAGACCATGCCAGCCATGCCAATGACGGAGCCACTGTCATCAAGGAAACCCTCAATTTCCAGGAAGCTCTCAAGGTAGCCTATGACTTCTATCTCGCCCACCCTGACGAAACCCTCATCGTGGTCACTGCAGACCATGAGACAGGCGGAATGGGCCTTGGCAACAACACCGTGGGCTACAATCTGCGCCTCAAATACATCGACTATCAGAAAATGTCGAAATCAGCCTTCTCCAGATACTGCAAAAGTCTCATGAGAGACCGCCGCGTCTACCGCTGGGAAGATATGGAGGAATATCTGACCGACAATTTCGGTTTCTGGAAATTTGTGCCTGTGACCCAAGAGCAGACCGCCAAACTGAAAGAGGATTTCGAACGCTGCCTAGTGCTCCGCAACGGCAAGGACAAGAAAACACTCTATGACAACTTCGATGAGTTCTCACAGACAGTTTTTGACATCATGGACAAAGCCACAGGTCTCGGCTGGACCACCAACGGCCACAGCGGCGGTCTGGTGCCGGTCTATGCCATCGGCGTCGGCGCTGAGAAATTCGCTTCGTTCAACGACAATACCGACATCCCGAAAATCATCCTCGATATAGTGGAAGGTAAGTGATTTTTTGAGTAATTTTGCACTCTGTGAGATTAGAAGAACTGTCACTGACCAATTTCAAGAACATCCCGGAAGCCCGTCTGGAGTTTTCGGGAAAGGTGAACTGTTTTCTCGGCAACAACGGCATGGGCAAAAGCAACATGCTGGATGCCATATACTTCCTGAGTTTCTGCAAGAGTTTCTCACGGGTGCCTGACAAAATGGTGATCCGCCGTGGCGAAGACTTCGCAATGGCCCGCGGAAAATATGTCCGCAAGGATACCGACGAGGAGCTCACTCTCGGCCTCACTGCCGGACGGCGCAAAAGCCTCAGACGCGGCGGAAAGGAATATGACCGGCTAAGCTCACACATAGGCAGCTTCCCGCTGGTCATGGTGGCCCCCCAGGACATTGACCTCATACGCGAGAGCGGAGAGGAACGCCGCCACTGGATGGATATGGTGATCTCGCAGAGCGACCCCCTGTATCTCGACAGCCTCATCCGCTACAACCGTGCTCTCGAACAACGCAACAAGCTGCTGCGCGAAGGTTCGGTCGACCCGAATCTATATGCCGCCGTAGAGATCGTGATGGAGATGGCCGCTGACTACATCCACTCTGTCCGCGCCGCCCGCATTGCCGAACTGACAGTAATTTTTGACCGCTACTACTCCTCGATAGCCGGCAGCAGCGAACACGTCAGCCTCAGCTATCAGAGCGGTCTGAACCGTCCGGACATCACCCTGCAGACTCTTCTCGACGAGGCTCGCCGCCATGACGAGATAGTGAAACATACCTCCGTAGGTATCCACCGCGACGACATCGGCATGGATCTTGACGGCATGCCTATGCGCCGCACCGGCTCGCAGGGTCAGTGCAAGACCTTCACCATAGCCCTGCGCCTGGCCCAGTATGACTTCCTCCACCGCGCCACCGGAATAAGACCGCTGCTACTCCTTGACGATATCTTCGACAAACTCGATGCTTCGAGAGTGGAACGCATCATGGAACTTGTCATCTCCGATTCCTTCGGACAGATCTTCATCACCGACACCAACCGCACACACCTCGACGAGATAATGAGCCGCACGGGCGGCGACTACCGGATGTGGATGGTGGAAAACGGTATCTTTAGTCCGATGCACTCATGAAACGTACATATCCCAAACATATAGCAGGCATAATCGACGAAGCGATGGAGCGGGCAGGTCTGACTGAAAGCCTCAACGCCCAGAAAGCCGCCGCAGCTTGGATCGACGTGGTAGGGCCTGCTATCAACCGCTACACCACCCGGCGCTATGTCAGCGATGGTGTGCTGCACGTCTATCTTACCTCCGCACCGCTCAAAAACGAGCTTTCGTTCAACCGCGACAGGCTCATCTCGGCCATAAACCGAGTGGTCGGCGCAGAGGTAATCAGCGATGTGCAGTTTCATTAAAAAAACTATCTGACAAATGAGCTCAAACTATTGTGAATCTGTCATAGAAAATTATCGCCACCGGATGCCCCTGCAGATGCGATTCAATGACATCGACATGCTCGGACATCTCAACAACAGTGTCTATCTTACCTTCATGGATCTCGCCAAAGCACGCTATTTCGAGGCGGTCAACGGCGGTGAGGTAGACATCAGGAAGATGGGTGTGGTGATCGTTAATATCAACGCCAACTTCTGTGCCCCGACCTTCTTCCACGAAGAAATCGAGGTGGAGACCGGAGTGGTTTCGATTGGCGAAAAGAGTCTGATGATCGAACAGCGTGTACGCGCTGTCAAAACCGGTCAGGTCAAATGCACCTGCCGCACCATAATGTCGGGCTTCGACATCCGCACCAACACCTCGGTACCTATCTCCGAAGAGTGGATCGAGAAATTCGAACGCTATGAGGGCCGACCCCTCCGGCGCGCCACACCCTCTTAACCTGCTTTCCGATGGACCGACGCATTCTGCCTGAAATATTCCTCGAAAAACTTAAAGAAATGAATCTGACGCAGCTTGGCGATGCTCTCGCCGAGGGCGAGCCCTGCGTGTCAGTCAGACTCAACGTCTCTAAAAATGTAAGCGCCGCTGAAGTGCCTGAGATCTGCGCTGAAGTGCCCTGGTGCCGCAACGGCTTCTATCTTGACCGGCGTCCGCGTTTCACCTTCGACCCGCTGCTTCATCAGGGCGGATACTATGTGCAGGAGGCCTCCTCAATGTTCCACAGCCATGTGGTCAGCCAACTTTGCAAAGATTCCGGACTGCCGCTGCGGGTGCTCGACTCCTGCGCCGCCCCAGGAGGCAAAACCACAGCCGCGATAGACTCTCTGCCGGAAGGTTCGCTGACGGTGGCCAACGAGTATGTGCCCTCACGTGCGGCTGTGCTGCGCGAGAACCTCATCAAATGGTCGTCGCCATTCACCGTTGTGACCCGCGGCGACACAGCAGCCTTCCGCAGGCTCAAAAACAGTTTTGACATGATCATAGCCGATGTGCCCTGCTCAGGCGAAGGCATGATGCGGAAAGACCCCGAAGCCATAGCCCAATGGTCGGAAGGTCTTGTCAGCGAATGTGCCGAACGCCAGTGGATGATCATATCCAACCTCTGGCCCTCACTGAAACCCGGCGGTTTTCTAATCTACAGCACCTGTACTTTCAACCGTCTCGAAAACGAGGAGATGGTCTCACGCATAATCGAAGAACTCGGTGCTGAAAGCGTGGCCGTAGACGTCGATCCGGAATGGGGTATAGCTCCAGGCATCTCCACACCTCACCACTGCTACCGCTTCATGCCCGACAGACTCAAAGGCGAGGGCCTCTTTGTAGCCGTGGTCCGCAAGGAAGGGGAGTGGAAACCCTTCTCCCCTGACTCTCCGGCCAGACATCAGAAAGCCAAAGGCAAAGGAAAATCCGGCCGTACACAGATACCAAAAGAAGCCTCCGGATGGATTGACAGCCTATGGGCTGAAAAAGTCACACTCTATGCCGAGAACGACCGCATAAGCGCCTTCCCTGCCGCTCATATGGACCTCCTCGGTAAGCTCAAAGGAGAGATCGATGTGATCCACGAAGGCATTCCGCTTGCCACCGTAAAAGGCCGCGACCTGATACCCTCCCAGCCGCTTGCACTCTCCCCGCTTCTCTCGCAGTCGGCATTTCCTACAGCCGATATCAGCCGTGACGAGGCCCTGGCATACCTCAGCGGCGATGCCGTGACGCTGCCTGACGACACTCCCTGCGGCTTCGTGCTGCTCAGATATTCAGGCCGTCCGCTCGGTTTTGTCAAAAACCTCGGACGCCGCTCCAATAACCTCTATCCCGCCCCCTGGCGCATAAAAAGCAAATTGTAACTGAAAATGAGAATAGACATACTCACCGTTCTCCCCGAAATGATCGAATCGCCTCTCAACTGCTCGATTCTAAAACGCGCGCAAGACAAAGGACTGTGCGAAATAGTGGTCCACAATCTGCGTGAATACACCACAAACAAGCACCGCAAGGTCGATGACTACCCCTTCGGAGGCGAAGCAGGAATGGTAATGCAGATCGAACCGGTAGACCGCGCCATAGCCCACCTGAAATCGCAGCGTGACTATGACGAGGTTATATTCACCTCGCCTGACGGCGAACAGTTTGACCAGCCTATGGCCAACACCCTCTCGCTGTCGCAGAACCTCATCATTCTCTGCGGCCACTACAAAGGTATAGACTACCGTATCCGCGAACATCTCATCACGAAAGAAATCTCGATAGGCGACTATGTGCTGACCGGAGGCGAGATTCCGGCAGTGGTCATAGCCGATGCCATAATCCGTCTGATCCCCGGTGCCATTGGCGATGAACAAAGCGCCCTGAGCGATTCGTATCAGGACAATCTTCTCGCTCCTCCCGTCTACACCCGCCCGGCAGAATACAAGGGCTGGCGTGTGCCTGACATACTTCTCTCAGGCCATGCTGCAAAGATCGATGACTGGAAACACGAGCAGGCACTCGCCCGCACCCGTCTCCTCCGCCCAGATCTCCTCAAAGGAATGGAATAAATCAGAACAGGAGAAATAAAAAGCGACAGATGGAACACCGTTTCCGATACGGGATTCCATCTGTCGCTTTTTATTAGTAAATTTTGTCAGGCTTTATCAGCCGATGACGATGTTGACGATCTTGTTGGGGACTACGATGATCTTCTTGACAGTCTTCCCTTCGAGCCACTTGGCCGAGGATTCATTTTCAAGGGCCAGTTTCTCGACTTCGTCCTTTGGAAGGTCAGCAGGTACCTGGATGGTGAAACGCGCCTTACCGTTGAAGGAAACGGCATAATTTGCGGTGTTTTCCTTGAGATATTCCTCGTTCCATTCAGGCCAGCGGGCATCGTTGACGGTGGTGTCATGGCCGAGGGCGCTGTGCCAGAGTTCTTCGGCCACGTGGGGAGCGAAGGGTGCGAGCACTACTGCCAGAGGTTCGAGCACCTCGCGGCTGTGACACTTGCAGGCCGAAAGCTCGTTGACACAGATCATGAATGCGGCCACTGATGTATTGTAAGAGAAGTTCTCTATGTCAGCTGTCACCTTCTTGATGAGCTTGTGGACGGCCTTGAGAGCTTCTGCCGAGGGCTTGCTGTCATCCACAAGGCAGTTGTCGCCCTTGAAGTAGAGAGCCCAGAGTTTCTTGATGAAACGGTTGACGCCGTCAATGCCGTTGGTGTCCCAGGGCTTGCTCTGCTCGATCGGGCCGAGGAACATTTCATATAGACGCAGCGTGTCTGCTCCGTAGCGCTCCACAATGTCATCGGGATTGACCACATTGAACATTGATTTCGACATCTTCTCTACAGCCCAGCCGCAGATGTATTTTCCGTCTTCAAGTATGAATTCGGCATCCTTGAACTCCGGACGCCATGCGCGGAAGGCTTCGATATCGAGCACATCGTTGCTGACGCGGTTGACATCCACGCGGATCGCGGTGGTGTCATACTGGTCCTTAAGGCCGAGAGACACAAATGTATTGGTGTCTTTGATGCGGTAGACAAAGCTTGTGCGGCCCTGGATCATGCCCTGGTTGATGAGCTTTTTGAACGGTTCGGGCTCTACAACATGACCGAGGTCATAGAGGAACTTGTTCCAGAAACGCGAATAGATGAGGTGACCGGTGGCGTGTTCGGTACCGCCGATGTAGAGGTCTACATTGCGCCAGTATTCATCGGCCTCGCGGCTCACGAGTGCTTCGTTATTGTCCGGGTCCATATAGCGCAGATAGTAGGCCGAAGAACCTGCGAAACCGGGCATGGTGTTAAGCTCGATGGGATAGCCTTCGGAGGTTACCCAGTTCTTGGCGCGACCCAGCGGCGGCTCGCCGGTCTCGGTGGGGAGATACTTGTCAACCTCCGGCAGCAGCAGCGGCAGGGCCGATTCAGGCATCAGGTGGGGTATTCCATCTTTATAGTATACGGGGAATGGTTCGCCCCAGTAGCGCTGACGGCTGAAAATGGCGTCGCGCAGACGATAGTTGACCTTGACGCGGCCAAGGCCTTTCTCGGCTATGTAGCGCTTGGTGGCGGCGATGGCTTCAGGCACTTCAAGACCGTCAAGCGAGAATTCGCCGTTTGAGCTGTTCATCATCTTGCCGCTCTTGGCCTCGAAGCTCTGCTCGGAAACGTCACAGCCCTCTATCAGAGGTATGACGGGCAGATCAAAATGACGTGCAAAGGCGTAGTCGCGGCTGTCATGGGCCGGTACGGCCATGATGGCACCTGTGCCGTAGCCTGCAAGCACGTAGTCGCTTATATAGATAGGAATTTCCTTTCCGGTCAGAGGATTCACGGCATATGAGCCTGAGAAGACACCAGAGACTTTCTTGTCGATCATGCGTTCGCGCTCGGTCTTGTGCTTGGTGCTGTCGAGATATTCGTCGACGGCCTTGCGCTGTTCGGCGGTGGTGACCATGTCTACATAATCGCTTTCAGGCGCAAGCACCATGAAGGTAACTCCGAACACAGTGTCGGCGCGGGTAGTGAAGATTTCAAGTTCGAGATCCGAACCGGCCACTTTGAAACGCATTTCGGCACCTTCCGAACGGCCTATCCAGTTGCGCTGGGTCTCTTTCAGCGAATCAGTCCAGTCGAGACCGTCGAGGTCATCGAGGAGGCGCTGGGCGTAGGCTGATACGCGCAGACACCACTGATACATCAGTTTCTGTTCCACCGGATAACCGCCGCGGATCGAAAGACCTTCGCTGACCTCGTCATTGGCGAGTACGGTGCCGAGTTGCGGACACCAGTTGACCATAGTGTTGCCGAGATAGGCAATGCGGTAGTTCATGAGGGTGTCGCTCTTCTCTTTCTCGCTCATCGCTTTCCACCGGTCGGCAGTGAAACGGAGTTCTTCCGAACATGCGGCATGGATGCCTTCGGAGCCTTTTTCCTCGAAATGGGCCACGAGTTTCGAAATGGGCTGCGCTTTGTCAAGCTTGGTGTCATAGTAGCTTTCCACCATCTTCATGAAAGCCCACTGGGTCCACTTGTAGAATTTCGGGTCGCAGGTGCGCACCTCGCGGTCCCAGTCATAGCAGAATCCTATGCGGTCGAGCTGCTGACGGTAGCGGGCAATGTTATCGGTAGTGGTTTTCTCAGGGTGCTGTCCGGTCTGGATGGCATACTGCTCTGCGGGGAGACCGTAGGCATCGTATCCCATAGGATGGAGCACATTGAAGCCCTGCAGGCGCTTGTAGCGCGAGTAGATGTCAGAGGCGATGTAGCCCAAGGGATGTCCAACGTGCAGACCGGCCCCCGACGGATAGGGAAACATGTCAAGCACATAGTATTTCGGACGCGATTTGTCGATCTCAGTCTTGTAGACCTTGTTTTCACGCCAGTAGTTCTGCCAGCGTGATTCAATATCTTTATGATTGTATTCCATGATTCGGTTGGTGGGGAATTATTTTATTTCAAGCATCCGTGTGATCGGACGGCGTGCACGGTCGATGATGGCCGGGTCGACTGTCACTTCAGGCAGTTCATAGCGCAGAGTGTTATAGAGTTTCTGAAGAGTGTTGAGCTTCATGAACGAGCAGTCGTTGCAGGCGCAGGTAGAGTCGGCGGGAGGAGCGGGGATGAAGGTCTTCTGCGGACAGCGGCGGCGCATCTCATGTAGGATGCCGCTTTCGGTGGCCACGATAAAGCTGTCGAATTCGCATTCTTCGGCCCACTTGAGCAGAACAGCGGTCGAACCTACCTTGTCAGCCACAAGGCGGATCGGTTTCGGACATTCGGGATGCACGAGTACTTTCGCTTCGGGATGCTGCTTTTTGAGTTCGAGAATCTTTTCAAGCGAGAACTGTTCATGGACGTGGCAGGCACCGTCCCAGAGAATCATCTCGCGTCCGGTCTGCGAATTTATGTAGTTTCCGAGATTGCGGTCCGGCCCGAAGATGATCTTCTCGTCGGCGGGGAGGGAATTGACAATATCCATCGCGTTGCCGGAAGTGACCACGATATCAGTCAGAGCCTTCACGGCAGCCGAAGTGTTGACGTAGCTGATCACGGTGTGGCCGGGATGCTCTTCGATGAATTTTTCCAGTTCAGGAGCAGGGCAGCTGTCGGCGAGCGAGCAGCCGGCGTTGAGATCGGGTACCAATACTTTTTTGTCAGGGCAGAGAATCTTGACAGTCTCGCCCATGAAGTGAACGCCACACATGACGATGATGTCATTGTCGAGTTTTTCGGCGATCCGTGCGAGAGCCAGAGAGTCGCCTATGAAATCAGCGAGGTCCTGAATTTCTCCGATAGTATAATAGTGCGCGAGGACCACGGCGTTCTTTTCTTTCTTGAGTCTTTTTATCTCGGCTACGAGATCGACTGAAGGATCAACCGGAGCATCCACGAACCCTTTTTCAACATTCATTTATTTATTGGTTTTTTATTTTGAAGAAAAAATTTTTCCCAAAAACTCATTAAGAAGAAATATGATGGATGTTAAAAAGTAGAATAACTTTTCAGCCTATTTCTTGCATATATGGGTTATTGAAGTCCTATTTACATTAGTTACAATGTTATCAACATATAAAACCTCGATAAATCAGTGGTTTAATTTAGTTATTAACATCGTGTTAATAATGTGCAAAGTTAAAAACTTTTCATGGGATTTACAATGGTTTTTTGTTGAAAAGGGGCTTGAAAACCGCTTGATAGATTTATGATAACTTATTTTGAATGTGAGCCGGAAGTATTATATCGTCCATGCTTTCAGATATGCAAGCCTATTCTTTAAAAAGTCATTGAAATGTTATTTACAGTTTTCAACATAGTTTTGAACATTGTTAATAACTCCGTGAAGCCTCCTTTTTCAGTCTTCTTTTATATCCCTCTTTTACTTCCCCTGACCAAGCCTTCAGCGGAGTCTGATTCCAGTCCGGCCGGCCGAAAAATTGATTATCCGGTTCTTCTTTTTAAAGGGTACTTGACATCACCATCCGGTTTCAGTACGCACTGCGTGACCCGGACAGATCCGCAGGTCTGCGGGTGTCCGCAAGGCGCGTTCCGGAGGGTCACCATAGATGTGTGAGGACTGATATGTCGAGGCTCCGGGTGGCCTGCAGTCGGCTGGTGTCCGGAAGGAAACTGATTTGCTCGTAGCCCCCGACACCGCAGCGCAAAGCGCGCAGGCGTCGGGGGGAAAAAGACATTCAAACAAATGTGGTGTCCGGTTGAGGACACCGGTTTACCATCACGATCTTTTGCTTCGGGATCAATTATACACGGTATGCGGAGAATTATTTTATTTTTCTTCTTTAGTATTTTTACAGGCCGTATGCTTGCCGGGGTGACCTTAAATTTCCGAAAAATAGCCGGTCAATTTCCCAAAATTACAATAAGCCTCACGCCGGGAATATAAAGAAAATAGAGAAACCTCACGGTCTCTCTATTCCCTTAACCTAACTTTTTTAGTTGACTTTGTGTTATGCGTTGCTTTGATAGTAGCTATAAGCCTTCTGACGTTATAGTAGTAACAAAATTACAAATAATCTATTAAAACTACCCCCCCCAATAGTTAATTATTGTTAATAGGGGCATTTTGGGTAACTTTTTGCTCCTTTTTCAGATTCTTTGAACCAAGTTGAAAAAAAGAGTTTTGAATAAATAAATTATTTGTTCTACATTTGTAACGTCGTGTGTCAAGACTTTTGCTGTCTCAGTAGTAGTAAACGTCAGACATTGTCATATTATTATACACAATGAAAAAAATTTCAGCTACTATTCTTGCCTTTAATGAGGAGAAGCGCATAGGTGCTTGTCTGGAATCGTTGCGCGGGATAGCTGATGAGATAATAGTGGTGGATTCCGGCTCGACAGACCGCACTGTCGACATATGCAGCCGCTACGGATGCCGGATCAGTGTCAGGAAATTTGACGGTTTCGGTGCGCAGCGCCAGTATGCCACATCGCTGACCACTCACCAGTATGTGCTTTCGATTGATGCCGATGAGGTGCTCTCGCCTGCCCTCCAGGAGTCAATTCTGCGTCTGAAAGAAGAAGGCTTCAGCCATAGGGTCTACAGTGTGGCGCGCCTGAATTTCTACTGCGGTTTTCCGGTAAGACACTGCGGCTGGTATCCCGACAGGCAGATACGTCTGTTTGACAAGCGTTATGCAAACTGGAACCTGCGCGATGTTTCAGAGGCGGTGATTTTCCGCGATTCGGTGCGTCCGGCGCTCCTTGACGGAGATATTCTCCATTATCGCTGCGACACCCCGCAGCAGTATGAGGCCGTCATAAATTCCCATGCCAAGATGAAGGCCAAGGTGCTTGCTGCCAAAGATGAGGAAATCGGGTTTCTCTCTCCGTTTCTTCACGGGATGAAGGCTTTCTTGAAAACGTTTGTGAACTGCGGAGGTATTTTTGAAGGAAAAGTCGGGAGAGAGATATCCCGCCAGTCATACAGAGCTGAACTGCTTGCCTACACGGCTGCAAGAAAAATAAAAAAGTCATCCTGCTGAAGGATGGCTTTTGTGTTTTATAAGAGGTTGTTTTTAAACCACCTTTAGGAGTGGAACTCTATCTCTGAAGATCGGCTATTGTGTCAGGCCTTTCCTGATTTTTTCGCTCTGACGGCTTTCGGTGACTTCGTAGGCTTTTCCTCAGAGTCGGGGAGCAGGCGGAAGGTCATGCGGTGGATGGGCGACGGGCCAATGGCGGCGATGGCCTCGCGATGGTCACGTGTCGGATAACCTTTGTTGATTTCCCAGTTATAGCCCGGATAGCAGGCGGCGGCATCACGCATGAATTCGTCGCGGTGGGTCTTGGCGAGGATCGAGGCCGCGGCTATGTTGCCGTATTTCGCATCGCCTTTGACCACGGTCACGTGGGCTATGTCGCGGTATGGTTTGAAACGGTTGCCGTCAACGGCGATTCCGCCCGGCATAACCTCAAGCGAATCCAGGGCGCGGTGCATGGCGAGGATCGAGGCGTTGAGAATGTTGATGCGGTCTATTTCCTCATGGTCAACCGAGGCAACGGCCCAGGCTATGGCATCACGTTCTATGATGGGACGCAGTTCCTCGCGCTGCTTTTCGGTGAGTTTTTTCGAATCGTTGAGCAGCGGGTTTGAATATCCGTCGGGAAGAATTACGGCAGCTGCGAAAACGGGTCCGGCCAGGCATCCGCGCCCGGCTTCATCGCAGCCTGCTTCGAGAATGAACGGAGTGGTGGAGGAGGGCAATGGTGATGAAAGTTTTTTCATATCGAATCCATGAAACCGTAGCCGAGACCCGAACGGTTGACTATGTGCTGTCCGTAGGATCCGAGTTTTTTGCGCAGGCGTGAGATGTTGACATCAACAAGGTGCGGGTTGGTCATCTCTTCGCCGGGCCAGGTGGAGGAGAAGATGTCTTCGCGCGGGAAGAGCTTGTTGCGCGAGCGCATGAGCAGTGTCAGAATGGAAAATTCGGTAGGTGAGAGGGCCAGGGTTTCGCCGTCGATTATCAGTGTGCGCGAGTCGATGTTGAGGATCAGGGTGCGGTATTCAATGGTGCGCTGGGTGGCGGCGGGTGCGAAATTGCGGTGGCGGCGGAGCACTGAGCGGATTCTGGCCATGAACTCGCGCAGCGAGAAGGGTTTGATGATGTAATCGTCGGCACCGGCGTTGAGCCCTGCTATGATGTCGCGCTCGCCATCGCGGACGGTGCAGAACATCAGTGGAACGTGTTGGGTCATACGGTCTTCTTTCATGCGTTCGAGCAGTTCAAGACCGTCTATTTCTCCCGGAAGCACCACTTCTGAAATGACAAGCTGAAAGGTGTCAAGCGGAAGAGTCAAAGCATCTTCTGCCTGCCCTACGGCCGTGACATCATAACCCTCGCTCTGAAGATTTTCCATCAGCAGAGAGGTGATGCCGCTGTCATTGTCCACAATTAATATAGAAGGGGTCACTCTTTGTTTCTGTTGTGTTTACGATTGCAAAATAGTTATGCGGAGAGAAGGATAGTGATATGAAATCCGGGAGCAAATATACTGAGATTTTGCAAAATTTGAGAAATTTGTAACAGAATTGTGTGACTTTTGAAATGGAATTGTCATTTTTTAAAGGAATAATCCTTACCTTTGTTGAAACAAGATCATCAGACACATATATTATATATAAGCACAAGGAAATGGAAGCAAAATACAAAAGAGTGCTGCTTAAACTCAGCGGCGAGTCGCTCATGGGAAAGCAGGGCTACGGGATAGACACCGAGCGTCTTTCGGAATATGCGTCACAGATCATGGAGATCTGCTCTATGGGTGTTCAGGTGGCCATCGTCATAGGCGGCGGCAATATTTTCCGCGGTCTTTCGGGAGCTGCCAAAGGTTTCAACCGTGTCAAGGGCGACCAGATGGGAATGCTCGCCACGGTGATCAATTCGCTGGCACTTTCATCGGCTCTTGAATCTATCGGACAGCCTGCAAAAGTGCTTACAGCCCTTAACATGTATCCTATCGGCGACTACTATTCAAACCGTGTGGCCATCGAGGCTCTTCAGCGCGGCGAAGTGGCCATCATAGCCGGCGGCACAGGCAATCCGTTTTTCACCACTGACACCGGAAGCGCCCTGCGCGGCATCGAGGTTGAGGCCGACGTGATGCTCAAAGGCACCCGCGTGGACGGAATCTATACCGCCGATCCCGAAAAAGATCCTGCTGCCGTCAAGTTTGACAAGATTTCCTATGACGAGGTCTATAACCGCGGTCTCAAGGTCATGGACCTCACGGCAACCGCTCTCTGCAAGGAGAACCATCTGCCCATCGTGGTGTTCGATATGGACACTCCGGGCAATCTTCTCAAGGTCATCAGCGGCGAGAACATCGGCACTCTTGTCTACTGACCCGCGCCTGTGATGGTCTGAGTCTGCCTTATGAGAGCTGACCGGCCCCGTGAAACCGATTGTTTTTAGAAACAGAAATAACCAATAAATACATCCCTTTTATGGAACCCTCTGATTACCTTAATCCGGCCGAAGAAAAAATGGAGATGGCCGTGGCTTATCTTGACGAATCGCTGGCCCATATCCGTGCCGGCAAAGCCAATCCGAAGATTCTTGACGCAGTGCGTGTGAGCTACTACGGCAGCAATGTGCCCGTGTCGCAGGTTGCAAACGTGGCTGTTCCTGACGCCCGTACAATCACCATCACTCCCTGGGAAAAGGCCATGTTCAAGGAGATTGAGAAAGCTATCATCAACTCTGAGATCGGCATCATGCCTGAAAACAACGGAGAAGTCATCCGTCTTTCCATCCCACCGCTGACTGAAGAACGCCGCCGTGCGCTGGTGAAGCAGTCGAAAGGCGAGGCTGAGAATGCCAAAGTGAGCGTGCGCAACGCCCGCCGCGATGCTATAGAAGGTCTGAAAAAGGCCGTGAAGCAGGGCATGAGCGAGGATGTCGAGAAGGATGCTGAAAATGATGTGCAGAAGCTTCATGACAAGTATCTCAAAAAGATTGACGATCTTTTTGCTGCTAAGGAAAAAGAAATTCTGACCGTCTGATCTGACGGAGTTTTTCTCGATAAAAGAGCCGGTGGAGATTCTCTGCCGGCTTGTTTTTTGATGACAGGGCTGGTTTTTCCAGGGTCAGCTGCCGATTTACCGCTCCGGATGGCGTGCCTTCTCTGTTGCATTTTGCAGGGGTGCATGGCGATTTTTAGGCTGAATTCTTCGGATAGGAGGCGAAAATTGCTTAATTTTGTTTTTAAAGAATCTCTAAGAAAAGATATGCAGACCGTACTCTTTCACTCAACCATTTTCGGGCCGATCAGATCGCGGCGGCTCGGCGTTTCGTTAGGGGTCAATCTGACTCCTGACGATGGAAAGATATGCACATTCGACTGCCTCTACTGCGAGGCCGGTTTCAATGCCCAGGGCCCCGGAACCACCGGTTTCGCGCCACGCGAACGGGTGGCACACCTGCTCGAATCGCGCCTCAGAAACATGAGCGAGGCCGGCGAACCGCTTGATGTGATCACTTTCTCAGGCAACGGCGAGCCTACTCTCCACCCTGATTTCGGAGGGGTGATTGATGACACTCTGCGCCTGCGCGACCGCTATTATCCGTTGGCCAAAGTCAGTGTGCTGAGCAACTCCACGCGCCTTGACCGCTCTGATGTGGAAGAGGCTCTGCGGAAAGTCGACAACAATATTCTGAAACTCGATTCGGCCCTGACGGCGACAATGCGCGCCATTGACCGCCCGACGCAGCCGTCGTTCACCTCTGAAAAAGCCATCGACTGGCTCTGCCGTTTCAAAGGGCAGTGCATAGTCCAGACCATGTTTCTGCGTGGCGAATACGAGGGTGTCAGGATTGACAATACCACTCTGGAAGAGGTCGATGCGCTCATCGAGGCTTATCGGCGAATTCAGCCCCGCGAGATAATGATCTATTCGATCGACCGTCAGACTCCGGCCCAGGGACTTGAGAAGGTGTCGCGCGAGGAACTTGAAGAAATTGCCCGGCGCATAAGCCTGGCCACAGACATAAAAGTACAGGTAGCATGACAGAGGAACGCCCGATACTGACTCCGCGACCGCTGCGCCACGGCGACCGTGTGGCAATAGTCTCGCCCGCCGGAATCATCAAGCCGCAGGTGGTCTACAATTCTCTTCCGGTGCTTGCCGACTGCGGGTGGGTGCCCTATGTAGGCAAAAATACTTTCGGCCGCTTCGGTACTTTTGCCGGAACGGATGACGAGCGTTATGCCGACCTTGAAGCGGCTTTGCTCGATCCTGACACCCGCGCCATCATCTGCTCGCGCGGAGGCTACGGCGCGGTCCATCTTCTCGACCGGCTCGACCGCCTGCCGCTGCGCGATGATCCGAAATGGATAGTGGGCTACAGTGACATCTCGGCTCTTCATGCCCTGATGACCCGCCACGGCATAAAGTCGGTCCACGCTCCGATGACGAAACACATTTCGGAGAACCGCGGACGCGACACGGATTCCCGCCGGCTTTTCGAAATTCTTTCAGGCGCCACGCCTGATCTGCGTGCGGGCGGCCATCCGCTCAACCGGCCCGGCGAAGCCGAAGGTCTTCTGGTGGGTGGCAATCTCGCTGTGATAGCCGGACTGCTCAGCACTCCGTTTGATGTCATAAGGCCCGGACGCATTCTCTTCATCGAAGACATTGCCGAACCTATATATAAGGTGGAGCGGATTCTCTACACTTTGCGCCTGAGCGGAGTGCTCGGTCAGCTGGCCGGACTGGTGGTGGGCCGTTTTACGGATTATGCTCCAGACCGCGGGTCGGCGTCGATGGAGGAGATGATCAGCCGCATTGTGGCTGACTATTCTTATCCGGTGGCCTATGGAATTCCGGTGGGCCACGTGGACCACAATGTGCCGCTCGTCTGTTCATCGCTTGTCAGACTTGAGGTGACACGAAATTCAGCTGTCATCACACCGATAGGGTAGGGGAGAGGAGGACTGTTCCGTCAGCTTAGGCTCCGGCATCGGCATCAGTGCTACGGCCGGTCTGTTTCAGGCAAAATCCTTTGAAAATTCACGCCCACCCGTGCAGACCAAAATGAATTTTTAATTCTCAGAGCCTTAAAAATCGGGTAATCTGTTTTGATTTAGTGAATTAAGTCCGATTTTGGCTTTTCGGCGATTGAGTCAAATAAAATTTGACCGAGATAGAAAAAATACTTAACTTTGTAACATGAACAAAATTGAGTGGCTGACCGACGGCGTGACCCTTATGCCTGACATCGACGCCCCGCTTTTGGAAAAGTGGATAGCGGCGGTGGCCAAAACACACAACCGTATCGTCGGGCCTCTCACCTATATATTCTGCGATGACCCGAAGATCATAGAGGTCAACCGGCAGTTTCTGAATCACGACTATTTTACCGATATCATCACCTTTGACTATTCGCGCGGGCGAATGGTGTCAGGCGACATGTTTATTTCCCTTGACACGGTGCTTTCGAACTCCGAACTCGTGGGAGCCACTTATCAGCGTGAGCTTCTGAGAGTAATCATCCACGGAGTCTTGCATCTCTGTGGCATCAACGACAAGGGACCGGGTGAGCGTGAGATAATGGAAAATTTTGAAAACCAAGCACTTGTATTGCTTGACGAAATAAAATCATAAATGAACTTCGACTATGACGTCATTGTCATCGGCGCCGGTCATGCCGGGTGCGAGGCTGCTCATGCGGCCGCGCGTCTTGGTGTGTCTACTCTGCTGATGACTATTGACATGAACAAAATTGCCCAGATGAGCTGCAATCCTGCTGTAGGTGGAATTGCCAAGGGGCAGATAGTTAGGGAAATAGACGCTCTCGGAGGCATGATGGGTGTTGTCACCGACGAGAGTGCCATACAGTTTCGTATGCTCAACCGCTCCAAAGGTCCGGCCGTATGGAGTCCGCGCTCACAGAGTGACAGGATGGAATTTTCGCGTCTGTGGAGAAATATCCTTGAAAATACCTCGAATCTCTCTATCTGGCAGGATTCGGTCAACGGCCTGCTGATTGAGAACGGACGTGTGACGGGCGTGACAACCTGCCTCGGCGTGACTTTCAAGGCCAGATGCGTGGTGCTGACCGCAGGCACATTCCTGAACGGACTGATGCACACCGGGCCGGTGAAACTGCCGGGAGGACGCGTTTCAGAGCCGGCTTCGCATGGTCTTACCGAGCAGTTGCGCGAACAGGGCTTCACTACTGACCGCATGAAGACCGGAACTCCGGTGCGTATCGACGGCCGGTCGGTTGACTGGAGTCAGACCAATCTCCAGGACGGTGACAATGATTTCCACAAGTTCAGCTATCTGCCGAACATTCACCGCAAGCTACGTCAGCGTCCATGCCACACGGTCTACACCAATCCCGAAACCCACAGAATTCTTCGGGAAGGACTGCCGTTCTCTCCCCTCTACAACGGACAGATCCAGAGCATCGGACCGCGTTACTGCCCCAGTATAGAAACCAAAATCGTAACCTTTGCCGACAAAGACGAACATCAGCTTTTCCTTGAACCTGAAGGCGAGGTGACCAACGAATATTACCTTAACGGCTTCTCGTCATCGTTGCCGATCGATGTCCAGATCCGGGCGCTGGAAACAGTTCCGGCTCTGCGCAACGTGCATATTTTCCGCCCCGGCTATGCTATCGAATATGACTTTTTTGACCCTACGCAGCTCTATCACACACTTGAGACGAAGCTCGTCAGCGGCCTCTATTTCGCCGGTCAGGTCAACGGTACCACCGGTTATGAGGAAGCCGCCGGACAGGGGCTGATAGCGGGAATCAATGCCGCTCTCAAGGTCAAAGGAGCCGAGCCGTTTACCCTCGCGCGCGATGAAGCTTATATAGGAGTGCTGATCGATGATCTCGTCACCAAGGGCGTCGATGAGCCTTACCGCATGTTTACCTCGCGCGCTGAATACCGCATACTTCTGCGTCAGGACGATGCCGACATGCGTCTCACACCGCGCGGTCATGCCATAGGACTCGCCACCGACTACCGCTTCAATGAAATGGAAAGCAAACGCCGTCAGCGCGACTCGCTCATTGAATTCTGCCGTGAATTTTCAGTGAAAGCATCGCTGATCAATCCCTATCTTGAAAGCATCGGAGAGCAGCCGTTGAAGCAGGGCGTGAAACTCCATGACCTGATTCTGCGCCCCGGCCTGACGGTTGAAATTCTTGCCAAAGGCATCGGGCCGTTTGCCGAATTCATAAAAGAAAATATAGAAGAAGCGCGACGTCAGGAGATCATAGAGGCAGCCGAAATTCTGATGAAATATCAGGGCTACATACAGCGCGAGCAGCAGATAGCCGACAAGCTCCGCCGGCTGGAGAACCTGACTATCCGCGGCAAGATCGACTATGCGTCGCTCACCGCACTCTCTACTGAAGCCAGGCAGAAACTCGAACGCATCAACCCCGAAACCATAGCCCAGGCATCACGCATTCCTGGCATCTCTCCGGCTGATATAAACATACTGCTGTTGCTCATGGGACGATGAAAAATCATTGTTTCACGTGGAACAATTTTACTAAAAAGAATCATAAATCTAAATTCAAATACATCATGGAATATCTGAAACAGCGCATCCGCGACGTCTATGACTTCCCTAAGAAGGGTATAGTTTTTAAGGATCTCACCACACTTTTCAAAGATCCACGCGGTCTGCATATCATCGGCTGGGACCTTTCCCAACTTTACCGCGACAAAGGTGTTACTAAAGTTGTAGGCATCGAGTCACGCGGCTTCATCGGCGGTTCGATCCTCGCATTCGAACTCGGAGCAGGCTTTGTGCCCGTCCGCAAGCCCGGCAAACTTCCTGCCGATACAATCCAGGCTTCATATGACAAGGAGTATGGAAAGGATGTGATCGAGATCCACCGCGATGCGATCACTCCTGATGACATCGTGGTGCTTCATGACGATGTGCTTGCCACCGGCGGAACAATGGCTGCCGCCTACGAGCTTGTAAAATCTATGAATCCTAAGAAGATTTACATTAACTTCATCATCGAGCTTTCGGCGCTCAACGGACGTGCGGTGCTTCCGGCCGATGCTGAAGTGACTTCGCTGATCACATATTAAACAACCTTTGATAAATACCTTCGATATCATTGGCCAAACATAAGAAATCGGCCTCTCTGACCGAAAAAATATCAATTCTTCCCGATACCCCCGGCGTCTATATGTATTATGACGCCGAGGGTACGGTGATTTATGTAGGTAAGGCTAAAAACCTCAAACGGCGTGTAAGCTCTTACTTCAACCGTACGCATGACAGTCTCCGCACCAATCTGCTGGTGCGCGCCATCACTGACATGAGCTATATAGTTGTGCCTACGGAGCAGGATGCGCTCAACCTTGAAGCCTCGATGATCAAGGAGTATCAGCCTCGCTACAATGTGTTGCTGAAGGATGACAAATCCTATCCCTGGATAGTGGTGACAAACGAGCCTTATCCGAGGGTTTTCATGACGCGCCAGCGCATAAAGGACGGGTCGAAATACTACGGCCCATATACCGACACGGGCAGCGCGCGCGCCACTCTTGATCTTCTCAGAAAGCTCTATTCCATCCGTTCGTGCCGTCAGCCGATGACTCTCGACTGGGTTCGGGCCGGCAAGGGCCGTCTCTGTCTCGACTATCATCTCAAGCGTTGCAAGGGGTGCTGCACGGGGCTTGTGTCGGCCGAGGAATATGGCCGTGATATTGAAAAGGTGCGCACTATTCTGCGTGGCGACATCGGGGAACTCCTGACGTATCTGCGGGGAGAAATGGAGAAACTCTCGCTTGAAATGCGTTTTGAAGAAGCTCAGGAACTCAAGGAACAGTATGATCTGATCAGACGCTATCAGGCCAAGAGTGTCATAGTCTCGCAGACCATCGAGGACATTGACGTGTTTGGTATAGACGATGAAGACAGCGATGTCTACATTAACTATATGCACGTGCGCCACGGTGCCGTTGTCAAGTCGGTCACGCTCGAATTCAAGCGCCGTCTTGACGAGTCGAAAGCGCAGCTTCTGGGCTATGCCATGTCTGAAATTTCAGAGAGTCTCGGAGTGAAATTCGACGATGTGATAGTGGCGGAAATGCCGGATGTGGAGATGCCCGATGTACGCTTCATAATGCCTCAGCGCGGCGACAAAGCCAAACTGCTGGAGGTCTCGCAGAAGAACGCGCGCCAGCATCGGGTGGACAAGATCAAGACAATGGAGAAACGGAATCCGGAGACGAGAGCCGACAGGATTCTGAAGCGGATGCAGTCTGATTTTCATCTCTCGGAACTGCCGCGCCACATAGAGTGTTTTGACAATTCGAACATCCAGGGCACGAATCCCGTGGCCTCATGTGTGGTCTTCAAAGATGCGCGTCCGAGCAAAAAGGACTATCGTCATTTCAACATAAAGACGGTGGTCGGACCTGACGATTTCGCCTCCATGAAAGAGGTGCTGACCAGGCGCTACACACGCCTTGTCAACGAGGGACGGGAGCTGCCGCAGCTCATCGTGGTTGACGGTGGCAAAGGTCAGCTGTCGGCGGCTGTGGAGGCTCTTGACGAGATGGGGCTGAGGGGCAAAATAGCTGTGGTCGGCATTGCGAAGCGCCTTGAGGAAATCTATTTTCCGGGTGACAGCATTCCGCTCTATATCGACAAAAACAGCGAGACTCTGCGGGTGGTACAGCACCTGCGCGACGAGGCCCACCGCTTCGGAATAACCCACCACCGCGACCGCCGCAGCAAGTCGCAGGCTGTCTCGGAACTTGACGGAATAAAGGGAGTCGGAGAGAAAACCCGCACGGCACTGCTGACCCATTTCAAGAGCGTCAGACGTCTGCGCGAAGCCGACCTCGATGCCATTGCCGAAGTGGTCGGTCCGGCCAAGGCTTCGATTGTTTTCGGAGCCCTCCATGCCGAGGAGTGAGTTATTGTCAGCCCTTCCCGCATCATCGCACTTAAAGGCCGTGGCGGGGCCTTATCTTTGCAATGAAATTTTCATTATCAAGAACCAATTGCAAAGAAACAGACATGAATCTCACACGTATCTTTCCGATCCTTCTTCTGCTGAGTGTGGAATACTCTGGGGTCTTCATCGCCGTCATTGCCGACCTTGTCAGCGGCCTTCGGAAATCTCGCTCCAGAGGAGAGAAATGTACTTCTTGGGGGCTGCGCCGCTCCGTCGACAAACTGCTGCGCTACTATCTCGCTCTGATGGCTCTCTCGCTTGTCGATTTCATGGCCATCGCCGCCTTTATCCTGCTCCGTGACTCCGGCTCTGTGGCCATACCTGAGTTTCCTTTTCTGACCACATTCGGGGCTTTGTCACTGGCGCTGATCGAAGTCAAAAGCATCTGCGAGAAGTCGGAAGACAAGGGCGATCTGCGCCGTGCCGCAGGGCTGCTTTCCGATATTCTTTCCCGCATTCCGGCCGGATTTCTAAGCCGTCTGAAATAGCGGTCTTGGTCGTGATTCCGGAGCGATCCTGTAGCGCTCCTGTAGCAATCCTGGCTGCTTCCGTTTGAACCGTCTCCTCATTGTCATTATTCCGAAACTAAAAAATTAGTCTGATCTGCATGGCCGCATAAGCCATACTGAGCAGACTAAATTTTTTAGATACTGATCCCTCTTTTCAGAGGGTGATTTAACAAGTTCTGTGCCGATCCGTTTCAGCGGGTCCGGTTGTTGGCATGGATTATATCCTGCAGCGTGACGGCCGGATTCCTGAAGCAGTAGCGGCTGCGCTCATTGCGGTATCTGACGGCACCCTGCGGACAGTTGTGGTAACAGGCGGTGCATTTCAGGCAGTCGCCCTGCCATTGCGGATGGCCGCCGGCGAGTTGCACGTTGGCATTCGGACAAACCTTGACGCAGGTTCCGCAGCCGTTACACTTGTCAGCCTCGACGCTGAATCCGCTGTCGAATTTCGGGCCCTGCGGCATCCGTTCTTCAATAATTCCGATCAGCCTGCTAACCACTCCGGGTTTCTCAACAAAGCATTTCCGCTCCCTGATCTCCCCTGCTATCGCATCCATGCAGACGGAGATTTTTTTGCGTCCGCAGTCTCTGACCTGACGGCTGACACTGACGATTATGAAATTGTTGTCGACCATCTTTATAGTGCGGATGTAGTCGAATATGATGCCTGTCTCCTTCCCTAAGCGGCACATGTGAGTGGCCGCGCGTCCGGCAAGCTCACCGTAGGTCAGAACGGCGAAGAGATATGGCGCCCGTAGGCTGAGGCGGCGCATCAGCTGAGTGACCACAGCGGGTATCTGCCCGAAATAGACAGGCATCACAAGACCTATCCCTTCAGGGTCGCTGAGCTCGACGGAGCCGGTTTGCCGCAGGAGTGTCACGGCGCTTATGCAGCGTCCGCCAATATGCCTGGCCACGGCAAGCGAATTGCCGGTGGCGGTGAAATAAATTACTGTCATGCAGATTTCTGTTAACGGCGTTGGGTCTTTCTGCAAAAGTAGCAATAAAAATTTGTCAGCTAAGGGATTTTAGCTAATTTTGCAGGCCAAAATGTCAGTGAAATGGTGCATTATATTGGTTCTCAATAGTTTAAAGATTGTTTTATGAAATGGATGCCCTTGATCCTGCTCACGGTTGCGGGATTCACATTCAACACCTCCGAGATAACCCCTATCGGACTTCTCAGCGACATAGCCGCTGACTTCGGAGTCAGCGAAGCCCGTGCCGGCCTGCTGATCTCCATCTACGCCTGGGTTGTGGCCCTGCTTTCTCTGCCGCTGATGCTCTGGTGTGCGCGCATGGATTTCCGTAAACTGCTGCTGATAATAGTCGGAGTCTTTTTTGTCAGCCACATCGGATCGGTACTCGCCACGGGTTACTGGACACTCCTCGCATCGCGTATCGGAGTGGCCTGCGCCCATTCGCTTTTCTGGTCCATAGCTCCGCCGATGGCAGTTGCGGTCACCCCCGACGGCAAGCGGTCTACAGCCTTGAGTGCGCTTGTAGCCGGCGGCGGCATCGCTCTTATAGCCGGTCTGCCCCTCGGCCGTATGCTCGGTCTTCTTGCCGGATGGCGTGTCACGTTCGGCGCACTCGGTCTTCTGGCGGGACTGATCCTTATAGGGCTTTTCCGTTTCTTCCCCACACTGCCCCGCAGCGGAGAGGGCGAATCGCGGCGCGACATGCTCCGCGATGTGATCACCAGTCGCCCGCTGCTGATGGTCTATTTCATCACGGCCGTGATTGTGACCGGACACTACACGGGCTACAGCTACGTCGAGCCGTTCATGGACCGTATTGTCCACATGCAAGCCAGGGCCATCACTCTTACGCTTGCTCTTTTCGGCATAGCCGGTCTGCTCGGCAGCGCTGTCATGACCCGTTATTTTTTCCGCTATCCGCGCCGGATCATCAGCATGGCCTGCATCGGTCTTCCGGTGATGCTTCTGCTTCTGCTCCCGGTAGCCTCTCTGTCGGTGAGCCTGCTCGCGCTGCTCTGCATTCTGTGGGGACTTGCCATGACGATCTACAATATCGCTTTCCAGAACGAGATCATAGTGCTTGCGCCCCACAACTCGGCAGTGGCCATGAGTCTCTACTCCGGAATCTTCAATCTCGGCATTGGCGGAGGCGCTTTTGTAGGCGGCATTGTCTGTGACCACGGAATGATGGCCGACATCGGTTTTGTGGGCGGTTCTATCGCTCTTGTGGCCGCGATCTACGCAATCTTCCGTTATCTGCCTTTGCGTCGATTTTAAGGGCGTTTCCGTGGCTTTTTCTTTGCGATATTTTCTGCGAAACAAATCGCGGGGCCGGAGAAGGTCTTTCAGCGGCGGCGGGCGTGTCTGGCAAGCAGACTGTGGCCGAGACGGCAGTAAAGACATTTGCGCTCTTCGCAGTAGCGGCGGCGCAGCTGGATGAGAGCCTGAGATGTGAAGGCATCCTTGCAGCCGATGCCTGCGTTTGAGAAAAGAGTCACAATCGAATTACTTTCCGGCGGAAGTTCCTGAAGCCATTCAACTGCCCGACGGGTCATCTCTTCATCGCCGTGCATGTTGCCATAGGCCATCAGGAGCGGGATGGCCACGTTGATAATAAGAATGTCGGCCGAGTTCCGGCTGAGGGTGTCGAAGTTGCGTTCGCTGCCTGGCCCGAAAGTGAAATGGCAGGCCCAGTAGCCTGTGAGCGGCTGGCGGAAGAGTTCGCGCAGGGAGTCGATACTTTCGGTACTGGTTATTTTTCTGACGAGCCTGAAATCGGAGGCTACGAGCTGCGCAAGAAGGGCTATGCGGCGGTGGGGGAAATTGTGGGGGCGCATACGGGCCATTTTCCAGCCTAAAGGCTGAAGGGGGCGCAGAGAGAATTTATGGGCGAAGAATTTGTGCTCCCTGATCAGTTCTTCTACATATGGATCGGTTTTTGGAGCGTTGTCGAGGAAGCCTCCCTGGCCGAAAAACAGGGCTTCCATAGTCAGCTGCGAGTCGCTGTGCTTGCGCAGGAAATGCAGAGGCAGTGACATTGCCAGCCGCTCCATCGGTTCGGAATTGGTGCTGAATCCGAGGGCGCGGGCGAGGATCACGTAGCAGGTCTGTTCCCAGTCACCGGTGTAACGGGCGAGGAGTTCCTCGATATGTGCGGCCTTGGAATATATGCGCTCATAGGCAAGTGATGTCAGCCAGTCTGTGAGGCGGAGCGAGTCGAGGGTCTTTATTTCCTCGGCACAGGGCAGGTCTATGTCGGCGCGGTCAACCAGCTCATGATAGCGGATATGGAATTCCGGCTCGCATTTCATCACCATCTGCGGAATTATCTCTCCGTTGTGGCGTCTGACGGCGGTGTCGTCACGGTCGACCACATGGAGCACCACGGAGTCATATGCGCGGTCGCCGTCGTGGCGGTGGCGGTGCCAGTCACTTGCTCTGACATGGATCTCGATGTCACCGGCCCACATGGCTTCGCCAAGTTTTATTTTGGCATTGAAAAAGTCAGGCCCCGCATCGGTGTTGAGCCGACCGGGGTCTATGACTGTGACTTTACGCCCGTCCACAGTGACCATGTCCGTTGTTTCCAACAGACGGTGCTGCCACACGTATTGCATCAGGCGTTCCATTCAGAGGTTTGCAGTGGAGAGTCGGGGAGGTGAGAGAATATGGGAATGAGGAGGTGGCGTTGAGCCAACGGGAGGGCGGAGGGCTTAAAGCTCGTCGATATGGCGGTTGAGAGCTACCATCTTGATTGCTGTCTCGGCTGCTTCGGCACCCTTGTTGCCGAGCGAGCCGCCTGCGCGGTCAAGAGCCTGCCGCTCTTCGTTGACGGTGAGCACTCCGAAAATCACCGGGATGTCACAGTCGGCGTTGAGTGCGGTCATGCCCTGGGTTACGCTTTGACATACGTAGTCGAAGTGGGGAGTGTCGCCCTTTATCACGCATCCAATGATTATGATGGCGTCATATGATCCGGTTTCGATGAGCTTAGAGGCTGCGAATGTCAGTTCTACGGCTCCGGGTACGCTGACCACTGTCACGTCTTTTTCGGGCATTCCGTAGCTGCGCAGAGTGTCAAGAGCGCCGTCGCGGAGGGCTCCGGTGATGTGGCCGTTCCATTCGGCTACTGCTATCGCTATTCTGAAGTCTTTGATTCGGGGGAGTGAGCTGGTAGGGGTGTGCTGTGACATTGTGAAGTTCCTTGTTTTGATTGGTTTTAATTTCAGTCTCCGGGCTTTTTATTTCGGGAAAACCTTGTGCCAGAGGCCGAGTATGTCGAGCGATGAGCTTTTGGCATTGTAGAGTATGTCGACAATGCGGCGGTGCTCGTCGGTGGCGTTGATCTTTGTGGCTTTATGGAGCATGGTGTTGAGCAGGTGGATGCCCTTGTCCTTCATGGCGCTTATGCGGAGCATGGATTCACCGAGGGCTATTGACAGGCGCAGATGGCGCAGGGTGAACTGAGGTTCGATCTTGGTCAGATATTTCAGCGCGCGGGTATAGTACTGCACGGCTTCGCGGTGGCGTCCCATCTGTACGAGGGTGTCGCCCTCGGCTGTTATCGAGTCGATCAGGCGGCTTGTGGCTTCCTCCACTTCCACTCCGGCACTGACCATCTGCAGATAGGTCGAGGTTACGGCCTGGTAGTGGGCCAGGAGTTCGGCCTGGCTGACGCGGTTGCGGTAGGTGGCTGTAGCGGCGTTGAGGGCCATTACGTGAGGCGAGGCATAACGGGCCGGATCGTTCTTGGCCAGGCGCTCGAAGATTTTGAGCGATTTGGCCAGTTCGCGCTCGGCCTGCTTGTACTCCTTGCGTTCGGTGTGGAGATAGGCTATGTCATAGAGCAGCGCGCCGAGTATGGCCAGAAATGGCTCGTCTTTGCGCTTCGGTTCCTGGGCCAGAAGCGAGAGGGCCGATGCGGCGGTGGTCATGGCGGCCTCGCTGTCGGCTTTCTCGATATAGAGAGCGGTGAGAATCTGCATCAGGGCGGCGTGGATGTTGAGCAGATTGCGTTCTTCCTCACCGTTGCGGCTGATCAGCTCGTCAATTTCGCAGACTCCGTGGATGGCACGGTCGATCTCCCCTTTCTCAACCATCTCCATAGCTGTGGAGCGCAGAAAGTCATAGGCTGTGTTGAAGTCTGCGTCGCCGATCGCATGGCGGACTTCCGACATGGAGCGGTTGCGTCTCAGCAAATTTCTGAGAGAGGCTATATCGGTGGTAGTCTGTGCGAATACCGGCTCTAAGGATATGGCTTTCATCTGTCGGCTCTTTGGTGGGTGTGGGGATGGTTGATGATGTTTTGAGTGGTTTCGGTCAGCGTGAGCATGGATGGTTGATCTCTGAAGCGAGTTCGCTGTGGGCTGTTTCGTTGGCGAGGTTCATTATCTCGTCAGGATCGCGCATGCCTTCGGTGAGCGCTCTGACGGTGCCTGCGAGAGCTCCTGCGGTCCATTGCAGTTCTGTGTTGTCAGTCGGGTGGCAGAGCAGGCTCCATGAGCGGTTGCCGTCAAAGAAGCGGAGTTTCTTTGCCACGGGGTCCATGTGGAGGAAACGCGGGCAGTAGAAAAGTATGTGGTCCTTGAAGATGGCTTCGGTTTCTTTGCCTTCGAAGATTGCGCGGATGTCGGCATCGCGGGCCACTATGAGGTCGGCCAGTTCAAGGCAGTCGAACACCGACGGCATCACCCGTGTGATTCTCGGCACCTGATGGGCTTCGAAATATGGCAGATATATAAGGAAGGCTTTGCGGGCCTTGGCATGGCGCAGGAGTTCGAGCAGCCGGGCATGGTTGCGGTCTTCGAGAGCCATGTATGATCCGTAGACCACTACGTCGCCTTCATCTATTCTCGGCCAGACGGCATTGACCGGCTCTGCGGGGAAGCGGCTGTGGTCCACTTTCCGGCTGTCGGCACCATCGGAGAATATTCTGACCGGGCTTACACCTTCGGTGAAGCGGTCAACGGATGTCACGTCGACACGGGCTTCTTCAAGCGTTCTGACTATATGGTCGCCGACAGTTCCGGCAGCGGCCTCTCCGACGCAGAGAGTCGGGAGCTCCATGCGTCCGTCAAGCATCGCCGCGTTCACGGCCCAGTCGCCCACTCCTGTCTGAGCTGAGCCGTCAGGGCTCAGAGCCACGTTGAGCGACAGCTCTCCGATATAGATTGCCTTTTTCATAAATTGATGATTCTGTTGTCAAATAGGAGCGGCCAAGCCTTTGGCGTGGTCCGTCAGAAGAGTAACGTCTGTAAACCGTGTAAGTTCACTGGGCAGACTCTTCAACCTCACGGCAAAATTAAGCAAAAATCATGACTTTTCGCACCACCATTCCCAAGAAATAATTATCTCCTTTATCAATAGACTTAAGGACAGAAGACGGTTAATTAAATATTTTATTTGTTTAGGTTGTAAATGTTATGATTGTAAATATTTTGCGGCTGTTTATTTTGAAATTAAAACAAAATGACTTAGTTTTGTGGGAACTTAACATTTCAGCACTCTATGTTTACTCTGGATTCTCCTTATAGCTTATGGTAATAAATAAAGTAAGACATGAAAAGCATTAGATTTTTGATATTTATCTTGATTGGGATATCTGTTTCCGGATGTGTGATGTTGTTTCCTCACAAAGAGTTTAAAAAGGCGGATCAGAGAGCATTATTCACTACGCACTATGCTGCTGATCCGGACGGGACTCTTAACACCGGCCTTTATTTATTATATGATGAATCCTGTTCAAAATTTTTGAAAGGTGGAGGTTTTATACTCTTTGAGGATGGACGTGTTGAATCGGCTTTTTTGAGTTTGGATTTTTTATGTCTTAAAGATGCGACTTCGGAAAATATGGAGAAATTGATTGATGCACATTTTCTGACATTCGGCAGTGAGGGTATTTACTTTGTGAAAGGAGAAAAGCTGCTTACAGACATTTACTACAATCCGATGTATAAAATATGGGAACTGAGCAAAGAAGAATATATCATTATTGATGAGAATACAGTGGAGACTTTGCCGACTGAAAATGAAATTAACCGTATTTGTAAAGTCCGTAAGCTCTATCGGCGCATAGCGATGTTCTCGTCTTTGTCTTTTCCATCGAAACAAAGCATCAAGAATAAAAAGTGGATGTGGGAATCAGGATCGGAGTGGAAGATATATAAAAAATCAGAAGAAATTAGAAATAAATAGGGATGGCTATGAAACGTTATAAGTTAATCGTCAATATATTACTGTTGTTTATCTGTTCGGCCTGTGTGATAGTTAAAGGGCCTGAGATCAAATTTGACAGGAGCCGACAGGGAGCCTTATTCAGTTTAGGATTTAAGCCAAATGAGACAGGACTTTTGAAAACATCCGGCTATTATCTCCTTTTTGATGTAGATTGTGCAAATTATCTGGAGGGAGACGGTTTCAGACTTTGGGATGACGGAGCTGTTTCGAATATTTATTTCTGGTTGAGAGGCATATCTGAAGAGTTGCTGTCCGGTGAGTTTATGGATGCGGTCATTGAAACTGGAGGTGTTTTATTTAAGGACGGAAACTATGGTTATTCAATGGGCGGAATCTACAAAGTAGAGGGTGATACATTGATAATTGACCGTTATTTTAAAGATGATAATTCGTGGTGGCATGACTATTGGACAATGGAAAAAAAGAAGTATAAAATAATTGATGACGGACTCTTTCTAATGGAAATCAGTCCTGACAGTTGTTGCCTCCAAGATGAGATAAGAGAAAAATTTTGCGGGGATCGGTTTTTTCGTTTTGTTCCTGCATCCATATTTATGAATGAGCGTTTTCTTGGGGTGAAAGATGCCAAATGGATGTGGGAAGATGAGGCTGAATGGAAAACATATAGAAGGGAGTGGAAAAAGTGGCGCAAAAAATTTCTCATGGGTGCTTATGATGAATGGGTACATTGATAGAGCCCTAATGATGCGGGAACAGGTATAAAATCAAGAGAGACAGATGCTTTGCGGGGCGCTTCTGTCTCTCTTTGGTCTATCTGTCTTATATATATGTGTGTGGCGGTGGAATTATCTGCCGGTGATGTCTGAGATGTTGAATGAGCCTGACATGGTGCAGACTTCTGTCTTTCCGCTGTGGATGGCTCTGAGCGGTTTTTGTATGCCGACCTGGAAAGAAAATTGCTGAAATTGGAGAATTTGTGTAAATTTGCAACATCTATGGCCCGCAGCGGGCCACTGATTCCACGCTTCAGAAGAATTACAGATTTATGAAAATAGCCCTTATAGGTTACGGGAAGATGGGTCACGCCATCGAGCGCATCGCCCGTGAACGCGGCCATGAGATTGTCGCAATAATTGACGTTGATAATAATGCAGATATTGACGGCGAGGCCTTTGCTTCGGCTGAAGCCGCCATCGAGTTCACAACCCCTTCGACCGCGCCTGACAATGTGATGCGCGCTGCCGCAGCCGGAGTGCCGGTGGTCTGCGGATCGACCGGCTGGGCCGCCCGCCGCGATGAGGTTGAGAAGCGTGTCAGCGAAGTGGGCGGCGCTCTTCTGGCTTCGAGCAATTTCAGCATCGGGGTCAATGTGTTTAACATCATCAACCGCAAATTGGCCCGTTTGATGAGCCATCTGCCACAGTATAAGCCCCATATGTATGAGACTCACCATGTCCATAAACTCGACCATCCGTCAGGCACGGCCATCACTCTCGCCGAGGGAATCATAGCCGAGAATGACCGTGTCAGCTCCTGGGCCGACGAGGGAATGGTCAGCGTAGACAGCTCGAACGCTTCCCTGACTCCGGCACAGATCGCCGCCGGTCTTGAACCGAAGCCCATGATAGCAGATGGTGCTCTTCCGGTGCTGAGTCTGCGTGAAGGCGAGGTGCCCGGCACTCACATCATCGAGTGGGACTCGCCGGTTGACACTATCGAGATCACGCACCGCGCCAAGAGCCGTGACGGATTCGCCCTTGGAGCCGTGATGGCCGCCGAATGGATTGCGGGAAAGAAGGGCATTTTCTCGATTGATGAAATGATGCAGGATCTCCTTTAATAAGAATCTCTCCTTAAAACTGATATATGACAACAAATAACGACAAGACTGCCGGAAGCGGTAGTTTCGCTGAGGATTTCCGGCGCCGCGTGGCCGACAACCGCACTTCACGCTGGGTGCGCTTTGCCATCGTCTCGCTGATCTTTTTCCTTTGGGTGGCATGGCTCGGCAACTGGTGGGTGGCTCTGTTCTGGTTTCTTCTTTTTGACATCTACATCACCGGATATATACCTCTGACCTGGTGGAAGAAATCGAAAAGCGCTGCCGTGAGGGCTGTGATGAGCTGGGTGGATGCCATTGTCTACGCGCTTATTCTTGTCTACTTTGTATTCACCTTCATAGGGCAGAATTATCAGATACCGTCGTCATCGCTTGAAAAATCGTTGCTTGTAGGCGATTATCTGTGGGTCAACAAGATGGCCTACGGTCCGAGGGTGCCGATGACTCCGGTCCACTTCCCGCTGGTGCAGAACACGTTTCCGATCATCAACACCAAGTCTTATCTGGAGACTCCGCAGTGGACCTACCACCGCCTCAAAGGTCTCGGACAGGTAGAGCGTGGCGACATTGTGGTGTTCAACTTCCCTGCCGGCGACACGGTGGCCACTAAAGTCACCAATCCCGACTATTATTCGCTGGTGCGGGCCTACGGACGCGAGAACATACTCCGTAATCCCCAGACTTTCGGCGAGGTTGTCTATCGTCCGGTTGACCGCCGTGAGAATTATGTGAAGCGCGCTGTAGGCCTGCCCGGTGAGTGGCTTAAGATTGTAGACGGCGTGATCCATATCAACGGAGAGCCTGTCGAGCAGCCTGAAAACGTTCAGTTCAACTATTACTTCCAGCTCCGCCAGGGTGCTATGACAGAGGCGAAGTGGGATGAACTCGGCATTGCCGCCGATGACCGTCACTCGGTCAATATTACTCCTGACGATATCTCAGGTCTTCAGATACTTGGATTCACTGTCAACCCTGACGGCACTGTGCCTCCGGTCTACATCTCTCCTCTGACACCCGCTATGGTCAAGACTCTTGAATCAGATCCGGCTGTGGCCAAGGTGATGAAGGTGCCTTCATTCTCCCCCGAACCTCTTTTCCCTGAGGCTATGAGCCAGGGCTGGACTCCGGCCGACTATGGCGAGATCTGGATTCCGCGCAAGGGTGCTGCTCTCAAGATGGGTCCGCGGGCCTGGGACATCTACGGGCGTGTGATCCGTGTCTATGAGGGCAATTCTGATGCCGAGTTCCGTGATGGCAAGCTCTACATAGGCGGCAAGCCGCAAGACAGCTATACGTTCAAGATGGACTACTATTTCATGATGGGTGACAACCGCGACAATTCGCTCGACTCGCGTTTCTGGGGCCTTGTGCCTGAAGATCACATAGTAGGCCGGCCGGAGCGAGTGCTGATCTCCTTTGACAAAGACCGCTCGCTCTTCAACGGCGGCATCCGTTGGGACCGCATTTTCATGAACGCCAACCCTGACAAACCGAAATATGAGTGAGGCCGGAAGAGCTGTCACCGTGCTGTTGCTTCCGCCGATGCTGTGTGCTCCGGCGGAGGTCTATGCCCGCATCGCGGCGTTGGGCGGGGAGGCGCGTTTTGACTGGAGCCGCCGATTCGACAAGCGGTTCAAGGACAGTCACCGTTTTGCCATAGCCGATACCCGCGGACGTCTGGAACTGACGGTTCCGATAGCCAAGCCTCAGTCTTCGCATTGCCGCTGGGATGAGATCCGCATTTCGGACCATGGCCAGTGGTGGGACGTGCACCGTGTGGCGCTCGAAAGCGCCTATGGACGCACTCCGTATTTTGAATTCTACATTGACCGTCTGCTCCCTATGCTTACTGACGGAGTCTGCGTGCGTTATCCCCTGCTCAGGGATCTTGCCGGTGCCTGGGATTCATGGATAAGAAAAACTCTTGAACTTCCTGCCGCCACAGATGCGGAATCTGCTCCGCTGACAGTCTGTGAGGCCGGTCCCGCCGACCGTGAGATCGTGCTGCCGCAGTACTGGCAGATCCGTGCCGACAAGCTGGGTTTTATCTCCGGACTTTCGGTGCTCGATCTGATTTTCAATCTTGGTCCTGAAGCCGTCATCTATCTTGACAGGCTCTGAACATCTCTCTTACCTGATTTCTGATGCCACAATCACCTGCAATATCCATAATTATACCTGTATATAATGCAGAAGCCTCTCTGCGGCGCTGCATTGACAGTCTGCTCGCCCAGAGCTTCGGCGATTTCGAGCTGATAGCCGTGGATGACGGCAGTTCTGACCGATCGGCCGGGATTGTCAGTGCCTATGCTGCCGATGACAATAGGGTCAGGCTGCTTACTCCGGGACATGGCGGAGTTTCCGCTGCCCGCAACTGCGGGATAGATACCGCCCGCGGCACGTGGCTTACCTTTGTGGATTCCGATGATTATGTGGCACCTGACTATCTGGAGAGACTGATCAGCGGGTGTGAAGACACTGACTTTGCCATTTCGGCCTATTCCGTAGTAAATCCTAGTGAAAGTCCGAGGGCTGTCAATGTGCTGGCCGGAGAACTTCTGACCGACCGGAATGGCAATTGCGCCCTACCGGCTCTTATGGCGGCTTTCAGAGCCGATGCCTTAGGCTTTGTGTGGGGCAAACTTTTTCGCCGTGAAAGTCTCGACTCGGACTGTCTGCGTTTTGAAAGTGACATCACTTTCGGCGAGGATGGGATTTTTTGCTTTTCCTATCTCCGTCATGTCAGAAATTGTCATGTCAGCCTGAATCCCGGTTATTTCTATGTCCGCAGCGCCGACAATTCCTCATTGGCCATGTCGGCCCCGGCTTCAGTCCGTCTTGCAGGTCTTGAGCGTTTCTGGGAAATAATTATGTCGAAAGGATTTGAGAACCTGTCAGTGAGAAAAAAGATGGAGGTCTACTGTCTTGACGGCCTGCTGGCGGCGATCACGGCTGACCGGCTGTCGGCGCAGCCGTCACTTTCGGCTGATGACAGATATGGCTGCTATGATAAGATACGGCAGCGGCTTCTGCCTTCGTCCTATAGGCCGTATGTCCCTTTTTTCTTTGATTTTTGCGGTCGTTTTCGCTGGTGGCGGCTCTACGAGCGTCTGTATAAACTGATTTACCTTTAGAGATTGTTTTTAAGCAACATCTTAACCTGCATCTCTATGACGGCCTCTCCTCTGATATCAGTAATTGTCCCGGTCTACAACTGTGCGGCGACGCTCGGACGCTGTGTGGACAGCCTGCTGAGGCAGGACTATGAGAATTTCGAACTGCTGCTGGTTGATGACGGTTCCACGGACGGTTCCGTCTCCACATTGCGCCGCTTTTTCGACCGGCGAATCAGACTTCTTGCCAAGGAGAACGGCGGCCCGGCATCGGCCCGCAATTTCGGCCTTGACCATTGCTCGCCGGAGTCGGAACTGGTGTGCTTTGTGGATTCCGACGATTATGTGGACCGCGATTATCTCGGCAGTCTGCTTGCGGTCGGCGGAGATCTTGCAGTGACAGCGCTTGTCCATCATTATCCTGACGGCCGGATGGAGACTCAGCGGCTGTCTGACACGGAGTTCACTTCATTCAGTGACAACCGAGAGTTTCTTCAGGCTCTTGCCGGCGGCGCATTCAATCCGCCGGTCGGTAAACTATATTCCATGAAGCTTATCAGAGAGGCGCGACTGCGTTTCCCTGAGATCAGGCTGCTGGAGGATGTCAGCTTCAATTTCCGCTATCTTGAAGGATGTCGGTCGGTGAGGATGGCAGACAAGGCTACCTATCATTATGTCCATCGTCAGGGCTCGGAGACATCACGGGCCGATATGGAGGCTGTGGACAATTACGAAAGTTTCCACCGGTATCTCCGCTGCCGCTTTGATGCGGCCCTTGGCCGCGATGTGGACCGCTTTGTCTATCCGCAGTATATGGCGCTGATAATGCGCTTCCTGCGCAGCTCTGACACAGGCAAGGCGCGTGGCGCTCTACGGCGCGAGATGGTGCGCAGGAGTTTCGCGGCCCACCGCAGTTCTTCGGCAGGAGAATGGCTTGTCAAAACCCTCATCCGCCTGCGCCTCTTCGCCATTGCCATGCGGCTTATCTGAATCTCCGGTTCAGGATGGCAAGAAATATTCCGAGGCGTGGCGATGTTTCAATGTGGTTACAGCTGTGAAAATTCGGTTACAATCAGGCATGATCGGGGGTGTGGATGCTGTGGTTTCGGAGGGAATTTCGTAATTTTGTCGAGATGCAGCTTTTCAAAAGCGACTACATTCATTATAGAATACCTTTACTGAAGTGCAAATATTATAGACTGACAATCATATACTCGAATGAACGGACGATATTCAACCGAAGTAGCGAGGGCTATCCAGAAGATCTGGCTCAGCCATAGCCCGCGGCAGATGCGCGAGGGTTTCGAGATGCTGCGCAAGGCATCCGAGGCCGGAGATGCTGACGCTATGTGCTACTTTGCACGCTGCCATTTGGGCGAGAGCTATGTGTGGAGCGGAGCGGGTTTCCCGGTTGACGAGGATCTGGCTTCTGATCTGCTGAAAAAGGCTGTCAGGCTCGGCAGCGCCTCTGCGGTGCTGTGTGCGCTGCGCAATGGCAAACTTTCTCAGGATGTGGCCGGGGAGATGCCTTTCGGTTCGCTCTTTGAGGCCTATGAGGAGATACTTTCACAGGCCGAGGCCGGCGATGCGTTCTGTCTCTATATGATAGGCAATGTGATGTTCTGGGGCGATTATATGCTTATCTGCCCCGAAGAGGCCGAAAAATTTGCCTCGGCGGAGGAGTATAAGCGCTATGCCTATCCGATAGCGGCCGATTACTATCAGCAGTCGTTCGAAGCCGGTCTGGGGTCGGGGTTCGGAAATTACCGTACCATCTATGAGTCTGGGCTTGCCGGAATGGAGACAGAAGTCTTCGAGGAGCACATGGAGATGCTTGCCGAGACGGGCGATGCGCTGGTGTGTAACGACTACGGCAAGTGGCTTGAAGACGAGTATGACGATGCTCCGCATGCTTTCGAATATTACCGCAAGGCGGTGGAACTCGGCGATCAGAAGTCGGCCTACAATGTGGGCACTTGCTACGGACGCGGATATGGTGTGGACGAGGATACTGACAAGGCTTTCGAATATTATCTCATAGCCGCCCGCGACGGCCATCCGATGGCCCAGTTCCAGATAGGTAATTTTTATTTCGAGGGGCGCGGGAGCCTGCCGTGTGATTATTCGCAGGCCTACCGCTGGCTGTCAATGGCGCATGAAAACGCCGACTGTGACGAGCGGACTTCATGGCAGGCTGCGGCAGAGCTCGGCATACTGCTTCAGGATGGTCTCGGAACCTCGCAGGACGATTGTCAGGCCTATCGCTATCTGGCTGAGGCCGAGAGATATCTTGCTGATGTCTGGGAGCCGCTTGACGCTATGGTGCTCAACGCGCTGGGCGTGGCTTATGGCTTCGGGCGCGGCACGGATGAGAATATAAAGCTTGCGATAGATTATTTCGACCGGGCTATAGACTTCGGTCTGGAGAAGGCAAAGGCCAACAAAGCCCGTTTCCGCCGCGGTCTGTTCGGACTTGGGAAGTGGACGCGGCGGTAGGTCATCGGTGAAGAAACAGACGTCAGAGGAACGTGATATATCAATATAGTACAATAAAAAAGATCAAGTATATCAGAAAAAAGTATGAGAGTAATAGATCATCTTCAGGCCAATCCGGGCCGCACGGCTTTCTCGTTTGAGATATTGCCTCCGCTGAAGGGCAACAGTATCGAGAAGGTCTACAATATCATAGACAAACTCCGCGATTTCGATCCGAAGTATATCAATATAACATCGCACCACAGCGAGATGATTTTCAAGGAGATGCCTGACGGAAGTTTCCGCCCTCAGAAGATGCGCAAGCGCCCTGGATCGGTGGCTATCGCATCGGCTATACAGAACAAGTATGGCATCACTGCCGTGCCGCATATCATCTGCAAGGGTTTCACCCGCGATGAGACAGAATATGCGCTTATCGACCTTAATTTCCTCGGTGTTCACGATCTTCTGCTGCTCCGCGGCGACATAAAGGGCCCTGAGAAGTCTGATGATCCGACAAAAATCAACCGTCACGCCACAGACCTGCAGGCTCAGGTCAATGATTTCAACCGTGGAATCTACGCCGACGGGGAGACTTTCGAGCCGAATGCCACTCCGTTCAGCTATGGCATGGCCTGCTATCCGGAGAAGCATGAGGAGGCCCCTAACATGGACTCGGATCTCTACTATGCCAAGCAGAAGGTGGATGGCGGTGCGGACTATCTGGTGACACAGATGTTTTTTGACAACAGCAAGTATTTTGACTTCGTGGAGCGCTGCCGCAAGGCCGGTATCACGGTGCCCATCGTGCCTGGAATCAAGCCTGTGGTTTTCGCCAACCAGCTCAATGTGTTGCCACGTGTGTTCCGCTCGGATATCCCTGAGGCCTTTGCCTCAGAGCTACGCAAGTGCAAGGATGATGCCGAAGTCAGAGAAGTAGGCATAGAGTGGTGTATCGGCCAGTGTCGCGATCTTATAGCCCACGGTGTGCCCAGTATCCATTTCTACACTCTGATGGCTTCCGAATCGGTTCGCCGCATAGCCAAAGAGATTTATTGACAGATCCTATTTCTCGGCTCTTCTTTCAGGGGGTGGCGGGACATAAAAAAGCGCGGATGCTCTCTATTTTTGGAAAGCATCCGCGCTTTTTCAAGTCGGTATGTGTGTGTTTCTCTTAGATGTCTTCTTCGATTGAGAAGTCGTCGGGCAGATCTTCGTCGTCAAAGAGGCCGTCGGCTATTGAGTTGATGTCATCGGCGCTGGGCTCGTCTTCATCATCCGAGGCTTTTGAGGCTGCTTTCTTTTCGGCAGGCTTCGGGCTCTTTTTGCCGGAAGTGGCTCCGCCCTTTTCTTTGAGGGCTTCCATGATGAGGTTTTCAAGTTCATCGGCGAGTTCGGGATTGTCGCGGATCACTCGCTTGGCTGCATCGCGTCCCTGGGCTATCTTGGTGTCATTGTAAGAGAACCAGGAGCCGCTTTTCTTGATGATGCCGAGCTCTACGCCGAGGTCGATGATCTCGCCGCTGCGCGAGATGCCTTCGCCGAACATGATGTCGAATTCGGCGCGCTTGAAAGGAGGCGCAACCTTGTTTTTTACAACCTTGACCTTGGTGAGTTTGCCGAGCACATCGTCACCGTCTTTGATAGCTGTGCTCGGACGGATGTCGATTCGGACAGAGGCGTAGAATTTGAGGGCGTTGCCGCCGGTGGTTGTCTCTGACGGACCGAACATCACGCCGATCTTCTCGCGCAGCTGGTTGATGAAGATGCAGGTGGTGTTGGTGCGGGAGATTGTGCCGGTCAGCTTTCTCATGGCCTGTGACATGAGGCGGGCCTGTACGCCCACGTTCTTGTCGCCCATGTCGCCGTCGATTTCGCTTTTGGGGGTCAGCGCGGCCACAGAGTCGATCACGAGGATGTCAATTGCCGAAGAGCGGATCAGCTGCTCGGCTATTTCGAGGGCCTGCTCGCCGTTGTCGGGCTGAGCCATGAAGAGGTTGTTGACGTCCACTCCGAGTTTTTCGGCGTAGAAACGGTCAAAGGCGTGTTCGGCATCGATTATCGCGGCTATGCCTCCTGCTTTCTGTGCTTCAGCTATGGCGTGGATGGCAAGGGTTGTCTTACCGGATGATTCCGGGCCGAAGATTTCAATGATTCGTCCGCGGGGGTAGCCTCCTACGCCGAGAGCGTAGTTCAGGCCTATGGATCCGGTGGGAATCACTTCCACGTCTTCAATATTTTCATCGCCGAGTTTCATGATGGCCCCGCGACCGTAGTTTTTCTCTATATTTCCAAGTGCCTGGTTGAGGGCGTTGAGCTTTGCTTTCATCGGGTCAAGCTCTTTGTCCTTCGGGGCCTTGATGGTGGTCTTTTTCTTTTCCATGTCTTTTTATTTCTATGGTCTAATTGTTTATGATGCAAAGTTAAGGCCGGTGGTGTGCCTTGTCGGTGCACAGGTGTGCTAAAATGAGTTAATAATATGCGGTCCGGCAAAATTTTTCAGATTGCTAAATTAGCGATTTTTAGGGAGGTTGTCAAAAAAATTAGAAATAAATAAAAATTTTTTTGATTTGCAGTGAACCATTCTGCGGGCGTGGTGTTTAATAAGTACATAGCAAAATTACTTTTTCCATTGCAAGAAATGTGATAATGATTGGTTTATAAAAGAATTAAAGCTGTCGGGAGACAGCTTTTTTCATGTCATTACGCCACCTGAGAGTAAAAAATATTGCCGTCCGAATAAAATTCGCCTTTGCGGTGAACTATTTTCCGGACGATATGTTTAATAAGTACATAGCAAAAATTACTTTTTCCATTGCAAGAAATGTGATAATGATTGGTTTATTAAACGAATAAAGGCTGTCGGGATGACAGCCTTCTTCGTTTATATACGTTTTGTGATTTCCTTCCGTGTCTGTTCAGCTTTGCCGTAAACCCTCGGCAAGCATGGCTATATCGCGGCTTGAGGGAGCCTGATAGACGCGCAGACCGAAGCGGTGGACTGCTGCCAGCACATGGTCCGTGACAGAGGCTGTAAATAGCTCGTAGGGCTTCCACGATGTAAGCGAGGTGAAGAAGTATAGCTCCAGCGGAATGCCCTGCGGCGTGGGGGCAAGCTCACGCACCATGTAGATCATGTTGTCGTTGGTCTTCAGTTCAGGCAGGCGTGAGATGTAGTGCTCAAGGTAGCGTCGGAACAGAGTCAGGTTGACATGCTGCGCTTCGGGGTCGAGATCGCCCCACCATTCTTCTTCTTTGAGTCTGTCGATGGTCCGGCGGTCGCAGAAGCTGACGCTGTCAACGTCAATGGTGACCGAGCGGTTTATGCGGCGTCCGCGCGAGTCAGACATGCCGCGCCAGTTCTGGAACGATTCGCTCACCAGAGAGTAGGGAGGCACGGTGACTATGGTCATGTCGAAATTCTGTACTTTCACGGTGGTGAGGCCTACTTCAAGCACAGTGCCGTTGATATTGCGCGCGGGCACCGTGATCCAGTCGCCGGGGCGTAGCATGTCGTTGAGCGTGAGCTGCACACCGGCCACCACTCCCATTATCGAGTCCTTGAACACCAGCATGAGCACCGTGGCTGCGGCACCGAGGCCGGTTATAACCGTAAGCGGATTCTTGTCGGCAAGGATGGAAATAATGATGATCACACCCACCGAGACGGAGATCACCTGGAGCATCTGCCTGATGCCTTTGAGCGAAGAGGCGCGCCCTGACGAGGAGCTTTCTATCAGCTCGTAGAGAGCCAGAAGGAAGCGGTTGACCAGATGGACTATGACGCATACAATCAGTATGCGGAACGTGAGCGACGTAATGGTCAGTAGCGTCGGATAAAGTGCGAGTGACGGCGGCAGGAAGGTCTGGAGCAGGAGCACACAGGCCAGTTCGGCTACCACGCGCAGCAGACGCGGGTTGAAGAGCACATCGTCCCACTTGGCTTCCGTGTGGCTGATCAGCTGGTCGATAGCCGGAATCACGTAGCGGGTGAGCGCATAGAACAGCAGCCAGGCGCATATGAGTATCGTCCCGGCTGTCAGTAAAGTGGCACAGGCGCGGAGCAGGCTGTCGCCCACTCCCCACCCGTGCAGTGTTTCGGAGGTCCATTTAAGGAACCCGGCTGTCAGCTCAGGCTCCATTCGGCACCGTCTTTAGTGTCTTTGACCGTGAAGCCGAGAGCGGCGAGACGGTCACGGATAAGATCTGACGTGGCCCAGTCTTTCGATGCTTTGGCCTTGGCTCTTACATCAAGAAGCAGCTCTACGGCTCCCTCGAAGGGCTTGAGGGCTTCGGCTGAGTCTCCTGCCATTTCGGTGCGGACACCGAGGATGTCGACAAGGAAGGTGTCAAACACGGTCTTCAGTTCGTCGATATCGGCCTGGGTCGCGGTTGCGTGTCCGTCTTTCACCTGATTGACCAGACGCAGGGCATCGAAAAGATTTGCAATGACCATCGGGGTGTTCATGTCATCATCCATCGCCTCATAGCATTTGCGGCGGATGTCGCTCACGTCGATTGTAGAGCTTTCTGACGGCGTCAGCTCCTGCAGGCGGCGATAGCCTTCAAGCATGCGTCCGAGGGCTTTCTCAGAGGCTTTGAGGGCCTCGTTTGAGAAGTCGACTGTTCCGCGATAGTGGGCCTGGAGTATGAAGAAGCGTATGGTCATCGGCGAGTAGGGCTGTTCGAGCAGCGGATGAGTGCCGTTGAAGAACTCGTCGAGGGTTATGAAATTGCCCAGCGACTTGCCCATTTTCTTGCCGTTGATGGTGATCATGTTGTTGTGCATCCAGTAGCGCACGGTGTCATGACCGTTGTGGGCCACAGACTGGGCTATCTCGCATTCATGATGTGGGAACATGAGGTCCATGCCTCCGCCGTGGATGTCGAAGCTCTCACCGAGATATTTCTCGCCCATTGTAGAGCATTCAAGATGCCATCCGGGGAAGCCTTCGCTCCAGGGCGATGGCCAGTGCATGATATGTTCGGGCGCGGCCTTCTTCCAGAGGGCGAAGTCGGCGGGATGGTGTTTCTGATCCTGGCCGTCGAGCTCGCGGGTGTTGCTCAGAAGTTCGTCAACGTTGCGGCCCGACAGTTTGCCGTAGGGATGGTCTCGGTTGAATTTTGGCACATCGAAATAGACGGATCCGTCCGAGATATAGGCATAGCCGCTTTCAAGGATCTTTTTGATGTATTCGATCTGTTCGATGATGTGGCCTGACGCGTGAGGCTCGATTGAGGGCGGAAGCACGTTAAGAGCCTCCATAGCCTTATGGTAGCGGGTCAGATAGTGCTGCACCACTTCCATCGGTTCGAGCTGTTCGAGGCGGGCTTTCTTGGCTATCTTGTCCTCGCCGTCGTCGGCATCGTGTTCGAGATGGCCCACGTCGGTGATGTTGCGGACGTAGCGCACTTTGTAGCCCAGATGGCGCAGATAGCGGAAGAGTACGTCAAAGGTGATTGCCGGGCGGGCGTGGCCGAGATGGCCGTCGCCGTAGACTGTCGGACCGCAGACATACATGCCGACTTTGCCTTCATGCAGCGGTTTGAAAAGCTGCTTGGTGCGCGTCAGGGTGTTATAGATGGAAAAATTGTTTTCAATCAGATTCATAAGTCGCTTGCGTGATAGGGGGGATCAGGCTTTTCCGCCCATGATGAAGGGGTTGGGGATCTCGCCGCCGGGGTTGCCGCCGCCGTTTACCGGGCGTTTGGGGCGGATTTCGCCGAAAGTAGCTTCGTATTTCTTCACATTTTCCATGAGTGCGCCGAGCAGGTTCTTGGCGTTTTCAGGAGTCATGATCACACGTGACTGCACTTTAGCCTGGGGCATGTTGGGTGCCATTGTGATGAAGTCGAGGAAGAATTCATTGGCACCGTGTGAAATCACTGCGAGATTCGAGTAGATGCCTTTGGCTACTTCGGGTGAAAGTTCGATCTTTATTTCGTTGGGATTGTTGTTTGCCATTGTCGTTTTAATTTTTTTGAGGTATAAGTTTATAAGATAAGATAGATCGGATGCTATGTTACGGGCTTGGTTGCCGTGTAGATACAGCATGTCCCGAAGGTCATCGGTATGAAGCGGGCTCCGGTAAAGCCTGCCTCTGCCATCAGGGCGCACATGCGCTCGCGCTGCGGCACTGCGGCTATTGATTCGGGCAGATAGCTGTAGGCGCGGACATCTTTGGATACAAGCCGCCCTACAGCGGGAATGATTCCGCGGGTGTAGAGCCTGTAGAACGGTCTGACAAACGCGGATGCGGGGGTGGAAAGCTCAAGGATCACTATCCGTCCTCCGGGACGTAAGACGCGCAGCATCTCGCGGTAGCCTGCGCCGAGGTCCTGAAAGTTACGGACACCGTAGGCGCAGGTGACTGAGTCAAACGAGCCGTCGGCGAAGGGTAGCGCCAGGCAGTCGGCTATGCCGAGGCTGACGCATTGCTCCAGCCCCTGCTCCGCAACTTTGCGGCGGCCTATCTCGACCATTCCTTCCGAGAGGTCAACGCCTGTGACCCTGCACGGGTTCAGGCAGCGGGCCATCAATATGGCCAGATCGCCTGTGCCGGTGGCTATGTCAAGGATCTCTCCGTGGGGTTCATGGCGCAGGAGGTCAACGGCCTTGCGCCGCCAGATGCGGTCAATGCCAAAGGTCATCGCCCGGTTCATGAAGTCATAAGCCGGGGCGATGGAGTCGAACATCTCGCGCACCTGATCAGCCTTGTGGCGGGAGTCGGAGTTGTAAGGTGTGATCTCTTCTACTTTCAAGGATTCAGAGTGTTGAGGCTGTCGAGCACGTTGCGTGCGATGCGGTCGTCAAGATGCTCTTCGGGAGCGGGAACGAATTTCTCGCCGGTGATGTGTTCGTAAAGCTCGATATAGCGTTCAGAGACTTCATTGCAGAATTCATCGGTCATTTCAGGCACCTGCTGGCCTTCCTTGCCCATGAAGCCGTGGTCCATAAGCCACTCGCGCACGAATTCTTTGGAGAGCTGGCGCTGGGGTTCGCCCTTGGCGAGGCGTTCCTCATAGCCTTCGGCATAGAAATAGCGTGAGGAGTCGGGGGTGTGGATCTCGTCGATGAGGATGACTTTTCCGTCACGCAGGCCGAATTCATATTTGGTGTCGACGAGGATCAGACCTTTTTCAGCAGCCATTTCCGAGCCGCGTTTGAAGAGGGCGCGGGTGTAGGCGGCCATAGTGTAGAACTGTTCCTCGGTCACGATGCCCTGAGCGATGGCTTCCTCGCGCGAGATGTTTTCGTCGTGTCCGGCATCGGCTTTGGTGGTCGGGGTGATGATCGGTTCGGGGAAACGCTGGTTTTCCACCATTCCTTCGGGGAGCTTGACGCCGCAGAGTTCACGCATGCCGTTTTTGTATTCACGCCAGGCGCTTCCTGCGAGATAGCCGCGGATGATCATTTCCAGACGCAGGCCTTCGCAGCGGTAGCCCACGGTCACCATCGGGTCGGGAACCGCAATCTTCCAGTTGGGAACGATATCAGCGGTAGCGTCGAGAAACGAAGCTGCGATCTGATTGAGTGCCTGCCCCTTGTAGGGTATTCCTTTGGGTAGAATTACGTCGAAAGCCGAGATGCGGTCGGTTGCGACCATGACAAGCAGATCGTCATTGATGGTGTAGACGTCGCGTACTTTGCCGTGGTAGACAGCGGTCTGTCCCGGAAAGTTGAAATCGGTGTTGACCAGAGTTGTAGCCATAGAGATTGGGAAAATGAATGGTTGTGTTTGTTGATTGCTGCAAATTTACAAAAAATTGCGGTAAAAAACCTGCCGCCACCGGAATAAACATGATGATTTTTCAGGCCGCTCTGTAGAGAGGCGTGAGCATCGCATGATTCCGTGTTGACGGCAGGTTTTATGATTTTCGATAGATTGCTGTCAGACAGCTTCTCAGAGTTTGATCTTCAGTGTGACGGGAGTGATGGAGCGTGACGAGACGCGCAGCAGCAGGATTCCTTCTGGCAGATGGGCGAGGCTTGTCTCGGCTGAAGAGATGGTCTGCATGGCTATGCGGCGACCGTCGATACCGTAGACCTCAAGCAGAGCGCCTATGCTGGTTTCGCCCACGCGGAGGCTGCGGCTCGCACTATCATAGTCTATTCGGTTGTCGACACTGATATTGCCGATCGAGCTTTCGCGGAAGTCATTGTCGGAGAGTTCGCCCATCAGCGAGTTGAGCCACACTTCAAGCGCGGTGTAGCCCTCAGCGTTGACCAGGTTGTTGTCAGGTGTGGTCGGGTCGAGGTTGTTGGCCTTTTCCCATTCATCGGGCATTCCGTCACCGTCGGTGTCGGCCGGAACTGTGTAGTCGCTGCGGTAGGGGAAGAAGCCTTCGGCATCGGCTTCGGTGTCGATCATGCCCATCCCGGCGCCTGCGAAGTCACCGCTGAATGTGACCTTGCCGTTTTTCACATCGTCAGCCACACGGCGTTCTACTTTGTCGCGGTTGATGGTGCCTGCTTTCTTGACTACGGTCTTGAAGGCTTCTTCGGCGCTCTGTATGTCATAAAGCATATAGTTTTCCGGTATATATCTGCCGGTCGGACCGAGGGCGGAGTGCTGATACCAGGGGGTTGCGGTGACAATGCGCCGGTCGGCGCGGATGTCGGCAAGCGTGTAGCTTCCCTCAACGGCTATGGCAGTCCAGTTGTCGGCGTTGGCCGAGGGGAATCCTTCGGCTATATTGCCGTTGATATACCATTTGGCCGGGCCCCATGAAGTGGCTCCGCTGCGGGCATAGCTTGAGTTTACGAATTCGATGCGGGTCTTGTCTGACCATGGTCCGGGCTTGTAATAGTTGTTTATGAAGTTGCATTCATGGACTGAGTTCAGTCCGGTGTAGTTTGACACCGGAGCTGTGTTTTCGCCACCATAGCAGCCTCCGCGTTTGCCATAGTTGTAGTTGACGTTGTTGACATATTCCATGAACACCACGTGGTCCTCGCCGCGGGCTCCGTTGAAACGTGGCGAACGGGAATTGTTGTGGGCAAGAAGATTGTGGTGGTAGGTGGCAGGCGATCCGCCCCACTGGCAGGCATAGCCGCGCTCGTCTTTGACGTGGCCGGCGTTATAGAGGCCTTCGTGTAGCATGGAATACTGCACGGTCAGGAAGTGTGAGTCGGCGGTGTTCATGTTTTCCTCTGTCGACCATCCGAAGGAGCAGTGGTCGAAAATAAAGTTCGAGCAGTTTTCGGCTCCGAGGGCGTTGTTGGCTATGATCTGGCCTGACATGTCTTTCTGCCCGATGCGGAAACGCATGTTGCGGACAATGAAGTTCTGTGATCCGCCAACGTTGAGTTTGTTACGGGTGATGACGATTCCTTCGCCGGGAGCGGTCTGTCCGGCCAGGGTCCAGTTGGCTCTTTTCACATTCAGGGGGCTTGCCAGAGCTATGTCTCCGCTGACTTCGAAGATGATTGTCAGTGGCTCGCCTTTGTGCTGGTCGAATGCCCAGCGGAGTGTTCCGGCTGTGCCGTCGTCGGCAGTCGAGGTGACTTTGACCACCTTGCCGCCGCGTCCGCCGGTGGCATATTTTCCGAATCCTTCGGCTGTCGGGAAGGCCATGAGACGGGCTGCCTCGCTTGCGCTGACGGCTTTCGTGGTGACGCCGTGGCGTGAAATGGATGCCACGCTGAATTCAGAGGCTTCTGCTCCGGCGGGGAGCGTATAGCTTGTCTCCACGCTCAGACATTCCATTTTGCCGTTGCGGTATATGATGTAACCCGCTGCATCTTCTCCGCTCTCCCAGGAGAATGACGAAGGGCTTACGGTGAAGTTGCAGGGTTCGGCGGTGCCGCTTAGTATTGCTTTGAAGTCAAAGGGTATCTCTGATGCTTTTTTGAACAGGAACTCAGGACTGATGTAGGCGGCGACTTCCGCGTCTGAAGCCTGGCTGGAGAAGGCGGCGCGGCGCGAAATGTCGGCCGGAGAGCCGTCGGCGTTGAGGTTTTTGTATTCGTAAAGCGACGCTGAGTTTTCCGATCCGTTCCAGTCTTTCCAGCCTTCAGCCTTTATGTGATTGCCGAGGCGGCAGTTCAGGAACATGCTTCCGGAATTCACCTTCCAGGGACGGCCGAGGTAATAGGTTGAGGCTCCTATGCCTTCGCCGGCCATAATGTTGCAGCTGTTGAAGAAGAGCCCTGCGCGGAATGCCTGTGCAGAGAGTTCGGGATAGAATGTGCGGTTGAGGGTCAGTCCGGCTTCAGCAGGAGCGGTGATGTAGCCGCCATTGGGGTTGTAGAGGCAGATGATGTCGCAGCCTTCGAACCATTCCAAGCCTCCGTCATAGATGAAGTCAGTTGAGCCGCTGATCTTGCAGCCGGTGAAGTAACCGCGGGCACCGGTGTTGGCTTTATATGTGTCCTGGAAGCCTTCGAGGATGCAGTTTTTGAACAGATGGGCGTCAGCTGCGGTGTAGAGTGCTTCGGCCTGTCCGACATTGCCTGAGGTGTTGCGGATGGTGAGGTTTTCGGCGTAGAAGCGTTCGGTGAACACGTTGAGGGCCGCGCAGTCGGTGTAACTGTTGCCGCTTGAGCCTCCGCGGTTGACTGATGATGTCAGAATAGTCGTTGCGGCATCGGCGCCGATGAGGGAGATGAATTTATTGTGATTCTCCTTGGTGCCGGCGTAGATGTTTTCGTCATAGATGCCTGGAGCTATGTATATTATGCCTCTCGTTCCGTCAGGAACGGCGTTGATGGCGGCCTGTATAGTGCTGTAGTCGCCTGAACCGTCGGGATTGACATAGAGCAGGGTGACGGGCGCGTTTTCATCAGGCGCAGGCTTCTGGTTGCCTTCCTGGGTGAATCCGAATTTGCTGAGGTCGCTGAGTTCGCCCACATCTCCTACCGGATTGGCTTTGGCATAGTCGGCCTGCTCGGCGCTTATGCGGTCGCCGAATATCTGGAGCTTGTGAACTCTCGGTGCCTGCTTTGTTGCCAGCGGGTCTATGGCCTGCCAGTCAAACGGCGCTTTCTGCACCTGGTCATCGGCATTAGCCTTGCCGTCGCCGTCCCACACGCGCCAGCGCAGTGACACGTCATGGCGGTCAATGACATTTTCCATGAAGTAACCCTGGTCGGAGAATACGGTCCAGCCTTGTTTCTGCTTTTCGGAACCGGCCCAGACGAGCGGCTTCCACTCTCCGTCACCGATTTTGATGTCGCACTTTATGCCTCTGCCCCATGAAGTGGATGACCATGACCACTGGATGCGTTCCACATAAGGTATGTGGTCTATCTCCATCCATCCGTGGAGAGAGGAGGTCTTGTCAAGAGAGGCTCCACGACACATCTGCACGAAGCCTGCTTCGCCTTTGACCGGACGGCCGTTTTCATAAACCACATTGTCTTCGAGCATCACCGTGTGGCCCGGACTTTTCCAGTCGTTGTACCCATAGTCGGGTCTGCCAGGGGCCGATTCATTGTGGTAGAACTGGCGGCTGAATGCGGCAGTAGCGGCCGCAGAACCTCCGTTTGATGCTTTGGTGGCAAAGGTGCAGTTGTGGAACAGCACCGGATAGGTCACTCCTTCTGTCCCGATGACCGGCACGTTTATTATGGCGTTGACATAGGTGTCATCAGTCCATTCCGGACACGCTCTTCCGGTCCATTTGTCCGGTTTGGAGGGGTCCTTAGGCCATGTGTCGGGCCATGATGTGTCTGAAAAGTTTATGTCAATGATTTTGGGTGATGTTGAAGCGTTGCTCCACTTTTCAACCGCTCCATCCGGATCTGAGACGGCAGCACTTGCCGGCAGCGGTAGGCATTGCAGGCCGGAGGCCAGGAGTGCTCCCGCCATTAAATAGCGGTAAATTTGTTTCATGTGTAATGATTTGGAAGGCATATGAAAGATAATTAAGGGTGTCGGATTATAATTGGTGTCTGATGTATAATTAAATAAATTGCCTGATATCTGTTGAAAAAAACACTTGCCTAGGACCGTGTTTAGCCGGTCGGCAGGGCAAGCGTCTGTATTGTTGTTTGAAATTGAATGCGCTGGATGTGCTTTATTTTGCAGCGGCGTCTTTGGCGCGTTCGAGATATTTCTGCATGTCCACACCGATCTCGGCTCCGTAGTTGGGATATTCCTTTACGATCTGCTCGTAGACGGTGGCTTCAGCCTTGTAGTCTTTCTGTTCGCGGAGCACTGTGGCTTCCTTGAGAAGGAACGCGGGTGTGTAGTGGGGATTGTTGTCAGAGATCTTCACTGCGCTCTTGTAGCATTCGATGGCCTGGGGATACTGCTTGAGGTTTACATAGCAGTCACCTTCAAGTGATTTTGCAGCGGCGCCGATGATTGATTCTGTGGCATCATAATTTTTAAGGTGATTGAGTGCGTCCTCATATTTGCCCTGCTTGTAGAGAAGGATAGCGGCGTTGAGGTTGGCAAGGTTGCCGGCAGAGTAGCCGTGGTCGGCTGCCACCTGCTGGTATTTGGCGAGGGCTATCGAGTCGTTGCCCATCAGAAGTTCCATGTCGGCCTGGCCGAGGGCATTGTTGGCGGCGTTTTGTCCGGGCTGGCGGATGGCATAGACGTAGATCAGGACAGCTGCTACGACTGCGGCCACTGCGATGCACGACCATACGATGATTTTAGGGTTGCTCTGCACCTTTTCGCCGAGGCCGGTGAGAGTGTCGTTTACCTCGTCGATAGAGGTGTGGATCTGTTCGTTGTTGGGCTTGTTATTTGCCATTGTTATGTGATTCGTTTTTGATTTATTCAGATTCCGGTGCGACTAAAAGCCTTGTTTTTAGCTCGTTGTCGCGTTCCAAAGTGCAAAATTAATACATATTCTCCAATAAATGAAATTTTTAGCCTGATTTTTGACCGCTGTCTGTCGGATTCTTCACTGATTTTTGGTGTTCACATGTGTCAGGGGTTGCATAATTGAAAAATAATGTCTAACTTTGCGCCATAGTTCCGGGGCGTAGCGCAGTCCGGTTAGCGCACCTGCTTTGGGAGCAGGGGGTCGCGAGTTCGAATCCCGCCACCCCGACGAACATTTCAGCCGCAGGCTTCAGATCGCAAGATCCGAGGCCTGCGCTTTTTTATATAGGTGAGATGGCTGATTCATTGGCCTTATGCAAACCTTTGCCAAGGCGGGTGCGTTGAAAAAATAAGTCTGGATATGAATATACAAAAATAGGCTTATGAATATGAACAAGAAATCTGTCACTACGTCTGATGAATCGCTTGTAACGGCGTCAGGACGTAAGAAAATCGTATCGACGGCCAAAGGATCAGTCACTATGGCGGCTATGGCTGTCCTGATCGTTACGTCGATTCTGAGTCTTCGCGGGTTGCCGTCGGAGGCGAAATATGGCGTCCAGTCGATATTCTACTATCTTTTTGCGGCTTTGGTGTTTCTGCTGCCGTTTTCGCTGGTGTGTGCCGAGCTGGCTTCCACCTATACCAAGAGCGGAGGTCTCTACCGTTGGGTGTCGGAGGCTTTCGGTCCACGATGGGGTTGGACGGCCATGTATCTGGAGTGGCAGACAATAGTGATATGGTTCCCTACCGTGCTTATGTTCGGTGCGGCTTCATTAGCCTATATATTCTGGCCTGAAAGTTTCGATGCTGCCCTGGCTTCGAACAAGGTCTACACTATTGTGATAGCGATGCTGATGTATTGGCTTGCCACATTCAACGCCTTCCGCGGACAGCGTTCGGCGAACCTGCTGAGTACCTGCGGCGGCCTGGTGGGCACCATCATTCCCGGCGCAGTGCTGATTGTGCTTGCCGTTCTCTATGTCTGCCTCGGCAAGCAGGTCAATCTCACCGACGTTTCGTTTTTCCCTGATTTCGGCAATGCCGGAACAATAGTCCTTGCCGCCTCGATATTTCTGTTCTATGCGGGCATGGAGCTTCAGGCTGTCCATATCAATGACATGAGCAATCCGGCGAGAGATTTCCCGAAGTCGGTTTTTCTCGCTATAATAGTGATTGTGGCTGTCTATGCGCTCGGCACTCTTGCCATAGGCATCATCATACCGTCTGACAATATCGATCTGCTGCAGTCGCTGCTTGTGGCTTATAAGTCTCTGTGGGCTTCGTTCGGACTGAGCTGGCTCGGCAATGTGATGGCTCTGCTTATTATGATAGGTGTGATAGGGCAGATCAGTGCTCTTGTCACCGGTCCGGCAACAGGCCTGATGGCCGTAGCGCAGTCGGGATATCTTCCGCGGTCACTTCAGACAGTGAACAAAAATGGTGTCAACAAGCCGATCCTCTTGATCGAGGGTGTGTTTGTGTCGCTGCTTTGCCTGGTGCTGATTGTGCTGCCTACCGTGGAGTCGGCCTATCAGATCATGTCGCAGATGGCCACCATAATATATCTGATCATGGTGCTGCTGATCTATGGAGCTTTTATCCGTCTGCGCCGTGTGGCTCCGGGTCGCAAGCGCGGATTCAGAGTTCCGGGTGGAAAAGTCGGTGAGGTGATTGTCTGCGGGCTCGGCATTCTCGGAGCCTTGCTTGCGCTGGTGCTGAGTTTCCTGCCTCCGTCACAGATCTCTACTGGGTCGCCTGTGGTTTATGTGGGGATAATCATTATCGGTGTGGCTGTTTTCCTCGCCATTCCTCTTGTGGTCTATGCCAGGCGTAAGCCCTCATGGCGTAATCCGGATGCTCATTTCTATCCTTTTGACTGGCAGATAGAGGGCCGCAAGCCTGATCAGGTGTCGAAGTGGGTTCCGGGCTATGAGCCTACCGAGCAGGAGGTGGAGGAGGCTGAAACCGTTGCCATAGCCCGCCACGGCAGTGAGCCACATATGTAGCGGCCTCAGTCAGGGCGTTTTGTCAGGGTAAAAGCAACGGCCCTCTGACCCGGAGCGCGCTTGAAGAGCGTTGCGGCGGATCAGAGGGCTGTCGGAGGAGTTTTGGATGCCCGGAGAGGCTGCGGGAGTCCGGCTCTTACTTCTTATCGAGAATCAGAGTGGAGCCTTGCCATGCGTTGGCGGCATCCAGGACTTTGAGCAGTTCGCTCCAGTCAGAGGCAGAGAGGAGATGCGCATTGTAACGCTTGGTGATCTCGATGCTGACGAGATCGGCCGAAGGTGCTGAAGCGCTGACCGTGAAACTTCCGGTCTCGTTGCTGACCGAAGTGTCAAGAGCTGCGAGTGAACGGGCGTTGACGCTATAGCCGGCAGGAAGTTTCAGGCTGATGCGGGTGACGTATTCGCGCGGAGTGCGGAGATAGACGTCGTCTGTGCGCCAGCGGTCCGACGGCAGGGCTTCGATCTGTCCGCTCATAAGTTTTCCGGCTGAGAGGATCAGGTTTTTGCCTGCGCGCTTCACGAGGTTGTCCATAGTATAGCTGATGTTGTATCTGAGTTCCGGATCTGAGGGGTCGATGCCGATTGAGGTGACGCTTCCGGATGAGAATTCCGAGGCGTCAGTTCCGTGATAGGCTTTGATTTCCGCCTTGAAATCGTTTTTCTGCTCGTTGCGGCCGTCGGCATAGCGTTCCTGACGGTCGGCGGCCTCCTTCTTGTTTTCTTTGATGTCCACAGTCAGGCCGTAGCGGTTCAGCCACGCTTTATAGCCCTCATTGACATCCTCTTCGCTGAGCACTCTGAAGCCCCCGGTTTTAGTGGCTCCGGTGTATGCTTCCTCGCGCCTGATGTTGAGTGCGGTGCCATCGATTGTTGCTTCGACGGAGGTGACGTTGCGGTTATCGGCGGCGCTTGTCATCGGCAGCGTTATGTAGTCGGCATCCGTGGTCGGTTTCTTTTTGCGTTCTTTGTATTTTCGCCACATCAGCACCTTGCGGCCCTGGAGCGACGGCGGCAGGTCAGATGGCGCCAGAATGCCACCTACGGGCGGGAAGTAGTAGCGAGGCTGATCTCCGCTGACTCTGGCAAAAACCAAGGTGTGGTTAAGATTGATGAGCTGGTCAAGCGGTTCATAGGAATCATGGGTGGAAATTCCCGGATCTTGCGGGATTTTGAAGGAGCAAAGGTCGTAATTGAACTGCTTTGAGAATGATAAATTGTTGAGTGCGCCACGTTTGGCGATGTAGATATAACATAATATATTGTAGGTGTAGTCTGCGGCCTGCTGCGCCGTAATTTTCCCATCTTTCATGAGTTTCTGCAAGGTCTTGCCGATCTTCTTGCCGTCGCGGATATATTCCTGGGGCATGGAGCCGCTGACTGATCCCGGCTGCATCCACCAGCTTCTGGCATCCCAGACGTCTTCCTGAATGAGTGTGGCGTCAGGGTTTGCGTGAAGTCCGTCTTTGCGTGCGCTTCTCGGAGTGAAGTCGTCGCTGTTACGGCGGTTGAAGATGTGGATTTTGACCGTGGGCGACTGCTGGTCGGAGTTGTACCACAGGCGGGGTTCCTTGGGGATGTCGGTCATTTCGAGGTCGAGCACATAGTTCTTGTCTTCGTCGCGGCTGACGGTGAAATCAGGAGCTCCGTTGAGGGTGCGGTATTGTGTGGTGAGATTGTCATCGACCACACAGTGGATGCGATAGTTCATGATCGGAGCTTCATCGCGAAGGGTGAAGACCATCGGATCGGGGTGGACGTTCTGGAGTTTCGATTCGGTGTAGAAGAACACGTCGATGTCATCGCCGGTCTCAAGTCCGGGGATGGCGAGTTTTCGGCTCTTTTTTTCTCCTTTCTTTCCCTCTTCCACCTCGATGAATTCAGAGGTGTCGATGTCAACGGTGCGGCCGTCGGGCTTGATGAGGCGCACGCCCATAGCGCGGCGGTTTTTCGCGTAGCCGTCCCAGTTTCGAGTCTTCTTGTCGGTGCTGAAATCGAATTCCGAATACTTTTCAAGGGCGGCTTTGTCATTTACGTGTATGAGCATGCGTGTCAGATGCGACCCCTGCACCTGGGCTTTGCGTGAGAAGCGCAGAGTGCCGCTCATTCGGCCGAAGCCGGTCTTCTTCTTGGCATCGACATCTTCATAGATGGCTTTGATTACGGCCGATTCGTTGCGGTATTTGTCAGGTATTTCCTTTACGTTGAAAGCCGGGAGTTCCATTGCATAGACTTCCGCGCGGATCGTGTCGGTAAACCTGCGGTAATCCTCCTTGCTGTCGGCGTAGGAGAGTAGGGCGCTTATCAGAGCGACTGTGGTGAGAATTACTTTTTTCATATCGGTTCGGATTGGCAATGTGATGATATATGTCGGTCAGTGGTGATCAGTTTCTGAGTCTTATCTCGATCTGCTGGTTGCAGGCTTCGTTCCAGGTGCTGACAGCCTTGTTCCAGTCCGGGATCTCCTGAAGCGGGAGGCGGGCGGTGTGCAGCAGGAGGGTCTTGGTCATGTTTATTTTCTGCCCTTCGCGGCTGAAAATGCAGCTGAAGTCGGCAATTGGACCTTCGTGGCGGTAGTTGTCGGGGAGTGTGACATCGACATTCTCAGGGATCATGACTGTGGTGCGCCTTTTGATCAGTCCTGTCATGGGAAACTGGTAGTCGCTGCGGCGCTCGTCGGTGTCGATGCGTGATGTCAGAGGATCGCCGGAGGTGTTCATGTCGATATAGATTGTGTTGTCGGCCCCTGTGAGCGCCGCAGTGTTGAGTATCGGTGCCCAGAAGGTGATTTCGCCCGGAGTATCCTTTTTGTATATGATACTGTCAGCCGGAACCGCGGCCCTCTGTGTGGGGACAAGGGCTTTGGCAAGCAGTTCGTTGATGTGCTGTCCGGGGACTTCGGCATAGCTCTTGATGAAGTGTTCGGCCATGTCCTCGGAGTAGTGTCTGTAGGCTATGCCTGAGAGCCCGTCGGGGGTCAGCCTGTAGTTGTAATTCAGTATATCGGCAGATGCTACGGGTGATGTCGAGGGGATTTCTATCATGCGGTAGCCCTCAGAAGTAAACATCATGGCGTCTTTGCCGCGAATCCATTCCGGGATGTGGCGGGCCGAGATCTGTTCGTGGGTCGGGTCGAGGAAGAGCCATGAATCGCCGTCGGGGACAATGCAGATCATGTGGTTTGTGGCTGCAAGCGAGGGCGCTTCGGCTATACGGAAGGGTATGACATCGGTGCCCACGGCGGCTATGCGGGCCTCGATGCCTGCGCGGTTGAGAAGGGTGGCGAGCAGCAGCGACATGCCTTTGCAGTCGCCGTAGCGCTTGCGCATCACTTCGGCGGGGGTGTCCGGCCGATAGGCGGCCTCTCCGGCTTCGAATGCCACATAGCGGATGTTTTGCTGCACATGGCGGTAGATCCGGCCTATGGCTTCGAGGCGGTCTTTGGCTCCGTCTGTCAGACCGGCTACTGTCGCGCTGGCTCCGGCTATCACGGTGTCGACATCGAGCATGGGGCGGTGGTAGCGGTAGAGCGAGTCGCAGTCAGGGAAGTAGCCTCTGACCATTATGTGGGGCAGTGCAGACAGGGCGGAGGGCTGGTGTGTGTCATCAGGTATTTCAGGGAGAGAGCTGACGTTATAGGTGATTGTCCGTGATCCGTCCGGTGCGGTCCGGTCATCGCGTGTGATTCCTGATGCCGGGAAGTGACGGTCGACGAGTTCTATGGCAGGCAGCGATGCAGGTATATGGAAAACGATCTGCTTCGAGCGCACCGGATATTCCTCGGAGGGAAACACTCCGGTGAAGTGGGCGCCGTCAGTGAATGTGCGCCGGAACTGCACTTTGGCCTTGCGGTCCTTGCGGTCCAGCAGAATGTCGAAATAGCAGACTTTGCTGTCATCATGAAATACGGTCGGAGAGTTGGCGTTGCGGTATTGCGCTTTTCCTCCGGAAGCTTTGTCGAGGGAGATGATGTTGCTGTGGAATATGTGAGGCCTGATGCGCTCGGAGCGTCGTGTGGCCTGATATTCCAGGGTTGTGGAGTGTTTTATCTCAGGTCCGTTTTTGCCCTGCACGAAGCGGTATTCCTCGATGCCGGAGGTAATGACCACATTCTCGTCGGGTTTGGCTGCATGTGTCGCAAAGGTGTGGCATGTCAGCAGTAAGGCGATGGGAAGCAGTTTTTTCAGCATAGCGGAGAGTCTCTGATTGGTTATTTGCAGAAAGTCTGGAAGATGTCTATTGCAAAGTTAGCCATCAGAAAATAAAAAAAGTGTGACTTAAATCACACCTGCAGAAGAATAATTGATCAGAAACTCTGATCTGTGTCACCGTTTTGGTCAGAATCTCTTATTTGGTCATTCAGTCTGGAGCGCATTCTCACAAATGTCTCGCGGGCTATCCCGAGATAGGATGCGATGGCGGTATTTGACATCTGTCCGTTGATATGAGGCAGGCGTCTGAGCAGTTCAAGGTAGCGCGATTCGGGAGATTCGCAGCGGTAGGCTATGCCGCGCAGCATGAAACTCGTGGCTATGGCTGTGGTGAACTGCAGGCGGAAGCCCGGAAGCTCGCGGTCGATATAGTCAGTCATGGCATCAAGGTTGACCACCGCTGCTTCAGAATCGCACATGGCGGTGATGTCAAAGCCTGAGCGGCGTGAAAAATCAGGAGTTATGTAGGCTCCGATTATTTCATCTGTGAAAGCAAGCGAGAGTATCTGGCGGTCTCCTTTGTAGTCAGGGCGCGAGAATGCGAATCCGCCGGAAATTACCAGACCTATTTCCTGCGCTGGCCGGCTGAGGGTGCAGAAGTGTTGCCGCCGGCGGTAGCTGCGGCGTTCGCCGTTGGTCAGTATGTAACGGCGCAGCGGTTCCAGGTCAATGATGTCGTATAATTTGAGATCAGCCATGTGGTAAAAGGCATATCCGGCCAGAGATGACTCACAGGGGAGATACCATGAGATGTTTGTGAAATATCTTTGACATAGCCGGAATGAGAATCCGGATTTGAACTATGCAAATATAATGTTTCTCTGAGAAAAAATGCGTACCTTTGCGCTAGAATAATTATCACAGTTCTTAATTTTTAGCCAAACTCTGTAACACCATGAGTGGTTTCTTTGGAACGGTAGGCAGACAAAGCTGCGTGACCGATCTTTTCTACGGTACGGACTATAATTCGCATCTGGGTACACGCCGTGCCGGTATGGCTACTTTCGATGCTGCCGACGGGCAGTTCTGCCGGTCAATTCACAATCTGGAAAATACCTATTTCCGGACCAAGTTCGAATCTGATCTCGGAAAATTCCGTGGCAACGCAGGCATCGGGGTCATAAGCGATACCGACCCGCAGCCGATAGTGATCAATTCGCATCTCGGCAAGTTTGCGATAGTGACAGTCGCCAAGATCGCCAATATCAAGGAACTTGAAAAAGAAATGCTTGAAGGCAACATGCATTTCGGCGAACTCAGCTCCGGCAATACGAACCAGACCGAGCTGATAGCCCTGCTTATCATTCAGGGCAGGAACTTTACCGAAGGTATTGAAAACGTTTTCAACAAGATCAAGGGCTCATGCTCGATGCTTCTCCTGACTGATGACGGAGCCATCATCGCTGCCCGCGACAAGTGGGGCCGCACTCCGATCGTCATCGGCCGTAAAGATGGCGCATTTGCCGCTACCAGCGAGTCGAGCAGTTTTCCGAATCTCGACTTCGAGATTGACCGCTATCTCGGTCCCGGTGAGATCGTGCGCCTGACCGCCGACGGTGTTGAGCAGATGCGCAAGCCCAACGAGCGCATGCAGATATGCTCTTTCCTGTGGGTCTACTATGGCTTCCCGACATCAAGCTACGAGGGCCGCAACGTCGAAGACATGCGCTATCAGTCGGGCTATGAAATGGGACAGACCGATGACTCGGAGGTTGACTGCGCATGCGGAATCCCCGATTCCGGTGTCGGAATGGCTCTCGGTTATGCTGACGGAAAAGGAGTGCCCTACAAACGCGCAATATCCAAATATACTCCCACCTGGCCCCGCAGTTTCACTCCCAGCCGTCAGGAACTGCGCGATCTTGTAGCCAAAATGAAACTCATCCCCAACCGTGCCATGCTCGAAGGCAAGCGGGTGTTGCTTTGCGATGATTCAATTGTGCGCGGTACTCAGCTGCGCGACAACGTCAAGATCCTCTATGACTACGGAGCGAAAGAAGTACACATCCGAATCGCCTGCCCGCCGCTGGTCTACAGCTGTCCCTTCGTAGGCTTCTCGGCGTCAAAGAGTGACCTTGAGCTGATCACACGCCGCGTGATCCAGGAACTCGAAGGAGATCCTGACGCAAATCTTGACAAATATGCCACTACCGGCTCTCCGGAATATGAGAAGATGGTCTCCATCATCCGCGACCGTTTCGGACTGACATCACTGAAATTCAACCCGATCGAAACCCTTGTTAAATCCATCGGATTGCCCAAGTGTCAGCTCTGCACCCACTGCTTCGACGGCAGCAGTTGCTTCTGATGCAGAATTCTCGCGCCTGCATCAGCATCTGATCACAGCCAGTCTCTCCATCTGCAAGGGCAAGAACATTTTAACCGAATAGCATCAAATAGCGTCAATTTTGCAAAATTGACGCTATTTGATTTTTTAGAGGGTGTTTCATAACAAGAGTTAAAATCTGAGTGGTGTATCTTTTAGATAAATTGTTGCAAGGGAGGAAGAAGCATAGCGAGCTATGCGACTGACGAGCTTCAACAATTTAGCAAAAGAGACACCAAGGCTCAGGTAACATAAAATTTTTTACAAATGGAATATCCTATTTCCAAAAAGACAATACAATTTAACATATGCACCGTGCTTTCGGCTTGAGCCAATATAATCATTTATAATGATATAACAAAAAAGCGAACCGATATTCTCGATTCGCTTTGGTGGAGTATAGCGGACTCGAACCGCTCACCTCGACACTGCCAGTGTCGCGCTCTAGCCAGATGAGCTAATACCCCTTTCACTTTTGCGGGAGCAAAGATAGGGAGTATTTTTGAGTTTAGCAAAATTTTGGCGGATTTTTTTGTAATTTTGCATCGAAATGCTTCTTAAGCAACCTTGAAATGGCTGTCTCTGCTTGCTTCGAATGCTCGGAATGGTGTGTCTGAGCGCAATTCCATGACGCTTCCCGGATGAGGCGGCTCGTTTTTTCAAGAAGGAAACACGTTTTTATCGTTTAATTTTTAACTCGAAAGAGTTGCTTATATGCTCTGAATTTATGGAAAAGCAGAATATGGTCCGCAAGCCGTTGATCGGCATGACTCTTGGTGAACTTGAATCTGTGGCCGCTGAGGCCGGACTCCGCCGTTTTGCCGCAAAGCAGATTGCGCGGAGGCTTTATGTGAACCGCTCGCAGTCTGTTTCCGAGATGACCGAACTGCCTAAGGCTTCGCGTGAGTGGCTTGAAGAGCATTATTGTGTGGGGCTGCAGGCACCGATAGCCGAGGCTCGGTCGACCGACGGTACAGTGAAGTATCTTTTCGCTACACGCGGGGAGGGCTTTGATTTTCTTGACGGGGGTGCCGGTGGGCGCGATGTTGAGGCAGTCTATATTCCCGACCGCGAGAGAGCCACTCTGTGTGTGTCATCGCAGGCCGGGTGTCGTATGGGCTGCCGCTTCTGCATGACGGGGCGCCAGGGTTTTCACGGCAATCTCACGGCGGCAGGCATCATCAATCAGGTGATGGCTATTCCGGAGAGCCGGACGCTTACAAACATAGTGTTCATGGGGATGGGGGAGCCTATGGACAATATAGAAGAGGTTCTGAAAGCGGTGGAGGTGCTTACCGCGCCTTGGGGATTGGCCTGGAGTCCGAAGCGCATCACAGTGTCGAGCATCGGAAAGCTTGACGGTCTGCGCCGGCTGCTTGACGAGACCAAGGTGCATGTGGCCATCAGTGTCCACTCGCCGTTCAAGCAGGAACGCGAAGATCTGATGCCGGTTGAGAAGGCTTTCCCGGTGGCGGGAGTGATGGGTGTGATGAAGAATTACGACTTTGCCCATCAGCGCAGGCTTTCGGCCGAATATATAATGTGGCGGGGGGTGAACGACGATCTTCGCCATGCTGATGCGCTGGCGCGTTTGCTCAAAGGGGTGGACTGCCGTGTCAACCTGATCCGCTTCCATGCTATTCCGGGTTTCGACCATGTCACGGCAGACACGGAAACAATGGAGCGTTTCCGTGACCGTCTCAATGAGCTCGGCGTGACCGCCACCATCCGCACATCGCGCGGCGAGGACATCGAGGCTGCATGCGGTATGCTCAGCGGTAAGGAGGGAGCCGTGGAAAAAGAAGGGGTTGCGAATTGTTAAAAAACAACAAAAAGGCTTTGTGGGCCAGTGCATAACTGAACCAATCATAGGTGTCGCAGGTTGTGTCTTATGGACAGCGTGCAAGAGCGTAACGACTATCTGTCAGACCTTGAAAGCAGCAATTTAATTAAAAATTATTAATAGAGAAAAATTTCTTTAATTTGCCGGCTCTATACCGAAAAAAGTAAGTAACTTTGCAAGCGGATAAAAAGGACCTTCCTCAAGGTTAAAAGATTATCAATTTTAGGAACAATAATTATCAATTTCATATCAAACACTCTACTTTAACGACAATGAGTACAATTGATTTATCCCAGTATGGCATCACCGGCGCAAAGGTGATCCACAACCCCAGCTACGATCAGCTTTTCATCGACGAAACCAACCCTGAGCTCACCGGCTACGAAAAAGGTCAGGAAACTGAACTCGGTGCTGTCAACGTGATGACAGGTATCTACACCGGCCGTTCGCCCAAGGACAAATTCTTCGTGAAGGACGAAACCAGCGCAAACTCTATCTGGTGGACTTCTGAAGAGTATAAGAATGACAACAAGCCCATCACTCCCGAAGCCTGGAAAGCCCTCAAGGCAATCGCCGACAAGGAACTTTCAGACAAGCCTCTCTATGTTGTAGACGCATTCTGCGGAACCAACCCCGACACCCGTCTTTCTGTACGCTTCGTAATGGAAGTGGCATGGCAGGCTCACTTCGTGACCAACATGTTCATCCGTCCCACCGAAGAAGAACTCAAGAACTTCAAGCCCGACTTCGTTGTTCTCAACGCATCAAAGGCTAAGGTAGAGAACTGGAAAGAACTCGGCATCAACTCTGAAACCTGCGTTGCCTTCAACCTCACCGAACGCATGCAGCTCATCATCAACACCTGGTATGGCGGCGAGATGAAGAAGGGTATGTTCTCACTCATGAACTACTACAACCCTCTCCGCGGCATCGCTTCAATGCACTGCTCGGCCAACACCGACAAGCAGGGCGAAAACACCGCTATCTTCTTCGGCCTCTCAGGAACAGGCAAGACCACACTTTCAACCGACCCGAAGCGCCTCCTCATCGGCGACGACGAGCACGGCTGGGACGACAACGGCGTGTTCAACTACGAAGGCGGCTGCTACGCAAAGGTTATCAACCTCGACAAGGACAGCGAGCCTGACATCTACAACGCCATCACCCGCGACGCACTTCTCGAAAACGTTACTGTCGACGCTGAAGGCAAGATCGACTTCACCGACAAGAGCGTGACCGAAAACACCCGCGTAAGCTACCCCATCAACCACATCAAGAACATCATCGTTCCTTCTCGCGGTCCCGCCGCAAAGAACGTCATCTTCCTGTCGGCTGACGCATTCGGTGTGCTTCCTCCCGTTTCTATCCTGACTCCGGAACAGACCAAGTACTACTTCCTCTCAGGCTTCACCAGCAAGCTCGCCGGTACAGAACGTGGCATCACTGAGCCTACTCCCACTTTCTCTGCATGCTTCGGCGCAGCCTTCCTTTCGCTCCACCCCACCAAATACGCTGAAGAACTCGTTAAGCGTATGGAACAGAGCGGCGCAAAGGCATATCTCGTGAACACCGGCTGGAACGGTACTGGCAAGCGTATCTCTATCCGCGACACCCGTGGTATCATCGACGCTATCCTCGACGGTTCTATCCTCAAGGCTCCCACCAAGCAGCTCCCCATCTTCGACTTCACCATTCCTACCGAACTCCCCGGTGTTGATCCCAAGATCCTTGATCCGCGCGACACCTACACCGATCCCGCAGAATGGACCAAGAAGGCTGACAAACTCGCTGAAATGTTCATCAACAACTTCAAAAAGTTCGAAGGCCACGAAGCAGGCAAGGCTCTCGTTGCTGCTGGCCCCCAGCTCTAAAAACCATAACTCTTGCTTTCACGCGAAAGCAATGACTTGATAAGGTCACGGCCCGCCGGTTCCGGCAGGCCGTGACTGTTTTTTATAGCTTGGTATTAAACAATCCGTTATAAGTAACTCTTCAAAATTAAGCGATATAATGGACATAAGTAGCTCCTATGGATGATCTAATTAATTTTTCAGAGTTACTTATCGGCATGGCCGTTGGGATTTGGCCCGGATGCAGGAAATAATTATTTTTGCAGAAAGCTAACAGAAGACCGACTGACGATGGATAAAGTTTTTACACTGACTGCCGGACGCATGGTCCGCATTATAATTGTGGTCGCCGCTCTGCTGCTGACAGCTGTCAGGGGGTGGGGAAAGGATAATTTTGTCATGTCCGGACGGTTGGATGGAGTGGACAAGGATGTGTTGCTGATCGAATACATCTCTTTTGAACCTGACAGGAAGATGGTGCGTAAGCGCGTGCCGGTCAGGGATGGTTATTTTGAGTTTTCGGCATCTCTGAAAAATGCCTGGCTTGCCCGGATAAGGCTTAAGTCTGTGCCAGAGAAGGACAACAAAGGATTTTCAATATTTCTTGTGCCTGACGAGACTCTTGTTTTAAGGGGAGATCTTCGCCGTGAGCAGGAGCTTTATAAAGTGAAAGTGGGCGGGAGTGAATATTACGAAGATCTGGCCAAGGTCAGGGAATTTGTGCGTCCTTTTCAGGAGGAGCTCGCGGCTGCCGTCATGGAATATAATGACGGGCTTGCCTCCGGGGGTGACAGAGTGGCGCTCTTGCGCGGGCGCCAGAAATCCGAACAGCAGATCAATGACCGTTACCGGGCTGTGCGCGAGGCTTATGTCATGTCGCATCCGGAAAGCGAGGCGGCCTACAGTCTTGTGCAACTGGATGACAGATGGGGCATAGCGGCAATTGAGAACCTGGAGCCGGAAGTCCGTGGCGGCCGGTTCGGGTGCAAGATCGCGCAGGATCTTAAGGTGATGCAACTGATGTCACTTCAGAGAATGGCTGCCAAAAACCGTCCTGCGGCACTGCTTGCGCAGGGACGGCAGATGCCGCCGTTCAGACTGCGCAAGCCGGAGGGTGGCACTTTTCCGTCAGATTCGCTGATAGGGAAATATACCGTGATTGACTTCTGGGGATCGTGGTGCATATGGTGCATCCGAGGTATTCCGAGAATGAAAAAGTGTCATGAACGCTATGCCGACCGTCTCAATATAGTCAGCATAGCCTGCTCTGACAAGGAAGAAGGCTGGCGAAGCGCCTTGAAAAAGAACCGTATGCCCTGGACACAGGTGATCAGCGATGACCGCACTGTCGAAGCCGCATATAATGTGAAAGCCTATCCTACCAAGGTTGTCATTGATCCTGACGGAGTGGTTCTGCGCTCTTTCAGGGGCGAGGGAGAGGATTTTTATGATTATCTTGAAGAACTCCTCGGCGATTAGAATGTGGGGTGGGGGGATAGCCGGAAGCAGGTTACCTTCCGTGCTCTCATGCTGAGAATGGTTGTTTGCTGACTGGCGGTGTGAAAATCTCGCGGATTTTCAGTAAGAGGGTGTTTCATAACAATAGTTAAAATCTGAGCGAAAGATTTTGCCCTTCACCAGGGGTGTGAAGCAGATGCCGCCGAGTGGGATGCACTGCGTTCAAAGTCTGTGGAGTCCTTTAACGGCCGCTTCCTGGCATGCCACCGCGGAACATCGCCGGTGCCCGGCCATCCGCTTTACCCTGACAGCGTCTACTATGGCAACAACACTGCTACCGCCAATCTGCTCCCTATGGCATTCGGCATCGTGCCTGACTCTCTGCGCGGTGAAGTGGCCAGGCAGGTAGTGGCAAATGTCATCACCCGCAACAATGGCCATGTGCCATGTGGCGTGATAGGTATCTCATGGCTGCTGAGGGGATTGTCTGACAACGGGTTTGCCGATGTGGCTTATCTGATAGCCACCAATAAAAGCTATCCGTCATGGGGATATATGACTGAAAACGGGGCGACTACCATCTGGGAACTCTGGAACGGCGATAAGGCCGCGCCGTCGATGAACAGCGGAAATCATGTGATGCTGCTCGGCGATCTGCTGCCGTGGTGTTTCGAGCATCTTGCCGGAATAGCACCCGGTGCCGACGGACTCCGCTGTGCATAGCTGTTAGTGACGATGGTGAGACATGGCGTCATGAACTGACGCTTGAAAATTCGCCGGTCAGCCAGTATTCCTATCCGGCCATCATCCAGGGGCGTGACGGGAAGGTACATTGCGTCTACACCTGGCGTCGTCAGTGTGTAGCATATAAGCAGATTGATCTGTAGGGAGTTCAGACAGAACAGTTGGCTGCAAAACATTATTCCGGTCCGCAGGTCGCAGAAAATGGTCTGCGTCTGTGGGCCGGAATTATAATAATATATGTATGGAGGTTGCCGGGTCAGGCTCCGGGTATGCGTGCGTCAGGCGTAGCTACCCGGCTATGGGACAACTCCCGTTATTTCGGCAGGTAAGGGGTGATGAAGTCTATAAACTGGCTTTTCTCCATGAACCCGACAGCCGATTTGACCGTGCCGTCAGGCATCAGTACGGTCAGCTGAGGGATGGAGCTGACCTCAAACATGCGGGCGAGTTCGGACGATTTGTCGACATCGACTGACATGAATATGGCTTTGCCATGATATTCCTTGGCTACTTCTTCAAAAATGGGTGCGAAGCGCTGGCATGGACCACACCAGACGGCGTTGAAGTCGATGATGGTAGGGAGGGTTTCGTGGGGAGTGATGGCGGTAAGCGGAGCATCCTTGGCAGGTGCTGCAGTGGTGGTCGCTTCGGACTGAGAAGCTGAAGACTTTTCTCTGTTCCCGCAGGCTGCAAGGCAGAGGCAAAGGCAGAGAGAGACGGAGAGAGTGAGGTGCCTGAATGTCATAGTCAATAGAGTTTGATTGGTTGCCTTGGGGCATTTGTTTTGAATTGTTGATAAAAAGCCCGCACTTCAGCGGCTCGGCAGGGAGCTGAGGCTCCTGCGGGCAGAGAAGTGCGGGCTGTCGGTTTATTCTGAACCGGTCATGCGGCCTCAAGCGGCCACAGACCATCCGGAAAATCTATCAGAGAGCACCGGCGAGAGCGGCGTTTGTCTTGTGGACAGCTTCCGCACTTTTGTGGAAGAGGTCTTTTTCTTCATCGTTGAGGTCAAATTCAACGATTTTTTCGATGCCGTCCTTGCCGAGGATACAGGGAACACCGATGCAGAGGTCTTTTTCACCGTATTCGCCGTCGAGAAGGGCTGAGCAGCTGATGAGTTTCTTTTCGTTGTGGAGAACGGCCTTGACAACCTGTGCTCCAGCCGCACCGGGAGCATACCATGCAGATGTTCCGAGGAGCTTGGTGAGAGTGGCACCGCCCACCATAGTGTCGGCAGCGATCTTGGCGAGCTGCTCTGCGGGGAGGTAGTTGGTGGCGGGAATACCGCGGTAAGCGGCATAGCGCACGAGGGGGATCATTGTGGTGTCGCCGTGGCCGCCGATCACGATGCCTTCGATTTCGTTGGGATTGGCGTTGAGGCCGAGAGAGAGATAATATTTGAAGCGTGCACTGTCAAGAGCACCGCCCATGCCGATGATGCGGTTTTTGGGCAGACCGCTCACCTTGTGGATGAGGTAGGTCATGGTGTCCATCGGGTTCGAGATGCAGACAATGATAGCGTTGGGAGAGTGCTTGAGGAGCTGATCGGTAACAGACTTCACAATGCCTGCGTTTACGCCGATGAGTTCTTCGCGGGTCATGCCGGGCTTGCGGGGAATACCGGAGGTGATGACAACAACATCAGAACCGGCAGTCATTTCATAATCGTTGGTGACACCTACCAGGCGGGTGTTGATGTTGAGAATGTTGGCGGTCTGCATGATGTCCATAGCCTTTCCTTCAGCAACACCTTCTTTGATGTCGAGAAGAACCACTTCGTCAGCAATGCCCTGCTTTACGAGCACGTCAGCACAAGTAGCGCCCACATTACCGGCGCCTACAACTGTAACCTTTGACATAAGAAATTGATTTTTGGAAATTTATAGAATTGAATGATAAAAATTGGCTGTTGGAAATTTATCCTTTGCAAATATACGGAAAAGATTTCGACCCTTGGCTATAAATTGATGAAAAATTTCTTTAATATGCCGGCAGGGAGAGAGCCGGCGAATTCCGGACCAGCCCAGGTGTCTTTGTGCTTGCCGGAATGGTTGAGATAATGTTAATTTTAACTCTTTTGTGTTAAAAGAGTGTTAACCGCTGTCATTTTGTCGATAAAGATCTTCTGGACATTCAGATTTAGTATGATTTGGTAGCTTTTTTTAAGCAAAAGTTTGTTTAATCTAAATTCATTACCTATATTTGCAATGTCGCTGTTTGTCCTATTGGGCATACCTACACATGAAAAATAAACCAATCAAGTAAATTTAACCTTATCGAAAGTATGAGAATTAACGGAGTCAAGCTTCTTGCTCTGTGTCTTGTTTTCCTGTTGTTTGGGGTGGAAACCTCAGTGGCTCAGGGAAGGAAGCCGGATGCAGGTGAAAAACTTAACTACTTCCGAGGCGTCGTGATCGACGATGAAGACGAGCCGCTCCCAGGCGTGACTGTAATGGTCGTAGGCAAAAAGGGCAGTGGTGCCGCCACAAATGCTGATGGCGAATTTACCATCGGTCTTAAGGATAAGACCACCTGTACACTCCGCTTCACTTATATCGGCATGAAGCCGCAGGAAGTGCGCGTTCAGGCTGGCAAATCCGTCACAGTGAGACTTGAAACAGATGCCGCAACAATGCAGGAAGTTGTGGTGAACGGTATCTATACCCGTAATATCGAAAGCTTTACCGGTACGGTCTCTACTTTTAACTCAGAAGATCTCAAGCAGATAGCTCCCCAGGGAGTGCTGAAGAGCCTTGCTCTTCTCGACCCCTCTGTGGTTCTTGCCGAGAATGTCGATTTCGGCTCAGACCCCAATGCTCTGGCTGACATTTCGATCAACGGTAAGATGAATGTCCAGGCTCTGAGCCAGGAATATGAAGCTGACCCCAACCAGCCTCTATTTATTCTTGACGGTTTCGAAACAACTCTTCAGACAATCAGTGACCTCAACATGGACCGTGTGGAAAGCATATCTGTACTTAAGGATGCCTCCGCTACAGCCATCTACGGCTCGAAGGCCGCCAACGGTGTGATTGTGGTCGAAACCAAGAAGCCGACCGCCGGCCGCCTGCGTCTGACTTATAACGGATCTATTCAGGTGGCATGGGCCGACCTTAGCGACTACAACCTCATGAACGCAGCCCAGAAGCTTGAGTTCGAACGTCTCTCAGGTGTTTACAACTATACCCCAATTAGCGGCCCGACTGTCGGACTTGACGAAAACGGCATTCCTATCGCTGAGCCACAGCGCGAGCTCTACCTTGAACGCCTGCGCCTCGTCAAGGAAGGCTATGACACCTACTGGATGAACGAGCCTCTGCGTACCGCCTACACCCAGAGCCATAACGTATATATAGAAGGTGGTGACCAGGCATTCCGCTATGGAGCCGGTCTGGCCTACAACAAGACTCAGGGTGTCATGAAGAATTCAGACCGCGATGTGATCAACGGCAACATCACTCTTTCCTACCGTGTAGACAACTTCAACTTCACCAACCAGACCACCATCTCGCATACAGGCTCAAGCCAGGAAACAGTGGCATTCTCAGCTTTTGCGAAGATGAACCCCTTCTATGAAAAATATACAGAAGACGGGCAGGTTCCGAAATACGTCTATAAAGACACCAGCGTAGGTGGGGAGACTATCTGGAACCCGCTCTGGGATTTCCGTCAGGGAAGCTATCGCAAGGGTGACATAATGTCGATCACTGACAACTTCCAGTTTGAATGGCGCGCCACCCGTCAGCTGCGTCTGCGCGGTAACCTCCAGTATTCGACTTCGAAGACAACCAACGAGACATACGTTTCGCCCAATGAAACTTCTCAGGACGGACTGGAACCCAGAAAGCGCGGTTCGTATAACAACACCAACCAGACAAACACTCGTTATAGCGGCCGCCTCAATGCCACCTACGGCGGATACTGGGGCGTCAACACCCTGAACGTGGTGGCCGGTATGCAGATATCCGACAACCATACCAAAGGCCATTCTTATGGTGTGCAGGGTTATCTCAACGACCAGTTCTCCAACCCGAACTTCTCCGTAGGCTATCCCGAAGGCGGCAGGCCAAGTTCGACTGACACCCACAGCCGCAACGTCAGCTATTACGCCAACCTTAACTACGCCTGGGACATGCGCTACCTCATGGACATCAACCTCTCGCGCAGCGGTGCCTCTCAGTTCGGTATCGACGATCCCTTCACCAACACCTGGTCAATCGGTGTGGGCTGGAACGTACACAACGAAAAATGGTTCAAGCCCAACAAATATATCTCCTACCTGAAACTCAATGCCTCTTACGGTAATCCTGGCAACCAGAACTATGATGCCAAGCTCGCGTCAAGTATCTATGATTACTTTAATGACTACACCAACCCCTTCGGCCTGGCAGCACTTGTAAGCCAGTGGGGCAACAACGGTCTGAAATGGCAGAAGACCAATACCTATAACGTGGGTCTCAGCGCTAATATGTTCCAGCAGAAACTTATGCTCAGCACCTCTTACCAGGCTCGTATCACCGATCCGCTACTGGTGCGCATCTCTCTGCCGCACTCGACCGGTGCATCGTCCGCTCCGATGAATATCGGTGGCACAGATAACCGCTCGATAAGCCTTAACGCCACCTTCTATGTATTCCGTACTCCTGACCTCAACTGGTATTTCAACGGTAACATCAACCACAATACAACCAAGTATTACAAGATCGGCAACCAGCTTGACCAGTATAATGAATCAGGACGAGGAAGTTCGAGCCTCGAACGCATGTATGATGGTGCGAGCATATCCGGACTCTACATTGTCCGTTCGGCCGGCATCGACCCTGCTACCGGTAACGAAATTTTCATCCGCAAGGACGGCACCTATACTTACGAATGGAATTCTGAAGACGAGGTTCTTTACGGAGATACGAACCCTGATTTCACGGGTGCGCTCAGCACCTCGTTCCTCTATAAGGGATTCTCGTTCGGAACCACATTCTCCTTCCGCTCCGGAGCTGAAATCTTCCTGAGCACTCTGATGGAGAAAGTAGAGAACATTTCCAAATCGGCTCTCAGATACAACCAGGACCTCCGCGCTCTGACAGACCGCTGGAAAAAGCCCGGAGATATCGCAAAATACAAGCGAATCGACGATACATCGACCACCTATAAGAGCAGCCGTTTCGTGGCTACAGAGCACACTCTCAGCTGCGCGTCTATAAATTTTGGCTATCGCACCACAACAATGCCTTTCCTCCGCACTATCGGGGCATCGTCACTTGACATCCGCGCTTATATGAACGACATATTCCGCCTCTCGAATATCAAGCAGGAACGAGGCCTCAGCTATCCATTCCAGCGCTCATTCTCGATCTCGCTCGGCCTGAGCTTCTAAACCCTTGAAAAAGCAGACATTATTATGAAAACTATAAATAAAGTAAAATCAATACTCGCCGCCTCGCTTCTTGCCGTCAGCGTCACCTCATGTGCCGACTGGCTTGAAGTGAAGATGGAAGACAAGGTCATGGAGAACACCCTGTTTGCCGATTACCGTGGTTATATGACGGCTCTCAACGGTGTCTATCTCAGCATGAACGATGTCTATTCACGCAATCTCATGACTGGCCCGATTGACGTGATGGCCCAATATTACAATGTGACCGAAAACAAAAACCACTCGCTGAAGCTCTATGCCACATATGCCTACAGCGATGTGGAACTTGAAAAAACATTTTCCACAATATGGGCCAACATGTACACGCTGCTCGCCAATCTCAACGTGGTTATCGAGCACACCGCTGGCTCTAATCCGCTGACTGAGTCGCAGCTGGGCATAATCCGAGGAGAATCACTGGCCCTTCGTGCCTTCTTCCACTTTGATCTTCTGCGTCTGTTCGGTCCGATCTACACCGAAAACCCGACCATGCGGACTATCCCTTATCAGAATTCATCATCGCGTGAAATCCAGCCCTTGCTTCCTGCCAATGAAGTCATGGAAAAGATTCTGGCAGATCTTGCCGAGGCCGAGACACTCCTGAGTCAGTATGACCCGGTCATCACTGACGGTGTGCGCAACGAAGTTACAGAAGACAACGGTGTCTATGCCTATGACTATTCTTTCCGTCAGTTGCGCATGAACTACTATGCTGTCAAACTTCTGCAGGCCCGCGCATATCTCTGGATGGGTGACAAGGCCACAGCCTACCGTATCGCCACTGAAGAAATTCTTGACAAGGTCACAACAGACAAGCTTGTGATTTTCCCCTGGGCTACAAAAGAGCAGGTAGAAGCAGCCGGAAAGCCGGACTGCCTATTCTCGACCGAAGTTATCTTCTCGCTTTACAACACCAAGCGTTCTGAAATTCAAAGCTTATATTTCAGCTCTGCTCTTCGCGCTCTTTCAAGCCGTCTGACATTCTTCGGCAACTCTCTTACCGGAGATGAATCAAAGGTCGGCACGTTCTATGACGATGACAATGACCTCCGTGTGAAAATGTGGAAACTCGTCGAGCCGCTCCAGTCGGAAATTGAAGAAGCCGAGTCAAATGGAGAAGAAGCCAAAAGCACCCTGGCTCTGACAAAATATGAATCCTTTACAAAAGACGCTGTACTTGACGGAAGTGAAACCTATCGCTACATGATGCCGCTCATGCGTCTGAGCGAGGTCTATCTGATTGCAGCCGAGTGTACTAATGACCGCTCAGAGGCATTCCGTCTGATTAACACCATCCGTCACCACCGTCTGTGTGAGGAAGCAGATGAAAATAGTACAGATTTAGCCAAGCTTCTGACCTACGAGATGGCCCGCGAGGTGATTGGAGAAGGACAGCTCTTCTTCTTCTACAAGCGCCGTGGCGAAGAACAGATAATCTCCGGTACCAGCGCAGACGGTACTACTTCAATGATCAAGACAAACTATGTTGTTCCTATCCCACAGGAAGAGCTTGACGAACGTGCAACTGAAACCAATAAGTAAAAAACAGTCAGAACAAATCATGAAAAAAATCATATATCTTATATGCGCCCTGGTGTCCCTTCCGCTCGCCTATAGCTGTAAGGAGCATGAAATAGCGTTTTATGACGGTGTCGATGCCATTTTCTTTGACCAGCAGTATGGAGTATCGTATTACGACTCCCTGAGACAGGCTCACAAGAATTACTCTTACATACCTTTCGGAGTGATGGACGAGAGAGATTCCCTGTTGAGAATCAAGATAGAGGTGGCCGGACATATCCGCGACTATGACCGCCCGTTCGGAATCGAAGTTGTGGCTGACAGCACAACGGCTGTGGCAGGTGAAGATTATGAACTTGCTTCTAATGAGGCCGTTATTCTTGCAGGTCAGAACAGCACCCATATATCACTTATGACACACCGCACACCCAGATCTGAGGAAGGAACAATCCAGCTGCAGCTCCGGCTGATACCCGGCGAGCACTTCTCTCTGCCTTTTGGTTCGAATGGTATTGGGAACATGCCTCTGCGCGATGAAAATACGGAAACTCAGCCTATGAGCACAAACGCTGACCCCGCCATCCACAACATTTTTATAAATTGTAATCTCCGCAAACCCCAGGGCTGGAACGATGACAAGTTCGGTATATATTCAGAGACAAAATACAAGCTTATTCTGGAAATTTCTGAAGAAATCTTCGGATGGACTGTCTCAGATTTTGATAAAGATCCCAATAGTGTCATGAAGACTACCCGCTCTGTGCGAATAGCCAACTATGTTTCGAAATATCTGCTTGAGCAATACAAAAAGGGACGCGAGCACTGGGTCATTGACGAAGACGGATCCATGATGTGGGTTTTAGGCTGTTCATGGGCAAGCGGCACAATGCCTGACAATATGACTGAGATCTAAACATTGTAGAATCAAAGAAAAATCGGATTAATGAAGAAATATATATTTCCCCTTCTGGCGCTCGGACTGATGACGGCCTGTGTAGAAGACGAGGGCAATTACAACTATAAGCATCTCAACGTCATCGAGATCGAGGGCATAGAGGAATCATATGCACCCCTTGCCTATATGGACAATGTGAAAATCAGTCCGGTGCTTTCCGGCTCGCTTGCCGGAACGGATCTGAGCAACTACGAATATCAGTGGCATTTCTGCATAAACACCCATGCTTCACATGTGGTGATCAGTAACGAGAAGGATCTTGACTGGCATGCTGATATAGCGCCCGGAGTCTATTCGCTCTATTTCACCGTCAAAGACCGTACGACAGGGCTTGAAAAGCAGCAGAGAACCACCTTGAATGTCGGTTCACCTTTCCTTCGCGGTTTCCTTGTGCTCGGTGACGATATGGAGACTGGCCAAGTGCGTCTTGACATGCTCTGCATGCCTCAGGAGCGCGACACAGCATATGCCGAAAGCGTAATCACGGACCCAATAGGACTTGTCGGTGCCAGAGAGATGGTTTTCAGCGGTTATGGTTCGGCCAATGAAGATGACCAGTTCCTTTGGCTGCTTTCCGACCACTATGCCCACAGACTTACATTTGGCGAGACCCTATCATATATTGATGAATTCAATGAATCCGGCTTGGTCGAGCTTGAAATTCCGCATCAGACTCCGATGCAGGTGCGCGATGTCTTTCCTCGTCAGGGCACCAAAAACGCTATCAACGGAACCACGCAGAACCGTGCCAGAACTTACAGAGGTCTGATACTTGATGATGCCGTAGTGTTCTGTAACGTACGTTCTGGAGGCTATGGAGGTGCCATCAACCGTTACAGCGCCGTGTCAAATAACTATTTCAAGCCCTATCCGAAGGCGTTTATCCAGCCTACCATCCCGTTTAACAATTCAAATCTGCTCAATGCGCTGGTGTATGACACCGACAATCAGTGCTTTGCACGAATGCTGGGCGCTTATTCCACATATATGGAGAAGATTACCGATTACTATCCCGGCGGTACATGGAATCTTGAAATCGGACAAGACAACAGGACTATGGTTTATGGTGAAAACGGCCTGAATCTTTACAACGGTGATAATCCTGTCTATATTCTCGCCAAAGACAACGATGCAGACAACTACTACGTTATGTATTTCTCAGGCCATTACAGCTACCTGACACGCCGCTACTATCCGACAAAGTCACCGCTCTATGCCGTGGACAAGGCTGTGGCCGTCGACATAGACAAGGCATCGCACTACATGTTCTCCTCAAACCGTCTGGTCTTGCTCTACTCGGTTGGCAACCGCCTCTATCAGTATGACTACACCCGCGGCACATGCATCAGCCATGAGTTTGACGGAGACATCACCTATCTTGAATCCGATTATTCGTCAAAGTGCTCGATCAAGGAGTACTTCTTGGCCACCTATAATGACGCCACCGGCAAGGGCATGATCTACAAGATGGAAGTGCCTGATATCGCCAATGCCGGCTTCAGCTTCCTTGATGGTCAGCAGTGGGAAACTACTCTGAAAGTCAAGGATATCGAATGGAAATGGCCTAACTAAAAGGCTCTGTATCCGATTGAAGTCAATCATAGAGCCGCGTGCGGACAAGACCCTGATGTCAGGCCCTCACGCGGCTTTTCATATCCATTCCGGACCCCGGCTCCGGAATGGCTCTGCCAGAAATACAGATTTTTTTTGACGGTTGATGTAACGATCCGCAGACTCGGCCGTCTTATATTCAGAAAACAAGATTAACCTTAACACCTACACAAACAACAATTATGAAGAAATTTATCATTGCCTCTCTGCTTATAGGCGCTTCAGCCCTGGTGGCTCCCGCTCAGACAGAGTTCCGTCATGTCTCTTTTGAAGAAGCTCTTGCAGCGGCAAAGAAAGAAAATAAACTCGTGTTCGTTGACTTCTTCACCACTTGGTGCGGTCCTTGCAAGATGATGTCAAACAAAGTCTTCCCACAGAAGGAGGTCGGCGATTTCATGAACGCCAAATTCATCCCCCTCAAGCTTGATGCCGAAAAAGAAGGAGCCGCGCTTGCCAAGCAGTATGGCGTGAAAGCTTATCCCACTTACGTAGTGATGGACGGTGACGGCAAGGAAGTGGCCAAGTTCTCAGGCTATATGGACGGTCCCAAATTCATTGAGAAAGTCACAGCCAACCTTGACCCCGAACAGTCGCCCGAACGCATCCGCGCCCGCTATGAGGCCGGTGAACGCACCCCGAAGGTTGTCAACAGCTACGCCATGCAGCTCATGGAACAGCGCAAGGAAGACGAAGGTTTCAAGGTGATTGACGACTACTTCGCATCGCTCTCGGAAGCTGACCGTCTCAAAGCCGAGAATGAATTCATCTTCACTGTCTATACCATTGATCTTGACAATGACCGTGCCCGCTTCATGATCTCTCACAAAAACAAATTCACAGGTGAGACAGCCGGCAAGATCAACACCGTGCTTGCAAGCCTCTACGGACGCAAACTCAGTTCATATTTCTCTGGCTACATGTATCGTGAAGGCGGCTACAAGGCCGAAGAGTTCGCCCAGCTCAAAAAAGAGATAGCCGATCTCGGATTTGACAAAGACAATGACAACCACGTCATCTATGAGTTTGTGGAAAACCGCGCCTCGATGAACGATGCCGACTATCTTGCCTTCTGCGAATCCAACTTCAGCCGTCTGAGCGCTCGTTCCAAAGATATTCTGGCTATCAACGTGCCCCGTCTCTTCGATGAAAAGGACGCCACAATGAAACCCCAGCTCTCAAAATTCCTCCGTGCCCACGTCGGCGAACTCGGAGCTGTAGCCATCCAGGTTGTAGGCCGCTCGCTCAACAGCATGGAGTCTGGCGACTGATCTTCTTCCGGAGCATGATCTACCACGATTATGTCGCAAAATGAATTCAAAATAGAATCCCGAACATATCAAACAGAACAGATGAACAAGAAACTGTTTACTCTGCCTTTGTCACTTATAGCTGTGGTGCTCGCTCTTTTGGGTGTGGCACCACAGGCTTATGCTGACCATGACGCACTTTTCCAGGACTATCCTGCCAAAGTCGAGGCAGCTACCGCTCTGGCGCGTGAATACATGAAGACCCATCCCGGCCAGGGATCAGACTCCTTGCGCCACAATGTCATAGCCGGACTGACCGATGGCCGCGTGGCCTCATCGCGTGTGCTGACACCGACCCGTAAGCGCAAGCTTTCGGCCCGTGAGGTCTTTGAGCTCTGCCGCCCAAGCTCGCTTGTGGTCTGCCGCTTCGAGCATAACAACGCCTATGCTCTTGACTCGGCCTACAGCAATGCCTCGGCTGTAGCTCTCACTTCTGACGGAATCTGTGCCACAAACTATCATGTGGTAGCCGACCTGGTGCTGAGCGGAGCCCTCGGTCATGAAGTCAAAAACGACCTGATGCGCTTCCTGATGGACCATGAAGGCAACATCTATCCCTTCCGTCAGGTGCTCCATGTCGATCCGATAAACGATATGGCCATCATCAGAGTCGACACCAACGGCCGCAAACTCACACCGGCCTCCATCGGCACAGATGTCCCGCAGGGCACTACTGTCTACTGCCTGTCGCACCCCTCCGGAGCCTACTATCATTTCACCGACGGAATGGTGTCTAACTGCACCCGCAGCACCAACAAGCGCACCGGCCGTGACAAGTATATCCTTGAAATCACCTCCGACTATGGTGTCGGAGCCAGCGGAGGCCCGATTTTCGATGACTGCGGAAACCTCGTGGCGCTCGTCAGCTCCACATTCTCCCTCTATGCCCAGCCGCAGCAGTATCGCAATTTTCAGATGGCATACAAGCAGACTGTGCCCGTCTTTCTGATCAGAGAATGTTTCACAGATTAATCCCCGGCACGATAATGAAGAAAGAACTACTTGCAATAGCCGTCGCCCTCATGCTGGGACTCGGCGTGAACGCCCAGGAACAGAAAAAGCAGCCAGATGCCGGAGCGCAGCAGGCCAATGAGATGGTCAACAAAATGAAAGAAGAGGCTGCCGCCTACTATGCCGGAGCCGATACAGCCGACTACGGCGTGCGCTACCGCCTGCGCTATCTCTGCAACAAAAAGAAAAACATCCGTTTCGAAGAAGACCGCGTAGTGCTCATAAGCCCTGATGTGACTCTTGACATGAGCTATCAGGGAATAGGGGAGACCCGTTGGCGCATGGCCAATCCGAAAGGACAGGGCGGCGACAGAAGCCTCGCCTATCATCTGACACCCAATTTCTATTTCTACTATCCCTCGTCAGGCCGCATGGTCCGCACCTACCGCATAATCACCGAAGAATTTCTTCTTGACGATGCCAGGTGCGAGAACAACTGGAAGATAACAGATGAAGAAAAGAAAATCGGTGAATACAACTGCCGCAAGGCAACTCTTGACCGCGGCGGACGCCGTTGGACCGCATGGTTCACCACCGATCTGCCCCACAGGGGAGCACCACAGACATTCACCGGACTGCCCGGCGTGGTGCTTGAAGTCGCCGATGCCGACCGCGAGGTCTGCTGGATGTTCAACGGCCTTGTCAACAGCATCCCCGACAGCAAGCTCTATATAAAGATGCCCGAAAAATTCGTTCAGGCCACTCCTGAAGAATTCCGGAAAATACTGCGTGTATTCTCGCTTTCTGACAACAGTTATGTGCAGCAGTCAGGTGTGATGAGCAAGAACTCAAGCCATTATCCCGAAAAATATACCCCCTCGACAGGAATCGATGCCTGCGAGATCGACAATCCCATCGAGCGCTGATAAACAGGCATATAATGGATGCGATGCACATTGCAGATGTGGCTCGGCTCCATTATATGCCTTATTTTGTGAAGATTAGCCAAAGATGGATTAAGATATGTTAACCAGTATGTGCAATTTCTGAGGAAATGTTAACAAAAAGAAACTTTTTTGCATCCCAAAGGCCTGTGGCGCAAAAAATGTGGCTAACTTTGCCCCCTCATAAATAGCTGCATATAAATATATGTGTATGCAGCCTCCAAAATCCGCGCTGATGAATTTGAAATCCAAGATTGCCGCATCTGACGTATTGAAAGCAAATATACTGACTGATCTGCCTGAACGTCAGGCAGAACGCTTCGGCGATAAAGCCGCTCTTGCAGCCCCTGACCACGAAAACCGCTGGCGTGACATCTCATGGCGACGCTATGCCGCCGATGTGCGCACTGCCTCCCTTGCGCTTGCCGCTCTCGGAGTCCGCGAGTCCGATAACGTGGCCACCTTTTCCGCCAACCGTCCGGAGAATCTGGTGACCGACTTTGCATGTTTCCGCAACCGTGCCGTCTCTGTCTCGATCTATGCTACCAGTTCGCTCGAACAGCTCGTCTATATAATCAACGACGCTCGCTGTGAGCTGCTCTTTGTCGGCAACACGACCCAATACCGCATAGCCCGCGAGGCACAGGCCCTCTGTCAGTCACTCAAACGCATTGTGGCGCTGAAAAAAATTGAACTTGATCCGAATGACAGCACCTCGATGCTTTGGACTGACTTCATGAAGCTCGGAGAGACAGCCACGGAAGAGATAGCGGCCACAGTCGACAGCCGCGCAGCCGCGGCCGTCCCTGATGACATAGCCACTCTGGTCTACACCTCCGGCACCACCGGCGAGCCCAAAGGAGCCATCCTCACCCACGGCAACTACGATGCCGCAATGGAGGCCCACTGGCAGCGCATCACTATGATTGACGAAAATGACACCTCAATGGCCTTCCTCCCCTTAAGCCACATTTTCGAAAAAGGCTGGACCTACTTCTGTCTTACCAAAGGAATCAAGGTATCGGTCAACCGTAATCCGCAGGAGATCCAGGCCACTATCCAGCAGGTGCGGCCCACCTGCATGTGTTCGGTGCCCCGCTTCTGGGAGAAAGTCTACACCGCCGTCCACGAGAAGATCGCATCAATGAATCCGCTCATGCGCATGGTGGTCCGTCAGGCTCTCAGAGTGGGCCGTCGGCGCAATCTGAAATACGCCCGTATCGGGCGTAAGGCTCCCTGGTGGCTCGAAACACGCTATCGCTTCTTTGAGGCCCGTGTGTTCCGCCTCCTGCGTGAAGCCATCGGCATTGACCACGGCAACATCTTCCCTACGGCCGGAGCTCCCGTCTCGACAAAAGTAGTTGAATTCTTTCACGCCTGCGGCATCAATATAGTGGTAGGCTACGGACTTTCTGAAACCACAGCCACCGTGTGCTGCTTCCCGCAGACAGGGTGGGAGATAGGTTCTGTCGGCACCCCCATACCTCTGGTGAATGTGCGCATCGGTGAAAACGACGAAGTCCTTGTCAAAAGCCCGATGGTCATGCGCGGTTACTACAACAAACCCAAGGAAACAGCCGAGGCATTCACCGCCGACGGCTGGTTCCGCACCGGCGATGCCGGCTATATCGACGATCACGGCGCCCTCTTCCTCACCGACCGTCTTAAAGACCTCTTCAAGACCTCTAACGGCAAATATATCGCGCCCCAGGCCATAGAGACACTTCTGTGTGAAGACCGTTACATTGACCAGGTGGCAGTCATAGGCGACCGCCGCAAATTCGTCTCCGCTCTCATTGTTCCTGATTTCGAGGTGCTTAAAGACTTTGCGGCAAAAGAGAAAATAGCTTATGACTCTATGGAACAGCTTGTGGCCGATCCGAAAGTCAGAAGCCTCTACACCAACCGCCTTGAAATCCTTCAGCAGCGCCTTGCCTCATATGAGAAAGTCAAGCGCTTCACTCTTCTGCCCAAGGAGTTCTCGATGGAGAAAGGCGAGCTGACCAACACTCTGAAAATACGCCGCGCGGCCGTCAACCGCCTCTACGCATCAGTCATCGACAGCATGTATGAAGACTGACCGGCAGAGCAATCCGGAATAAACTGAAAAATAAATCAACAAGTCACATATTATTTTTTCATACAATCTTCTAAAGCATGAAAGTAGCAATTGTTGGCGTCAGTGGCGCCGTAGGTCAGGAGTTTCTCAGGGTCCTTGACGAACAGAACTTCCCGATTGACGAGCTTCTGCTCTTCGGATCGGAACGCAGTGCGGGTAACACCTATGAATTTCGTGGCGAGAAACACACTGTGAAACTCCTCCAGCACAACGATGACTTCCAGGGTGTTGATTTCGCATTCGTATCGGCCGGAGCCGGTGTCTCGCGCGAATTCGCCGAGACCATCACCAAGCACGGTGCGATCATGATTGACAACTCAAGCGCATTCCGCATGGACGCCGACGTACCCCTGGTAGTACCCGAAGTCAACGGCGAAGACGCATTCAACACACCTCGCGGCATCATCGCCAACCCCAACTGCACCACAGCCATCATGGTAGTGGCTCTCAAGCCACTCAATGACATCTCGCCAATCAAGCGCGTCCATGTCGCCACCTATCAGGCAGCAAGCGGTGCCGGCGCCGTGGCTATGGCAGAGCTCGAAAAGCAGTATGCCGAACTCGCCGAAGGCAAAGAGCCCACAGTCGAGAAATTCGCCTATCAGCTTGCCTACAACCTCATTCCCCACATCGACGTGTTCCTTGACAACGACTACACCAAGGAAGAGATGAAGATGTATAACGAGACCAAGAAGATCATGCACGCTCCTGAGCTTGAAGTCAGCGCCACCTGCATCCGTGTCCCGGTGATGCGCGCCCACAGCGAAGCTGTCTGGGTAGAGACCGAGCAGCCCATCAGCGTCGAGCAGGCCCGCAAAGCCTTTGAACAGGCTGAAGGTCTGGTGGTTATTGACGAACCCGCAGCCAAGAAATATCCTATGCCTCTTGATGCCGCAGGCCAGGACCCCGTCTATGCCGGCCGTCTGCGCAAAGACATTGCCAACCCCAACGGACTCACCTTCTGGCTGGTCGGAGACCAGATCAAGAAAGGCGCCGCACTCAACGCCGTGCAGATCGCACAGTACATGCTCGCACACCCCCGCGGCTGATACATTTTTTGACACATCTGTCTGAAACTCACTGATATTTTTCCTCCTTCCTATTTGTGAGGGAGGAAAAATTTTTGTATTTTTGCCGGACGAATCATCCATAAGCAAAACGGTATGACACCTCTCCTCCGCTTCAGGATGACAATGTCTGATACCAAAACTTATTATAATTATCTCTATTTAAATAGATTACATACCACTATGAGTAAAGAAAAAAAATTCTTGACCTGTGATGGTAACCAGGCTGCCGCTCACGTGAGCTACATGTTCTCGGAAGTTGCCGCCATCTACCCCATCACTCCCTCGTCAACGATGGCTGAATACGTGGACGAATGGGCTGCCGCCGGTCGCAAAAACATCTTTGGCGAAACCGTGCTGGTACAGGAAATGCAGTCTGAAGGCGGTGCCGCCGGAGCCGTTCACGGTTCTCTTCAGGCCGGTGCCCTCACCACAACCTACACTGCCTCTCAGGGCCTTCTCCTGATGATCCCCAACATGTACAAGATCGCCGGTGAACTTCTTCCCTGCGTGTTCCATGTTTCGGCCCGTACACTCGCTTCTCACGCACTCTCGATTTTCGGTGACCATCAGGACGTGATGTCTTGCCGCCAGACAGGCTTCGCAATGCTCGCCGAAGGTTCTGTTCAGGAGGTCATGGATCTCGCAGGTGTGGCCCACCTCGCAACCATCAAGAGCCGCGTGCCCTTCATCAACTTCTTCGACGGTTTCCGTACTTCTCACGAAATCCAGAAGATCGAAGAGATGGATCAGAACGATCTCGCTCCTCTGGTTGACCAGCAGGCTCTCGCTGAATTCCGTTCACGCGCCCTCAACCCCGAAAAGCCCGTCGCACGCGGCATGGCTGAAAACGGCGACGTTTTCTTCCAGCACCGTGAGGCTTGCAACGAATACTACGACCGCGTTCCTGAAATCGTTGAGGAATACATGAAGGAAATCACCCGTATCACCGGTCGTGAATACGGTCTCTTCAACTACTACGGCGATCCCGAAGCCGAACGCGTAATCATCGCTATGGGTTCTGTTACCCAGGCCGCTCAGGAAGCCATCGATCACCTCCGTGCAAACGGCGAAAAGGTAGGTCTCGTTTCCGTTCACCTCTATCGTCCCTTCTCTGCAAAGCACTTCCTCGCCGCTGTCCCCAAGACTGCAAAGCGTATCGCCGTGCTTGACCGCACCAAGGAACCCGGAGCAAACGGCGAGCCCCTCTATCTTGATGTCAAGGACTGCTTCTACGGCCAGGCCGATGCCCCCGTTATCGTCGGTGGCCGCTACGGTCTCGCTTCAAAGGACACCACTCCCGCACAGATCCTCGCTGTGTTTGAAAACCTCGCCCTCCCCACTCCCAAGAACCACTTCACAGTGGGTATCGTGGACGACGTTACCTTCACTTCACTTCCCCAGAAGGAAGAGATCGCTCTCGGCGGCGAAGGCACTTTCGAAGCCAAATTCTACGGCCTCGGTGCTGACGGTACTGTAGGTGCCAACAAGAACTCCGTGAAGATCATCGGTGACAACACCAACAAATACTGCCAGGCATACTTTGCATATGACTCAAAGAAGTCAGGCGGTTTCACCTGCTCACACCTCCGTTTCGGCGACGATCCCATCCGTTCTACCTACCTGGTGACCACTCCTAACTTCGTGGCATGTCACGTGCAGGCTTACCTCCACATGTATGACGTTACCCGTGGTCTCCGCAAGGGCGGCACATTCCTCCTCAACACCATCTGGGAAGGCGAGGAACTTGCCAAGAACCTCCCCAACAAGATCAAGAAATACTTCGCTGACAACGACATCACTGTCTACTACATCAACGCAACCAAGATCGCTCAGGAAATCGGCCTCGGCAACCGTACCAACACCATACTCCAGAGCGCATTCTTCCGCATCACCGAAGTGATCCCCGTTGATCTCGCTGTAGAACAGATGAAGAAATTCATCGTCAAGAGCTACGGCAAGAAAGGTCAGGACGTTGTCGACAAGAACTACGCAGCCGTTGACCGCGGTGGCGAATACAAGCAGCTCCCCGTCGACAAGGCCTGGAGCAGCCTCGCTGAAGAAGCAGCCGCTGCAAACAACGATCCCGAATTCATCAACAAGATCGTTCGCCCCATCAACGCCCAGGACGGCGACCTCCTCAAGGTCAGCGACTTCGTGGGCCGCGAAGACGGCACCTGGGAACAGGGCACTGCCGCTTACGAAAAGCGTGGCGTAGCAGCCTTCGTCCCCGAATGGCTCGAAGAAAACTGTATCCAGTGTAACAAGTGTGCTTTCGTCTGCCCCCACGCCGCTATCCGTCCATTCGTCCTTGACGAAAAGGAAATGGCAGCAGCTCCCTTCGGCGACGACAACACCATCCCCGCAATCGGCAAGCAGTTCACCGGTATGCGCTTCATCCAGAGCGTCGACGTTCTCGACTGTCTCGGCTGCGGCAACTGTGTGCTCGTCTGCCCCGGCAAGAAGGGCGTGAAGGCTCTCGAAATGAAGCCTCTCGAAACCCAGCTCGAAGTTCAGAACGAATGGGACTTCTGCGTTAAGGAAGTAGCTTCGAAGCAGGATCTCGTTGACATCAAGAGCAACGTCAAGAACTCTCAGTTCGCAACTCCGCTCTTCGAATTCTCCGGCGCTTGCTCAGGCTGCGGTGAGACTCCCTACGTGAAACTCATCTCTCAGCTCTACGGCGACCACGAAATCGTAGCCAACGCCACCGGCTGTTCTTCAATCTACTCAGGCTCTGTTCCCTCGACTCCCTACACCACCAACGCCAAGGGTCAGGGTGTGGCATGGGCCAACTCACTCTTCGAAGACTTCGCTGAATTCGGTCTCGGTATGTCTCTCGCCCACGAGAAACTCCAGGCCCGCATCGCAGGTCTCATGCAGCAGGCTCTCGAATGCCCCTCTTGCAGCGCCGA
>ERZ777011.115-NODE-115-length-121590-cov-55.216078_pt1 | contig 121590 bp, 166 predicted proteins | sample MGYA00374964_ERZ777011 | MGnify/ENA primary metagenome ERZ777011 (study PRJEB29310, sample SAMD00008975) | mouse gut metagenome | study: EMG produced TPA metagenomics assembly of the Metagenome analysis of fecal microbiota from mouse which was promoted... | reverse complement strand
GCTGCTAAATCGGCTCCCGAATATTAACATTCATTATTAAACACCCTCTTAAACTGTCGTTCCTTCTCATCGGGATAAATGTAGTGGATCTCTGCGATCTGAGAGAGATAGAGAACGGACGTATATATTATAAAAGGAGCAAGACACACCGCCAATACTCTATTAAGGTCGAGCCGGAGGCTTTGGAAATCATCAACAGGTATCACGGAAAAAAGAATTTGCTCTGCATGATGGATACGGTGCAGAACTACCGGAATTTCTACAATCGGTTTATGCTCGGACTAAATGCCATCAAGGATATCGTGAATAAGGAAAGTGAAGCCAACATAAAGGAGCTCACCACATACTGGGCGCGTCATTCCTGGGCTACCATTGCGAGGAAGATCGGAGTCAGCAAAGACGATATAGCACTTGCGCTGGGGCATAGCAACGGTCATGAAGTTACCGACATATACATTGATGAAGATTTGGAGAAAATTGATCTCGCAAACAAGAAGGTCATCGATTGGGTTCTGTATGGAAAGAAATGATAAAAGGGCCGGAATTACTTCCGGCCCTCTCTCATACACTGATCCTCAACGATGATGCACGATTGCTAGTATATGAATAATTAAAAAGAGTCTACATCTGAGCCAACCAGAAGCGAAGTATCTCGCTTCCAAGATAAAGCTTTCGAGCACATATCTCATTGAAGATACAGCTAATCAAGCCTGCATCCGTGTATTTTCTCAGGCTATTTCGATGAATACCTAATAACGAGCAGGTCTGAGTCACCGTATATCGGGAATCCGACTCAACAACCGGGCGTGTCGATGTTATCATTTGGAACCTCCTTTTCAGATTTCGTCCCCTCTTTCCTTGTCTCTTTGGTGATGGGGAAATACATTTTAATACGGTTGATATTATCGTAGCATCCGAGGATATTGTCTTCGACAAGGTCATTCAGAATTTCACGAACCGAAGCGTTTACTTCTTTAAGCACTTCATTCTCGCCTGCGACTGCCGGCGCTACATTCCGATTCTTCCTATCGTCAGACAATCTACGCACTATCTCAAGCACAAAGGGCTGGAGTTTATTATTCATTGCATACTGGCTCTTGATATTTCCATCTTGCGGACGGGCATCAATATTCCGACTGCGCGGAACTGATGCTCACCTTTCGTTGGAAACACATTGCACATATAGCCTGAAGAGCGTTCATCGAAACATTCTTTGTTCAATGAACAATCGGTGCAGGCACACCCACCGCCTTGATATTCCACGAGGCTATGGAGTGTGCCATTCACGATTATGCCATCGATATTATTCTGCATTGGGCTTCTCCGGTTTGAAGCAGAAGTCGGCACAGATATCGAAGAATTGTCTGCCGGCATAGTCTGCCAGTTCCTCTGATTTGAATGCAAGGCGAGAGCCGTAAGTCGCGTACGCAAACGAGAAAGCGTACCTCGAGTGCGCGACGCCGAGACCGCAATACGAGCCGTTATTCGCATCGCCGCCCCAAAGCACAAGCCCGACTTCCTTCTTTTCTTCATCGCTCATGCGGTCGATCTCTTCCTGAGTATAGAGATCGAACCAGGGGTACCACCGTTTTTCATTGGGGATGAACTGAGGCTCCCAGCCTTCATTGAGTGCGGTGGTGATTACACGGAGTTTGAGGAATGCGGAAATGTCTTCCATTTTCTCTACGTTGCCATGCATTTCCTGTTCGTAGAGAGTAAGGTGCTTCACGTATGGATGATCTCCTCCGAGAATGGAGATTGCATCTTCAAGGGTTTTCACCCGTTCCCTGATGTCCTTTGGTTTGCAGAAATCTTCGCCCAGTAGAGCCACCAGGACCTTCTTTGTCTCATCATTGGCTACATTATAAGCAGCCACAGCGTTTTCACGCTTAACGGATCTTTCTTCCATTGTCGTTGAGTATTAAGTTTAACTTCTTATTTGCTTTTGCACCGCAAATTTAGTACAAAATAATCATATACACAAATTGTATGTGGAATAAATAATCAAAACTAATCAAATTTGTATGGTGCGGACTTCATTTTGCAGACTTCCGGATGCAGAACGTTGATTTTCACGTGTTCATTACCGAGTAGGCCCGGAATGCATTGCTTGTCTCCCCTCATTTCGGCTATCCTGACCGCATCTTTGACACAATCAGCATAATCCAGGGCTGAATATACCGAAAAATCACCTCTTTTTGTGAAAAAATAGAGAAAAATGCCGGTTCCACACCCATTGACGCCGAAAGTATGAATGATATAGCACGGCTCACCGCATTTGATATAGGCTACATTATCAACTATCAGAAATTGATCGCTGGCAGTCTTGACATATCCCACGACTTCCTTTTTGGATTTACTACGAGCCATAAAATCAGGTGTAAGATAGCGTTTCCACGGAATTTCGGAAAATTCATATTCGATTGTCTCAGCACCCCGGCAATATGACAGGCGAGCTTCCTTGTAGAACTCCCCTTTGTAATGCCGGACACTCATCGGACGCTCTTTATATGGCTCTATCACCATAACTTCAGGAGCGTCTGACCCAAACACTTCCTGTATCTCAGCCTTGATTGTGTCCGAACGCATAACAGGTCTTGGCTTTTTGTTTCTTCCTCGAACCTCGAAGCCGGTATATTCGATGTCTATGTCTATCTCCATCATTATCGTTTGCTTACTGGAATATCTTTGATGAGATCCTGGATTTCCTTAACCATCGCTTCATCGTATATCTGATATTGGAACGCGGCCGAGTATTCAACCAGGTTTCCGTGAAATTCGTACATGCCTAAATCATCGTAATAGGCAATGACATCCTTCCACATCTGAGCAATGGTGAAATGATTCTTCTTGATGAAATCGATGAACTCATAAATGTCATTCCTGATGGAATGATGACAGAGGTATCTGAAGCTGTTTTTACGAAGCTGACGCAGATAGTCTGCCAACTCTCTACGTTTTCGCTTATCATCGAGAACCCAGCCGGTGTCATGCCGTAAGGTATGGATGAAATGGAGGTCTCCGTTGCACTTGAAATAATAGTTGGTATTAAGGACTTCCTTGCCCCACCAAGCGAAAAACTGACGATAAGGCTTGCCCTTGACTATCTCGATATTCATAATTGTTCTCTTCTAAAAGTTGACTTTGTTATATATACTGACTCCTTGCTGTAGCCACCATTCTTGATAACCCACCCCATCCCTGTTATCCTGTCAGGATTCGGCTTACATTGACGATAGTCACGGATTATTCTTTGGGGAGAGCCATATTTAGCAGTGAATTCCGCTGTCTCCTTCTTATTCAAGATATAGATGTCATGCTGAAATTCACAAGTGAATGGCTTGTGGCAATTCAATACAAGTTTCATGGATTATGTGAAATGGATGAGGGAGCGTCCGTGACAGGGACGCTCCCGGTTGATTTATCGAAGCTGATCCACGGTCACCGGAACCACGTTGGCACAAGCGTAGTAGCTGTTGGCATTAAGAAAACGTTGCCATGCCATATTGCTCGGACTCCAACGGAAACCGTTCTTTTTGAGATTGTCGATTGTAGAGCGGTCAGGCTTCGAGTCGAAAAGTATCTGGAGACGTTCCTCAGCGAAGTTCTTCACAACGGTGCCACCGTCAAACTCAATCTCCACGTTTTCCATGTTGGATCTTTCCTCCTGAGCCTTCTGCTTGGCTTCGGCTTCTTCTACGAACTTCCAAAATTTGTGACGTGATGTGAAGATCTCCTTCCCTCCATTCTCCTTGAACTGAGCATTAAGGCTCTTGATGTAATCGGAAGCCCTGCGTAACATTTCCACTTTGCCGTTCTTTGCGAGAGTTTCCATGCGGCTGGCAAGATTAGTTACGAAACAGGTTCTCGAATAGCCACGATATTCAGGCTTTTTCAAGTCAATACCCAGGATAGTTGAGGCAGTTCTGAAAATATCCTGCTTGATACCCTGCCACTCTATATCGGCACGCTCTTCCGGAGTACGCTTGGCTTCCATACGTTTGAGTGTGCGCTTCTTGAAATTCTCGCGCCACTCATTGAATTTCTGGAAAGCGGTGTCATAAGCCGAATTTGCCTTTTCATTACGTCGTGTCGGAAATCGGGCCGGTCCCGTAATCATCGCGCTAAGTATGCGAGAGTGCTTTGAGAATAATTCGCGCACCCAATCACGATACTTGGAAATATATTCCTCTTGATACTCCTGCTCAATACCTTCCAGATCCTTCAGAAGCTGGCTCTCATAGTCGCGGATATACTGCTGGGCGCGTACTTCCGGAGAATGGCTTGTGGAGTAGAACGCCTGGATTGCGAGGTCTTTCATGTCCTCTAAATTCAGATCGTACTTCCACGCAGTCACGACCCAATCTTTGAGGGAAATATCGCTAAAGGAAGCGATGACCCTGCCATCTTCCGTCGATGCGGTATGGGTACGTATTTCGGAGAACATATTGACAGGCTTACGCTCAGCCCGCCAGTTGAATGTCAGTTCGGGGGACTCGCCTGTATTGGTTGCTGATTTGATTTTGGCTGCTCTGTGAGCGTTCCAAACGGTTAAGATTGTTTCCATATTCCTTATGCTTTTTCAGTGTATTTGTTGATTACTTTTACTATATCATCGAAGCAGGTTACCCGATGAATGTTCTCGGTGTCGTTGAAATCATCGCCCGGAGCATAAACGGCGGTCATGAAGTCACCTTCTCCGTCAGGGGCTATCTCGATGAAACAGTAGTCCGCCCATTCAAGAATCGGCATCGCTTCATCGAATATCGATGCCAGGATTGGGTTGTCAGTCTCAAACATTGTGTCTTGTTTTTAAGTAGTTAATTTCTTATTTGCATTGCAAATATAATACTTTTTTATCAAATACGCAAACATTTATCGGATAAAATTATCATTTATACTATAAAAAATTCCGTCCGACCTGCACAATGCAGACCAGACGGAATGAGTGAAGAGAACTGAGATACACGTTTCAGCGGGACCACAGATTAACCGCAATACCAACACCGATGTACGGTTGAAATCCTTTGGGGGTTACTCCATAACCTGCTTGTAGTCCGACACTGAATCGCGGTGGCTTAGTAGGGGAACGGATCTTGACGTGTTCAACTTCCCGGAATAACAACAAGCTATCGAGGCTCGGATTATAACCGCTTACATAGGCGCGATAACCCTCACCCTCATACATCTTCTGAGTGATCGGGATGATTACATCAGCGCTGTCTGTAGGAAGCGTAGCGGTCAGGGCGTTGCTCTCTTGCAAACTATCACCAGAAACCTCCGATATTGCCAGGGATGAGTCCCTGCTTGACAACGGCAAGCGGACTGATTCCGACCTGACTAACGATGAATCCTTTGCGGCCGGCTGAGTAACAAACACCGTATCCCTCACCGTATCACGTTCCACGACTTCCTCAAAGACATCAATCTCGGGAGGTCGAGGATGGCTGAAGAAGTAGAAGTTGGCGCACAATGACACCACAAGGAAAAGAAATATAACAATGAGTAGTTTCTTCATGATGGTATTATATTGAAGTTACATATTTTTCGACACCGGCAACATGGAGATCCACGATTGCCTTATGACCTTCAGGCGAAAGAAGGAAGTCAACGTCAGCCTTATTGTCCTGGAAGAGCGACTCTGTCAGGACCGCAGGGCATTGCGTATGCATGAGGATATAGAAGCGAGCTTCATAGTCGGGATCTCCGTCACTCCAGTCTGCGCGGATAGGAACCTGCTTCTTGTCATAGGCTCCCTGCTCTTTGAGAATCGGGAAGCGGTCGATGTACGGCTTGAGACATTCATTTGCGGCGTTCCAAATATCGGTGGCGAGAATGTCTGCCTTAGTCTGACCCGGTGAGGTATATACGCACCAACCTCCGGCGGTCTTCCATTTGCCGTCAGAACCTGCGGCATTGCAATGCACCGAAATGACGATTACTTTGTCCTTGCCAACCTTATTGCAAGTCTCGTTCACGCGACGGCAACGCTCAGAAAGAGGAACATCAGTTTCTTCAGGGACAAGAATACGGGCATCATACCCCATCGCACGGCGCTTTGCCACGATGTCCTTAACGAGCTCACGAGCTTTCTTGTACTCAAGAAGTGAGCGGTCGGGCGAGCATTTACCTGCGGTATCTACGCCATGACCCGGATCCCAATATTCGATTATATTCTTCGACATAATGAAAAAGATTTATAGATTATGGATTTATCAGTCATTCATACGGTGGTAAAATTCGAGCTTGATGTCGTCATAGACCATCTTCACGTTGGTAAACGCGCGCTTGTTGTCAACACCATGCTCGTTATAGATCTCTCCTTCGACAACCTGAGCGACACGCTCAATCCATTCCGGATTGCAGTATTGACCGAGCGGCTTACCTTTGTAAGTGAAAGTGTCAAATTTGGTATTGCGGTCCTCATAGAGATTATGCAAGAGATTACGAATCTTTTTGCCGGTCTTCTCTCTGTCGGCTATATGGTTCTCCTCTCGGACATTCTTTATCAGACGGCAGACTCTTTCGACCGACAGATCAAACGCGAAGCCGGAAAGATTGCGGATTCTCAATTTGGTCTCAACCGTCAGACCCTCTGAGATAGTCCTGAGCATATTGTTCTGCTCACGAGTCTCCGACAATAGGTCTCCAAGAGCATCCTTATTGTCGGAAAGAATCTGATTTATGATGGTTCTGAACCATTTGAATATCGCAACCATAACCGCTGCTGATAAGAGAATATAAACTGCTGTCATAATCGCCATAGCACCGTATTCGCTTATGCCACGTGCTATTTCCGTAACTTGCTGCACGTCTTTCATACGCTTTCAGGTGTTATTTGGAACAATTCCTTGAATCTCTCGACGAGGTCAAGTTTCTCCCATGTGTAGTATTCCACATTCTTCTTCTTCACGCCATCGTAACCGATGTATGACTCACGCATATAAGACTTGCCGAAGTGTCCGTAAGCGGCGGTGTCCTCATATATGGGATTGAGAAGTTTGAGTCGCTTGATGATGCCGGCCGGAGTCAGGTCAACCTCACGGGAAATGAGGTCGGCTATCTCCCCATCGCTCATGTCAATATGAGATTTGCCGTAAGTATTAACATTGACGCTTACTGGTTCTGCTACACCGATTGCATAAGCAAGCTGCACAAGAACTTCATCTGCGACACCGGCAGCTACGAGGTTCTTGGCGATGTGTCGGGCGGCGTAGGCTGCTGAACGGTCAACCTTGCTGGGGTCTTTACCCGAGAATGCACCGCCTCCATGTGCGCCACGACCACCGTATGTATCAATTATGATCTTACGACCGGTGAGACCTGTGTCACCATGAGGACCGCCTATTACGAATTTACCGGTTGGATTGACATGGAGAATGAGGTCATCATCAAACAAGGTACGGAGTTCCTTCGGAAGCAGACGGATAGCAGCCGGGATAACGATGCTCTCGATGTCATGGCGAATATGAATCTGCATATTTCTTTCCTGGTCCTCGATCCTCATGCCCGAGTCGGCAAAGAAGTCGTCATGCTGGGTTGATACCACGATGGTATGAACCCTCACCGGTTTACCTTCGGGAGTGTACTCAACTGTAACCTGGCTCTTGGCATCGGGGCGAAGATATGGCATGATCGGCTCATCGCTCCATAAGTAACTGCGAAGCTGCAGAAGAATGAGGTTTGCAAGATAGAGCGGAAGCGGCATGAACTCCGGAGTTTCGTTCACGGCGTAGCCGAACATCATACCCTGATCCCCGGCTCCCTGGACCTCCTGCTCAACTCCGCGCTGAATATCCTCGCTCTGGCAATGCATGGCATTCATGATGCCGCAGGAATCACCGTCAAACCCATATTCGCTCTTAGTGTAGCCAATATCCTTGATGACGTTTCTCGCGATTTTCTGAACATCCACAGTCGCTTTTGAGCGGTATTCCCCGGCTATTATCACTTGCCCTGTAGTCACCAGGGTCTCACATGCCACTTTTGCATTCGGATCTTTGGCGATGAACGCATCGACAATAGCATCCGAAATCTGATCGGCAATCTTATCAGGGTGCCCTTCGGACACTGCTTCTGATGTAAAAAGTATGTTATGCTTAGTTGGCTTCATCTGTCTAATTCGGTTGATGAGCCAAAATTAACTTGAAATTAGCTTATAACACTTATTAAAGCCGGGCATATCGGTGAACATCATTGTTCAGTCAATATGCCCGGCGAGCCTAAAAAACAATCTTAATTAACTACTACTTTTCGACATTTTGTTCTGCATCCTTCTTGCGATGCAAGATTTTGAATAGTTCGGTCTGTTTGACTTCCTCCTGCTTTTCCAGAGTCAAGCCATCAAACCACTCGTTAAAGGAAACACCCTTGACATCCGGTTGCTCCCCACGATTCTTTATTTCAACCCAACGGTAATAAGGCAAAGGGGTTAATCCGGCTTCCTCTACAAGTTTACGATAATGCCAATACTCAGCGCGGAGTGCCTTATCTTTACTCTTCAAGTCTTTAGGTTGTCCTACATCGTCACAATCACTGTGTGTACCAGTGCATACTACAGCTTGCCTGGCCGCTTCAGACGTTGCTTCTGAGCCACTGCTTCCGAGGCCTCCACCACGGCTCTTGCAGGATAACTGAGGGACGACTTCGAAGTAAGGGGCTATCGTTGAATAAAACGTCATCTGGGCTATTCGAGTGCGCGCCTTGATTGTGAAGGCGACATCGTTATTCTTCAGGATAATGTTAATGCTGTCCGTGAAGTTAGGATCAATCTTGCCCGGCATGACATCAGCATCGAAATTCAACCTGCCTGACTGCATGGCCCTCCACGGAATAAAGCCCCATTTCCAACCCCACTTCACACGTGTGCCGTAGCCTTCCATTCCCCGGAGCGTCATGCCGCTTCTGGCTTCAATCTTGGCTTCCACTCCGAAAGGAAGATTTATGGCGAAATTGAGAGGGATAGCCACGCGGCTATGAGCCGGCACATGGAAATCCACTGGGCAAACAAGATCATAACCGATGCTTCCCTCTTTGGCTTTCTTGGGGATGAAATACGGGAATGCAGTAGGACAAATCTCGAATGTCTTCTTAATTACTCGCTGTACTTTCTTGGTTCCCATTACTTAGCAAATGTTACCTTAACACAAGTGCTGGCGCTTCTTGCCGGTGCGTACAGCTTGGAAATCTCTCCCGTTTCCTCATCGACAACGGTCTCGCATTGGCGTATGCCACGAAGGAATGCTTCACGCTCCTTTAGCAAGGCTTCGATCTCTTTCTTCTGCTCGTAGAGATCATTCCACTTGCTGTCATTGCAGACTGAGAAATCATACTTGACGCCAGACTCGGTGATAGTAAGTTTAGCGCCATGGAACTCAGCCGGAGCTGACCCCCATTTTTCTTTGGCTTTATCAACAGCTTCCTTGACTTCCTCGTTTTTGAGGAATAAGCTGAGGCTGTCGCTCAATCCCCTTATCTGGCAAAAGGCTGCGATGGGATCTACTTCACCTTTGGTGACAGACTTGATTAAATTATTAGCGAAGTCAGTCTGACTGGACTTCGACAACGCCATTGTGTTATTCAACGGCTGTATAGCATTATTTTCCATATTCGGTTGATTTTTTCGTGTTCTTGAATGCTTTCTTGAAATCTCTGATTGAGAGGTGGAACAGATATGTACCCACAATGAACATCAGCAGTAGCATGATGCTTGGGAACCAATGATTTGCGTTTATAACACCGTGATTAATGAACGTGATGTCGGCACCCATGAATATTCCGGCTCCCAATAAGAGCTGAAAGGTTGCCATAATTCTTTCAAAAGTATTCTCTGTCATAGTTTTAGGAGTTTAATTTCTTATTTGCACTACAAAAATACAGCTTATTTATCATATAGCCAAATTTTGAGTGGAAAAAATTATCAAAAATAATCATTTCTACTGTGATTGAGCCAATCAGGGGGCTGGCTGAGATTAGTCAGCCTATTTACGCCCCCGATGGTTCAGTATTTTATCTTATTTGCATATAAACGAGCTTTCCTCAATGAGATGGGCGAGAGTGCTGAGTACCGATACACGGTTCATCACAGTCTTCATGTCTGTATCATCGCTTTCTGCGGCACAAGTCGGATAGTCCACGATTATTTCCCTGATGGTGTCAAGCAGATCTCCTGCCGGCAGATGATTTTCAAGATTGACGCGGAGCATTTCTGTGTCGATTGTGAGTCCCGGTATCATATCTCACCCCCTTTCTCCCTCATAAGGCGCTCAAGGGTGGTGATCCGTCTTTCCATGTCTTCCACTCGTTCAGCCTTGACAAGCTCAAGGCGAAGAAGACGTGTCATGCAGTCAACCACAAACTGGAAATCTACCGATGAGGTGAACGACTTGTGGTCGGGTTCGAGCAATGACGCCATGCGCTCCATATCTGCGATTATTCGGCTTTTCTCGTCAATGACATCATTCTGCCTGTCTATGGTTTCCTGAGCGTCAAGGAGAGCCTTGTGGAGCTTCTCAACGGTATCAAGGGCGTAGCCGGGAATACCGCAGGCGCCGGCGGCTTGCATTTCAAGTTCCTCCCAACGAAGTATAAGACGAGCTCGTGCTTTATCATTAAACTTCGTGGCGATATAGAGACACTCAGTCTTGGTAAGGGAATACATGGGAAGTTTACGACCCGTGGAATCGGTGTATTCACTGAGCCCAAATTTTGACCCAGTAACTTCTTTCCAAGCTGGCTCCATCCTTCTGATGGCTTCTAAAACATGGCGATGTTGTTTATTGGCAACTTCAGCGATCTCAAGTGATGACATTGTGGTTGCGTTGACAAGTGAGCTGATTGAGGTTTCCATGACGTAGCTTTTAGAGGGTTACTGAACTTGCGATTGCTTCCACCTGAGCCCCGTGCATTAGGGCGCTGTTGTCATTGATGATTTCCGAGTAAGCTACGGCATCGGAATAGGCGGCATCGAGAAGATACTCCGCAAAAGTCATTTCGCTCTGTGAGCCACTGGCGCTGTACGCTGCAAACCATTTGTTTGCGATTTCTCTTAATGATTTCATTGTTACTCTTTTAGTTTGGCATTTAGACAGAAAAACGGCTGTCATATCCCGTCGCCAAACTAAAAGAGTAACACTCCGCAGAGTAGTAATCTAAAGGATACAACAGCCGTGTGGCTTATGTTTGAGCATATAAAAATGCTCGAATTATGTCCGAGCGATAACCGACGCTCTGCGGAAGTGCTTACACTCTTTTAATTTGGCATTACAAAATTACGGCTTTTTTATCATATACACAAATTTATCCCCGAAAAAAATTATCATTTTTGAGGCATTTTTTGGCGCAATTGCCGTTATTAGCGGCATGGCGAGGATTAATCCTCAACCATGCACGGAATATTATCTTCGAGGTATTTAACAAGCTCCTTTACCTCTGATTCAGGAACCTTTTCTTCCTCGTCAGTATCAGGATCGCACCATAATACAGTTACATCACCCATGGAAACCACCGCATGGCGAATGATTGTCTCGTAAGGGGTCCAATACCCGTCACCGTCATGAATTATGTCTGCCGTTACATCATAGCTGCCTTCTACGAGGTAGCCCTCATCTTCAAAGTAGATGTCGTTTGTACGGTAATCGTAGCCGTCACGGTCGTAGCCGCCGACCTCCACGTAATTTGTGCAATCGCTTAAAATCTTGTCAAAAAAGTCTTTGAGTGGTTTTCTTGCCATGGCTGTGTCAGTGTTAAATCCTTTTGCATAAGCCCGGTCATTAAAGACCGAGCAGTTTCTTGATGTTTCTTGCCATTGCATAGCCCTCGGTGGTGAGGCTGTGAGCCTCGTTGAAGTAGAGGACGGTAGCGGGGTGAGTCTTGCGTATCACTCTCTCCAGACCGCTCTGCCATTTGTCAGCGTAAGCGAGAAGCTGGCGGTATTCCTTTGAGCTGATAGTGCGGAGGATGGTGCCGACCATGATGAGTGTCTTACCATAGACGAGGTCAGCATCGATGAATTTCACGAGTGTTTTAACGGTTGCCATAATGTCTTGTTTTTAGGAGTTGTTTAATTTCTTGTTTACATTGCAAATATAACATATTTTTATCAAATACGCAAACTTTATCGGGTAAAATTATCATTTCTACTATTTTTTTTGAGAAGGCGATGTCCGCAGTATGGACGCCATCAAAAAACGAACGCCCCTTTCAACACATGGGGTGTTTACCATACACCCCATCGCTTCCCTCGCGCGCACACGCACACGCGTATAGTTTATATATATATTATAATAAAGACTTACTATAAGGCTCTACTACGTAGAGCGTTGACAAACTTACCAGCGCCGTGCAAAATCCGTGCAACCGACACCCATAACCTCCATAAAATCAACTCCGTAGGAGTGCAATCTTCGTGTAACCGCTTTGAAACCGTGCAAAAATCGTGCAAACTTCGTGCAAAGTCCGTGCAATCGGATGCTTTAATATGTTGAGTTTTGGGGAGTTATCCGTGCAAAGTCCGTGCAATTATCGTGCAAAGATTGTGTGTAGGCTGAATCTCAGGAAGTTAGGATTTTCTGCAAGAAAAGGGCACCGTCATCCCGACGACACCCTCCCCGTATTAATTTCGATATGATGTTATTTTCTTATTTGCATATAAGCGAGTCGTTGAGATCGGCTGATTCATTAGTCCTGCCGAAATGATTGCGGAGCACCGCATAGAGAGAGTTGAGGACCTTGACGTTGTTGTTCACAGTCTCCATGTCCGCTACTTCGCTCTCGCTGGCGCATAGCGGATAGTCAACGATGATGTCACGCAAGACCTCAAGGAGATCACTTCCGATGCTTACGCCCGAGAAGTCAACCTCTCCAAGACACTGTGCATCAAGAATCTTGCCGACATTCCTGCCGACCTCCTTGTTGTATGCGATAAGGTCAGAAACCTTGTGGATGAGGAAAGAGAGTTTTTCCGTAAGTGTGCCCGAATCGTCCAGGGTGTCAGCCACAGCGCGGTACACGTTGTTGAGTTGACGGAACTCCACAATCTGACGGTTGATCGTGCGGTTGGCTTCGTCAAGCTGGGCGCGGAGAGCCATCACTTCCTCGGTACGGTAGCCACCGGTTTTTCGGATGCTGGGAAGCACCTCAGATGTTACCCACTTGCGGAACACCTTTGCTTCCGGCTTCCGGCTGATGAAGATGGCTTCGTACAAGCCTACTTCGGTGACAAAGGTCATGGATTGAACCCCTCCTTCAGTAAGGGTGTCGGTAGTAACGACATCCTCTGCATCAAGTCGAGATCTTACATCACGACTATTCTTGATGTCGAGTGCCCTGCATACATCGGCAAGGCAGAACAGCGGTTGGTCGCTGGATCCGGCGGTGCGGATCTCTCCGAATTGCGGAGATTTGAATACTAAACTTGTGTTCATGTTGTAAAGCATTTTATGAACGGTTAAAGTCAGGGCGCAAAAAAGCGGTCGCCTTATTGCGCTGCTTTACAAAGATTGACCCCTCGCTCGACTGAGCAAGTACCGTTCTTTACGCAATAGGCAACCGCCTATGAGAGTGGTGTCGGAGCATAGAAAATGCCCGACCGCAATATGGTTGAGCGAGTAACGACCGCTCTGCCGAACCGTAGGAGGTTAACCTTTGTAAAGCACTACAAAATTAATAAAAAATAATCATATAGCCAAACTTTAGCCGTTCAAATTGTTATAAAATTTATCAACCAAGTTCTGCCTGCCCGTGAGGGCTGACTGGACTTCCGGGGGATGGCTGACGGTGTATGAAACTCGACAGGGTTTCTTCACCATCCCCGGTTTTCTATGAACGGATTATCGTTCAGTTTCAGGTAAGGGAAGAATCCTGATGTTGTGCTTTATGGCGTTGGCTTCGGCGCGAGGGCGTTTCTGCATGAACTGACGGGACTTCTTAAGTCCGAACCCTCTGTCCATCCGATGAAGCGTTGAATCAGAAATCCCCAACAGAGCCTTGATCTCATCGTTCTTGGTATGTTTGAAGTGACGTATCAACCACTTCTCCTGTTCCGGACTCAGATATATTTTGACGGTCTTTCCCATTGGTCAGCTATCTTTGTAGATGAAGGAAATCAATCAGTAAAACCAAAATCCACAATTTTCAGATATTCATCTTTTTGGGGGAACAAAAGAGTCGATTCCGTAATGAGTGTGCCAAACCAATTTACTCCCACTCTTTTTTCAATCGTTGTTGGTTTGGAATCATCATTGTCTGAATGACGAATATCGTAGGCTTTTTGGTTTACGTCCAAAGAATCACGATTTACGCGGACTTCGACAAATATCCCTTCTATTTCCTGCTTATTTTTCAACACAACTACCGCATGACGATAATTACCAGAATTAATAATTTCTTCTAATGTCTTCATTTTTTAATATTTAATAAAATTGATAATTTTGAATCAAAGAGAAAAAAGAGCTGGACGGTTTAGGAGTCCTATGGTCAAGACTTTGCAAATAACTTCCCATTGGGGTTGTTTCCTTGCCCTCTCCATGCCGGCCGGCTCTTATGAGGATTCAGGCGATGCAGTGTTTAAGGTTCCACAATGCCGAATCGAATATCTTATTGAGTCGCTTCGCTTCCGACGCAATCTTTTCTGCCTGAGCCGTCAAATTCCGGCTTACGTTCTTGTCTGCTCTCATTTATTTCTGCTGAATTATTCCAAATTTCAATTATTTGGAGCATTTTACTAATTTAGATGATTGGATTTTGAGGATTATGCGCTCAGTGAACAGTTTCGTTCACCGCTTTTCGCTTTTTCAGGGGGATTCCGGGTAGTTTTGGACCTATTTATACTGGTACATGCAGAGCATCACGAACTCCTGAGCCTTCTGCGGATTATAGCCGGTGGGGGTTCCGAAAATGACCTTTCTGGTAGCCGGATCGCATGTCTGCAACTCGGCATTGACGTACTCTTCAAGGCTCATTTCATCATAGAGTCCCTGGCTTTCGTACTCATCCACGAAATAGCGGGCTGCTTCCTCAATTGTCGGTGAACTCATGGCTCAGATCTCCTGGAACATTCCACCTCTAAACACTGCCACGAAGTAATCTTTGTTGTTGTTAGCCTTGCAACACTTATTGGCGAAATCACGGGCTACTTCCTCATTTCTGAGAGACTTAACTGCGTATCCGGCAGACTTTTTGATAACATAAAACTTGCTCATTTTGTCTTGTTTTTAGGAGTTGTCTTATTTCTTATTTGCACTACAAAAATAATACAATTTTATCAAATACGCAAATTGTATTCGGAGAAAATTATCATTTTTACGAAGGATTCAATAAAAAAGCGTGCCACAAGGACACGCACAGATGATTATGATAAAAGTCAGGCGGCTATGCTCACGCACGACACCCTGCCTAACTACAAAGAAACGTTTTATACGTCAATCTCAATATATTTACGGCGTTTTTCCTACTGAACGGGCTCGTCCGCGTTTGCCGGAGTCTCATTAAAGTCATTCTTTGCTGTCAGAACGACCTCCGTTGTATCGGCAATGACAACCCACTGGCCGTTCTGGATCGCATAATGCTTGCTGTCGGTCAGAGGCATGTCAGGGATGGAATTAAGTTTCGTCTGGATGCTTGCGAGCTGGGTAGTGAGCAATGCCACAGACTGAGCAAGTGAATTGAGGGCTGATTCTTTGGCATACTCTGCCATATTAGGCATATCAACCTTCTTCTGGTAGATACAATCCGCATCTGTTGCCTTCAGATAATCGGAAAGATCCACCTTCGGATTGAATTTGCCGACCACTTCCCAATGGTCTCCGGTCCATATGTATTCTATCCGCTCATTTTTCCCGACCGCTCCGTCAGGGTCAGGAACGCAATAGATTTTGTTCTTGATATCCGATGTAGGCAATTCATCCACGAGGACAAAGGGCGACACATCGAGCGTGGTGCGGATCTCGTTAGTTGCGGTAATCTCTATGCCGTAGCCGGGAGTGAGCTTATTCTGCTTGCCATTGACGGAGGACTGTGTGGCCATGCCCTCGCGGATGATGGATTTCAGCAATTCCACCGAAAAGGCACCGTTCGCATTGTCTTTCGCAAACGGTATTATTTCCTGGCCTGTAAGATCAGGAGCGAGCATGAGCTGGCTGATTGATAAGTCTTGATTCTGATTCATATTGAATGTTGTTAATCTTTATGTTCAAGATGGATTTTGAAACCGTCCTCCTGAAGAAGTCTGTTACCGTTCTCAAGCATGAGTGTCGGATAGACCTTCGGAGGAAGCAGAGGAAAAAGCCGGGTGCCCTCCCTTTCCAATCGAATCCGGCCACCGTTCTCAAGCAGGAAATGGAACCCGGACTCAAGGGCGAGCAATGGCTTCTCCCTCATATTCGTGTCTGGTCTGTGAAAGCTCATAACGACACGCTGCATCATGACCGGAGTCAGGCGTGCCGTTACGAGTTTCACAATGGGTATCAGAACTTCTTTCATACGCCTGTGATTTTTGCGGCGGTCACTTCGGTATATGATACAAGGGTGAGCTTGACATCGGCTGGAACATCGATCTCAAACATCAGATCCTTATATGAACCAGGACCGAAGTTGAAGAGAATCGACTTCTCCAAATCCCCAATGCTGCCATATACAAGGAGAGTGCCGGACTTTGTTCTGTTGAGGTCAACCGCTATACGGTCTCCCAAAGATGTGCAGTTCGCTTCATAGTGTCCCTGAGCGTTCTGCGTGAAAGTGAGATCAGTTGCCGCCATATCTTATGTCGTTTTGTGATGTTTGATTATACTCTCTATAGCATCGATGAAAGCTGGACTACATAGCTTGGAGTACGCTTCTATGAGTTGCAGTTCCCTTTTCTCATAGTGAGTTGGCCCTGCGGAATTATATATCTTCAGGGCGAGCGCGTGAGCCTCGATGCCACTGCCAGAATTATAGATCACATCTGCGAACTGAGTCCGGAGGTCACAGATTTGGCAATTCATGTGAGCCACGTCCGTGAAGATTTCGATTCTTGAAAAGTCGATTGTCATAATTATATTAGTTTTGTCTGTTTATAATTCTCGCTGTATACATTAGGCTATATGATGTGTCAAGCACCCCCGACTTGTTTGGATCGTATATCAATAGGAATGTTACGGAATCTCCGGCCCCCATTTCAAGGCTGTCGTATCGACCGTTATTCCAATGGGTCATTGTCGGATACTCACTTGTGTAGTAAGGTGTCTGTTCAGAACCATTGACATTCACTTTCTTTTGACATCGCCCATAGACATTGAAATAATTCCGGCTGTGCAAATCGGCTACAATGGTAAATTCAATGCAAAAAGCAGTGGATGTTCCGATTCCCAATGCAGTACGAACCTCAGACAAGGTCGGGAGTGTAATGCCTGATGAGGAACCGGTCGCATATACTATCCACTTATTGTTTTGCGAGATTTTCAAATATCCATTGTATATCGTGTTACTTGCATTCAGCGTATATTTGCTAAAATGGTAACCACCTATCCATCCGTCGAGGTTTCCGTTTCCCGATCCTAAGAAAGCATGGTTTATATCTGCGTTCTTTGCTGAAAGCAACATAGCAATGTTCCTTCCAATCCCCCAGAAGTCATTATTATCCTCATTTTCAAAGCGTGCCACGGCCCTCATTGCAGAAGTAGACGGGAGGATATTCCCTCCTATTCCGGCGAATGTATGATGAGTATCATTCCTGAATACGATGCAGGCGTCATTGTCAAATTCCGGCCCGTTTGTAAGGCTGTCACCAAATATGCTGAACCCCGCTATCTTGCCGGAAGTAGCTGTGATTTTTCCTGTAATATTTGCGTTGGATGAAAACAATGCTCCAAAGACATCGACCCTAAACGGAGCATCATCTGGAAGCTGTGAGCCAGCCCAAATACGAATCTTCTTTCCACTATTAGAGCCGGAAAAGCCGGCAGTGATAACCCCATCATCATTTGTTATAAGAATCTGGTTAGATTGCATCAGTGTTATGATGGCATCGTCGGCAAGAAGCAACGGCGTGTATATCGGTTCAAGGTCGTTAAGCGGCTCCCAATATTTAAGCCAAGGTTCAGTCCCTTTGCTCGTAAGTTGTGGGGCGTTGTCTTCGGAGGAATGATGAGTTTCCCTGCACCTGAACCATTTCGCTTTAGAGGCGAGCACAGAATTTTGCTCGGACATGAGATACACAAGGTCTATGTATCTTAGTCCGGCTGTTTCAAGTTCCGAGTCATTACGGAACATAAACCCAGTAGCAAATTTGGAGCGGCGGTATATGCAGCCTTGCAGACCTTGCAAACCCGGCGTACCATCCTTGACCGTATGGACGCATATTATCTTTTCATATTTCTTTCCACCGGCAGTGACAGTAAACGGAATGTCTATATTCACATCATTTCCTGCGACATACCTGAAATAATAGTAAAATCCATCGGAATCATCGGTGCCGAACCCCCATGTCAAACCGGATGTTATGGGTTTTGACATACCCTCCCCAAGAGTGGAACACAGGTATTCATCATTATATTTCAGCTTTTTATTTCCTATATACACATCAATCTTGACAACTCGCCGAGGAACAGATGTTGAATAATTGAACTCAACATTCTCGGGAGATACAACGATAGTGACCGCATCCATTCCGGGCTGTCCTTCACGGTTTATGACAAGAGCCTCGGATGCAACCACTTTGTTATTGATCCGATACTCGAAAGACACTGCCGCATAAGTTGCCGCAGCTGCAGAAGTAACTCCAGACGCGGCAACATCTGAGATAGTGCCGTCCATTTTAGTATAGACCAGCCTCATACCTCCATCATTGGCCTCGGAAGTAACGCCACCAACATTTTTATAAGCTTTTGCGGTTATATTGTTGGCATTACATATGACCGATCCGTCTGCTTTTATAGTTATTGAGTTGGGTGAAAGAACAATATAATAGTTGACCGAATCGGCCCCCGGTGTCCCCGGGGTGCCGTCTTTCGGTCTGCGCCTGATTGTTATGCGGCCTTGTGCTTTCGGCATGACAATTTATTATTTGAGCATTGTGATTACGGTAGTGGCGATTCCTTTGGCGGTCGTGCGCCATGACTGATATTCCGACCATTCATTGACATATTCCTCGCGCTTGTCTTCTTCGACAGAGCTTCGGGTGTCTTTCGCGTCAATGAAGTTTGCGGAGAGAGCCTGAACGTCATCCGCAGAGTATCTGTCATTGACAATTGCCGAAACTATCGAGCCATAGGTGATGGGCGCGGGCACATCAACGTTATAGCACTCGCATAAATCTTCCGGCTGTGACGGGGATTCCTCTGAGCCGTCCGTGATTTGAGGATCTGGAGCTTTCATGATGTCGAAGAAAATTCTGAGGACTGCGCCCTCCTGACGTATGATGATGCCGCTTTCGGGAATCACCGGGATTTGTTCTAATGTCTTCATTTCTTTTTCTTGTTTTGGGATTATTCAAATATGTAATCTGTAATTCCGTCTCCGATGTCTCGCTTTTTGAGCTTTGTCTGAATCGGAAGCGCGTTCATTGTTTTTGCCTGGTCGAGCTGGGACTTCAGGGTGAAAGAGTTCGTGATGAACTTCGCTTCCTGATTCTCGAAGACTATCTTGACGGCATAGCGTCCACCGCCATTGCGAGTCTTCACGTCCGGCTCGAAATCTAAGACTGTTATAGGGACGTTCAGAATCTCCATTGCCCTGACTTTACGTATGTCGAAGAAACGCTGTCCGTCCTTGGTAGTGCTTCTTCCGGTTATTCCCATTTCTGAAAAACTCATGTCGTTTTTTGTTATAGTTTGCCATAAATGACGGCAGTTGCCCCATTTGCACCAGCCCCAATATGAAGCCCGTGTCTCCAGGCGGCGTTTTGCCGTTCTGATTTTCTTTTCCTTTCTTGCGAAAGACTTCTTTATTGATTTGCGCAATCTCACGTTGCCGTGAGTGAAACAGTAGCCGAGGAAGTCAATGCGTCTTCCGTCTGTTACCGCCGCGCTGACGCTTCCTTTTCTTCCTTTGTCCGGGTTCTCTTTCATGTCCGATTGGTGAGATTACAATGTTGGATTTCACACACACAGTCCGAGTTCAGATGACTTCTCATAGAATATTCGGAGTTTCCTGCGGGCTTCGGCCTTGGTTCTTGCAAGTCCGAGCGTATCGTCACAATAACGCAAGTAGCCGTGATTCCTTCCTTTATACACTACGGCGTGGTCAATGCGCTTGCCGGACAGATTGCCTATCATCTGACTTGTGACAGCACCGATAGGCGTTCCTCTTCGTGCGTTCGGATTCTTCATTCAGGGTCTGTATTATGTTTTCATCGCTTGCATAGTTGAAAAGGATAATCCGTATAAGCCTTATGAAATGTCTGTCCTTGAATAGAGCGGTCATTTCTGCCTCAATCAGCTCATGTGGAATCGACTGATAGAACTTCTTGAAATCGGTCTTCCAAAACCATTTCCATTCCGGGTGTCGGCGAAGCATCTTTTTCAGAGTCCTGACACCGTAATGAAGCCCGCGCCCTTTGATGCAGGCGAATGCGCCGGGTATCAGACTGCCATAGACCTTTGGCTCGATTACACGCAGTACCGCATGATGAAGTATGCGCCACGGATAGAAATGCTGTTTGATTATCTCCCTGACTTTGCCGGCATCGGTCTTGATTTCCTGCGATGTGTACTCGCAAGGAGGGAAGTCAAGCGTCAGAATCATGAGTTGAAGTTCACGGAGTTCCTGAAACTTTCTTTGATTGTGCCGTGTGATATAGCGGTGCGGGACATGAAACACCCTGCCGCTTTTGACAATCCGGCGTTGCGATTTCCCTTTTTGTGCCGTATCGTCGGCGGCAAGAAGATTATCCATTGTAGCTATCCGCTCAATGATGTGTCCCTCTCGTTTCGGACGTTTGCCGCCGTTAATCCTTATGGCGGACTCGTAACGTTCGATACGTGCCGACAGCAACGCGTCAATCTCTGAGCAGGAGAGTGAACGCCAGTCAATGTCTGATATGTCAGCCGTGAGATATTCCATGTCTATACGTGTATCGTCATTCTGAAAGAAGTGTCGTGTTTGCCAAACTCATGTCTTTTTCAGACCTATATAAAAAGATTCCACATAGGCAAGCGGACGCTTGCTTGGAATCCCTGCCCGGAGCTTTCGAGAGTCAACCTACTTGCCCCGCTTGTCTGCCCGCAAGAGACAGACCTTTCCGCTTACGAGATTTTTTGACTTCACGGAACTGTGTCTAAGTTCCGTTACGCTGCACAGTCGAATCGAGTTAGATGCAGGGTCAGGGTTCGGGGAACGGTTTTCAGGATTTCTCCTGTATGTCAAGTTTGGCGAGAGCCGTAATTCGCGTTCGCATTCGAGAAAGCGTTCCTCGAGTTCGCGATGCCGAGACCGCAATACGAGCCGTTATTCGCATTGCCGCCCCAAAGCACAAGCTCTGTCCCCCTCCACCCACCGTCCGCGAGCCGTTCACGCTGCACGTCCCGAAAACGAGACCGCTCCGTGATTGCTCTTTCGGACGGATTTGGAAGTTTCTTTCAGAATGTCAAAGTTCTTTTCTTTTGTTCAGCGATGGAGTTGATTACTTATGCGGCCGCAACGAGCTGTTTGCCGGACATGAACGTGAGCGGGCCGTAATAAGCAAGGCGAGAGCCGAAATGCGCGTTCGCATACGAGAAAGCGTTCCTCGAGTGCGCGAAGCCGAGACCGCAATACGAGCCGAAATTCGCAGAGCCGCCCCAAAGCACAAGCTGGCCTGTGTTGTTGATATACTCATAGTCACCCCAATAGGATGTCGCGCCGCCTCCGATTGCAGAGCCGAATATGTCGAAGTATTCGCCAATAATCATCTTTGAGATATACCCCTCTGAATTAGCCGTAACGGCTCTTCGGGCGAGCTGACGGTATTTGCCATTGGGGTGGGTGGAAAGTTCAGCCGCTGTCGGCATACGGTTGCCTTCATAGATGAATATTTCCTGACCGGTCTGAGCTGAATTTTCGGAGTTTCCGCAGTATACTCCCTGAATCATCTCATATTGCCATCCGTAGGGGTCTTCGATTCCGAACAGATTCACACGTGATGAATTTGTCGTGTGTATGGTGCTGTCGGATGTGTTAACGAGATTTGCGATACTGATTTTGGCGAGAGCGTCACCGAGACTTTTTGTTGCGCCGGTCAGCAATTTTGAAGCTGCGCTCCACACGTCCTTCCAACCGCCCTCGCCGCCGACACCATTGCCGAGCTGTGTCTGAATGTTCGGGTTTCCGTAGTGTCCGAGTCCGAGCATCATCATATAACGGCGATGGTCGTAGTTGGTGAGACCCCAATCTTTGCCGTTCACCTGAGCCGCAGTCCAGAACTGTTCTATCGTTTTGGCACCTGTCGGGGTGACACCCGAACGAGATACGAGCGTGCTTCCTGACATACTTCCCTTGTATGCCGCGATGCAGATGTATTCATCGTTATGGCAGTCGCCGATATAGTGTCCGCCGATGGGGAGCTGCGAGAGCCAGAGATAATCTACACCGCTTGCCGCGTCCTGCTTTATTACATAATAGAGACGCGGGCCGATGAACATGACATTCCCTTTTGATTCATCGAGAGTCGTGCCGTCCGCATATATCGCGGAATTGGTCGGGGACAGCTTTGCCGCGAGTCCCTTGGGGGTAACAAGATAGCGTCCGCACATGGACTCATATTCGGCTCTCATACCGGTGTTGCCGATAACACCCCATGCCTGGCTGGTCTGATTCTGTTTGAGTGGCACACCCCATGCGACCTGACGCAGAAGCATCTCGTCGCCGGTATTGATGACATTCATGAGGTTGTCAAGTGTGATGCGGCGTACAGAGCCGTTGATTTCCATAAACACACAGTTTGATTTGAGTGCGGAAGTCACAAGTGTTGCTGTTCCTAAATCTTGATTTGCCATATTTTACTTTGATATTGATTGTTAGCTGAATTCTACTTCTGCCACTACCTCGACATCATTTTCTTTGTTGTTTCTGTCTGTCTCGGCAGTGGTTATTGTTATTGAGTCTGTGTTACTGTGCTTGATTGATTTCCATGTGTCCTTATCCATGACATCGCACTTCCAGACGGGATTGTTGAGGGTCTGCACTGAGTTGGTGCGTGTGTTCACGACTTTTGCCTTTACCGTGACATTCTGCCCAGGGGCAACCTCTCTCGCAGTGGAGGTGTAATCAAACACGATGATATGCTCGTCAAGCGAGTCAATGATATAAACCCCTGCCCGTGCAACGGGGGCTGTATCGGAAGCTTTCAGATAGAACTCGGCGATAAACAACTGTGTGCCGTTGACATCATCGCGACCGACAGTGACTTGCTTGTTACCATCCATCGATGACCACGCTGTGTCATCTTTGAACCACTTGACATGATAAGACGTAACAGGGTCTGCTCCTGACTGTAACCCAGTTTTCAAAAGAGATGTGAGATTGTTTGAGTCAAGAGTCTGAGGAGAGGCTACTATATAGCCATAGAAAGATGAAGCACCCATGTTCTGAATCACCACATCAATGCTCTTGGCGATATTGTAATTAGTACCAGAGAGGGTTGCCACGCAAGAATATTCAAGCTCACCGTTAGCCACGGCATTAGCATTGGCAAGATTCCCGATAATTTTGAGTGAGCCGTCTTCGTCGCCGGTTGTAAGATTGATCTGAAACTTTCCCGTGCTGTCAGTCCTCCAATTTCCATCAGAGCTTGTGGCTCCCGTAAAAATAAGTGTCCGCCCGTTCCATTTCCATTGGTGAGATGAACGAACGACTGTATTTCCTCTTACTGATGTGACTTTAGGAGTGATTATGGGCTGGTTGGCAGCGACAGTCCAGTCGGGCGACACGCTTCCGGTGGAAGCATCAACCCCTTGATAAAGAGGCTTGCCGTTGGTGTCAAACGATACATAAAGGCTGTCACCGTTTCGCAGACGCTTAATCGTAATACTGCCTTGTGCTGAATAATTACTCATTTTCTGTCTGTTTTATTTGCGTTAATGATTTGCGCCCTTTTATGAAATCAAGCGCCGATACACGGCTTACAATGAAGCCGTCAACCTTGGCAACTATATCATGAAGTGCCATGTCAGGGAATTTAAACTTTAATTCATTTTCATTCAAGATGACCTGCCCGTCAATTATTGAGGGCGATGCCGGAATGATGCCATTGTCTATGACTGAGCTTCTTGGTGCGATGATATACTTCATAAGTCAATTAAAAATATAACGATTACCGTTTTTATCAGTCCACACCGTTGTTCCTTCTGTGGCGGTCTTATGAGCTGGCTTATACACGCATTCGCAATACACGTCACACCAATCGTCCGAATAAGTAGAGCCTATTCCGGTCTTTTCGAGTTGAAAGACAGTTTCGTCTCCTTCATTATGTTTTACGCCGGTCTTGGAGATTGTGTCAGTGAACCATACTATACGGAATATCATTCCGGGGCATTCAACGATATTGCCGTCACTGTCAACCATAGCCCTGTCATACCTTTCGGTATCAGACGGGTGTATGGCAGTGCCGTTGGTTGGGATGCATGAATAGTCTTGATAAATGCGGTTGAATCCCAATTCTACCATGGCAACCTCCTTATTCGCTACGAAAGCCTTGATAATATAGGATGCCTTTTCTATCAGTCGGACATCAAAAATTACCTTAGTCGTAGATATTGTGTGGATTTCATCAATCCCTGATGTAAGCAAGGTCAAGCTTGATTGATTCACCACGCGGTAAACACGAAGCGTGTATCCGGATGTCATTTTTGTTTTGCCGTTGAAAACGGTTACCGGGACTTCATGCAGGTAGGAGCATTTATCTTTAGCTGCATTCTGTGTGGACGAAGATGCGGCGATGAGACCATGCGCTACTTTGTACTCATATAGTCTGAGCCTATCCTTTAGTGGGTCGTATTGGATGATTGGGCTGTCACCAATTGATATTGAATACCCGTCATTCGCTTTCTCGGTAGTCGAAAGTGTTATCTTATCAGTTTTAATGGGGATATTCACGCCAAGACGGTTGTCTGCCAGATTTGCTTCAAAATGCAACTCAGCCGCATCTCGGGGGGATATATTTTTGCTAATTGATATTGCACCACGTGTATCTCCAACTTGGTCTATGCTATATTTGCCGGACCAATCAGCAAGAGTCGCAATATCCTTGCCATTGACAAACCAGTGCATGTCGGCAAGAAGAGCATTTGAATATGGATTAGGCCAACTCCCGTCTGTTGCATTGGCAACCACTTCGGGAAGTATGATTGTAGGAGAAAGTTCGCGGTCAGGCTCATACTCTCCGTTCCCTCCATTATAAATCTGAGTGACAGGAGAGGCGGGAGTTATGCACCGTATGGAATTTGCGACCGTCAGTGGGGCGAATTCTTTTCTTATTCTTTTCTTATTACTCTGCATAGTTTAGATCGTTAAATTTGCTGTGGCGGCTGGAGAATCTGAAATCTCGGCTACAAATGTAAATAGAGTGCTCAACACCAATGAATTGCTACCAAGGTCATTTTCAGCGGGAGTGAAGCATATTTCTAAAGTCCCGTTGAAGTTCTGCACCTTTGGTTTCAAGGCCCATGAAGCGTCTTCTATGGCGTCTCCTGTGTCACGTGTGACCGTCCATTTCACCACCTTGTCTGTTACGTCTTCCCACCCTCGGTATACCCGACAGGTTATCTTCTTCGTCTCTCCATAAGCAAGAAATGTGTCCCCCTCAGTATCTATCTCCATGCGCGGGAACAGAGCCTGCATCTGCTCTATCCGTCCGGTCATGTATATATTGTTGAGGTAGGCGGAATATCCGGCCATATCCATTCCGAAAGCCGACAGATTGCTCAAATCACCGAACTGGGCAGCTATGTTGGCGGCAGTGAACTCCCAGTCGTTGACATTCTGCAAGTACCTCTCGTAAGTTCTGGTGGAGTATCTGGATGTCTGCCTGTCCTTGTTGGAGAAGTTGCCATACCCGACAAAGTGCATAGCTTCGGCTGGATGGAAAGTGTGCATCCAATTCTGTGAGACAGGACGAAGGGCATAGCGAAACACTGAGTTGTTACCTTGGTTAATAATCTCAGTTATTCGGAAGTACACAGAGTAGAAGCCGGCAAATCGAAAATTACCGAGACTATCATCATAGTTTACGGCAGAGTTTACGGATGTCTTGACTTCATTGTGGAATATTCCCATACAGATGTCATCGACTTCCACCGTTCCAATCTCTCCGTCTTCAAGATGAAGCGTGACGGTGCCGGTCATTAAGAGGTTTCCATCACTGTCTTTGTCAGGCACACATTTGAGGACAATGCCACCGCCAGGTGCCCTCCATTTGTTGCCGACCTCAATACTGACACGATTATATCTAACTTCCGGAACTTCAAGGAAGCGATGGAGTATGAGGCTTTGTAATTCTCCATTGCCGTATTGGTCAATCTTACCACCTTGCCCCATAATTCCGGGAATGAAATTCCCAAACTCCACTCCCTCAAGGAATGTAATAAGCTTCTGGGCTGTGTCGGGATCGATCTTGCTGAGGAAATATTCTTCAAACGCTTCGATAATGTCATGAAACATCTTGCCGACACGCTCAGCGGTATTATGCCCCTCAAGCGTCTCATGACGGATTTGAGCGGCATCGCCTAAAAGCTGTTGTTTGTTGATAAGGGGCATGATGTTTTGGATTAACCGATTTTACGAATGGTGCATCCCCCGGTGTTGGGACGGCTCTTTTTGACACTTTGAATGAGTCCTTTGGCTCTGCAATACCGCACACACTCTGTCAGATAGTAGTTGGCAACTTCCAGAGTGTTGTTATAGGCATCGGAACGCTCCTTTGATGAGATATGGCTTGAATAGTCGTCGTCCTTGATGACTACTCCGAAGCGAGTTGCCTGAATGTCTCCGGACATCAGATTCTGAGCATACACGAAATAGGCGATTGTCGTTTTAAGTCCGGTGAACGAACAGGGGTTCCCGTCCGTATCCTCATAGGTCCCGCCATTAAGGAGAATCTGATAATCCTCATTGGCATCGTCTTCTTTCAGTAATGCCATAAAAAGGGTTTCTCCAAGCACCGGCTTGATGTTCATGAATTCTACCTCGGTAATGTAGGCATTGAATTTTGCGTCGTCAATCTTGCCCGACATGGGACGACCTAACGACTGGGCTTCTTTAGGCGTTATTAGATGTTCCATTTTCGGAATTGTTTATGTATACAAGAGGTTGAATCTCATAATTGTCACTGGGATTAGCCGGCTCAAACCAATGGTTGAAGATCTTTTTAAGGAGTCTGGAGATTGCCCTACGCTCATTTCCTACATAGGAATTGTAGTACTCGTAAGCTTCGGATGTAGTCTTGCCACTGAATCCCTGCTTGCCAGTTCGGATGCTGTAAAATGGCTCCTGACCGAAAGCGGCATATATACTCTCAATGGTGCTGGATTCGGTACAGGTAAATTTGTCATCGTAGTTAGTGCCCTCTACCGGAATGAAAGTCGGCTTATCTTCATCAGATTGCAGGGTGATATCCATAATAGAGCAACAGTTGACATCACCCTGAAATATATCGATATTCTTGGCGAAGTCATAGGCATCATCATCGTCTTTTGATGTAATGGGTTTCCCATCTTCATCGATATTGATATTGCTGCCTTTCTTGTGGACGAACATACCCGCAAGGAGGAAATTGTTCCTCGTATTGCGGTACTTCACGTTATCCAGACCCTCATCTGTTGAAAGGGCGGTCACAATCTTGTCATATTTCGGTTTGGGGTACTGAAACCGACCGGACATAGAAAACCACAAGATCTGACCCTTGTAGTGTTCTATGCCACCGGCCGCTTCAATTTGAGCCATGACTACTTTCGGCTCAGGATTGAAGGGGAAGATCTTTTCAACGTTCTGCTTGTCAACATACACTTTCCTTCCTTTCCTAGTCTTCTGACCGCTCCAGTCGGGGTGAACGTTGATATATGCAACACGTCCGCTATCATCTTCTTCTTCAAGACGGCAGTCCTGGAAAGGCACATGCTGGACTTCCACAATCTCACAGGCGAGATTATAGTTCACATGCAGGGCTATTCCGTTGAATCGAGCCAGATCCTGAGACATCAGGTGAAGAATGTCATCGACAGTATCACCTCTGCGGTTGCACTCATATTCTGAGAAATCCTGATTATCCACACCGTTGCCCTCGATAAAGTTCTGAAAACGCTCAAGGCACGATGAGCCTGTAGCGCTATTATCGACAATATCCAAAATACGCTGAGGATAAAGGTTGTCCTGTCCGTATGTCTGAATATTGAGGTCGCTCTTATATGAATTTATGAGCCGTTTGGTTGGCCTGACGACACTATTTACATTCATTGAGGAATTGGTTTAAGGAAAAGAATATCTGGGATTCCTTGGATTACTCAGCAGCTGCTTCTCCGTTTTTTAGGCGGGTATTGGCTGATTTGAGCGCGCGGTTCTCGTTTTTGAGATTCGTGATCTCAGCCTTGAGACTTTCGTTCTCTCCTGCAAGAGTCTCGCTTTCGACACGGAGGTTTTCAAGTTCAAGATTGAGATTGGCGATATCTTGCGAATTCTCGCCATTTTCCACCATGTCGGCAGATGGCGCCGGCGTTTCAGACTTCATCCTTTCGATTTCGGAAGCAAGTTCGCTGTTCTTTGCGGTCAGATTCTCATTCTCTTTGGTGAGTTTCACGTTCTTTTCGCAAAGGTCATTATTGGTCTTGATGAGCGAGTCGTTTTTTGCACTGACTTCTGCCAACTGACTTTCTGCCTTTGTCAGCTTGTCGGTCAATGAGGAAAGTATCTCATTTGATGGAGCTGATTCCTGCTCTGAGATACCTGCTTTTCTGGACGCGACGCGAGCTTCCCAATCGCTGGGGAGATCCGAGAACATACATTTATTGTCGGAGTTCAAGCCGAGATATTTCTCAGCGATCTCGTCTGTAAGATTAGGATTGCTGTATATCGCGGACTTGCCGAAAAACTGAATCACTGCACCAGGTTTCAGCCTATAATTGCATTTCTGAGGCATGGTTTTGTTCTTTTTGAGATAGTTGTTGATTAAAATGAAAGCATCCCGATAGCAGTCACTACAGCCACGATTGGTGATGTCCCTCCCAAAAATGTTATAGTGGAGTCTATCGAGATACGACCTGTCAAGAGTTGAAAAGCCGTCGTTGAAACGGCTTTTCATACTCTGAAGGGTAGTCATTACTTCTTTATAATCCATAGTAGGAATGATTAGCTTCCGGACACGAGAGAAGCAAGGGCTGTGCGAGTGGCTGCGAGAGACTCACCGAAAAGGAAGATACCGCTTCGTGGAGCGTTGGTTTCCTCCAGTGTGGCGGCCCAACCGCCATCGGTCTCTTCCGAATACTTGTCGGCTGTGAGTGTGGATGCCGACATACCCTGTTCGAGACCGTAGATTTCAAACGTGTTCTTTGCACCTGCGCCGGCGAACTTGTTTTCAAGGACAATCACAAACTGACCGTTTGCGAGCTGGTCGATGATATTGTGGCAGACATCAGGCCCATTATCGAGAATGACGACATTCACTGTCTTGGTGAACTTGTTGCGGTAATTACCTTTCACCATCGCCTTGTTTGTCCCTGTATAGGGCTTAGCACCGGGCACATACATACTGTAGGCTTTCTTCCCTGGCTGGAGGGCAAGCGTCTTGACGATGTTGGGATTGGTCTCGTCATATGTAAGGGCGCTGAAGTCGATGTCGTCAAAGTTCATGATGTAGCCGGTGTTTTTGAGACCGGCTACTGATGGGTTCTCACATGAAGCACTGAGGTCGGCAGCTAACTTGAAATCACATGATGTTGACATAACTTACCTCCTTCCTTACATTGCCAAGTGAGTGAGAGCATCCTCACCTACGAGGGTGCCAATATTCGACTGGGCGAAGATATAGTTCATACGGTCAGTGTCATCGAAGTGGACTGAGAGGTCAGCCACGCGCTGCTTATCGTCTGTGCCGACGAAGAGATTGTTCGGGGTCGAAATGAGGGCACGGTATGGAGCGTTGAGCTTAGTGCCGTCGTTCTCGAACTTCTTGATAAGGCGATCCCATACATCGAGGATGATAAGGGGATGACCGTCATACTCGGACATCTGGATGCCGGAACAGATTTGAGAGACTTCGAGGTGAAGGTTCTGGACCTTCTTGACGTCATTGCGGAGCGCTTTGAAAAGGCCGTTGGTCATGTAGATGGCTGCCTGCTCATCATCAAAGATACGGGAGTCGCAGTCAGACAGCATTTCATCAACGATGCCGATTGCGACACCGGGCACGCGGATAGCTGCCTTCTGAGCGGCATATGTGGATTCTTCGTTTGCGGCAATTGCAGTGAACTGGCTGGGGTTTGCGGAAGCTATGCCTTTGAGCTGTTTGAACAGACCATCGCACATGTTAAGGAGTTCAAGATCCACGGTCTCGGTAATGATACCACCGTTCGTGATATTCTTGGCATCCTTATCTCCGAACCATACGATGCGCCAGAACATTTCAACGATGGCTCTTTCAAGCAACGGCATCAGAACATGATCCCAATACGGGGTATCAATGAGATTGCCTATTGCGGTTCCGGAGTTCATGCCGTATTTAGCAACTGTGTTTTCCAGTTCATCATAGCAGATCTCAAGAGGAATCTGCCAGGGACCGAGAGCCCATTCTTTTTCGGTACCGGTGATTACAGGCTTCTCGTATTTGGGCTTACAACCCTTGCGGTTCTTACCCACATCTCCCATGGAGTGAAGGCGACCGAGTTTCTTGCCGTTGACTACGCCTGTTTCCGAGCTAACGACAAGTTCTATGTCGGGGTCGTTGAAAAGGGTGTCGAATAAGAGTTCGCGAAGATCCCTAATCGCACCGTTGTCAACGGTAAATTGACTAAAAGGAATTGCCATAATAAATTTGAATTTAATGGTTGATTACTTCTTGCGTTCGGAGCGCTTCTTGGCTGCATTCTCACGGCGCTCACGGAGGGCCTTCTGAGTGGGACTCTCATTGGCAGGAGCGGATCCTGTCTCCTTGAACTTGCGGTTCTGAGGGGTGAAGGTTGAGGACAAGCCTACCACCTTGTCGATCCACTCACGTCCTCCGGCTTTGTTCGCTTTGGCGAGAATGTATTTCTCATCTTCAGAAAGGACGCGAGCGCCTTTCAGAGCTTCGAGCTTGCTTTCAAGTTCGTCATTCTGCTTTTCAAGCTCATCGATTTTCTCTTGCTGATCATCGATTTCCTTCTGCTGGTCGTCCACTTTCTCTTCAAGGTCATCGATTTTATCCAGAAGTTCATTCTCATCAAGAGCCTGTGCATTGGGATTACCGCCACCCTCGGCAGGAATGATTTCAGTGATGACGCTATTGTCGATCTTGATGGTCGTGCCGTCGTCCATCACATAGGTGCCGTCGGGATAAGCGACATCACCAACCTGCGGATCTCCTTCCTCGCGCTCGACCGTAAAGACTGAGCCGTCGGCAGATGTGATTTCCTGGGCTTTCATGTTCGCCACGTCCTCAATCTTCTTGAGTCCGCACATAGCGAGCAGCTTATTGAGCGCGCTCTGCTCAACTCTTACTTTGCCTTCTTTTGCCATTTTTGAATTGTTTGATGTTGAATTAATGAGTTGTCTTTTCTTGCTTGCGGTGTTGGGTACGAGAGTCTTGGAGATAAAGCCGAGTTCAATGGCTTTATCGGTGTCAATGAAAGTGTCACGCTTCATCAGGGCAATCAACTCCCCACGTGTTGCCTTAGTGCGCTGAACGTACAAGTTCAGCATTTTGTCCTCTTCTTGCCGTAAAAGTCGTGCCTGTTCCTGCATCTGGTCCGTAATTGTGTCGATGCTGTCAGCGGTAAGACGCTTCGGGAAATCTGTATCGAGATAGGTCGCGGCAGGGTTGTGGATGCAGAAATGAGCGTTCTTGTAGGAAGTTCTGCGTTCAAGAGGGGCTGCCAAAAGGATGATGGTTGCCATCGATGAACATTCACCCTCTACGGTCGTGTAGATGGTCTTCTTAGATCGGCGAAGTGCGTCATAAATAGCCCAACCCTCAACACAATCGCCACCGCGACAATGCAGGCGAATGTCGATGACCTTATCATCTTCGGGAATGGCGTTGAGGAATTCCTGAATATCTTTGTAGCAGATACCGTCGATTCCATCCCAATATTTCATCAGGATTTTTTCTTCTTCGCCTACGATGTCATTGTAAATTTTCAGTGTAGCCATTGCGATGAATAATTTTCAATTCCAAAGTTATTGTGGCGACACCTTATTTCTTGATTACTTAAAAGGATTTGCAGTGAACGCAATCGTTCACCTCCAATCACTTGGATATTTGGAATTATTTTTGTAATTTTATTCCAAATAACAATTATGTAGAAGTATGGCAAAAGTTATTCACGTCCACATCTTCGCTCGCTCCAGGAATGAGCGAAAGGATTTTTACTTCACCAATATCTCCGCGATCTATACCACACTGACTCCGGAGGATATAGGTATGAAAAAGAGTTCACTGCTCCATGCCGGACTCACCGGCAACGGAACAGTGGTTACCAAAAAGGCGATTATCAAGCAATCGCAGTTGATCTCTACGCCAAGAAAAAAGTAGCCACTATGCATCGCGCACGGTGACTACATGACATTATGTGGAATATTGCTTTATTATTTTATCAAGTCATCGATGGATTTCTTCAATTCCATCATGAGTTCCGGACCATTCTCCTGGAAAGCCTGACCCTCTGAGAACACTCCATCTCTATAGGTGAGGCAAGCAAACGTACCATCAGGCTTCTGGACGGAAAGACGTGGCTTGCCAAAGTGCATATCAATCTCGATGCGAGGAGATTCCTTGCCATCCTCCTTCTCGAAATCGAACATCGGATAGATGTACTTGCATGCATTGACGATAACCTCTGGCTTCTTATCTATGTACGCCTGCGCTCCTATATAGCGGTTGCCCCAAAAGGAGTCTTTAATGGCGTTGATGTCAAATTTCCTATCTTCTATGTAGCCCCATTCGGTTGCTAACTTATTTGCCACGACAAGCATGGCTTCATTGGCGGTCTTCATATTGTTTTCTTTTTAGGTTAGACATAAATGTGTTGAGAGATCTCCGATACTTCCTCGGTCTCGCCCCTGTCAATCATCTGCTGGAAATGAGTCATGCGCGACTCTATATCTGGAGTGTAACGAGTATAGCTGAATGTAGCCGTTATGCATTCTGCTTCCGGACAAATCAGGAAAGCGACTGCTACGCTGTCCCTGTCAGCCGGGCATCTACCTATTAGGAGACCTTTAAAGTCCCATACTTTTCCTTCTTGTGGCATAGTGTCTTAGATTAAAGTGAATACTCTGAATGAACGGAAGTTGTTTTTCTCTACATCAAAGTAGCACATTACGTCATCATCTGGCTTCGCCCTCTTGACTGTATTAGAAGAGGGAGCATAGTCGATGTCGCAAAGTGTTCCGACTGCCTTTCGGACGGTGCCGTCGAGCTTCCTGAAAGAAAACTCGACTTTACCAATCTGCATTTGTGTATATATCCGGATTGCTTTCCACGCGAGTCTGAGCGCTTCGGAGAAGCTTGCGACCTGTGACTTCCTGATGATGGCGTGGGCTATCTTGAAAAGTTTTGATCTGTTAATCTTGGTACTCATGGTGTAATTCCTTATTTGCATTTATCCTTTGATTTCTGATTCCTGAAACGAGAAGCGTTTTGTCTGAGGGTCAAATACAATGATGTATGTACCCTGCACCTCTTTATTCCAATATTTCACCCAGTCGATGATGTCTGTGCAGTAAGGCGTGAGCTCTGTTCCGTTCTCTCTCACACCCCAATAGAAGCGAAGAGAGAAGCCGAAGTTTTCCTCCTCCATTTCATCAAGTTTGGAGGCGATTGTTTGAACATCTGAGAGGGTGTCGCCCTTGGCGTACATTCCGAGGTTGGCAACTGAGTTGCGCATTGTCCCGATAAGCTGGGAGAGTGTCATATTCTCTTTCATAATGTCTTGTTTTTAAGGATGTTTATTTCTTATTTGCACTACAAATATAATACTATTTTATCATATACGCAAACTTTTACGGTATAAAATTATCATTTTTCCTAATATTTTTTTCATAAAAAATGCCCCGAAGTCTGGGCTTCGAGGCTTGCTGATGAATCCTGTCTATCATCTGGAAGTATGAGTCTTCAGGAACCGGACCTCCGGCATAAGGCTGTCGAGAAGATTATATATTCCGCTATAATCCTTCGCTTCATACAAGGTAACCAGTTTATTCCAATTCCTGATAATAGGAGCGTAGAATGGAAATCGCGCAAGAATTTTTGGGAAATCTTTGTCAGGATCTACTTCGCAGAACTTAACCAGGTCATAGCACCGTGAGAAATCATCCGCATCATACGGAACGTCAAAACTGATTATGGGAGACTGAGGCGCCGGCTCCACATCCATAAGTCCGGTCCACATCGTTCGGGATGAAACACCTACATGGTGATTAGCGATCCACTCATGAAGTTTCTGAATATTCATAGTTCGGTCTCCATCATTAGTCCTCCGCGCTCGACATGCTGCTTCAAGCCGGGAGATAATTCGACATACTGCTCATAGGTAGGACGTACCCATTTTATAACAGGCACATTATCGGGAACACTCTTGAATGTCCTTGTGTGAGACATTGTGAGACCACATTTAGGACAAGGAATGACAAATGGGGTTACTCCCTTGACCGCATAAGTGGTTATGATACGATGGCCGCAACTCTTCCCGGTAGAGAGTTCTCTGCACTCATAGAGATCGTAAGTCCCTCTGCCATCATAGACCTTCATAGATTCTGCCTTATTGCAGAAATCGAGATACTGTTCTTTGTTCATATACAGATATATTGTTTGATTTTGTTGATATACGTTGCCGGCACATAATAGTTGAACTCGCCACGTTCCAAAGCGTCTATCTCCGCTTGAATGCCTGCGATATTCGCTTCGCACTCCGCCTTTCCTAATCCAAACAGATCATCGGCAGGCATCCTGTTCCGAAGCTTGGTGATTGTTCTTTTCTTCCCCGCGATGAGTGAGGAAGTTTTGGCATCGATATAATCCTGACCGCATAATATCAGATTATCCCCGGTCTTATCATCTTGCCTTCCGATGCGAAGTTCTACATGGCGCCGGGGATTGAGTATCTTAACCAATGCCATAAGATACTCAAAATACCATTTGTATTTAAGCATTAGGTTCATCGGAAGTTTATACTGGTAATAAATCACATCCTCTACTGAATATCCTCCGACAAAGGAAACTGAGATTTTGACAATCATCAATGGCTCTTCAAAAGTCATGGCTATATCTCTTTGAGTTTGCATCCGATTTTTTTGAGCCATTCAATGGCTGACACACAACCCTCAATAGGCTCCTTACATAGACACCCAAAGGGATCTGACAGCCCTTCTGTGTGGTACTTTACTTCGTATCCGAAAGGGCATTTGCATAACTGAAACTCATAGCTTGAATCACCGATCTGCACACTATTTGGGAGGAACGCGAGCAACACCGACAACGACCACGCCGGTTCATCCTTATCGGAGAACACTCCGTGATGGTAGCATATAGCACTTAGGTCGTACCCGTCGGATAAGGTCATGTCGGCCGTAGATGGATTTAACCCACAGGCTTTCAGTCTTGCTGACTGGGATGAGTTAGTTGCAATCTGTATCATGAGAATTGTCAAGTTTAATTCCCTTTAATGTAAGCCATTCGATGGTTTTCACACACGCTTCGATTGGTGATTTGTCCCAAAGCCGGACATACTTGCCGTTATCATCTGTCGGATACCATCGGTCATGACCCGAAAACCATTGCACTTCAAATTCCGTGTGGATTCTGAGAGTGCTTAACTCTAACCGATACTCTGTCCCCATAGGACTATGAAGGCATCGAGGAATGAGGGCAAGGAGAGCCGAAAAACTCCATGCTGGAGAGTAATGCAAGTTCCGAAGATTCTCTATCCACGGATGATTGAGCACCTGAAGACGGATGCTCGTCAGGTCTTCTTTCCATGCCATATCCGCCGTTGAAAGATCTACGCCACAGGCTTGGAGCCTTGCGGATTGTTCCGGTGTAGTCGCTATTTGAGTTGTCATTTCTTTGCTTTGATTATTTTTTCATATTCATTATAGTCATAAACCTTACCTTGATACTCGGCTTCCAACTTTTCAAGCCATGTGGCTTCACATTCTCCACCGTAAAAGACATAGCAAGTCTTCAGTTCCTCCGCAGTGCTCCAGGCAAAGTGAGTTAATTCATCGAAGCTAAACAATTCCTCGGCTGATTTTGTCATTCCATCCCACCACTGATCCCAACACTTCTCTACCGTGCCATCCGTCAATGGTAATGTAAACTTCCTCCCTCCGAATGCGGTCTTCCCAAATGGGAGAGTCAAGAATTCTCGTTTGAAGAAAGTCAATGCTCCTTCATCTTCTCCGATGATAGTTTCATAGTCAATCTTTGTATAGGATTTCTGCAGAGGACGGTTGATGACATAATATTTGCGATCGCCATTCCTGATGATGGCTTCAATTCGGATTTTCTCTTTTTCCATCATCTGATTGTTTTTCTATATCCGAAATATGCTTCACGCCTATTCCAGAACTGATCCTTGTGTTTGGTACAGCAGAAACATTGCTGGTATGATTTCTTGATGAACCGGTTGTTGCACTTAGGACCGGCACACACTATCTTAGTGCCGACCTTAGCCTTCTTGTTTAGCTTGTAGTGACGTTCATCATGTGCGACACCTTCTCCGACCTCCGCGATGAAATCTTCATACGAGGAACCTGGTCCGTCATCATCATAGATCTCACAGAGGTGAGCTGCTTCGCTATCATCTGTAGTTGTGTATCCACTCATGTCTTGAAATGATTAAATGTTGTTTCTTATTTGCACTACAAATATAGTAAAAACTAATCAAATACGCAAATATTTCCAACTGAAAAAATTATATATATCAGTGAATTGTATTTGCGACTGCATAACGCCCCTTATGGCTGTAGAAATCCAATATCTCGGCACATCTTTGGTGCGGCTTCAGGGCGTTCCATTCTTCTTCGGTGAAATAGGATGTCAGATTATCTTGCCAAAACTGGTAAATATCATCGAGGAATAATGAGGTGTCGATATACTCGTCTTGCTCGAATTCTTCCACTCTATTCACGGCTGACTCACATTCCTTATGAGCATAGCAACGGAACATCTGACCTCCGTCCGCATACGACCATGATGTTGCTGTATCTCCCGGGTTGATGGACTGCATACAATACTCGCAATGATGTTTCTTCCGGACGCGGACCGTCTTACTGCTTAGGATATCCATAATTCAACAAACGTAATAAATAAGCCAATACCGACCATCCCTAAGCGGAAGGAGTAGATAACCTCTGTAATCGTCTTCAAAGTAGCACCACTGATGAACCAGGTAGGTAAATGATGCATCCTCATCGACATCCTCAACCTGTTCGGTGAATAACAATCTTCTCAGATCAGGATGTTCCTTCGCGCTTTCTTCAGTGATTCTGAAGAATCTACCCGTAGGCGACCATCGGAATCCCGTATTCTTTTCTTCGGGAACATGGACTGCATTGACATAGCCAATGTGCTGGTTTTCCATATCATCCAACCATTCTTTGACTGAGGTCTCAAAATTCCCTTTGTAGATTCCGTTCTTTCTGAAATATCCCAAAGCCTTCTCGAATTTCTCCCGCTCAACTTTCGACATTTCAGCCATTTCCTCTAAGATTGCACGCTCCTGTTCATCTAACGAGTCGGCAATTATTGAAGTGTCCTCGCTCATATCTCCTGCTTTATCTGGTTAATAATACTATCGGAAACCTTTTTGTCAAGACTGCCAAGAACAATGAAGTTATCCAACACATTCCGGATAACGCTCATCTTGACTCTCGGATCTTTTTGACAGTCTATAAGCTGTTGCTGCTTCCGTCTGATTCTCTCTCGGAATCTTTGCTTGAATGAAATGAGGGACTGATCGGAGCGCATGACTACTCCGGCGAAGTCAGCATAAACCACATCGCCGGAGTTTTCAGATTCTTTGCAAATCGCTTCATAAGCCTGCTCCATTGTCATCCAACCTGGAGTCTTAATCTTTATCATAACAGGCATCATGATAGTTATACTTCTCCCTCATTTTGGCGATCCACTCCTTATAGGCTGGAACCGCTCTGGCCGCTGACGGCACGGGAATCTTGAAATCCGTATCGCTGGAGGTCAGACAATCCGGGCAACAATAGTACCCATTGAATTCTCCGTCCTTGATTGTTCGCCATCCTCTATCATGGAGGTAAGCGATCACCAATACCACGAAACTGAATAATCTCCAGTCGTGCAACTGAGGTTCTGCCGGCATTGGTGCATACAATCGGGCACCACACCTTTTGCAACAAACGTGGTTCATTCTCGTAAATTGAGGATCAGCACCGCTTTCTGCTCGCAATAAGCGTCTAACTCTTGATTTATCTTCTTCCATATTTTTTGATTGTTAGAAATCTAATGACAACTGAACCGCGCCTATCCTCTTCACGGTTCGTTTATGAAAGGGGCACTTTGAGAGTAAGGACAATTACCCCCGGCTGCTTGTAGATTGGCTCCGTGCCACTGGTCCCAGTCTTTCACTCCGTCTTCTGTAAGAAGTTCGATCAGCTTCATGCAGGTAAATCCTCGCTCCTTATGTTTCGAGTCGTGGAGTTCAACTAAGCCGTTACCTTGTGGTCTCATGGCTTTTGTATTTTGGGTATATGCATCCAATGAGTCACCACAATTTCTCCCGATTTGGCTTTTTCTTCAAAATGGCTGTCCTGGAAATCCCAAACCTTATATCCATTGGGGAACACCTTGAAGTTAGCCGTGCAAACATCATTGAATCCATCCTTATGCCTGACATGAAGAAGAAACACATCCATCACAAATATTCCTCCTACTCCAAACAATTCATATTCGTAATCTTTGGGTTTGGGATAGCCATCCTTCTTCACGCTGTGCCATAGATCTTCAAGCGTTTCCTTGACTGCGGTGTGGTAACACCGTTTTAGATGATTTGAAATATCTAAACGGATAGCTGGGACATCTGAGCATTGTACGGCAAAATTGATTGAGGCGTATGCCTGAGCCTTTTGTTCGTAGGTCTTCATATAGGAATTATTCTTTTGGTGGTTCTGGAAGCATCATCCAGATATTGAATAGGCTAACTTCGCTGTCGTCTGACTCATACCAAAACTTCCCATTCTGGAAATAGGCGGCATAGAAGTACTTTATAGAATTATCTACTCTCTGAATAGCGACAATTACCTGATCACCATCTTTGAGACCTTCTGTATCAGTGTCTTTTCTCCACTGACCGGAAAGGGCTCCGATTGCTCCTGCTTCATGAGCATCCAACAAATCCTTTGGGGTTATTGTGATCCTGACTTTTTGAGGTTTCTCTGGAGTGAGATTTGGGAATAATGAATCAGCAAAGTTATATTTCGTTCCTCTGCTGACCCAGTATTCATCCTTGTCTTCTGGATGAAACTTCCATTTATATGGCTCCTTCAGGTGAACCACTACATCATCACCAGGATAGTCTATTGTCGCCCAACCCTCGATTTCATTCTTTACATCCTTTGTGTCGGGAAGAAAAATAAGGTCGGACTCAGCGATGAATCCTCCATTCTTTTTGTCGCGTCTGCATATGACTTTGGTTTTCATGTTGGTGAAAGTAAGTTCAGATACTTCAACCACCTCACCTGTGCTGATTCTCTTGGCTTTCATTTCTCAATCATTTTTACATAATCTGACACTAAATCAATAACTTTTATACAAGTAGGGCATTCTACTGAATGGCTGCTCTCATATCCGTAATAATGGGTTGCCTCGTTCCAATTGAACTCAAAAACACAACCGCACTTGGGACATTCGGCAAGGTAGAACCGAAGGTCTTTGAGCCTTGACAGGTCGCCTTCCTTGATTATTCTCATTCCTAAACCTCCTTTCCCAAAAGTTCCAACGCCGCAGCGATTCCGGCTGAGAGAGCTAGTTCGTAAGACGTGTGATTGCCACCTGCATCATTCATAAACTCGGCACTCGCTACGTCCATCAATTCAAATCCCCATGAAGGATATTCATTGTATAATGCACCATCCGCATCTATATCGTAGCCCATATATGGGTTCACTGAAATATGGATTCCTTTCTCTCTCAACCACTTCTGAACCTGACATAAGGTCGGAGCGGAGCAAAATTCCAATCCTTTAGCTATTCCCTTACGGTTATCATTGTAGTTCTTGGGAGTTTTGCTGTGTGCCATTTTGGGTTCACCGAAAGAAAGTTCCGGCTCTAAACGCATCTTGACGGAATATCCGTAATGGCACGGCTCATCAAACCCATGCTTCTTCAGCGCAAGGGCAATGGGGTAGGAAACGTAGTCTTCGGGGTTCATAATACTAATATTTCTCGGTTGTTTATATCTATACATTCAGGGCGGTTGCTATCAGAATACCATCTGAGATACCATTTATCCCCAATTTTAGCTTTCCACATTTTCCCTGCATATTGACCGCTGGGCAATGTGGTTGAGTATTCTTTTAGAGCTTTGAACGTCTGTTCTGACATCAACGCACATTTATCATCCATCTCAATAAAACGGCGATGCGGTTGTTGCCAACATTTTCCTCGTGGGTTAATTATTGGAGGAATTACTTGTTCTGCTGTCATCTTTCTCTTTTGTTTTTGGGGTGTAATGTGGTTTGTCAAGCAACGAATAACATAAACTGCTGTTCGGACAGTCCATCGTTCCATAGTTATTGCAGTCTGCGCAGGACTTAGTTTTTGTTAACTCTTGGTCTATAAAACTCGGACGATGGTATCTATTCTCCATGATTCTAATGTGTTCTTTTGCCGCTCCTGCAAGAAGTCTTAGCTCTCCAAACATAATCTCAACTCTCGCATAAGCAGGATAACCGCCTTTAGGCTGATTTCCCAACTCATGATTTGAGATATACTTACCGTTGATGTGTACGGTATAGAAGTATGATTTAGCGCGGAGTATGCGCCATATTGCTTTTAGTTTATCTGTCATTGTTTATCTTTTCTAGGGTGAAGTCGGGGCATTTGTCACGATCGCAAATCAAGATACATGGTCTTTCGTAAGAGTACCGTCTGCTCTTTTTCTTGCGCCTTTTACACAGCCAACCTGCATAAAAGTGCTTACACTCGCTCGGTGTCTGCGGTCGGTCAGTCGGGGGCATAGTCATAAGTTTTGAATTTTTTACATAGCCAATGTTCCCAATCTTGCAGACGGCTCTGCGATATTTCTTTTTTCATTTCTTTTTCCTCCTTATTTTGTCAATTTATCAATTGCGGTTTTTAGCTCTTTGTTCGCCAGATAAAGCGAACCTATTGCTGTGGTCAGTTCGCTGGGTGGCAATCTCAGTTCGCTTTTGGTGATTATACACGATTCCCTCAATGCCCAAACCATATTCTCAATCCTTTTGAGATTGGCAATACATTCTTCTTGTGTCATGGCTTAACATACCCTTTCTCCATACACCCACTCGCCATTGTCAATGCGCTTGCCTCTGAATTTAATCGTTCTCATTCCTTTGCTAATATGTAATAAACATGTTTATTATCTTCTCGTGTTTTGCCGTTGCACTTCTTTAAAGGGCAGGCATGATGATAACCGGCATTAAGGCTAAAGCAACAATCGTCACAACTATTTTCAAGCCTATATTCTTTTGCCATAACTTTGTAGCCATTGATGACGCCAACACCACCAATAGGGATTTCATTTCTCTTTTTCATTCCAGACCTCCTTTCTGTTTGCTATCTTGCCAATAACCCACGCTACAGCATCCCACGCTTTCCAAATGGCTATTATCTGGAACATCCAAATGAAAATATCCTGACCCATATCGGTCCTTCTGCCGATATGGGAAAGCAACAATGTAGCTACAATTCCGAGGGCAAACACCACAAGAATGAATATGGTGAAAGACAATGACAAAAGCAATAGCGTACCGATAAATTCCAGATTCTCTCTCATTTCGATTCCTCCTTCCTGTTTCTAAAATCCTCACATTCGAGATCCGGGCGAATCTCGCAACGGCAGTCCTTCAGAGAACCACTCTTTATACTGTGGTCTATGCAGAAGCCACCTTCCAATGTGCAGAAGTGGACACATTGGGGATAGTCAATTTTATTTATGATGCATTGCATACTTCGATTCAATTTTTAGAATGTTATCCGACACCTCTGCCTTCTTCGTCCCCGGTCTCTTTGAACGGAAACGATTGAGCAGATCAACGTGCCGGTGTAGTTCTGAAATGAGGGTTTTGTTATCAGCCTGCAACTCTTTGATGATTGTCTTCAGTCGTTTTATTTCCTGACTCTCCATCTGACTTTCCGTAAGGGATGGCTCGCATGTGCAATCCTCGATGCGGTTACTGACAGCCACAGCCATACAGCCGGGAATTAAGACCTTCCCGGCCATACGGTCATAGATGTAGTGGCACCTCATCATCAGTAGTCGTTTTCGGAAGGAGTCTGGGATTTGCTACTGAAGTTGTCTGTCAGGGCGTAGTCGCCTGCGAACGCTGCGATCACCCACCACCATGAGCAGGTCATACCGAGTGCTTTTGCAATAATGAAAGCTGCTGTAATCATAATTTGAATTATTTAAGGGTTAAAGTGTTTTCAGTAATTCCGGGTTATCATAGATATTCCCGACAATCTTAATCTCTCTATTGAAATCATGCCACCAGTCGGGGCGAATTCTTTGCCAGGGATAAATCCAGATTTTGTCTAACTCATCGATATTCGCCATGCAGAACGAAGCGTGATCGGTTCGGTATTCAATGAGCTTCGGATAATTGCCATGGATTGTTATTACATCACCGGCGAAGACATCAACTTTGGCGCTATCTGTCAACCCGATATATTGTCCGACCGTCTCACGTCTCACTACGGCTATTTCATCATTGAATAATTCAACTGCGACACGATTGCTATTCGGGATATTGGGGTTCTCTGTCTCAGTTGGAGAGCCGAAATATATCATGCTTCCTCCACCGATATTCAATAGATCTCCATAGACCCACTCTCCTGTGTCCGCTCGCTTGCCCCTGAACTTAATGGGGAAATAAGATGGATCCACGAGTTCCACATCCTTCGCATCATACACGCCATAAACGCGGTCTCCGAAATCAAGAGTGTATGAACCATCTGGTAAAATCTCCTCGACTCTCGCATCTGAATTGTCACTGAAATAAGGCTTGGGATTCCATATCAACCGCACCTTATCTCCGACCTTGATTTCCCTGCGGTCTAACATATCTCTAAAGTTGTTTGATTGTTTCATAAGCGGCACGAATCTCTTCCAGATGCTCATTCAGGTATTTGTCGAATGAGCCCGGACCTCCGAAGATCTCATCAAGACGCTCCGAAATCTTACCCAAAGGATTAAGCCATCTGTCATTCTCAACTATTTCCTTCGGCTCATAGAGGGCTATCAAGTGTGCGTTCCCTCCGAAGCGAGCAACCATTCCAACGTAAGCGGTCAACTTGTTATCGGCTTCGATTGAATAAAGTGAGCTCATTGCTCCGTACTTAAATACCATATATTTCAAGTGTTAAGGGGAGCAACTGAAATTCAACTGCTCCCTGATTCGTAATCATGCTCCAATGTATTTGTATTCGTCTCCTACCAATTCGAAATCTGACCGACAGGCAATGCCGAGATCGAAGCAAAGGTCGAATGCTTCTACTGACCAAGGTTCCGGAGAATTGTCATTAGTCGTACCTTTGGCATGGAAGAAACTGCCACAATTGTAGACATCATCGGCATACTGGTAGGTGATTATCACTTCAGGGAATTTATCAGCCAGAGCCTGTATGACTTTGGGGACTCCGTTCCATGGGGTGATGAACTGAATCGTATTCTCATCGATCTTAATGCAGTCGTCAGCGTTCCACTTCGATCCCCACTTATTGCGGCGCCAGTCATACCAAGTGGGATGTCCGTACTTCTCCCTGTTGCTGACAAGCTGATGACCCAGACTAAGATACTTCTTGAATTCTTCAGGGTCTTTCATGGCTTGGTCTGCATAAGGGTATTTGTAGTAGCCAACCACTCTGGGGTCAGGTAGATGATGTTCGTGAACGAAGATGTAGGCTTCGGCTTCCTGGGATCTGGAACTTTCTTCCACCATTAGTTCTGCCGGCATCGGGATTATCTTGTTGAAATCAATCAGCAGATTCTCTCCCTTTTCATTCTCACCTTTGATGAAGTCGAATAATCTTGCAACCACTTCATCCGGACCTGTGACGGTCATTTTATTCAATACGTCATTTGCCATAACTCAAATGTCTTTATAGTGGAGGACTTCGCCATTCACGAGGACGTGTTCATCATTCTCTACCATTTCCTGCAATCCAATCCAACAGCCTTTGTTGAGGGATTGAACGAGTTCACGGTATCTGGACTCTGCTGTTTCCTCATTCGTAATGAGGACTTCAATCACTCGCTCTTCAACAGCGAGATACCATGTGAGCTTGTATATCTTCATAATCATAATCAATCAAGGGTAAATTCATCTTCATACACATAGATGTGCTTCCCGGAGCCACAAATCTCTACTTCCCACTTATACATTGTAGGCCAGTATTCCACGAGGATGATGTTGGTGTATCCCTGGTATGGCTCATTCAGTGTCGCTGATCTTCCGTCCATCATTGTTCTTTTAAGATGTCAATAAAGGGGGTGTCGCTCTCTTCCGATTCGTAGAGGACAATGAAGCCTGCCGGTGAACGCTGGTCTATGCCAGCATAGAGTCCGGAGACATAGGCTGTGGTTTCTTCCTCTGAGTCGAATTTTTCCTCTCTGAAATCGGCTCCATCTTCGATGATTTCACGGAATGCATCCAGATCCTCATCATAGACCGCCTGCTCAACAGACTGGTCGCGTACGATGTAAATTCTCTGCTTTCCCATAGTATCAATAATGAGGGTCAATGTAGTGGCGCTGATAGGTGAGCACAAGGAGGCAGCCATCTTTGATTGACTGACCTTCCATAATCCACTGGCCGTTCTTACGCTTGGTAAAAATATCCTCACCACCTTCCAATTCAGGGAGTATTTCATAATCTCCTGCATAGTAATCCTTGCATTTGGTCTCATTGTGGCGCACCGCGATCTTCTTGTCGGAAATTATTCGAGTGACGGTAACTGCCCGGTAATCGCTCCAATATAAGATTGTGCCAGGGAGTCCGACCTTTGGGACTATCCCCCGGACGGCTTTCTTGAAGCGAGCGTCATGCTCTTTTTCCCACTGGTGCTGGAGTTCATATCTGGCGTCCTTCTGCTCATCGCTGAATGTGCGCCATTCTTCAGGAGTGAAATCGTAGGGGTTCTTCTCGGCTTTAACCGCTTTCAGAACCGCGAAACTTTCTTCTGTAGTCATTTTGTCTTGTTTTTAGGAGTTATTTAATTTCTTATTTGCATTGCAAATATAATATAATTTTATCAAATACACAAACTTTTATCGGATAAAATTATCATTTATACGATTTTTTTATTCAAAAAAAATAGGGAGCCGGACACCCGACTCCCTCAGTCGAAGATAGATGATTGTCAAGGCACCTTCGCGGTGCCGGCTTTTTCGACTTCACTTATACATTGCACTCGCAAGGCTTCCAGATCGATTTTGGCTAACGCTTCCTCGAAATCCGCAACACTGACTGACTTGATCCAGGGATATTGTTTGTAGGAATCTGAGAGGACCAACGGATCATCTTTTGAGAGCTTCAACGATATAGCCATAATCTTATGACCAAAGTCTGCGATCATCATGAATCCGGCAAAATTGATAACGCCAATCAGGATATCCACTGACACAGGACTTGTATTGCCAGACTCCCAAAATGTGTGGACTTCATTATCTGCATACCAAAGGCGATATATTGCCGTGACGGTCACTTCCGAACCTGCCGGCTTTATGCGGTCCCAGGTTTCCCGGACTGCCATCATCGGGCTCATAGCACCAACCATGAGTACTGAGTACCGTCCTCCTTGCGCTTCCAATGCGTCAATTTCTGCAATTCAAATTCCATATAAGCATTATATTAGGGGCGAGAAAAGCCTCGCCCCTGAGTGAAAAGAATGGGTAATCTGATTATTCTGTCACCTGAGTTTCCTCGGCGCTATCAGTTGTAGGTGCTTCAGGTGCTTCCTGCGATTCCTCAGCACCCTCGGCTACCTCTGTCTCAGGCTGCTCTGCCGGAACAGATGATTCCGCTTCATCAGCGGCAGACACCTGACTCGGGATAATTTCCTCTTCCGATTCCTGAGCGGGCTCTTCGGGAACGATCTTCTCACGCTGTTCCTCGATGAGTTTCTCAATGGATGCCACCTGCTCCTTGTAGGAAATATCAAGCCTTGTGGCGATCTCCGATGCCTGTGGCTCAAAGCGCTCGTTCATTACGACTGCAAGGAGAGAAGCCAGATCTTTGGAGAAGTTCACGCTCTGCTCTGAAAGGGTAGTGCGGATGAACTCACGGACGATAGCCGGGAAATTCTTTTTGAGAATCTTGAAACTGTCAACGACATTGGCGGTCGTGCTGGTATCGATGCCGAGTGAGGTCTTGAAGTCGAAACCGAAACGCATCATCAGGATAGCCAGGAACACATTGCGCTCATTGTCAGTGAGGTCAGTGTTGAGGGTGGAGTATTGGGACGTGCTGAAGAATTTGCGCTGTTCCTCGACCTCATCCGACGCTCTCTCCGCCTTGATGTCTTCAAGTTTAGTTTTAAGAGTGGTGATGTCGTTGAGAATCTTTGTGGTGGCGCCATACTGAGTGTCGTACTCTGACGCCGGCACATTGTAGAGGAACTTGACTTCGCCGGTGAACTTGTTGCCGTTGGCAAGTTCAAAGACCTTTATCACTGAGCCGTCAGCGACATTGCTATCGAACACCGCCTTGACCTTCTCGAAGTTGATCATGCGCATCTGATAGGTTTCCTTATCTTTGAACGTGCTCTCAGACGGAGCCACTGGCTCTACCACATACTCACGCTTGCCGAGTTGTTCCACTTTCAGACCGAATTCCGATGCGAAGTTGAGGATGCTCTTATCGGTCGTGCCTGCGACAACTACAGGTATTCCTGCCGTTTTAGCCATACGGAAGAGGGCTTCACGGTTCTTTGCCGTGAATTTCTCACGGTTCATGCATCGTGGGCGGTTCGCTTCCTTGTAATTGGATGCATCTGTGGCCGTGTTTAAAGGACAGCCCTCGCAGGAACCGCAGGCGGTATAAGTGGTGTCGGATAGATTGAAGCGGGCTTTTGACAGGCTGCACATGATATGCTCATCAATCCAATCATGGAGTTTATCCATGCTGAGGATCTTGAAGTCCCACTGAGCGACACATTCCGGAGTGAAGCAAGTGTTGAAGAGGATTTCCTGATTTTCGGTTGTGAGCTTGCAAAGATCTTGCAAGTGAATGAGGCAGAGGGTGCCGACGTCCATAAGTTCCGCAAACTGAGGGATGATGTTTGTGAGTTGGATGCGGCTGATAACAAAGCTGTCGCTCTTTCCGAGCATCTTTGAGATCTCCTTGATTTTGTAACCACCTTCGGTGTAAAGCCTGTTAATGGCGGCGGCTTCTTCCAGAGGCTTGATGTCCTTGCGCTGGAGGTTTTCGAGAATCATAAACTCGAATGCCTTCTTGTCTTCAAGTTCCGTTACCTCAGCCTTGATGGTTTCGGCTCCGATGAGTTGACAGGCACGATAGCGGCACTCACCGCACACGAGTTCATATTTGAAGTTAGGCTTCTTGCCGACCTTGCGGACTACGATTGCCTGAATGAGTCCGTTTTCCTTGATGCTTTCCGCGAGTTCCTGGATATAGTTCTCGTCGAATGTTTTACGGGGATTGTTGGCGCTGACTACGATGTCAGCCATAGGGATGTTCTTTATCTGTGACATGATTTTTAAGATTTTGAAATTACCATATTATTGAATTTGATTACTGAAGCCAGGAAAGCTGATCCTTGACAGGCTTCTTCTTCCAACCTTCAAAAGCAAAGGTGTTGATGAGGTTGGTGTAGGAGATTGTTCTGGGGCACTCAGGAGCGGGCTCTGTATCAACTAATCCGAGGTCAGCGTTGCAGGGCATGATTATCGCAGTGAACATTGAGTTCTTCATCAATATCGGACGTTCAGGCTCGCCAACAAGTAGCTGGATTGAACCGAGGGCATTACCCTGCTTGAACACAGTCAGGATACGGACTAACTGATCTATGCGGAGTGCCACATTATCAATGAGGACATTGTCATCTTTTGTGGCAAATTCACTCCGAAGATACCATTGACTTGCACGGTAGAGTTGATCGAGGTCAATAGGAACAGGCTTTTTGTGTGTTGGGATTACCCGGTCAACATCTGGGAATCTACCCTGGATTTCCTCGCCCTCGGCGCTGATTGTCTTGCCGGCGTGTGCTTCGCTTCCTTCATTGTAGATAAGGAGGATGCGAGTGTTGGTTGCATAGCAACGTTCTTTCTCGAAGTGTACGCCCATCAGATTGGGACGGATAGGGTCAGTTGATGCAACTTGCGTATACATCGCTTGTATTACCTGTTTGTTCATAATCTAAAGATTTGATGTTTAATTTCTTATTTGCACTACAAATATAATACTATTTTATCAAATACGCAAACTTTTACAGGGCATTTTTATCATTTCTGCAAAAGATTTTTCAGGTGTCAGACAGCCACCGGAATGGCTGTCTTGTCCTTGAAATTGGCGCGAGAGTCAGAGCAGAGGACACAGGCGATTGCTTCCTCGATTGTCTCATACTTGCGGAAACCCTGAACACGGATCCTCTCCAGTTCGTCAACGATGACGGTGCGGACTACCTGTGCGCTGGTACGGATCTTGTAGATACGCTTCCAACCCTTCTTGGTCTTCTCATACTTGGTGTCCTCAAGGTTGAAGTCTGCCATCATTTCCTCCTTTGTGCGGAGCATGGCGAGTGAGTTGTCAGATGCGAGGTTGTCAATAGCCTGCGATACTTTCTTAGATGTGAATGAGAATCTTTTCATTTTTGTCTTGAATTTAAGGAGTTTTATTTCTTATTTGCACTACAAAAATAACACAATTTTATCAAATACGCAAACTTTTTAAGGATAAAATTATCATTTTTACTAAATAATTTCAACGGAGATTCTTATTCAGGGTAGTCTCGCAGTAGTCAATGAAAGACCAAACCTGAGCTGGTAGCGGTCGCGTTTCCCGGTCATCAATGATCTGGCTGTATGCACTGGGGTAGGTGTATATCATATCGAAGATGAAACTCTCGAAAGAGGAGTCAATGGATGCCTGGAAATCATTGTACCACTTCCGGGCAAGTTCTGGGCTAAAAGACTTCATATCTGGAATTTGTTTGGTTATTCTTAATCATATATGCAAATTTTTGACTATCTTTGCAGTATTAAACCGAGGTGATTATGATACGGATAAAGCACAACATTGATGAGTCAAAATTCAAGTTCCTGTGGGCGAAATACGTTGAGGACGGAAAGATAGACAAGCATTGCGCTAAATGTCTGACAGGACACTGGAGCAAGAAATTTTCCGGGGCGTGGAATAAAGATCTACTATCCCAACCCATATTGGAAATGGATGAGTTTCCCGAAGGGTCATTCAAAGCCATATACTTCTGTGGTGTGGCTAAGTCAGGCTACCCGAAAACCTGCTATCCCCACAACCTCCACTTTGCCGTCATTCCTGAAGAGGGTACATCTGACTCGTTCGACTTCGAGGAATGGCATGTGGAGATTGAAGGGGGCAGACTATCCGAGATTCCGACTGAGGACCGATTAGGCCGAAGATTTTTCCAAGAGCCATACAACGAACACTACTATACTTGCAGAATATTCCGTTGGATGCTGGGCTTCTTCTATCCGGAGACTATCAGTCCATCGACACCTCCGACTCAAAGCGCTTGATGATTTTGTAGATCCCGCGCTCCGTCATATTGTTTTCAGTGGCAAGATGAACTACGATGTAGCCCACCTTATGACCTTTAGATTTCATATCCAAAAACTTATCGTATATCGCCAGATAACGGATGTCATTGGGGTTGATTTTGTTGTCGAGCATGATAGAGAATAATCGCTCGTTCATTTTGAGGATGTCGTAGGTAGTCATCATATCGTTAGAATGTATCAAGTTCTTCTATGGTTTCCACTCTCTGCTGAACCTCGTTGATCTCCACTACGGACACAACGGGCTTGATTTCCTTCGCTGCACTCTCAAAGGATGATGTCAGCATTTCGGCTGACTCCACACTATCAGTTGAGCCTACCACCTGCATAGGTACGCCACTGCCGATTCCGTTCATGGCTTCCAACAGGGGTTCAAACATCTTTGTCGCCTTGGCGGTCATCACATACTCCCCGTGCGAAAGAAGAGCAGGCACACTATCGCTGGTTCCGGTGCCAGGTCCTGAGACCTTACCACCCTGTGCGAATTTGGCTGACTTGACAGTTGAAATGGCGGTCGCTATATTTGCAAGGACGGTAGCCACTGTGGTACCGATGGCTGCAAGGTTTCCGGGGAACGGAACGGATGAAGCTGAAGCGATACCTGCGGAAAGAGCCTTACCTGTATCAATGGCGATCTGAGCAAGGGTGATTACCTTTGACATCATCGCAAAAGCCTTGTTGCTCTCGCCCAAAGTATCAAGCAATCCGGTGAGCGATGAGGTTACGGCTTTCATAGCCTGAGCCTTTGCTTCCTCATTCTTGATGTATGCGTCATTGATAGCCTTCTGCTTGTCGAGCCACTTATTTTTGGCTTCATTCTGCTCTGCAAGCCATTCCTCTTCCGTCTGAGTGGAAAGTTGGCCGCGCTCGACGAGACGTTCATACTCCTGCTGAGCAAACTCTTCCTCCATCTGAAGTTTGGCAGCTTCGGCTCCGGCGATGCTCTCAAGCATCATTCTCTTATGTTCCTCGTATTCCTGAGCATCGAGGTTCTGCCATCCCTGACGGTGAAGCTGGCGTTCAGTCTCTGCCATATCAAGAGCATCAATCTGGTTCTGAAGATGTTGTTTGGTTATCTCCAGGTCCTTCTGCTTCCGCTCATCTTCGATGGCGGCACTCTCGGCGGCATACTTGGCTCTGAGGGCTGCTATGGCTTCCTGCTTCTGAATTTCATCCTCATAGGCTGTCTCGGCTTCTTTCAAAGCGAGTTCGTGAGCCATACGAAGATTTTCCTGCTGTAGCGCAAATTCATGGTTGGAACCGACCTTCATGGCAGCCAACTTCGCTTCATTGATCTTGACCTGGTCCTCATAGGTACGCTTCAGTTCCTCATCCGACAATTTTTTGAGGGCTGCCTGCTTCTGCAATTCCAGCGACTCAATAATCTTGGTGATGGTCTCCCGACTCTTTACGGTCAGGTCCTTTTCAGTTGTCAGTCGATACTGCAAGTCACGGATCTGCTTGTCATAGCCCTCTTCAATGACCTTCCGGCGCTTCTCCGCTCCCTCCTTGACGAGTTTGAGCATTTCGGCTTGAAGTTGCTCCATGAGTTTCCTTTCCTCGTCGGCGGCTTTCTTGGCGGCTTCGGCTTCCTTCTTGGCATTGTCAGATTTAGTCTTGTCTGCTGCTGAATCAACAACCTTTGGTGCAGGATTATTCAAAGTGGTCCCGCTACTACCGTTGTCGGGAGCATTATCTTTCGTCACGGTCATGTCTATTGGCTCCAACTTATCATTGATGCCATTGATTGTGTCAACAGTGTCCTGAGCCATTTCTTTAATGGTATCCACTGCTAAATCTTTCTGATTCTTGTAGAAGTCAGTTACTGCTGTACCGAGTTGCTTTACTCCGGCTACAGCCTTATCGAAGTCAAGCGTGAACAATCCGGACAGGGCATTAGCCACACTCGAGATAATACCTCCCAATAATTTGAAAGAGTTGCCTACAGCCTTCACGCCTACTTTTATGATGTCCCATAAAAGATTGAACGCCAAACCTACGGACTTGACAATGGTGCGGACATATACGGCATCATTATAAAGGTTGATGAACCAATTGCATACATCGATAAGAATATCAAGTAAAGCAGACAGTGCTTCATTGGTTAGCACCTTGAACTGACCTGTCAGAGTCTCGAAAGATCCGCCTGTCATATCGAATACAGCGGCGAGTTTATTCTCCAACTCGATTTGGCTCTCCATGACCTGTTCTTCCATCTTGCCGACCTCGCCGGTCTGCCCCTTCACACTCTCAAGGTTAGTGTCAATATCTTTAAGACATGTGATAAGTTCGTAGCCTGCTTCCACACCCTTTTCACCAAACACCTCTTTCATGACTTTGCCGGCCGCTTCTGAACTTTCAGGAAGTTCATCAAGTTTACCGGCTACTTCCTGATAAATATCGAACATGGATTTTTCTCCACTCTCGACATCTTTCAAAGCCTGCTCTGCGCTCATTCCAATCGTGGAAAGGGCATCTTTTGTAGCCTGACTCATCTCTCGGAATTTCTTGTTGGCTTCCTCTATGACTTCCATGCCTTGCTCACTAAATATGCCGGAACGAGTCTGCGCAATCATGGCTGTCATTTGACTTGCAGATAATCCGGCTTCTCTAAACGCGGCAGGGTATTTACCAAGTTGTTCCAAGAAATTTCCGTTAAGATCGGATCCTGCGACAAATCCATCCTTGATTGTCTGCATTGCATCCTCAAAGGATATTCCGAACTGCGACACAAGACCGTCTGCGGCGGCAAGAACCTCGTTGAAATCCTTACCGTAGGTATCTGCGACACCGATAATTTCTGAGCGCATGGATTTCATCGCTTTACCGGTCATGCCAGTAAATTCTTCAGTGAGTCGTGTGGCTTCCTGCAAATTCTTGTTGTAGTCAAAGATCCATTTCGCCACTATCAAAGTACCTGCGATGCCGAGAAACGCCAGGACGGCAGGATTGGCAAGCAATGTCATGAGGGTTTTGGCGAAAGCTGACACATTAGATGTTAAAGCCTTAATAGCGTTGCCGGAAGATGCGGAGTTGGCGGAAAGCCCTTCAAGAGACTTCCCGAAATTGAGGTTTATGCCGAGCATACTACCCAACTTATCTGCCAACTCCTGATTGGCATCAGTAGTTTTTTCGGTAAGTTTACGATTATTTTCAAGTCTCTCATTGATGCGGTCGATTTCTTCCTGCACGTTTGGAGCGGTGAGGTCAAGGTTATCAAGCGCTTCTTTAAGTTTTTTGTTCTGTTCTTCGACTTCCTTGACCGTTCGGACATTCTGGCTGAGGATTTCGTCAAGTGTCTCGACTGCATCCGAAGACTCCGACACCGCTTCATCATGAGATTGTGAGGCAGATGTTGCCGACTTGATAAGTTCGGCATTCTCTGCTATTCGAGCATTATATTCAGCAATTTTCTCCATCGCTCCGTCAGCCGTAAGATCAATGTCATTGATGGCTGCCGTAAGGATAGAGTTCTGTTCCTTGGCTTCATTAATGGTTGAGGCGTGTGTAGCCATAGCGGAGTCAGCAGACTTCACCGTGGCTGAATTTGCCTTAATCATAGCCGTGTTTTCCTCAATTTTAGCATTATACTCGGCTATCTTTTCTTTGGCATCGTCTGCACTCAGATCCATTTGTCTGATTGCTTCACGAAGTGCCTTATTCTGCTTCTCAGCATCCGCAATAGTTTTCACCTGCCCGGTCAAAGCCGAAGAGAGATCTTCTGCTGACGATGCGGCCGCACCCTCATAGCCTGGATAGTTGCCGACATTTCTGAAATAGCGCTGAGTGGCTTCTTCTGCTGCTTTGAGGGTTGTTGTGGTCTCATTGATTTTATCAAGGAGTTCATGACCTTTCGCTCCCTCTCGCTCTTTTTTTGATAATCGGTCATAATCAGCGTTGAGGTTAGAAAGTTGTGCGCGGAGTTGAACGAGCGAGCCTAACTGCTCCTGTTCGACTTTCTGCTGATTACGAATTTGCTTCGTGAGAGTATTGATGGAATTATTCTGTTCGGCGATGGATATACGAGAGGCTTCCATCTGCCGACCATACTCAGCCTGTGTTATGGTACCCTCGTCAAGCTCCTTTTTGAGTTCCTTCTGACGAGCCTTTGTTTCTTCGATAGCCTTACGGTAAGCTGCTATCTGATCCAGGGCATCCTCATATCTGACCTGTATGTCGAGAATCCTTGTTGTTACATCGTTGCTATTGCGTGCCATATTAGGGAAGTTTTATCAGTTCACATTTACATTTGCCCGTTCCGTCCCGAAGGATTGACACAATGGCGAAATAGGAATTATACTTGTCAAGATATATCGGACGTGTATAATCGAGATTGAGCAGATCGAATTCATCAAGACGCAAGTTCTCTTTTATCACAAATGGCTTCCGAATTATCTGCTGAAGATAGTTGAATGACTCGTTGGATAGGATAGAGCCGAAGCGATTCCAGACTTCCATTGTCATGCCATAACCTTTGACAACGGTCTCTCCGGTGTTGAGATCCTGAGTTATCTCCCTGTCTCTGACAATCCCCAGGGCTGGCTCCGGCTTGCAGAATTCAAGACGGTTGTAGATGGTGTTGCGCTCATTTGAATCCGCTTCATCTGCCAAAGTCCAACACTTGATTGTCTGGCCGGTATCATAAGACGGCAATTTTCTATTCAATGTGTAGGGAGCAAAGAACGGAACTTGAATCACCGTCTTGCTTTTCTCCAATGTAGAGTTCTCTACCGATAGACAACCAATGCCCTGAGCATAGACATCCTCATCCACATCTTCCGGGTCATAGGCTGATTCCAGATCGTCCGACTTCATTATGTAGTAATTTGACTGAGCGAAGTCAGATGTTGCAAACTTTATCTCCGACGGCAACTCCGAAGCCGACCCCGGAAGTTTTGCAGACCAATCAAGCACGTTACCCGAATTGAGGTTATCACGTAGTTCAACATAGAATCGAGGAATGATCTCATGGCTACTATTGACAAACGGGAAAGACCCCATCATATAGAACAGGGATTTTATAAAGTTCAGACAACCAATGTCCGGGAGATTGCTGATAACGTCAATGTTGTGCGGATCGATACATTTGTCGCTGTTTTTCAGGAACACTTCAATGTCCTTCTGCATTGTAAAGATGTGAGCGATGCGATGGCTGAATACAAAAAGCAGAGCACCACCACGCATTACTCCGTTGGAAGTCGCTTTGACATTTTCACATGATAGGCGATCACCTCCATTCTCCAATGAGAAATTGAACTCGAACACACGCAAATTATTACTGCGCCCGACTTGCTCCCCATCAACGCTATCAAGTTCCACCCACTCATAATAGGTGCGAATGGTGGAACGTCCACTCTTCCACACCTGTTGTCTCTGATATACTGATAAGGTAGGGAACTCATCAGATGTGAGGTTCGCTGGAAAATCACCGAAGGCGACTTGCAGACAGCCGTCTATCTCAACCGACATATTCTTTACCTTCGGCTGGACTCCAACCTTATCGTAGGTTGTGCCTGATGCGTCATGTTTGGCAAGACGGAGTTTCCCAGTCTCCAAATAATCTGTAGGAGAGCCACAGACAACCTGAGTGAAACTGATAACGTCATGGATCTTCAACTCGTTCTCTTCCTTGATTGTGGCATTGACATATGTGTACTTGACACCTGAAAGGTAGCACTTGCGCTGAAGCCGTTCCTCATAGTTCAGCTTATTAGCAATCAACGGGAGCACCCCTTTCTCTATCACAGCCCGCTTGATGTCATAGTTCTTGGCTTCACCGATTCCTATACTCTTGCCGAGATTGAATTTGGTGCCGAAATGGGAATTGATTATCTGAAGTAACTTGTATACAGGGACCACCGGCATGGGATACGCAGCAAATGATGTATAACGAGAAGGTACTCTTCCTTGACTGGTATCGTAATAGGGCATACTCCATCTGTAGTATGGGATTCCGCAATTATATAGGGGATGAAGCACAAGTTCGGTATTGCTGAACGATTCTTCTTCAGTAGTAACTTCCACACCTCCGAATCGGGTCTCAATGTTGTCGTTAGGAAGTTCTCGCAATGAAATGTCATTATCTTTAAGTGCGGTCATACCTTCGATTACATCCCATGTCATTACAGCGTTATAGCTGGTGCCGACCGAGTCAACATAAAGGTTGGCGTTCTTGAATAGATTGACACCGTTCTGATAATATGAAGCTTTCAGGCGCTTTCGGATCATATTGGACTGATGTCGTATATCCTCAGCAAAGTCAAGCACCCTCCGGTTGTTTATAGTCATCGGCAACTTGAACGTGTAGGTATGTGAGCACTCTATCTTCGACAAGTCACCGAAGAGATTACTCTTGTAGTTAAGCTGGATGCCGCTCGGCTCGTTGAGATCCAGACGCTCATATCCGGAATCCGTCATGACAAACAATTCTTCTTTCATAGCCTACAAGGTTTGAGATTTATATTCGGGGAGTGTGAACGACAGCACAAGGTCATGAAGTTTCTGAGTAGTGTCATAGTCGAATGAGGACGCCACAATCACCACCGGAACCCAAATTTCCCTTCCTGACGCTGATCTTCCAATGAAAAGGTCTATGACCGGCGCTGAAATGATTGTCGAAACGTATTCATAGATTTCATCCGGCAATGACACCGCACTGCACTTGCATGTGAGCTTTGATGATATCTGAGTGTTGCGGATATGGTTAGCATACCACATAGAACCGATCTGTTCCATATCGGACACTGTATCCGAGTCAACGGTGTTCTTGTCGGTCTCCACTCCTTTGGTGAAAAGGAAATACTGGAGTTCCCCGTGACGGTCTATCCATCTGAGGTAGTAACCGCACTCGTCATTGCTGATCCTCAGATTGACAATGTGTGTAGTGAGTCCGTTCTGATAGAATGTGTAGTCGAATGTAGGGTCAAATACATTCATGGTCGCGCGGTCTCCTATGCGGAACGATGCGGTCTTCTTAGCCTGTGAGAAGGTCCACGCTGGATTGATGTCAAAAATTCCGTATTCACGGGCGTTGCCGACATCTTCCGGGAAATACTTTTGCAATGACGTGTCGAACTGATAGATTTTGTTGTCTGTGCCACGCCACTCTCCATCGACATTTGCAGGTGCGGTCAGCGGAATAGATTGTAGGGGGATATAGGGTGTCTTGATTCCGTCTCTCACACATACGATATTATGATTGGGATTAAGTGAGAACATTGATACCTTGAATGGAAACTTTTTGAACCAGATGCGGGTGCGCTCGTACTCTGCCTTCTCATCGAACTTGAATAAGCCATAAGCATTATAGCGGTCTCCCAAAGTCAGAGACCCCCATATAGCCACGAATGATGTGCTGAATATATTAGTGCCTGCAAGCGAAAGCGACACGGTGAAATCAAGTGTCCTGAAGTGCTTGTAATCATCGAAGAAAAGCTGGAGGATGCGCGAGAAGAAGATCCTTGCTTTCCCTTTGAATAACTCCACGTCAATGCTTCGGGTCACGCCATCGCAAACGACATTGAACTGCATGGAAAGATTGACCGATGCAGTATTGATGATTATATACAACGGATTAAAAGCGAACACCACATTGTCTGGGAATTCGATGGACCAATCCTGGCCGTTATGTGTCGTGGAGTATGTTCTCATTACAATTCTTTGTTTATCTTCGCAATACTCTGTGCGGAGGTTATAACTAATTCGCCGGCGAGGGCTTCCAGTTCCTCATTCACGGCTGATGTGTAAATATCGTTATAGAGGTTGTCGCGGTGCATCCGTGAGCCTTCTTTCATAATTTTATAAGCGACCGCCCCCGCGAAGGAGTTAAGACCGCGCTCCATCGGAGTGTACTTGACATTCTTACGCTTTGCAGGAATCGGCTTGTATGAAATGCCCTTGTTGACAATCCATTCTCTAATGATCCCTACAAAGTTATAGGGTATCTTGCCGCCCTTGCGTCCCCTTTCAATGGCGAGAAATGATCCGCTTCCTGTCAAAGAACCCGAATTCCCCGACACGGCTACTGTCAGGGAAGCCGCCGTCCTGCCTGTGACATTCCTATTGTTCTCAGCAATTTTGGCGATGATCGTAGCCTTCAGATGCTCAAGATGCCTACGCAATATGTCTTGTACCTCATTAGCCATTATCCGAGTCCTCCAGGTCTTCAAGTTTCACAAACTTTTGACGTATCTCAGGATCAGCACAAATCCATATACCGTCTGTCTCCTTCAACTGAGGCTCTATCACTATGCCGGTGACGTTCTGATTCAAGTGATCGTAAAGGACACGATAAGGCAGATCTCCCTCGATAAGTTCAAACATACCGCTTTCATTGACCGCCAAAACAAATTTGATGCAAAGGCGCTTCATCTGCTCGATAAGGTCCTCATTGTCTTCTGAGTCGAAATCAAAGTCAGTAGGAACGACAAATGCAATCTGGGCGTTGGGTGCATCCTTAACACGATTCCAAGAGAAATCAAGTTTGCCGGAAGGGGGGAGCACATAGATGATCGAGGGCACCTCCACCTTGTCAAGAGCCACATTAGCCTGAGACCAATTGCAATAAATGTAGTGGGGGCTGGTAACTCCGTCCTCATTCTGAGTCTGGAGCGTTGCAACTATGGAGTGGATCTTTCCCTCCACCGTACCGAGTTTTACGCCACTGTCGTAATCTGTGCAATTCTTCTCCATGATTATCTCCTTTTAGATTCCTTCAAAAACTCATCCCGCAGTCGTCGCTCATAGTTATTCTGCTCATTGTCATTCTTCATGCAGGTATAGATGCGCACCCACGCCACGCTGAACACCTCATCTTGATTGGTGATTCCCATTCGACGCGCATACCAATCCACAACTCCGAACGTACCGAACTTCAGATCCTTCACACCGGCTGCTATCTCCTTTGAAGTGAACTTCGGCTTTATCGAATTGAAGAGCTTGTTGATGCGCTCTATCTCACTCTTGCAGAAATTCACAAAGCCGAAGACATCCCACACATTGAGGGCATAAACCTCTTTAGGTTCGAATCCCATTATGATGGAGAGACAACTTGCGGCTGGATCCTTGCTGTCCGATGCACGAGACAAGTCGTCAAGCTGACCGTAAGTGATCATATTGAAATCTTCGGGAACCTCCTTACCAAGAAGAAAAGCCGGGCGTTTCGCAGTCGAAAGATGATTGAGCAAATTCATCTGGTGGCTCTCCCGACAACAAGGGAAGAGAGTCAGGAACTCCCCATAGGTGTAGCTATATTTTCGGACATTCTTCTGTCCGTGTCTCCTTCTTTTCTTTTGCATAGTCAAAATTAACGTGAAATGATGTTGGAATTGTTAAGTTTCAGGTGGTTTCTACTGAACACCGTTATTCAGTTCTGAAAGGTCTTAACCTTGACCCTCGCTCCCTGAGTCGGCTTCGTCCGGCGGAAGAACATCGCCATCATCAAGGCATCCATGTAGTCCGGAGAGTGACCGAGTATAACCTTCATGGTCTCTTTCGTGATGACGGTCTTCTTTCTGGTATCATTGTCGATGTCGAGTTGCTTCAACGCACCCAGTTCATCCATGATGCGCTCCCGTTGCTCTGCCGTACACTGGATTTTGATTTTTCGGTTGTTTATCATTTCGGCGAGCTTGAAATAGCACTCCGATCTGAGATTGGCATAACGCTGGTCCAAAGGACGACCACCACCGTGAAACTCCTTAATGCCCTCAAGGTAGCTTTCAAGGAATGAGCCGATACCGTCTGCATCGACCACTGTAAGGGAGCGAGGTATCTTCTGGGCTATCATTAGATTCTTCAGGTCAGTCTCTACCTCCTTGCCAGGCGAATAAGGCTTGTCAATGACAATTCGACAATAATTCCCGGTCCAATGAGTAGCAACAAAGCGATCGTGTCCCTTGCCCGCAATGTCCGCTGAACAATAATTGGCTCCAACGGGAGTAATGAAGTCATTTGTGAACAGGTCATTGATTGCATCGAAATCACACAATGTTGCCGGGTCGTCGTCATACTCGAAGTTTCCGTAGTAAAGACGCTGGACGGTCACCTTATCTGCTTTGAGCAAGTTGTCAATGTATGCCTTATCCACATAAGGGTTATCGATAGGGAGAGCCTTGATGAACTTTCGGTGTGGCGGGAGCTTCCCAACCTTATAAGGCTTCACGAAATCAGTGTAGATCCAGTTTCGCTTCGGGTTACAAGTGTAGAGAGCTTTCGGAATGGTATGCCATTTGTTCCCGTACTCATCCTTGCCGTTCAATAAGGAGAAACGACCTTTGAGGACCGATATGGCTTTCTCACATACTTGCTGACACTCATCAATGAACAGATCCGTAATGGCAAGAGAACCCAGACGGTCAAATTCCGGGTCCTTCGGATAGAACATCAACTCACGGAAAAGAATCTTACTGCCATTAGAAAACACCATCGTCTTATCAACGGCATTATACTTGACTGCCGAAGTGAGGTGCATCATCTTCAGCATTTCAAACATCGTTACGATGGTGGTATCCTTCAGGTTGGTCAGTTTCTCACGGCAGACCAACCCGACACTGCCGGGGAGCTTGATTCTACGGAGAATCTGCCATATACAGCCAAAGGCCGATTTGCCACCGCGCGCACCACCCCCATAGAGCACCTCAGTAACGACATCATTGTCTTCACTAAGATACTCCCAAGCCTGATACTGTTTTGGGAACAAGTGTACATCCATGAGTTTCCGTCCTCCTTCACAAGCGCGCGCACGATGTCAATTTTGTCAACCCTCATTTCCGCACCTGTCAGGTGTCGCGTTGCTCACATTATCGTCATTGTAACCGTACTTAAAACCGGGAACAGGAACCAATGACAAGCGCAGAACTTCAATAATCTTCTCAAGGTTCGCATTGCTAATTGTCCGATTACCAGACAAAAAGGACGAAAGAGTTGATTTATCAATTCCGGTTGCCATACTGAGGCGAGTCATCGGCATGCGAATCTCAGCCATTCTTTCTTTAATCTTCTCTCTAAACATTTGGGTTTTCGTTAGGGTGATATACATTGTCAATGCTGCCGAGTGTCAACCCGACAACTGCACACAGCTTTTCAAGATGAGCAAGGGGCAGTGTACGATTACCTTTCAGGAAAGCCGAAAGGTTCTGAGTCTTGATGCCGACTCTTGCTGCTACGTCAATCTGCTTTACGCCAAGAGACTTGATGCGAAACTGGATTTTTTCTCGAATATTCATTGTTCTATGTTTAGTAATCTAATAGCTTTGTTGATGGTCTTTTCCTCAGTGCTTGTCTTAGATCCGGTCACAAGAGCCGACTCCCCACGCTCCCGGTTGATTATGTCATACATATCTTCATCGAAAGTGTCCTGCCCCAAGAGGTATGTGCAGTTAACGACATTCTTCTGACCATTTCGGTATGCCCGGCACTCACATTGGTCGCAGTCGGCCGCAGTCCACGGAAATTCCACAAAGAGCACATTTGACGCGGCGGTCAGGGTTATCCCGACTCCGCCACTCTTTATGTTCAGGACTATCAGCCGACACTCCGGGTCATTCTGAAACTTATCGACTGACTTCTGCTTCTGATCCTGGTTATCATCGCCAGTCACCGTTACTGCATCACGGAAAGACTTCTTGATTTTTGCCACGACTGATTTATGAGCCGCAAACACAATGAGCTTCTGGCCGGCATCGAGGATATCCTTTATGAAAGAGATTGCTTCCTCCATCTTGCCTTCGGCAGATAGCCTGCGGAGCACTCCGATCTTTACGATGGCTTCACTTCTTATAGCCGCCTTAATCTTTTCATCATCGCATTGAGTGTATTCTTGCAGATAGCCCCGCAAGTCATTCTCTGCTGATTCATACTCCTTGCGGTTCGTGATCTCAATAATTCGATATTGACGGATCATATCAGGGAGTTCCTTCAAGACGAGAGATTTGTCCCTACGGAAATAGCAGGTCTGCCATAGACGGTAGTTAAGTTCACTAAGCATTACTGGGCTGACATTCTTTCCTCCATAGCGGGCGATGAACTTCCTGACCCCTCCGAAGTCCTCAAGGCGTTCCATTATCCGTAGCTGCTGAACGAGATCCTTTGTTCGGGTAACCATAGGAGTACCGGTGAGCATGAAGATGTATTCCTTATTCTGGCATATACGCTCAAGGTATTTAGACCACTTTGTGGATTTCTCCTTGCATCGATGGCACTCATCCACAATTACTGACTTGAACATAGCCGCCCTACGGTCAAGCATTATGCTTTTGGTCGTAACCCTCTTTCCGATATTGCCACGAATGAAAAACTTCTTCAGGCTCTCATAATTCGTGATGAATATATTGCAGATTCCGGTGACGAACATCTGATGCCAGTCATTGCGGTTGTTGTCGTCGAGAATGATAGCCTTCTTGCCTATGAACTTGAAAAACTCACGTTGCCACGTCACCTTCATAGCGGCAGGACTCACAACAAGACAGGGATATGCCTTTGCTATTCCGATAGCCGCTATGCTCTGCATGGTCTTCCCCAGTCCCATATCATCACAATTAAACGTCCGCTTCTTCGACAGCATATACTGAATGCCCTTGCGCTGATAATCGTAAGGATTGACAAGCATCTTGAAAGACACCTCCAAATCCGGCATCTTGTCAGCAAGACCCTTTATGTCGTCGGCCGAGTCAAGGGATATAAAGTCTCGTGCCAGATTCCTACGCACCGCATACTCTCCGAATTCCCTGACAAACCGGGACTGAGAATGTGGAACAATCCAACAACCGCTTTTCTCATCGAAGGAAGCCATCGGAATTCTCCTGATGAAGTTGAGTAGAATCTGGCTATAATCGAAGCGAAGTTCATAACTATCGCCCCGGTCAAGAACATATATCGTGTTATTGTTCAATCGGCTTATCGCTCTTAATGACGTTAATGACTGCTGGGAGTTTATCTCCGCCTGTGGTAAGATCCACACTGTTGCCAAAGCCCTCATCCTTACCAAGAGTCTGGAGCAGGTATATCAGCATCTTTGTGTCTGGACGCTCGATCCATCCCATAAGCTTTCCCTTTTCGATTCTGGGAATACCCATTGCTATAATCCTGGCGGTTTCAAGTGCCTTATCAAACACACGCTTGCGTGAATCCTTTACTACGTTTTCAAATTCCTCATCGCCCTTGATCCACTTATAGATAGCCTGACGTGAAACTCCAAGCATACTGGCCACATCAGTCATGTTTCCCATGCAGGATTCAACGGCTTTCTCAAATTCTCCTATTGATGGCTTTTTCATGTGTCAAATAAATCAAGAGTGTTTTGTTTTGATACATCTGAACGAGGATCCCCCGGATACGGCTCGTGCAGGCCTTTTGCAAGCATAGACGCGAATTGCCAGTTCCGGCAAGTGTGGTAATCCTTTCTCCGGGAAAGCGGATTGGACCAGTCGATGAAACGAGTGCTGATCTCAAGCCGTCGGGCATTGACAATCTTCAACCTGCAAAAATCGTTGTCGATAATAATCTCCTGGCCAGCCGCCGGGACGAAAGCAACATGAAGATTGTGTCTCCATATGCGATCGTAGGCCACACCGCAGAGATAGTACACTGGTGCATCCCTGAGTTCAAGATTGTAGATGGATCGCATATAAGCTTTGATCCTTTCCTCATATTCCCCCAGGAGACACCGGGCGCAGTGAACCGAAAGATTGGTGCCTGTGACGTATTTCAACCACAGGTACTTGTACATCCTATCCGTGTAGAAGTATTCAATTTTAACCATTTTTCTTTCGTTGGTGTTAATTCATTATTTGCCTTAGCAAATATAAGAAAAAATTATTATATATACAAATTTTTCCTACATTCAATTTCTATATCTCAGGGTAGCCGAACAAACGCCTGATGTCATTGTGGCGACCATAGCGGCGGTTGTTGGGGAGCTTCATATTGAACTCGAAATCTATAGCTTCCATATAGGCTTCATCTGGAAGTTCTTTTACTTTCATTGCTCCAATCTTCCACATCTTGCCGTCGTCTTTCCGGGTGAACACATCGAAGCCAAAACGCTCAACAATACGGTCTATGTCATCCGGAGAGTGGAATTTCTGGTAGTACCATTGCCCCTGAGTCATTTTTGCAGTCAGACCATTCTCATCAAGGAAACGGGCATCATACTCGCAATTCTTTGTAGCCCTCTTGAAGTTACGCTTTTCATAGACCGACTTCATGCTCCGGCCGCAGAAGAATATAGAACCGCCCAACTTGCAGAAAAGAAGAAGGCATCCGAGAACTGAATCCTCAGCCTTCTGGGAATTGACGCTGTTGAGGACCGAGTCGCAGATCACATAATCGAAGAGACCATACTTCTGGACGTGAGCAATGAGATTGTCTATCATTTCATTTCCCTTCTCCACGCTGATGCCTACACGGTTATGGTTGAAGAATTCCAAGCCTACGGAATGACGGTAGCCCAGGACCTGCTTCATGTGAGTAATGCTGAACGCCTTGCCACATCCGAAGTCAAAAATGTGAAGATTACGATTGTTCTCAGCCGTGATAAACGGCAAAGCCATCCGATAGATCTGGCTATGCTCGAATGTCTTGTTAGTCATCTGAGCGCGTCCTTGCACGAAATCCGCACGTTCTATGTGGTCGTAACTGAAAAAGCCATAGCTCTTCTTGAAGTAGTAGTCGAACATCATTCTCTTTGACGGATCAAGAGAATACACATGGCACGGGATATTCAGGCACTGACAGGCCCGAATATAATTGTTCCCGAACACCACCTCATTGCCACAAACGATAGCGCAGAGGGCATCGCCATACTCCGTTATCAGCTTGCAGTTATCCTTGACGAAACTTGCCATCGCTGTGGAGACATCGAAATTAGATGCAGGCACCGCTTCGTGGAATTCGCCGTCGGCAAGATGAATAAGACATTTCCCATGTTCCTCCGGCTCGTTCTCGATGCCGTTGTGAACCTGGTTGAAAAGGATCTCCGCTTCAAGAGACACCCCATCGACAAAGTATGCCGGCACTTCGGTGATTCCTACCGCCGTGCTTGCTTTTGTTCGCTGGTGGCCGGCAACGATAGTCATGTTGCGCTTGTTTATGATTATCGGCAGAATAAAGCCAAGAGTCTTCAGGGAACCCTGCAATTCCGAGAAAGACTCTTCCGTGATTCGTCTTGGGTTGTAGGACGCAGGCTTAATGTCCGAGATTTTAACTGTTTCCATATCTTATTGCTTTTGGAAGATTGAACGAATGAACCCGAAATCAACGCCAGTTTCCTGAACGTATTCCTCGTATCTCTCTACAAGACGGTCATATTCCTCACGCGTTACCGCTATTGTGCTACGACCGAATTTGAGGGTGTTGACCTTTCTGCCCTGTCCCATACCGTTGACATACTTCGTAACGAGGGTATCATCTTCGGTCGGATCATAGAAAAGACCTTCATCGAAGCCGAAATTGATAAGACCTATTTCATCGAAAAGCAGAGGGAGCTTGTTGTAGTCGAATTCTCCGAACTCATTATTGTCCTTTATGATGAGCTCCTTTTCTTCTTCTTCGGTCAGATCCTCCGCAACGGTAACTTCGACAAGGGGATTCTCCACCCACTTTTTCCAGTATTCTATAATCTGGTCCTTGACTGCTTCGGTATAGGACATCCACTTCTCATTCTCCTGCAACACAAGCATCCAGTCAATAGACGGAGAATTAAGAATCTCAAGCAACGTGGCCACGCGCTGATTGCCTGCAAGGATGACGTTCTCTTTATTGACAATGATGTCACGGTAGTAGAGCATCTTCGGGAACAGCATGATGCTCTGCTGAAGACGGCGCTTGTTGGGGGTGCTGATCTTCCGGGGATTGATCGGATTGATTACCAAATCTTTTACTGACAGCTTACTCATGATAGTATATGCATTAAAAAGCCATCGGTACCTCCGTCATGTTCGGCAAGATACTCGTCAAGGGCTTCGTTCAACATTGTAAGTTCCTCATCTGTGATTACGACCGACACATATCCGCATGAGAATTTCTGGCTTGTCGTGCGGACCTGTTCTATTGCGGAGTCGTTGATCTTGTCATCGTAGTCATAGAGATTCCAGGGCACTGACCCCATAATGTCATGGATCATTTCACGGTCAAAGTGCTGCTTCATCACGTTTATATCATCCTCGCCATAGTGCATATTGTCCTTGACGAGCAATTCCTTCTTTTCTTCCGGAGTGAGACCTTCCACCGGGCGCGCCCAAGCCATAGGCTTCTTCTTCCATTTCTTCCAAAATTTCTGAATGGCGTCCTGCTGCTTCGCTGACGCCATACGGTACTTCTTCTGGTTGAACATGGCTTCGACAATTTCCTCATCATTCATCCCCACGATCTTTTTCAGGCAATAGGCCCTCTGATTACCGCCGAGAGCCACATTATCCTCGTCGATGAGGATGGGGCGTAACTGTAACATTTTGGGAAATATGAGGATGCTCTCTATAAGTTTACCCTCCGCAAATTCGCTCAATTCACGGGGGTTAATCGGGTTGATTACCACGTCATCAACCGGTATTTGCTTGTCGGGTAATTCTCTCATAAATCTATATCGTAATTTATTGGCAAAGATAATCAAAAATAATCAAATCTACAAATATTTACGACATAACATATCTACAATCAAGCACTTTATTGTCATTTCCATTTGCATATCTCATCAAAAATGATTATCTTTGCATTGAGATTTTAATTACCATATTCCGAAAATCCACCCGTTCTGGGTGGTTGTCTTGGGATTAGGTGTTAATTTCTTATTTGCATATAAGCGAGTCAGCCCGTGAGGGTGTCACTCGCTTTCTTTTTTTCTCGCGCCGGAACCCCATATATGAGGGTCAGCCATCGCATCGAAATTGTAGTGGCCGCACGTCTTGGCAAGGTTAGCGGTCAAGCCTGATTCCCGCTTGTGGGAGTCCAGATATTCCTTGCGTATCTTGCAGATTTCCTCATTCTTGCAATAGCCACAGCACTGATAGTCGATTCCTTCTAACATCTTCTTCTGAAATATTTGCACCACAGGTATGGCAACCACAACTTGATCTTCAATCTCAAAGGACATTTCACGGATTTGGCATAGAAGTATGACCGGGAATATGGTCCGTCAAGGACACAAGGGTTCGGATGATGTCTATACCCCAAGGCTTCCATTTGCTTGACGCTCTCCGCAGCAACTGCAATTGAGGGCACCGCCTTGTTATGGCCGCAACAACTCGCCATGGTCTTGACTCCCTTTGAAAGCAAGGAAATGACCTCATCAGCGATACAGGCATCTACCCATATCGGATGTGGCAGATTCTTGTGTTGGATCTGTATCTGATTCTCAAATGATCCTAATTGAACGTTCTTACAATTACACATATTGATTTTGATTATAAAGGAGGGATGAATGATTATCACCCCTCCCCATAGTTAGACAATGATGTACTGCACGTTTATATGAAACTCCCTGCTCAGACGTACCGCCTGAACGTAGTCATTGACATTCTCATAATAAGGAATGTAGATAGTCCGGGCTTTTGTATCCACTTGGATTCCCTTCTTCCTTAACCGATATATGAGGCAGTGAGCTTTCGCGCAGAGTGGAGCCGGCATGATGTCATTCGACTAATTCCCAGTCCCTGCTGAACACGTCTGAGATTGACGGAACCCATGAGTCGGCGCGCCCGGTCTTCTGATTGTAGATGAGACACTGAGATGTGTAGTCGATATGTTGAGCCGACTCAATGATGAGACGTTTGGCCTCTACCGGAAGAGATTGCATTTTGGGGATGATGGTCGAATCGATCTTAGCCGGAACCTGCTTGAACACGATCAGGCCCTTGCCGTTCCATCCTTCACGGCGCACTGCAAATCCTTTCTCAAGGAGAGTGATAGCAGAAGCGAACGGGAGTGCTCTGAAGCCGCCATGTCCGGTCTCCATAAGAGTTGTGCGGAGAGCGAGAGCCTGCATGTAGTCCTCCATCGCGGCGTGCTGAACGTGAAGCATAGCCCAAGTTGTCATGGTGCCGGTATTGTTTTCAGTGTTCTCAAGATAGGCATTGAGCTTACCGCTTTTCTCTCTGAGTTCGTCATACTCAATGTGCATACGGTCCACCGGAGTCTCTGCAAGGTGGTAGTTTTTCTCAAACTCATCTTTCGGACACCAACTTTCATAGCCGTTGGAGTAAACCACCTTGTAGCCTTCTTCGCTGGGTTCCATACTCTTTGGGATCTCATCCCCGGGCAGATACACCTTACCGCCCTTCTTGACCGCAGGCGTAGCCTGTACGGTCTTTGTACCAATGTACTTTTTCATGATTGTTGAATTATTTGATTTTTGAATGGTGCCGAACTTTATCATTCGGCTTTTCTCTCATTTTACTTAGCTTGCGATTGTTTTTGGACAATAAGATCCTAAGCCTACCGCACCATGAGCCCGTATGAGCAACTTACAGGCTCATTGTGCTCGTTAAGCCAGACATATTCGCATTTAAGGCATCTTCTCATACCGGCTATTATTTACGATAGAATTTTTCCCAATTTCTTTAGTCGTTCTCTAATCTCTCTGCATTGCTTGGCTCTGAGATCTATTCCAACATACATAGTAGCTGTAAAGACTGATATGTCTCCAGGCTTCTTACCATTCTGCGCAGTCATAGGCCATACTTCTGGAGTACGCTGGAGTTCAATTGAGAGTTTATGAAACAGTATATGCCGAATCATATCTAAATTCTCCTTAGATGGTATCGGTCTGAATTTTTGACCGGGACCTACTTCCCCGAGCACGATGGAATGTGTCGCCATAAGTTTCCTTACGGCATATCCTTCCGGTAATGTCCGAATATCTGATGATATTGGATTGTCCGGACACAACTTCTGCGCCAATAGGAACAAAAGCCTTGCGAACTTCTTTCTCATTTGGAATGAATTATGATGGCTTTATTATAGTTCGCATAATCTCACAGAGAATTATAGCCTGCTGGATAGCATCATCTACCGCCCTATGAGCTGGGCGATTAGGACACTTTATTACATCCTTACAAAAATCAAGAATCGTCCTCATGTCTCTTGGTTGCCAAAATTTCCAGGGCAAAGGCTTTCCTAATTCTTCGTAAAGGTCCTTTATGACCTCCAGATCCATGTGTCCTTTACTCCACACATGGGAATCCTTGCAATTATGCTTTTTGAAAAATTCATTAATTTTATCAGTGAGCATTTCATAACTACTACAATTTTCGCTCATATCCAATGAACCTTCCTTCATAAGCCAAAGGATAGTCTCTCCGCAAAATGTTCGGTGATGAGTATTCCAAACTCCATTAGCCACGCATAATTGCACGGAATCCAGGATTGTGCCATCATTCTTAAATGCAACCAACCCGACCTCTCTTATAGCCGCATCATTCCGTCGGCCGAGGGTTTCAATATCGATCATTATATCTGTCATAACCACTTCTATTTTTCAAGTTCAAATTCGTCAACAAGTACATAGGGGTTGGATTGCCATGTCCCTTTGCCGGATATGCGGTTTATCAAGGCGGCGTAGGCTTCGCGGGGAGTATTGCCTAATCTAATCCACCCCTTGTCGGACTTTACACCAAACCCGAAAAAGTAGCTTTCGCTATAACCGTTCACATAATCTATGCCCTCAGCGATGCAATCCTCATCGGATATATCCTGCAACCGCTCCACACGCACATTGGTGATGCGGATTTGGCGGGGCATGAGGTCGGCTCTGACAAACATCTTGTTAGTCCAACCGGGAGATAGTTCGGTCTTGACATAACCGCCTATTCCGTTAGCCTCCATTAATGGTGCTTCAGCGGCAAGACCAATGTCTTTGTATCTTTGCGCAATGGCTACGATTTCGCCAACTCTGTAAGGCAGCTTGCCAATCTCTTCTACAAGGAAGTAGTGTTGTAATACATCTTTATCGTCTGCAAATACATCAAATGTTTCGTTGAAGTACGCTATCGCAAACTCACATGCCTTATCTAATTCTTTTTGAGGCACTATCCGCCTTGTCTGCGTCTTTCGACCGCTCAACACGGCTTCGGTTGATGAGTCTATTACCTTAACCCTGTCAGCGGCATGGAACGGCACATTCTCAATGGTTTGTATTTTTAATTCCCCCGAATTCGGGGTATTTAAATCAGCGTTGGCATCATTTAAGAATTCTGGATTGTCGATAATGTTACCGATAACCTCCCACTCTCTACATTCTTCAAGCCATGATCCAAGAGGTTTAGATCCCACTTTTTTTTCAAAGATGAATCTAATACAAAAAGCGCATACATCACTATTCCACTCTACCACGCATATATACCCGGCGAGCATCAAAATATCTCCCTCATATATCTCCTTATGGTAGTCAAGGAAACCGGTGAATTGGGCGATGCTATCAAATTGAACCTCACACTCATCATAACAATCTCGGTCTGATACGAGTATGGCTCTGCGCTTCTTATCCGCGGAGTGAACAAGGTCGCCATAGAGCCATTCTCCGGTCCTACTGTCTTTCCCTCTGAATTTGAACTCTCTTTTCATTTCTTTCCAAATGCTTTAATATGAGCCGATACCGTTTTTGCATCGTTAACTATTTGATCTGCATAAGCAATCAAATGGCTGGTGCCAAGGCTTACATTCCAATAAGACATATCCAAAGCTTCGATCTTTCTGATTGTCTCTTTGAGACGTTCAATGGATTCCTTTATCTGTTCGTTCATATCTCCTTATGTTTTTTAAGATGATTAATAAAATAGGTCAGCGCATTACGCATCTTAGTTGCCTTTGCGATGAAGTCCTCTATGGTATCACCTTGCGCTTTATGTAATCGTATCTTCTGATGGCAGTCCGCGACTTCAATGAAGGTACATCTGTCGGGACCATCGGAATAATCCCGCCATCCGTCGTAACACACGATGCTTCCAGTTGAAGGAGATTCAAACTCATTGAGCCAATCCTCGCTTTTATAGTAGGTTTCGTTCATTTCTTCCGATAATTGAATATTTGACCTTTGATGCCTTCTCGACGCATGATCGAGCATAGAATTGATATATTCCCCAAAGATGTCGATTCCTGATACTTCGCAAGGCGGACCAAGCGGATTATATTGCCGGATTCATCGACTTCTACCAATCCCCAATCTTCAGGCAATTCCTCTTCCTTAATGATTCCCGGCAAGGCGAAATACCAACGAAAGTTTCCCATGCCTTTAAGTTGAGTCTTCCGGCAGATCTTTTCTTTATCACGGAGAAAATCTGCACGAGACACCTTCACCTCCACTACTGTTGTGGAAGCGCCATTTGTCCCCCACACATCAGCCACCTCTCTTCCATAGGTCACCAATTCCACAGCGACATACTTTTGCTGGTTCATACCGCACATCCCACTTTTATGAAGATGTCGTGCGGCCGCCATGCACAAGGTACGATGAAGATCCTTTTTGTTACTCATATCCACGTTTCTTTAAATCGTTCAGATACTCGTCATATTCCTCTTGTGTCATATCCCATTGCTCCATAAATTCTTTTGGTCTGCAAAAAGGGCAAGGATTGTAGTCAGTAGGTTCATCCAGATTACCGTTGTCATCGCATTTGTCAAGGTCGTATAACTTCCCACCTATACATTGTGCATCGGGGTATCTCGCGCCGAAGTAAGGGAACTCCGGACATTTAGACGGAGTAGGATTTTCAGCTGGTATCTCCACTTCTGGAAGGTGACCGTCAAGACCAGCGATCAGGGGGAGTTGGTCATAATTGATTTCCATAATTCTTAAATATCGGGTTATATTAACTTCTGATGCTTCAGGCGCGTTATGGCGTCTTTTTTTGAGTAAGCCATAATCTTATGACCTTTGACCGAAAACTCACGAAGCTGGCGGCTATCTGTTATTTTTGCCTTCCTAAAATTCGGACAATCTCCTCTGGTATCTCTAACTCTTGGGGGATTGCATTGGCGGTTATACGCGGATGCCAGAATCATAGCACTCATCAACATCACGCCATTCATTCCTCGACTGTACCTCATTTCTTCTTTCTTTTATTTTGTTTATGATGAAACCTATCAAATTTCGCATACGGGGAAGTGCGTAATTCTTTCTTGCTCGGCAGATTCCTCGGAACGTAATTATCCATAACTCTATTTTGGATTTCATAGACAGGAACGTCAACCAATACCGGAGCTTCAGCATGTACTGACAACTCATCAGGAGTACCTACAACTACTTCGCACACATCACCCATCTTAGCAGTCATTTCTTCCAACACTTTCTGCCGGTATTCCAAAGTAGCGGTGGCAGCTACCAAAACGAGCAATTTACTTTTCATAATCTTCTGTTGTTAAATCATGAGAATCCTTGTTTGAGAACATCAGTTGCTTCTGTTGGGATAAGAGCCTTTTGTGTAACTCAATATGAGCCTGCGGTGGGCGATAGGCCTTGACAGGCTCCGATACTGACTCTTTATGAGAAGCACATCCGCCTAATATTATGCCCGTCAGCAATAAAGCGACAAAAATTTTTATAGTCTTCATTCGTCAATTAAATTTAGTTTGATCAATCCGATCTGAGTTGCAAATGTTTTGATATAAGTTTCCTCCTGCTTCATGAACTCATCGCTAACAGGCATATCACCGGCAAACTCATTTATAAGAGGAACCACTGAACGAATGCTTTGAGGCATGACATCATCAAGAGGATAGCCTGCCATTTCCTGAGCCTTCGCTGTCTGAATCGCTGAATATCTAAGCAAAGACTTTATGACGATGAGACATTGACAGACTGATACAAGCAAGTGTAGAGTATTTTCTTCAATGTTAGAATACAAACTGATAAGATCGCATTTGATATTGGTAACATATAAGGAAAATAAGCTGGAAACTTCGGTCTCAAACAAATACATATTTTCTTCCTCTCCACTTTTGCCATCACTGAAGACAACCCTTGAATGGTACCTCTCATATTCCGCCCGGAGTGTTCTTATGGCTCTACTGAGTTTTTTTGTTTTGGGATTGTTGCACATTATCGCCATTTCAATGACTGTGTCTGCATAATCCCAAGCTAACTCCGCTATCACAAAGGGAACATATCCATATCTGAACATGGTAATATCATCGAGGACTTCTGACAAAGGTTTACGTTCCTGAACTTTTATAAGGTCCTGGTCGGATGGTTTAACCAGATCAGCATATTTACCAATGCCAGTTTTTAAGCCGTTATCCTTTTGTCTTCCGAGAAGCATCTTCTCCCGGTCTGCAACAGGATTTTCCATCAGCGAGAGCATATTGGGAAATATTGGGATGCGATTGCTACTCATAGTTAAATATGTTGTAATTAGAGTTTACGAAATGTCCGGGTAGCTCCTCACGTTTGATACCCAAGTGATTGATAATGCTGTCCTTCAGGTATATTTTTAAGTCTGAGGCTTTCAAACTTAACCACGCATAAAAGGATTTCAAGTGAGTTTCGTTGTAGAAGTCCTTGCCTTTGCCGGAGATAAGACCAATTTTATAGAAATCGCAATAACCTCGGGTGGCTTCAATCATGTTACGCGACATCGCGGGAGTAAGTATTGGCTCAATGCTTGCGAATGTCCTAAATCCCATTTCGTGGAGTTCACGCATAGCTTCTATACGTTCATCAGTAGGGGAAGCCCATGGTTCCTCTTCATCGAAACCGGTTAGGGTAAATCCGAAAGCGGTCAATTTGGTATCGAGCCATAGGAATTTCACGACATCAACGAAGTCGGCTCTCTTAGTTAGAATCTTGACTGGGATGCCTTTCTCATTAGCAACCTGAGTACAACGTAAAGTGAGAGACCTGGTTTCTGATAATAAAGGATCTGTGGTGAAACTGAAGAGTAATCCCTGATCCTTTATTTTAGGATAATTGGAAATAACGAAATCAAGTTCTTTATTGAATACCTCTATTGCGTGTCCTTCGTCTTTGAATCTCTTTTTAAGTTTAGGGTTGGTACTCCAATAATGATTGAGAACTCCACGCTTACAATAGCAGTAGGAGCAGTCATTGGAACAGCCTGTAAAGAAATTACAGGCCCAGGGTGAATATTCCGCTGCCTTCCCTTTTGGCTGATAAATTGCCTTTCCATTATATCTTTTTTCCATTACTATTCGGTTGATTTTTGTTATTCAGTCTTTCCTGGGATACCTTATCAAGTTTACGAGTTACTTTCCTGAGCAGAATCCGAAGTCTTCTAACTTCATTGATTGCCACCGTACTTCTCTTTCGGGGATGATTTGCAGTCAAAAAATTAAGCTGATAGGTCGCATACTTCAGGAGCTTTTCCGCATCGTCATTAGATAAGGTAATCATTGCATCGAGAGTTTTTCAATAACCCATGAAGCAAACTCATCCTGTATCCTCGCGGCATCTTCAGGAGAGAAGCCATCTGATTTCAAGGTATCCCAACCTCGTACTACAAGAAAAGGCTTTCCCTTCAGTTTGATTGTAGGAGCATCATACGAAAGGTCAGCCCGATTTGTGGGTTTCGCATCATCATTGAGGATATCGCATGTACGTTGCAACAACAACTCCGGATCTTTTGTAATTTCATCGCAGATCATCAGAGCCATTACGCCATTTGACGACCATATATAGACGCCATCAGAGTAAAAAGAGGGTTGATAGAAATCCAATGCTTTCATCTGTCTTGAAGTTAATGGGTGTATCTCTTATTTGCACTGCAAAAATAGTAAAATATAATCATATACACAAATATTTCCTATATTAATTTGGGGTAATTCCCATCGCTTCAAGGTGCTCATCACATTGCTTCATGAGCCTGGCTATGCGGTCATTTCCGCTGTCATATATGCGCTCGTTCAAACGGCAATCCCATACAGATGCATCCAGAGCCCTGCCACGACGCACAACAGACACCATGAATATCAGGTTTTCTCCATCTTCTCCGGTTGTAAGATCAACCGAATATCGATCAATATCAGGATTGTTGCGAAGGCATTCACGCCCCATCTTTATGGCTTTGGTGTATGCCTGATACTCGGTCAAGGGAGTAGATTCATAGTAAGCGCCACCGCAGATTTTATCGGTGTCCTGTACCTCAAAATAGTAGTTACATTTGGTTGCCATAATGTCTTGATTTTAGGAGTTATCTAATTTCTTATTTGCACTACAAAAATAATGCTTTTTTATCAAATATGCAAACTTTTATCGGAAAAATTTATCATTTCTACGATTTTTCTACCTGATCTTTGCATTTCTTGAACACGAAGTACATTGGGGAATTTCTGACTTCCTCCTGCTTATCTGGGGGTAGGCTGTCAAACCATTTGTCAAAAGTAACTGGAGGATGCCTTGCTTCTTCCTCACGCTGGCGTATTCTTTCGCGCTCATTGTGGACCTTATCAAGATCGTTCCTTCGGTCAGCGCAAAATTGTTTCAGGGATTTTAGCAGAAGCATCGGATCAATGGAGCCATAGAAGTCCTCATACTCCCCGGACCGAAGACGACCAAAAAAAAGGATTATTTCAAATAGATTAAGGTAACTATATTCGTAAAGTATCTGGAGTGAGAGTTCTGACATCTGCTCAGTCGATAACTTCTCTTTTGTGCCGATAAACTCATTGAGTTTGATAAACTGAGCCCGCATCCAAACAATATAAGTTTCTTCATCATAAGCATCTGCAAGCATACGGATAGTCGGCACGTCCGGCTGCTCTGTTGCAAGATGGATTGACGGACACAATCCAGGAAGCCTTGACTGAAGACCGGCACCGTAGGCACAAAGAGTCTCAGCCGGGGAGTAGTCCCTGCTCAGTATCAAAGCCCGTTCGCTTTTTTGCTTCCCACTCCGATTGTATCTTTGAGAGGTCAGAGTAGAGATCGCGCTTTTGACTATCGACATCAAGGGCTGATGTTCTCGGTCCTGACGTTCTGGGAGACTGTTGGATTGCATTTTTCTTTTGCTTTAACGTAGTAATTATTGAATTATATTGGCTGTTAAGAATAGGCACCGTGAAATGTTGTAAAATCCACGAATCATTGATAGCCTGCAGGAATGACTCAAGGGCAACAACCAAAGAATCATCATCTACTGGGAGCGGTTTTTCTCGATGAGTCCGGCTGTAAGCAATCTTTTTAAGTAACTGCTTCATATTTGTGGCATCCTTAGCTTCCCAATAATATGAACCTTCTTGTTGTTTTTCTTCAGGTATCATTATCTCCGAAGACCGCTCATGATGTATCCGTTCAAAAAGCAACCGGGCTTTAGTTATTAAGGTCGGTTCTGTCTGAGCCTTTCGTGGCTTCCGTTTTTTGGGGCTGGACTTAATTTCTTCGGCTTCGACAACTTTCAATGGTTGCTCAGATTTTGTAGATGTGGATGATGTTGAAATCGGAACATAAGTGAAATGATCGAGCACAAGAATAGTTATCAAAGAATATTTCTTTGTGTTATCCATCTGGATTATTTTATCTGATTCAAGCTTTGAGAGAAAATATCTAACGGTATCTTTTTTGGTATTCCACCGTTTAGCAAGACCTGTCAGAGTATCTGCTATCTGACCCTCCTTTCTATGTACATCATTACCTGACACCGATATAGTGCAGTCCGGCTCAAGGCTGCACATGAGCATATCAATCCACCACTGGAATTTGGCGGAATCCTGCCAAATCCAATGAGACCGAATATCGGGAGGAATGACTATGTTTTTCATTAGTTCAGATAATCCTGTATAACACGCATAAAACTTTCAACTGATTTCACTACCACATATTTATTCCCGTGCTTCTCCATGCTCTCCTGCCAAGTCTTCTGTGACGGACGCTGATAGCACCCAGGCTTCTTCAGTTCAATATATAAAGCACCAAAGCCTTTACGGGGCATAGCAAGACACAGATCTGCCACACCTCGCACCAAGCCTTCTTTTTTTGCTCTATTTCCCGAACCTCCGAGCCTGACTCCTTCGTTGGCAATATGAAACAAAACCCCATCTTGCCAAAGACGAGGGTACTGGGCCTTAAACCAATTTATGCATGATTGCTGAATCTGGCTCTCACTCACTTTCGGCACTCTCGAAATTTTCTTTGGAGCCGGCTTCCCGTGAAGTATGGCATCCAAAACTTCTTTATTAAAACTTACTCTTGCCATTGTTAGAAATAGACGTTGGTTAGCTGTTTATATTGGTTATCTGAAACTCCCTGAATTGCATATTCGCCCGGATTATATTCGGTAAGTTGCAGATCCTCCACTCGCCCGAAGCGTTTTATGTTTCCGCATAGATCGACAATCCATCCCGATTCTTTAGACTCATGGGGACGTATCGCCCTGCCGACAATCTGATACCACATGGCAAGCGACATCGTAGGACGAGCCATAACAACGGTATCAAGTTCGGGATAGTCGAAGCCTGTTGTCAACACGCCAACATTTGTAAGGACTTGTATTTTCCCGGATTTGAAATCATTGATTTTACGCTTACGTTCCTTCGCAGATGTATCACCACTGATCATTTCGCAACCTTGGATGCTCTCACATAGACGTTTGCTTTCATCCAAAAACCTCGTAAACACAAGTATGCCCCTGCGAGGAATTCCGCTCTTAGGTACCTGGAGTCTCTTTACGATATTAACAAGATGTTCCTGTAGGTTCACTCTCTTAAACTCATTGAAGAGGCTTCTTTCATCAAAGTCCATTCCGGTAGAATTTCTTTTTAATCCCTCTTGTGGTAGAATTGTCATGTCGAAATAGTTAAGTTTCGATAAAAATCCCCTTTGTAAAAGAGTCTGGATCTCCACCTTATATATGACCTCATGAAAAACTCTTGGACGCATCCGGGTAAGGAACTTCAGTATGCACACGTTCTGCGCTTCAATGACTCCAAGATCAATGTTTGTGTCAAACTCAATGCTTTTTGCAACAAACTCCTTCTTCTTAGTTATGTAGTCCTCCAATTCGCGCGTCATGGGGACCGGTGCAGGAACTGGAGTATCGCAGAACAATCTGGGGTTGGCAATAATCCGCTCCCGTTCCTCAACTTTGGCTGCAAGTGCTTCCAACTTAGTATCGATACGTGGCTCTCTCGGACGGTAAACGACCTTCTCATCGGAATCCTGATACTGGATAGCTGAAAATAATCTATATGGTGTAGCCGTTAGACCTATGATCTTTCTTTTAGCGCAGTCAAAGAATTTCTTATACATACCACCTTCAGGATTTACGCCATGACACTCATCCACTATTATATAGTGGAAATGATTAAAGTCCTCCATGTGTGATTTAACACTTCCTATTGTGGCAAATGTAATTCGGCTGATCTCTTTGGAATTGAAAGATGCGGAATAAATCGAACAATCTTCTTCCCCATAACTTTTCAACTTATTGAAATTCTGTTCCAGTATCTCTTTCGAAGGCTGAAAAACCAAAATGTTACCGCCAAGCCTATGGGCTATATCGGCAATCACAAGGCTTTTCCCTGCACCCGTAGGGAGCACCAAGATTCCATTATGGGAACTATGAGATCTAAAGAATTTTATAGCGGCATCTGAAGCTGCCTGCTGATAATCTCGTAATGTGAACTTCATCGATCTTTATACTCATGTATGAAGTAGTGGTAACTATCTCCGTCTGCTGGTTCTGGCAACTTGATACCAAATTCTACGAGTGCATCAGCCTGTATCTGATGCATGAACTGAGTGAGCTGGAGACTCGTCATTTCTTTTGTGGATTCCATACTCTCATCAAGGAAGAGCCTGCAATAATGGTCGTGAACCTGTTTCTTTGTTGATCCGGTTCTGGCCGCAAGGTAGTTGAACCACATAAACAATAGGCGACGTTGCGGGATTGACGCCATTTCAGTCTGAGGCTCGATAATCACCCGGTATCTTCCTTTTGGGAGATCCGAAATCATCTGTTCAAACGAACGGCTCATCTGAATGCCGTCGGCATCCTTAATCAATCCTGCAATCGTCACCATATTATTAATTTTCAATTAGGTTAAATATCTTCTTATCGGTTATATAAGGTCGATACGCCTCAAGGAACTCTATAAGTCGCTCGCAATGTTCCACAAGCAAAGGAACATCCCGATCTGGCATCCATTCGTAACGTTCGGTATAAGTACTTGAGAAATCAGTAGCATTATACTCGAAATACTGAACGGCATCCCCTTTTTGCCATAGGCAATAAGGATAAACCCGATGTTGCCAATGCTTCTTGAACTTGAAAGCTTCATAAAACTTAGTGCTCTTGATGTCGTGTATTGAGAATGGCATTAATTCATCGATATAGCCATAAACCTCCACGTCTCCGTATTTAGTATGTACGATAGCTGACACGAACACCTGAGAAACTGCACCTTCATAATATTCGGCGAACTCCCGACATATTGATAAAGGGAAAGCAAAATTCCTGTTGTTATATTGGGCGAAAACACGACCTGCCTGTTCATCGATGGTAAAGGTTGTCTTAACAGAAATCGGAGATTTCGCAATAAGACAATCCACGACATCATTAAAGGTCGTACCTTTGTCTGCGGCTTCGCTTTCAAATGGAACACGGTTGATTCTGTTCAGGAGGTCAACAAGGCATTTGTTATCCCATTGGTCAAGTGTAGGAGCACCGGGTTTATCCGGATTAGAGTAGAATTTCCCATAATTCTGCTCAGAATCCAGATAATCCTGGAACCCGTCGAGTAGGGTTGCGTAGAAACGATATTTGACATTAGGATTCATTCGATGCGGTTTCTTGTGCCTGGGTCTGAGGCTGGGGATCTGAATAGAGTTTTTCCCCTTTGTTGTAGGTCAAGCCGAGAGCATTACATTTCATCAGAAACTTCTTGGCGGCAATTGACTTGGAATTGCCGATATGGTTATAGGAGTTAATGCTTGCGACAAAGGCGTTAGCCTGCTCTGCATTTTCAATCTTCTCAATCTTGCCTTCGAGTTCCCCCATCAGGGTTGCGTATGCTTTTCCTTCAACACTACGCTCGATCAAGCGATTTCGATACATAGTGAATACTGTATCGGAAAGGAAATTATTTTCACCTTTGGCATTCCCTTTGGCATCCACAATCTCAGGAATCTCCATTACTGAGGGAAGATTGCAAGTATTCTTGCCGTCATTACGGGATGTGGGATCGAAAGTAATTGTGCGCTTGCGGCCGTTGGCTTCCAGATAACCTACGAGATCAAGTTCCGTCACGAGATCGTCATAGTTACTACCTCCAAACAAAGGAACATATCTGGTCTCGTCATTGTCATTGACTGACTTACGGTGAGCCACAAACACTACATCCTTATTTTTGGAGTAAAGGAGGCGAAGCAATGCGGTAAACTCTGCCTTACGCTGACCGTAGCCCTGTTGGGTGAGCATACCATTGGAACGACCAAGCTTGGGATTTTTGGCAATGATGTATTCCGCCATAGCGTCAAGCATCTTTCCACCGGTGTCGATCACGATGGTCTCAAAAGGAGTCAGGTCCTCATTGTTGAGAACGGTGAGCAGGTCATAGTAACTCTCGATCTGCACGGTGTCCTTGATGTGCGCGTAGTTGACACGATTGACTCCGTTGTCGAAGTCGATGAGAAGGGGCTTAGGCGCGCTCAGTGCAAGCGTAGTCTTACCCATGCCTGCCTGCCCGTAGATGAGCATCTTGATTCGTGTCTGAACGTTGAGTTCATTTGCCTTTTTGATTAATGACATTGTAACAAATTTTTAAATGTTAAAAATTGCGATTTGTTGTATATTTGATAATTTTTACAATTCATTGGTGTATGGCGATTTTGCCCTCGATTATGAATATCGACAGCATTTTCTCTGCAAACCGTAAAAATTTAAGATGGGATGCGAATGACCGACACGGTAAAATCCTCGGTATTGTCAACGAGTTTGAAATTCCATCCGACCCTCATCAGATCCTTTTTAAGCCTTTGTGCGGTGGCTACTACTGAAGATCGGCGTTCAATGGGAAATTCTGCGCTCTCACCTATCTTTAATGCTCTCAATTCTTTAGTGATAGGCTTCTTTTCATCTGCGCTCATTACCGTTGTCGATGCCTGGCTACCATACAAAATCTGGGCGGCCGGCATTATCTTGGGATTGTCGCTACATTTGATAGTTTCCATATATCCGTTTGATAATAAATTGTTAATTCCTTATTTGCATATAAGCGAGAAATTGCTTATCTTTGTTATTGTTATTCTTTTGCAAAGATAATCATTTTTCCTATTTCTTGCAATAAAAATAATCATTTTTGCACAAGAAAACAGCAATATTTAATATATTTTAACATTTGGGGCAAACTTTACTTTACGCTCGGACGTTTGCTCCAAAAACAGATGATTATGAAAGACGAAGAAAAGGCAAAAAACAATATTGATGCACGTGCCATCATAGATGAACTTTTGAAGGCACTGGGGCTCACTGCACCCAAATTCGCTGAAGAGGTAGGAATCAACTATCAGCGAGTGTTCGATCTCCAAAGAGGAAGAACGAAGAAATTCAACCCGGGCGTAGTAAATAAAATATGTGCGCGGTTCCCGCAGGTCAACAAGTCATATTTATATACAGGAGAGGGTGATGTTTTATTAGACGCACCCGTTGCTCCTTCTGGTAGCAATAATGTGGCTATAGGTCAGTCAAGCATCGCTGAGTTCATGGCAATGTCCCATAAACTTCTCCAATTATTCGAGCAGCTTCAGGAAAAGGATGCGATGCTCTCAGTCCGTGCAATGGAGTTGATGGATCGTGAGCGAGAAATCAATGCCAGGGAAAGGGAGTTAAACAAACGGGAACTCGAACTGAATAAAATTGAGCAAAACGTCTGACTATGCCCTCCCAATACAGCGAACATAATGCGGTCCGAGAATGCTACAACATGCATACCCGAAATGAATGGTGTCGGTTCTCTCCCGAAATCAAGGGCTGGGGATGCCGTTTCCTCATTGTCGTTCCTGATCGGCTCCCGAAAACAAAGAAAGAGCGAGGGCTACTATTCAGCAAAGTCTATACTCAAGCGGAAAGGTCAGGTGTGCTTCAATGTCCCTTCTTCAAGGAATCGATCATTGATGAGGTGGTTGAGGACGACAAGGCTCTAACCGCTATGATGAAAGTTTGCTCACCAACTGAAAAATTATGAAATATGTTAAAACCTGCAAAATATCAGCAAAGGCAAAATGACACTGAATGTCTGATGCCAAAATACGAGAGAAACAATAAGTGTCAACCGCGATTAATCACGAATGACAATCAGTAAATAATCAACATATTAACCAGATTATCCCAAGCCTAAGCGGGTTGTGATGTCGGCGGATTCTCCGAGAAACCAAAAGGACGAAGTGACATTCCTGGAAAGCGTGTAAACGTCAAAAGCGTTTCGCGAGTTCGAATCTCGCTCACTCCGCTAAGCAAAACACTGATAATCAAGATTTTATATTTGATTATCAGTGTTTATTTTATTTCCGGGGCATCGGAATAGCTCCTGCATCAGACAAGAATTAATAATGACTGATCTCCTCTCACCTTTACGATAAAATAATGCAAATTTAACACAAAGCCAATATCTGCGAGCCGATTGTATGCAGACCGGCAATAATTCTTTCACGTTGCAACGGACGAGGTTGTTTTATGCCATTAGCATAGTGCGACAACTGCTTCTGATTTATTCCGGAAGCACGGCTTATCGCCGCCATAGTAGTATATGTTTCAGCGTCACGAAGAAGTGCAGCAGTGTCAAGTTCGTATGCCACTTCATAGTCTCCCGAAACAAGATATTCAGGTATAACATCACCATCCTCTACACAACCCTCTATATGCCAGCCAAGCGACTGCTCAAAGTCATGCTTAAGTTGAATAAGAGTCTTTGCGGTGACTACCACTGAGCCGGCATCTTCGTCACTCCATGAGCAACAAAAATTTTTGCCCGTCCAGCTAACTTCTACTTTTAATATATGATTTGCCATATCTCTATAATTTACTTTTCATTTATCGGATCTCTGACTATCACCATCCAGCCTGTTTCCAAATGCTGTTAAGCAAGAATTGGTCGAGAGTGTCACTCGGCTTTCCTCTCACTGTAACTTTTCCTTTTTTATCAGGATGCTTGAATTGTCGATGGTCGCCCTTAATAGTGACTAAAGTCCATCCATCCGCCTCAAGCATCTGAATTACCTCCTTTACTTTGTATCGGTTCATAAGATTTATTTAGCAGCAAAGGTAGTAATAATTCTACTTTAAAACAAGCAATCATTGAAAAAGGTTCTCCCTATTTCAGACAACAAAAGTTATAATATTAAACCGATATGTTTGAATTAACGATACAGATTCAAACCTTTTTGGGAAAATAGATGTCAATTGGAGAATTTTTTATATTTTTGCGCATTACTGATATTTTTTTATCTCATACCATTTTTTTTCCATGAAAGCACGTATTATTGAATGCGTCCCCAATTTCAGTGAGGGACGTGACAAAAATGTGATTAAATCAATAACAGATGCCATCGAAAGCGTCAAAGGCATCAGATTGCTTGATGTTGATCCCGGAGAAGCCACCAACCGCACGGTTGTCACTTTTGTGGGAGAGCCGGAAGCTGTGGTTGAAGCTGCTTTCAGAGGTGTCAAGCGAGCAGCCGAACTGATCGACATGCGTAATCACCACGGCGCTCATCCCAGAATGGGTGCCACAGATGTGTGTCCGCTTATCCCGATTGCAGGAATGACACTTGAAGAATGTGCTGAACTTTCACGAAAACTTGCAAAAAGAATTTCCGACGAACTTGAAATCCCTACCTACTGCTATGAAGCGGCAGCTTTCACACCTGAACGCAAGAACCTTGCCGTCTGCCGTGAAGGTGAGTATGAAGCTCTGCCTGAAAAGATGAACCATGAAGGTAAGGGTCCTGATTTCGGTGACAGACCATTTGACGAAAAAGTCGCACGAACCGGAGCCACAACAGTCGGAGCACGCGACTTCCTGATAGCTGTGAATTATAATCTCAACACCACCTCTACGCGCCGAGCAAACGCAATAGCGTTCGACGTCCGGGAAAAAGGTCGCCCGATGCGTGAAGGTGGAAAGGTTACCGGTAAAGTGCTCAAAGATGCCGACGGAAATACGTTAATGAAGCCCGGCACACTCAAAGGCACCAAAGCCATTGGCTGGTATATCGATGAATACGGTATCGCACAGGTATCAATGAACATTACCGATATCTCCACTACCCCACTCCATGTGGCTTTCGACGAGGTATGTCGTGCGGCTGCCGCCCGTGGTGTCAGAGTGACAGGAACAGAAATTGTCGGACTCGTCCCCAAACGTACACTGATAGAAGCCGGACGATATTTCCTGCACAAACAGCAACGTTCCACCGGACTTCCCGATGATGAGATTATCCGTATAGCCATAAAATCTATGGGTCTTGACGAACTTGCGCCATTCAAACCCGAAGAGAAGATAATAGAATATATGATCGCTCCAAAGGGAGAAGGTCAGAAACTCACGCAGATGACTTGTGCCGCTTTCGCCGAAGAAACAGCATCCGAATCGCCTGCACCCGGCGGAGGTTCCATCTCTGCATATATGGGCGCTCTCGCAGCCGCACTCGGAACAATGGTATCAAACCTCTCCGCTCATAAAGCCGGTTGGGATGAACGCTGGAAAGAATTTTCTGATCAGGCAGACCGTGGACAGGAATTGCTGAGCCGTCTACTTTACCTCGTAGATGAGGATACGGAATCATTCAACCGCATTATGGACGCATTAAAGCTCCCGAAATCAACACCCGAGGAAAAGGAAGCACGTAAGCAGGCATTGGAAGCAGCCACTCTATATGCCACTCAGGTACCTCTGCAAACCATGGAAGCAGCTGTGGCTACATTCCCGCTCCTTGAATCAATGGCTCGCACAGGTAATCCTGCATCAGTAAGCGATGCCGGTGTTGGTGCGCTCGCAGCGCGCTCGGCAGTACTCGGAGCACAGTTAAACGTACGCATAAACGCAGCCGGACTTTCCGACCGTGCCGAGGCTGAACGCCTTATAGCAAAAGCTGCCGAAATCGCAGAGACTGCCATAAAATCAGAAGCGGAAGTGCTTAAGATTGTCAACCAAGTCCTCTCTGAAAAATAAAAACCAAACCTCGTTATAACCAACAACGAATCATAAAACAGCCATGACTAAAGAAGAATTCCGTTCAGCTGTTGCCGAAGGCATACCTGAAAGACTGCCCAACGCCAAGACATACGATAAAACAGTAAACCATGCTCCAAAACGCAAACAGATTCTCACACAAGCCGAGAAAAAGCTTGCGTTGAAGAACGCATTGCGTTATTTCCCCGCCCGCTTCCATTCGGAGCTTGCCGGCGAGTTTGCGCATGAACTTGAGGAGTATGGACGTATATATATGTATCGTTTCCGCCCCGACTATGAGATGTATGCCCGTCCCATAGATGAGTATCCGGCTCGCTCACGCCAAGCTGCCGCCATCATGATGATGATTCAGAACAATCTTGATCCTCGTGTGGCTCAGCATCCGCATGAACTCATAACCTACGGAGGAAACGGCGCTGTGTTCCAAAACTGGGCACAGTATCGTCTGACCATGAAGTATCTATCCGAGATGACCGACTCTCAGACATTGGTAATGTACTCGGGACATCCTCTCGGACTCTTCCCGTCACACCCCGAAGCTCCGAGAGTGGTTGTCACAAACGGCATGGTTATCCCGAATTACTCCAAGCCTGACGATTGGGAACGATTCAATGCTCTCGGTGTCTCCCAATATGGACAAATGACCGCCGGTTCATATATGTATATCGGACCGCAGGGAATCGTCCATGGCACCACCATCACAATACTGAATGCTGGGCGTAAGCGACTGAAAAAAGATGAACATGACCTCGGCGGTATGCTATTTGTCTCAGCCGGACTCGGAGGTATGTCAGGGGCTCAGCCGAAAGCAGGAAATATAGCCGGCGTTGTGAGCATCATCGCCGAAGTAAATCCGAAAGCCGTAGCGACACGCCATAACCAAGGCTGGGTTGATGAAGTCTACACATCGCTTGACGACCTTATAGCTCGTGCGGCAGAAGCACGGGAGAAAAAAGAAGCAGTCTCATTGGCATATCAGGGCAACGTTGTTGACCTTTGGGAACGTCTTGCCGCCGACGGTGTGAAAGTTGACCTCGGTTCTGACCAAACATCACTCCATAACCCATGGGCTGGCGGCTATTATCCCGCAGGACTCTCATTTGAAGAATCCAAGGCGATGATGGCTGATAACCCTGAGGAATTCCGCCGCAGAGTGCAAGAATCATTGCGTCGCCATGTGGATGCCATCAACAAGCTTACTGCAAATGGAATGTATTTCTTCGACTATGGAAATGCCTTCCTGCTCGAATCTTCCCGTGCGGGCGCCGACATAATGAAAGAAGACGGCACATTCCGTTACCCGTCATACGTTCAGGACATCATGGGTCCCGGCTTTTTCGACTATGGTTTTGGACCTTTCAGATGGGTATGCACATCAGGCTCACCAGAAGACCTTGCAAAGAGCGACTCTATCGCCGCAACTGTGCTTGAGGAGATACTTGCCGAAGCACCGGAAGAGATCAAGGGTCAGCTACGTGACAACATCCACTGGATACGTGAGGCAGGGCGCAATCACCTCGTGGTAGGTTCGCAAGCACGTATTCTTTACGCTGACTCCGAAGGACGAACAAAAATAGCCCGTGCTTTCAACGACGCAATCGCCCGGGGAGAAATCACTGCTCCTATTGTGCTCGGTCGTGACCATCACGATGTTTCCGGCACAGACTCCCCCTACCGTGAGACATCCAATATATATGACGGTTCACAATTCACGGCAGATATGGCAGTTCAGAACGTAATCGGCGACTCTTTCCGAGGTGCCACATGGGTGTCAATCCATAACGGTGGCGGTGTCGGCTGGGGTGAAGTAATCAACGGCGGTTTCGGCATGGTCATAGACGGCTCGGAAGACTCCCGTCGTCACATTGACGAGATGCTGCTCTGGGATGTCAACAACGGTATCGCCCGCCGCTCATGGGCACGCAACGAAGGGGCGCTCTCAGCCATACGACGCGAGATGGAACGCACACCAGGCTTACGTGTGACTCTGCCAAACATCGCAGATGACGAACTCATCAACTCCGTGGTAGGAGAATAACCTATTCCAACATTACAACTTTAAGACTAATTCCAAAAAACAACAGACAATGGTACATCATATCAGCCCTGCCCGCCTCACAATAGAGCGAGTAGGAGAAATCATCGACAAAGGGATGACTCTCGAACTGAGCGAGGAGTCTATACACCGCATAGAACGCTGCCGTCAATATCTTGATGACAAAATCAAAGAGTGTGACCACCCTCTTTACGGCATCACCACCGGATTTGGTTCGCTCTGCGACATTTCAATCGATGCCGCCGACCTCTCCACACTTCAGGAAAATTTGGTGAAGTCACATGCATGTGGCTGCGGTGACACCGTGGATCCGCAGATTGTCAAGATAATGCTCCTGACTAAAATTATGTCGCTCTCGTTCGGTAATTCCGGGGTGCAGCTACAGACAGTGCAGCGTCTGATTGATTTCTTCAACAATGACATACTTCCTATCATCTATCAGCTCGGCTCACTCGGAGCGTCCGGCGACCTCGCACCATTAGCAAACATGTGTCTGCCGCTGTTAGGACTTGGCGAAGTGCTTTATAAAGGCAAAGTACGTCCAGCAGCCGAAGTGCTCCGTGAAAAAGGATGGGAACCGGTGAAACTTGTATCCAAAGAGGGTCTGGCATTGCTCAACGGCACACAATTCATGTCGTCACATGCCGTTCACGCAATACTCCGCATACGTAAACTCAGTGCGCTCGCCGATAAGATCGGTGCGCTCTCATTAGATGTGTTCGATGGTCGCATAGACCCGTTTAACGATGAAGTAAACGCTGTGCGTCCGCATCCCGGACAGCTCGCCACTGCCCGTGCGGTGCGCCGACATCTTGACGGAAGCGAGCTTATCAAATTGTCTAAAAAGCATGTGCAGGATCCATATTCGTTCCGCTGTATGCCACAGGTACACGGAGCGGTAAAGGATGCCTTGAACTACGTAGGCGATGTTATCGAAACAGAGATCAACTCACCCACCGACAATCCTACCATATTCCCGGAGGAAGATATCATAGTTTCCGCAGGTAATTTCCACGGCGAACCGATAGCTCTACCGATAGATTATCTGGCATTGGCAGTAGCTGAATTAGGCAGCATTTCAGAACGCCGCATCTACCGTCTTATATCCGGAGCGAGAGGGCTTCCACCCTTCCTTGTGGCAAATCCCGGTCTCAACAGTGGTTTCATGATTCCTCAGTATGCGGCAGCCTCTACCGTCAATCAGTCAAAAGGTCTTTGCTGGCCCACAAGTTGCGACTCAATCCCCTCATCGCAAGGACAGGAGGACCATGTGTCGATGGGTGGTAACTCAGCCACTAAACTTTGCCGTATAGTTGACAATACAGAGCGTGTACTCGCCATCGAACTCTTCAATGCGGCCCAGGCACTTGATCTACGCCGTCCGCTGAAAACTTCACCCGAACTCGAAGAGTGGCACAAGGCTTACCGCCGTATCGTTCCGTTCATTGACAACGATACTGTAATGTCACCATATATCGCTGCAACTGTCGATTTCATACGTGAGAATCTCTAAACATCGGGATATATGCTGATAACTAACATAGGGCTACTCGTAGGCGCAGAATCAACGGGACATGAAAAACTTTTCCTGCGTGGAAAAGATATGAATGTCATCGGATTGCTCCCGAATGCCTGGCTGCGAGTCGATGATGCAAGCGGTCGATTCCACTCGTGGGGCAGTATGGATGATCCTACCGGGGACTCAGACTCGTGCCCGCATACAAATCCCGGAGAAGCAATTGTAGATGCACATGGAGGGTATGTATTTTCCTCATTTTGCGACTCTCATACCCATTTAGTCTATGCGGGAAGCCGAGAGAAGGAGTTTATCGACAAAATAAACGGTCTGAGCTACGAAGAGATTGCCAAGAGAGGTGGAGGCATCCTGAATTCAGCCGATCTGCTCCACGCAACCTCTGAGGATGAGCTTTATGAACAGGCAATAACCCGTGTAAACGAAATTATCGCCATGGGTACCGGTTGCGTAGAGATCAAGAGCGGTTACGGGCTGACCGTAGCCGACGAACTAAAGATGCTGCGAGTCATAGCCCGCATTGCCTCAAGCACACCTATGAAAGTCAAATCGACCTTCCTTGGCGCACATGCCGTGGGTCGTGCGTTCGTAGGGAGACAGGGTGATTACGTTGACCATGTGTGCAAGGAGATGCTGCCGGCTATCGCATCCGAAGGTCTTGCCGAGTTTGTAGATGTGTTCTGCGATGAAGGATTCTTCACCGTTGAGGATACCGACAAAATACTTACAGCTGCAGCCCGTTACGGATTACGCCCCAAAATTCATGCCAATGAGCTTGCCATCTCAGGCGGTGTGCAGGTAGGCGTGGCACACAAAGCTCTGTCAGTTGACCACCTTGAAAGAATCGGCGAAGATGAGATTGCGATACTTGCCGAAAGTCAGACTGTGGCGACAATGCTTCCGGGAGCATCATTCTTCCTCGGAATGCCCTACGCTCCGGCTCGTAAAGCTATTGCCGACGGGGCTATTGTCGCTCTTGCTTCCGACTATAATCCCGGCTCTTCCCCCTCAGGGAACATGCGTATGGTCATGTCGCTCGGCTGTATAAAAATGAAATTGACACCTGCCCAAGCTATAAATGCCACCACCATCAACGGAGCTTACGCCATGGACGAAAGCCGTGATTATGGTTCGATAGCTCCCGGAAAAGTTGCCAATTTCTATATCACGAAACCAATGCCATCGCTTGATTTCTATCCCTACGCCTATACCACACCGTTAATCTCCCGTGTATATCTACAAGGGAAAGAGATAGTTGGCTGAAATAGGCTTATAGGCTAAAATAGTATAAACAGTTCCCATCTCTGATATTATATTGCAGAGATGGGAACTGTTTATACTATAACTTACGCTTTATTTTCGCAACTGCCAGAAGGCTACTGCTGCGGCAGCAGCCACATTGAGTGAATCCACACAATGCGACATCGGTATTTTAACCGTATAATCGGCAGCAGCGATAATCTTTTTAGCGAGACCGTCACCCTCCGTACCCATAATTATAGCAAGGCGAGGTTCCGACATCAGTGACGGATCATCAATGGAAACCGAATCATCGGTCAGCGCCATAGCCGCAGTTTTAAAACCATAATCATGCAATGAAGTCAAAGGTTCCTCAATCCAAGTCCATGGCACAAGGAAAACCGAGCCCATCGACACTCGAACCGCACGGCGGTTAAGCGGATCACAAGATGTTGGCGTAAGCAGCACACCATCTATACCCAAAGCTGCCGCCGAACGAAATATCGCGCCGATATTAGTTGTGTCAACGACGCCGTCAATCACCACCACACGACTTGCCCCTTCACAAATATCCCTTACAGGTTTCCTCTGAGGACGACGCATAGCACACAGCACTCCACGGGTAAGAGTGTAACCGGTCAAATCAGCCAACAGCTCACGGCTCCCGGTATAGACAGGTATATCCCCGCACCGTTCAACAATCCGTGCGGCATCCCCGTCTATATGCTTACGTTCGCAGAGCAAAGCCAAAGGCTCATAGCCGGCATCAAGTGCGACATTTATCACCTTCGGGCTTTCAGCGATAAACACACCCTTCTCCGGGTCAAGACGGTTGCGCAACTGAGCCTCGGTAAGTGAACAGAACACCTCAACTCCGGGATGATTTAAAGTAGTAATCTCAATAATCGCCATAACAGATCATTTATACAAAACCGAGGAAAGAAGCATCGGTCAGCCTCTTTCCCCGGTTATATCAAATTTATCCACCCGATTACAGTAGACGGTGTGGAGAAATTAATATGCAAACATAGGATAATCAGCCATAGTGGCATTTACCTTAGCACGGACAGCAGCAATGGTCTCGGCATCGGTCGGAGCACGAAGCACTGTGTCGATCATATCTGCGATATCACCCATAAGAGCCTCCTTGGCGCCACGTGTAGTGATGGCGGGAGTACCAAGACGTATACCGGAAGTCTGGAAAGGACTGCGAGAGTCAAACGGCACCATGTTCTTATTGGCTGTTATGTCAGCCTCAACAAGAGCTTTCTCAGCAACCTTACCTGTAAGGTCAGGGAACTTGGTGCGGAGATCAACAAGGATGCAGTGGTTATCGGTTCCACCTGACACAATCTTGTAGCCCTTCTCTATAAGAGCGTTGGCAAGAGTGGCAGCGTTTTTCTTCACCTGAAGCTGATATTCCTTAAATTCAGGCTGCAAAGCTTCACCGAAAGCCACAGCCTTGGCAGCTATGACATGTTCAAGTGGACCGCCCTGCACTCCGGGGAACACAGCGGAGTCAAGCAACTGAGACATCATTTTCACAACCCCCTTAGGTGTCTTCTTACCCCATGGGTTTTCAAAATCCTTACCCATCATTATCACACCTCCACGAGGACCGCGAAGAGTCTTATGGGTAGTGGTGGTGACGATATGAGCATACTTGACAGGATTGTCAAGCAGACCTGCGGCAATAAGACCTGCGGGGTGAGCCATGTCAACCATGAAAATAGCGCCAATCTCATCGGCAAGCTTACGCATACGGGCATAATCCCATTCCCTGCTGTATGCGCTGGCACCGCCAATGATAAGACGGGGACGCTCACGGCGAGCCACTTCCTCCATCTGGTCATAATTTACGAGACCTGTCTCTTCGTCCACATTATATTCAAGAGCATGGAACATGAGTCCTGAAAAATTCACAGGGCTACCGTGTGAAAGGTGACCGCCATGTGAAAGATTTAGCCCGAGGAATTTGTCACCGGGGTTCAAACATGCCATAAACACAGCCATATTGGCTTGCGCACCCGAGTGGGGCTGCACATTTGCCCATTCGGCACCGAAAAGCTGTTTCAGACGTTCGATAGCTATTGATTCAGCCTCATCCACCACTTCACATCCGCCGTAATAACGATGACCGGGATAACCTTCGGCATACTTGTTGGTGAGACATGACCCCATGGCACGCATCACCTCATCACTGACGAAATTCTCCGAAGCGATAAGCTCGATACCTTTTTTCTGGCGCTGATGTTCACGCTCGATAATTTCAAAAATCACTTTGTCTTCTTTCATAGGATTTGGAAGATGTATATATTATACAATTATTTCTTTTTCACACTCCATCCGAAGCGGCCTATCTCAGCTCCCTGCTCGAAATAATGCCCATGGGAATAATTAAGCAAACCGGCAGCTCCGAGGTCAAATGCACCTGTCTCTTTGTCAATCAAAGAATCATCGGCAAGCACATTAACCACATCAGCCACAAACATATCGTGGCTTCCGAGATGCACTATCTCTTTAACACGACATTCTATGTTAAGCGGTGACTCGGATATGTAAGGACAGGAAACCTTCTCGCCCTCCACTGGAGTAAGACCGGTCTCTTTCCATTTATCAAAATCCTTACCCGATCTCACACCCGCCCAGTCAGTGGCGTAAGCCATAGCCTTTGTGGTAAGATTGATGGTGAACTCCATTCTATCCTTTATAAGCGGATAAGAATATCGTTCGGGACGCACGGAGATATAACACATCGGCGGATTGGTGCATAGCGTACCTGTCCACGCCACCGTGAGCATATTGCTATGCTCCATCGTGCCGCAAGTCACTATTACCGCAGGCAACGGGTATATCATCGTACCGGGTTTCCAAGAAACTTTCATTCTGCTATAAGCTGGAATATATTAATCAACAGATTTGCGCATCACGGCTTTTCACAGCCTGACCGCAATAGTGGCACTCGATGGTAACATCGTCATGGTCAATGACATGAAATTTAGTGCGCATAGGCTCATTGTTAGTAATACATTTCGGATTACCGCATTTCACTATGCCTATTATCGTATCGGGAAGCGACACCGGGAATTTCTCAACCACCTCATAGTCTCGTATGATATTGACCACAGCCGAAGGGGCTATCAATGCAATACGGTTAAGTGTTGATTCGGGGAAAAACACGTCAGCTACCTTAATTATACCCTTTTTGCCAAGCTTCTTGCTGTCAAGGTTATTTCCGATAGTCACTGCCTTGTCAAGATTAGCTATGCCAAGAATCTTAACAGCCTTAAAAAGGACCGAGGAGGGAATATGATCTATCACAGTGCCGTTTTTCAATGCGGCAACTGCTAATTCTTGTTTTGAAACAGTCATTGTCATCGTTGAATATTAACTGTTAAACTTCTATACCTAACGCACGGCATATCAATGCCTGACGAGCATATAGTCCATTACGTGCCTGCTCAAAATAATAGGCGTGCGGATTATCGTCCACATCTTGGGCTATCTCGTTTACTCGGGGTAACGGGTGGAGTATCTTCATGTTTTCCTTCGCACCACCAAGCATTGAATTATTGAGGTTATACAAATCCTTGACCTTCTCATATTCCATTATGTCAGCGAAACGTTCACGCTGCACACGGGTCATATATATGATATCGCTGCTATTGATTACCTCCGGAGAGAAATCAGTATGTTCGGTATATTTTATACCATTCTCCTCACAGAATATCTTGTATTCAATAGGCATACCCAATTCCTTACATGCCACAAATCTGAATTCGGGATTGAAATACCTCATCGCCATAATGAGCGAATGTACCGTACGTCCATATTTCAAATCGCCCACCAAAGTTATGGTCAGGTTCTCAAGTGTGCCTTGAGTCTTATAGATGGAATAGAGATCAAGCATGGTCTGTGAAGGATGCTGGTTGGCACCGTCGCCTGCATTTATAATAGGCACATCGGTGACTTCGGACGCATATCGTGCAGCTCCTTCCAGATAGTGACGCATAATGATAAGATCGACATAATTGCTCACCATTTTTATGGTGTCCTTTAATGTCTCCCCTTTTGACGAACTGGTAGTATTAGCATCAGAGAAACCAATGACACGTCCACCGAGCCGGTTTACAGCAGTCTCAAAGCTAAGACGTGTGCGGGTTGAAGGTTCAAAAAACAGAGTGGCGACCACCTTTCCTTCAAGCAATCTCCTGTTAGGATTTTCCTCAAACTGGCGTGCGGTCTCAAGCAACTTTAGTATCTCGTCGCGACCTATATCGCTGATTGACACAAGGCTATTTGTATTCATTGCAGTGAAATGTTGAATTGCTTCGTGAGTTCACTGCAAAGGTAATAAACAATTGACAAATGACAAAATTTTTCAATTTTCAATTGTCAATTCTCAATTGTCAATTCTCAATTGTCAATTGTCAATTGTCAATTGTCAATTCCCTCTTCATCTCCCTGAGCATCATCACTGCCCTGCGGTTAATGGTGAGAGCTATACATGCACCTATCACCGCACCAGCCACACAGCCGCCAAGGAATGCGATGTCGTAGCCGTATGCGAATGTATAGAACATGTAGCATATAAGCGGTACAGCCAGCGTTATGCCGATAATCCTATTCTGGTTCCTGCGCATCTCCAACTTGTATACCGATTCCAACGCCTCCTTCACCGTCATCCTTGAGTAATCAAGTTTATGAACCCAGAATGCCAATGAAAAATGCAGCACCGACATGAGGATGAAGAATAAGGAGCCATATACCACCATCCATGGATTATCCTTGGCAAAAGGTATTAATGTAAGAATAGCGAGACATCCCACAATACCCAGCCGTAAATGCAACCTGTAGATGCGGTCGCGCAGAGTGCTTATTCGGCATGAAGCCACTTTATTCTCAAGCTCTCTCACTTCCGGCATAGGCGCTTCGGGGGGTATTCCTATGGAATTCCAATTCTGTTTCAGTTCGTCTATATTCATGCTAAGTTCAATTCTCTTTTTGGTTTTCATCCACGAGCCTTTGCTTTATGCGACGCAGACGTGTTGCCACATTATTACGTGTCAGTCCCGTCACTTCAGCTATCTCGTCATAACTACGTTCATCAAGCCACATCAATATAAGTGCTTTATCCATTTTGTTCAAACCGGATATGAGCCTATACATTTCTTTCAGCATATCTTGCCGTGAGGAATCTTCTCCCACAATATCGGCAGCCACGTCAAGCGACATAGTTTCCTGACTATGACTTTTATGCCGTCTGAAAAATGTGACACAAGTGTTAATCGCCGTGCGATATATCCATGTAGACATTTTAGAGTCGCCACGGAATGAATCAAGTCCCTGCCACAGACTTGCGAGCACCTCTTGATACAGATCCTTGAAATGGTCGTTGTCGGTGGCATACATATAGCATACCTTACAGATAAGCTGACGATTGTCATTGACTATCGCCACGAATCTTGCTTCTTTCTGAGGTAACGCCATATTCGGTTATAGGTTTTATAAATAGTTTTTACTCCCTTAGACGCAGATTTATAAAAAAAGTTTCACCCACCGTGAAACTTTTTCCATAATTTTGCGACAAATATGATAGAAACGACAATATCACATTACGTTATATGGACATATTAAAAGTAGAAAATGTAAGCAAAGCCTATTCTTCACATTTGGCACTCGACGATGTTTCCATCTCGGTGCCCGAAGGAAAAGTATATGGATTGCTGGGACCTAACGGCGCCGGAAAGACAACGTTGATCCGCATAATAAATCACATTACAGCTCCTGACAAAGGTATGGTATACCTCGACGGGCATCCACTCACACAGGACGATGTTGAGAAAATCGGATACCTCCCCGAAGAAAGAGGTCTCTATAAGAAGATGAAGGTCGGAGAACAGGCGGTATTCTTCGCCCGTCTTAAAGGACTTTCAAAAGCTGACGCCACACGTGAGTTACGCTCATGGTTCGAAAAATTCGACATCCTTTCATGGTGGGACAAAAAAGTAGAGGAACTGTCGAAAGGTATGGCACAGAAAATACAATTTATAATAACTGTGCTTCACCGTCCAAAACTATTGATTTTCGACGAGCCTTTCTCAGGGTTCGACCCCATAAATGCCAACCTTCTCAAAGAGGAAATATTGAAACTCAAAGATGAGGGAGCAACCGTGATATTCTCCACACACAACATGAGTTCCGTAGAGGAAGTGTGTGATAACATCACTCTTATCAACAAGAGCCGCAACATACTGAGCGGGAATGTCGAGGAGCTTCGCCGCAGATTCTTCGGCAACCGTTACGACCTCACTTTCACCGGCGACACACGTGCTCTTATGGAGAAATTACAGCCGGTTGCGGGTGAATTCATCATAAATGACCCCGACGGTCAAGGACGTAACCGTGTTTCGCTTCATGTCAATGACGGAGCTAATCTGCGAGATGTGATCGCGCTTTCAAATGAGGCAGTCGAACTTGCCGCCTTCCATGAAAGCATCGCATCGATGAACGACATATTCATTCGCGCCGTCAAAGAGGATAATTAACCAACCTAATCAAGAAACATCATGTCAAAAATAGGTATAGTAATTGAACGCGAATATCTGGAACGCGTCAAGAAAAAAAGTTTCATAATCACCACCATATTGATGCCGATACTCATGCTGGCATTGATGATGGCTCCCGCAGCGATAATGCTTTTCGTGGATTCATCGGAATCGAAAGTATTGGTGGTTGACAACAGCAAGATGATAGCCCAAAAGCTGAAGGACAGAGAAGATGTGAAATTTGAGTTGGCTCATGACATCACTCTCGATTCAGCGCTCAACCGTGAGGATGTCAGCTCAGTGCTCGTCATCCCTGCCAACGTTATAAATGCGCAAAGAAGCACACTTAAACTCTACAGCAACGGACCATCTTCCATAACTACTGAAAGCGCCATAACCGATCAAGTCAACTCTATCATCGAGACTGAGCGTCTGAAGAAATATAACATAGAAAATCTTGACACCATACTTTCAGAAGTCAGCAGTAATGTTGCCCTATCAACTGTGCGCAACGACAAAGAGGACGAGGAAGCGATGTCGTCAGGTTTCAGCTACGCTATCGGTATCGGCATGGCTTTCATCCTTTACATGTTCTTGCTCATCTACGGACAGATGGTGATGACCTCTATTATCGAGGAAAAAGGTAACCGAGTGCTTGAAGTAGTAGTGTCGTCAGTCAAACCGGCACAACTCATGATGGGTAAAATCATAGGTGTGGCTCTTGTGGCTGTGACACAGATGGTGCTTTGGGGCATACTCCTCTCACTCATGTCGGCGTTTGTACTTCCGGCTGTTATGCCGGCTGATGCGATGGCTGACATTGCAGCAGTGCAGAGCGGAAACATTGATGCTGTAAGCGACCCCTCTTCCCTATCAATGATTCAGGGTGTAGCAATGCTCGGAGAGGTAGGACGCATCATATCTCTTGTTGGGCTCATGACCTTGTTCCTCATCGGTGGCTTCCTTATCTACTCGTCAATCTTCGCAGCAATCGGCTCGGCTGTAGATAACATCCAAGATGCAAGCCAACTTACATCTGTGGCTGTGTTCCCCATCATTTTCGGCATAATATTCGCAATGGTGGCAGCCTCCGACCCGACAGGTAGTGTAGCGTTCTGGATGTCTATGTTCCCACTCACATCTCCTATGGTGATGGTGGCACGTATACCATTCGGGATACCGGCATGGGAAATAATCCTTTCACTCGCATTGCTTATCGCCGGATTCATATTCATGGTATGGCTTGCCGGCAAAATCTACCGTGTGGGTATATTCATGTATGGTAAAAAGCCGACCATAAAAGAGGTAATTCGTTGGACTCGATATAAATAACTGTCAAACATCTGTTTGTTTAACATTGTTTAAGTAACACAGTGAACTGATTTAAACTTTTTATTTTTTAAGATTTGATGCTATTTTCGAGATGAATTACCAGCTCGATGAGGGAGCTTAGCGAGCTAAGTGACCGAAGAGAGGCTGATAATTCAGCCGAAAAGAGCTTCAAAGATTGAAAACATGGTAATTTTCAGCCTGAGTTTAACAGTTTATAAAAAGTTTAAATCAGTTCATTTGGTAAAAAACACTGCTTTTTCTCGAAAAACTCAAAAAATTTCGAGAAAAAGCAGTATTTTTGTGTTATTATATAAATAGGCTTCGTTTCGATTAAACTTTTGTCATAGAAACGTGTCTAATTGAGAAAAAGAACTCTCATTACTCAATTTTAAAATATGAAAATCAAACGTTTCGCACTTTTTATGGCAACAGCTTTTGCCGCGTTCCAAATGGCATCGGCTCAGTCATATTTTGATGATGATATTTACTATGACGCTTCCAAGGACAAGGCGGCTAAGACCGTCAAGAAGTCTTCGGGAACGACCCAAAACAGCAATTACCGCAAGGCAGCCACATACGGCAATAATTCTGCCCGTGTAGTTGTAGCCGATTACCCTTCGGCTGACTCCTACACAGTCAACGGCACACGTTCCATAAGCGTGGACGACTACAACCGCCGTGGTATTTTTGCCACTGATTCACTTTCAGCCGACACCACATCGACCGATTTCCAGTATACCCGCCGAATCGAACAGTATTACAATCCTGAAATTGTAAGCGGTTCAGGCGATGAGGAACTTGCGCAGATATATTACATGGAGCCGCAGACGGTGAATGTGTATGTGAACACACCCTCAGCCTATTGGGGATATGACTATTTCTATCCTTCAATCGCATGGGGTTCTCCGTTCTACTACAATAATTACTGGCGCTGGAATTCCGGTTGGTATTGGAATTCATGGTATGATCCTTATTGGGCATGGGGCTGGGGTCCAAGCTGGGCTTGGGGTCCGTCATGGTCATGGGGTTGGGGTCCCGGTTGGGGACCGTCATGGGGCTGGGGTCCGTCATACGGACGTCCGTACAATCCCCGTCATCCGGGCGTTCATGGCTACCGTCCCGGCAACAATATGGCAGGTCGCCCGTCAAACACTCCCGGTTATCGTCCGGGTCTGACCAACGGTGGTCGCCATCAGGGTGCAGGATACCGTCCTAACAACAACGGACGACCCAACTACAACAACGGATATAATGGTACTGCAACCGGTCGTCCCGGTCTTGGCAACGGCACTACCAACGGTAACCGTCATAACGGCTACTCACGCCCGAGCAACAATAATTCAAACCGTAACAACGGATACACTCGCCCGAACAATAACAACAATAACAGCTACTCCCGTCCGAGCACCACTAATGGCGGACGTTATGGCGGAAGCTATTCAGGTGGCAGCCGTGGCGGATACTCCGGAGGCGGTTTCAGCGGCGGCGGCAGATCGTCGGGCGGCGGCAGAGGACGTCATTAAACTCATTCTTATCTAATATTTTTTGTCTACAGAAACCTCACTAACAACTTGAACGATTATGAAGAAAACTCTAATGGCTGGAATCATAGCCGCTCTCCCCTCGGCTTTATTCGCCCAAACGGCGGTTGACGCATACTCCATATCGCAATCCGACCTCCGTGGCTCGGCTCGCTTCATGTCAATGGGTGGAGCATTCACCGCTCTCGGCGGCGATATATCCACTCTCAACCAGAACCCCGCAGGTATCGGTGTCTATCGAAGCAGTGACATATCCGTCACTCTCGATATTGACATGATGTCATCCAAGACCACTGCCGCAGGCATGAGCAATACCATCAACAAGACCCATGTCAATTGCAACAACTTCGGTTATGTCGGAGCCATCAACCTCGGGTCAGGTTCGGTGATGCCGTTCTTCAACTGGGGTGCAAGCTATTCACGAGTTGCTTCATTTGATCGTCGCTACGGTGGCTCACTCGGTAATCTCGGCACATCTTACACAAACCTTGTGGCTGATTACACGACAACCGATGGGGTCTATCCGGGTCAGATGCTCCCTACCGATAACTTCAATCCCTATCAGGACGCTTTTAAAAGCCCTTCTACCGGACAGACATATCCGTATGCCCCGTGGTCAAGTATCCTATTGTTCAACAGTTACGGCATAAACCCTGTCTCCGACGGTGCAAACTCATACATGGGTCTATACGATTATGACAAATCGGTAGCTACCGGTGACTTCACTGTAGAAGAAAAGGGCCATATCGACGAATACAATATTAATTTTGGCGGCAATATCCAGAACACTGTATTCTGGGGACTCGGATTTGGCATAACAGACATTGACTACAAGTCTATGACCTATTATTCCGAATATATCCAGAACGCCAATGTGCCAAGCGCTGACGGAGCTACTTATACCCCCGGTGGTGAGGCAAACTTCGGGCTACAGAATTATAAGAGAATTTATGGTAGCGGCTTCAACGTAAAGGCAGGTGTGATTTTGAAACCTATCAACGAATTCCGTCTCGGTATTTCAGTCCACACCCCCACTTGGTATAATCTCACTTATCAGGGATTGGCATCTGTTGATTTCGCATATCATTCCTCTACATATCCTCCCGGAGAAAACCATCAGGGTTCTGTTGTTACCGATGAAGGTTACTATGATGAATTTGACTGGAAACTCCAAAGCCCGTGGCGACTCATGGTAGGCGCAGCAGGTGTGATAGGTGGACGTGCAATCCTCAGTGCCGATTACGAATATCGTGGCACTCAGGACATGCGAGTTAAGGATTATGACGGAAACGAATGGCCCGACATCACCAGTGATATCAAGACATATTACAAGGCTACCAATATTCTCCGTCTCGGTGCTGAATACCGTGTCACTCCCGGCTTCAGCGTACGTGCAGGTTACAGCTACGAATCTTCACCTGTGACTCAGGAAGCGATGGATGGTCAATCAGGCAATAACGAGGCTACTTACATTTACACCTCTGGTCCTGATGACACAGAAACTCTTCCTTCGTTCACTCTCGACAAGACCACACAATATATAACCTGTGGTTTGGGTTACAGATATAAGAATTTCTACGCTGATGCAGCATTTGTACACCGTACACGCAAGAGCAAGTATCAGGCGTTCACCAACTATAATGAAGGAGCGCAGCCGCATCTCTTTGTAGAAGCACCTTCGGCTGAAATCTCTTCAAACGACAACTCAATTGTTCTCACCGTTGGATTCCGTTTCTAATCCCCGCAAGGAAGTAAGTATAACAAGTTTATAAACATATAATGGCAAAAAAGGCTTCTCGCCCTAAAAAGGCGCAAGAAGAAACCATAGACCTCAACAATCCCGAGTTTCTCAAAGCTTGGGAATTGTTGCAATATACCAATCAGTCTGTATTCCTAACCGGCAAAGCCGGGACAGGAAAATCCACATTTCTACGCTATATAACAGCCCACACCAAGAAAAAATATGTGGTGCTCGCCCCGACAGGCATAGCGGCGGTAAATGTGGGTGGTGTCACCTTGCACTCTTTTTTCAGGATACCTTTTAAGCCTATAACACCTGACGATCCCGACTTTGCACGTGACCGCATAAAGTCACGCATGAAGTATCCGGGGCATCTTGTGAAACTCATCCAGAATCTCGACCTGATAATCATTGATGAGATCTCAATGGTCAGGGCTGATATCATCGATTTTATCGATAAACTTCTGCGCACATATTCAGGGAATCAGCGTGAGCCGTTCGGAGGGAAGCAATTATTACTCGTGGGCGATGTGTTTCAACTTGAGCCGGTAGTTACCGGTGATATGCGGGACATTCTGCGAAACTACTATCACGATTTTTACTTTTTCTCTGCGAAAGCGTTCAGCGATATAAGGGTAATCCCGATAGAATTGCGCAAGGTATATCGTCAGACCGACAGTGATTTCGTCAATCTGCTTGACCGGATACGTATGGGTGTGACGAGTCCTGATGATCTGCGCCATCTGAATTCCCGTTGCATCTCACCTTTAGCTCCTCCCGTGCCGGAAAATAAATCAAAGAAATTCACCATGACTCTCGCCACCCGCAGGGATATGGTGGATTATATCAACGAACACCATCTTAGCGCCATCAAGAAGCCGTTAGTGACCTTCGTCGGAACTATAAAGGGTGATTTCCCGGAAAATTCACTCCCTACCGACCTTGAACTGTCGCTTAAGGAAGGTGCGCAGATTGTATTTATCAAAAATGACCCTGACCACAGATGGGTCAACGGCACTATCGGCAGAGTGTCGGCACTTGCCAACGATCTTCTCGAAGTGAAATTAGAAAACGGCAACACTCACACCATAAAACCGGAGAAATGGTCAAACATCAAGTATACTTTTGACTCAAAGACCAAGAAAATCGAAGAAGAGGAGTTAGGAAGCTACACACAGTATCCCGTCAAATTAGCTTGGGCGCTCACTGTGCATAAAAGCCAAGGGCTGACATTCAACAATGTGATTATCGACATGGGGCGTGGAGCCTTTACAGGTGGTCAGACCTACGTAGCTCTGTCACGCTGCCGCAGCTTCGATGGTTTGACACTCAAATCCACCGTTGCCGACCGAGACATATTCATCAACCCTGCCATCATTAATTTCAGCCGTTCGTTCAACGATCCGGTGCTGATAAACAATGCGCTTGAAAAGGCACATGCCGATGCATGTTTCAACAATGCCGTCAAGGAAGCTGATAAAGGGAATCTGTCAGAAGCGTTTGACAATTTCATCGAGGGATTGAAGCTCCGCAATATAACCGACAATGCGGTAGCTATGCGTTATGCCCGCAAAAAGTTATCTATTGTCAATACTCTCAACGAAAGGATAAAGGAACTTGAGGCGAAAATATCAGCTGATGAAGCCCGATTTCTTGACATGGCACAAGAGTATACATCATTAGGCGACGATTGCCGTCAGGACGATATGCCTATCCCGGCGATAGCTAACTATGACAAAGCGCTTACCCTCATACCCACTCACATCCCTGCTCTTTATGGGCGAGCACTCGCATATCAATCCATGGATGAGCACAAGAAAGCATTGGAGGATTTCACCATCGTAGCCGGCAATGACCCCACGGATATAGAGGTGCTCATACGTATGGCAACATCCTATCATATCCTTGACGATATACACAACGCAATGGACAGATGTCTTCTTGCGCTTGACCTCACAGAGGACAATGACTATCCGCGACCATTGCTACGCTCGTTGCATACACTCCTTGCCGAGCTTTATGAACAGATAGGCGACTCCGCCGCTGCCGATCATCATCGCTCGATAGCCAAACGCCTTAGTCGCTAATCCCCATATTGCATAAATAAAAAAGAGGAGACCGACCATTAAGGTTGTCTCCTCTTAAACTCTTTACTCGAAAGAATATCTGCTTATTCAGCAGCTGCTTCAGTTGCTTCCTCTGCGGGAGCTGCTTCAGCTTCAGCAGCGGCAGCTGCAGCTTCGGCTTTCTTCTTAGCCACTGCTTCTGCTTTAGCTTTGTTCTTGGCTACTTCGGCATCCATGCGAGCCTTAGCGTCAAGTTCTTTCTTGTCTGCCATAGCGGCACGAAGTTTGTCAACTGATTGCTCTTTCTTAGCCTTCCAAGCATCGAAACGACGCTGTGCTTCAGCTTCATCGAAAGCGCCTTTCTTAACACCACCCTGAAGATGCTTCATGAGAAGCACACCTTCGTTTGAGAGGATAGTGCGAACTGTGTCAGTGGGTTGAGCACCAACGTTAACCCAATACAAAGCACGCTCGAAATTTAAAGTTACTGTAGCAGGATTAGTGTTCGGATTATATGAACCTATCCTTTCAATAAATTTACCATCACGTGGTGCCCTGCTATCGGCGATAACAATAGGATAGAACGCATAGTTCTTACGACCATGACGTTGCAGTCTGATTTTTGTTGCCATTAATTAAGTGATTTGTATTTGATTAATTCGGGCGCAAAGTTACTGCTTTTTACCCATTCCACCAATTATATACCGTCATTGTTCTCCATCCCGGCATAGCTTTTAACACGATTTAACCTTTGCTCGGATAAAAAAATGGTGAAGGTGATATCTGTCAACAAACATGACGACTAATTGTTGAACAGATCACCTTCACCGGTGCATCTATCTCAGGTGCTACTATTGCATGTCTCTAATTAATCGTCATTATGGGTACGACAATTAAATCAGCTACCTATGACATGCCCCTAATTCAGGAAATCATAGATTGTTATATATGGTAAATTAATTTGAATGGGGATTACGTGGATGATAGAGCCATCCTCTGAACTCCGGTCCCATGGATCTCACCACCCTGTGCCAATATGAATCCTCAGCCCCTTTCAGAAGCGAGTGGCTGTCTCGTATGTCGGTCACTGCCCAAACCTTTTTCAACAGCTCTTCGTCAAGCTGACCGGGGCTCCATCCGCTATAGCCAATAAAGAATCTGACCGATCCCTCAGTGTCATATCCGTCATTTATTATGGATAGCAGCACATCAAAATCGCCGCCGATAGACAATGTATCGGTTATCTTTCTGGCATCAGGCACGACATCGCCCAAAGTATGGACAAAATACAAACGGTCACAGGACATGGGTCCACCACAATAGATCGGTATTGGAGTCTTTACTTTCACCGATGACACGAGGTCCTGCAAAGTGTAACTTGTAAGGTTATTAAGAACAACTCCCATGGCACTTCCACGAGGTTCATAATCGACCAGACATATCACCGCATGGTGAAAGTACTGCTCCCTAAGAAAAGGCTCAGCTACCAATAGGGACCCGCAACGCGGTATGCGTTCCGAGTTTATATCAATATTAAATAACAACGATTCGAAATCTATCATGTTAGTTCCTCCTCTTTCCATTTTATTCGGCGAAAGCCGAATTAGGCAATAGATAATTGTTACTAATCTGTGTCAGTTTAATTTTTACTAATTTTTCTCTAAGTTACTAAGTATTTGGGGGTAAATGCAAATATAATATGTTAAATTTTCACTTTGTACCCACTTTTGAGACAAAACATGGCAAAACTAACCATTATTTGTCATAAATTTGCCGACAATTACTCACAATATGACTAAAGAACTATCAGCAGAACAAAGTGTCAGATTCGCTCGGCATGTCACATGGGTCGGATTTTGGTGGAACGCAGTCCTCGCAACTGCCAAGATCGTCGCCGGTATACTTGCAGCCAGTAGCGCGCTAATAGCCGATGGCATACACTCCATCTCCGACTTTGTGAGCGATGTCATTGTAATCGTAATGGTGGGTATAGCCCGAAAAAAGCCTGACCGCCGACACGAATACGGACATGGCAAATATGAGACCCTTGCCACGATAATTCTTGCCGTAGTGCTTTTCATCGTTTCATTAGGAATCCTATGGAACGGAATAACGCAGATTATCGACTTTTCAAAAGGCACTTCCCTGCCTCGCCCCGGTATATGGGCACTCATAATCTGCGCAGCTTCTATTGTCATAAAGGAGTGGCTTTACCATTACACCAAACGTGCCGGGAAGCGTATATCATCCGAAGCGCTTATAGCCAACGCATGGCATCATCGCAGCGATGCCTTTTCATCAATCGCCACACTCGCAGGCGTGGCTGGAGCGATGTTCCTTGGCGAAAGCGGTAGGATTTGCGACCCCATCGCTGCCATCATAGTGGCAATATTCATAATTGTAGTGGCATATAAAATGGCTTCGCCGGCAATACAGGAACTGTTAGAGATAGCATTGTCGGACACCGAACAACGGCAGATAGTCCAAGCCATTGCGGAGACTCCGGGTGTTATGACCTTCCACCACTTGCGCTGTCGCAGAAGCGGCGCAAATGTGATAGTTGATTTTCACATAAAAGTCGATCCATACATCACCGTCGAGGATGCACACCATATAGCCACTGCCGCAGAGGATAATGTGAAGAAAATTTTCGGAAGAAGCTCGACGACTGTGACCATACACATAGAGCCTTACCACGGAGAGGAAATCCACCCCGACGGCTCATGCAAATAGTCCTGAATTTAAGAGGTTGTTTAATAACCTCTTAATATTACTCGGCAAGTTCGCCAATGAGAGTAGCCGATGACGAATCGGTAACCTTTACCCGCACTATATCACCGACCTTGTAGTTTCCTCGCGGGAATACCAGTGTCTTATTTTGCTGGTTTCTACCTACAAATTGCTCCTTCGAACGCTTTGACACACCTTCAACAAGCACATCAAAGGTCTTCCCGACATCTTTTGCGTTACTTTCACGCGACAGCTCGTTTTGCAATGCTATCATGCGGTTAAGGCGTTCAATTTTCACATCTTCCGGCACATTGTCAGGCATAGTCTTTGACGCAAGTGTGCCCGGGCGTTCGGAATATTTGAACATAAACGAAGAGTCAAACCCTACTTCACGCATCAGGTCAAGCGTCTCCAAGAAATCAGCTTCGCTCTCATCATGAAATCCAGTGAAAAGGTCGGTCGATATGCCACAATCAGGTATTGCCTTACGTATGGCAGCTATGCGGTCAAGATACCATTCACGGGTATACTTGCGGTTCATAGCCTTAAGGACCTTATTTGAGCCGGACTGCACGGGAAGGTGTATGTGATTGCACACATTTGCCTTATCCCTCATCACAGCTATCACATCATCACCCATATCCTTGGGATGAGAGGTGGTGAAGCGTATGCGCATGTCAGGAGCTGAGTCAGCAACTATAGCCAACAGAGCTGCGAAATTAAAAGTCTCACCTTTCTCATTCGTCCAATTGTAACTGTTTACATTCTGACCTAACAGAGTGGCTTCCTTAAAACCTCTTGCCCGCAGGTCAGCCAACTCGGCAAGAATACTGTCAACACTTCTTGACCTCTCCCTGCCACGTGTGTAGGGAACTATACAGTAAGAACAGAAATTGTTACACCCGCGCATTATGCTGATGAAACCCGACACTCTGTTGCTTCCCAATCGGGCAGGAATGATATCCCTGTAAGTCTCGGTGGTACTCAATTCGACATTTACTGCCTTCTCCCCAGCCTCGACCGAAGCAAAGAGATTTGGCAGGTCAAGATATGAATCAGGACCGGCAACCAAATCAACGCCATGACGATTGATCAGTTCCTCCTTGACACGTTCAGCCATGCACCCTATCACGCCCACTATGAGTTTCGGTGAATTCTTCCCACGCTTACGGCGCAGCGATGCGAGATATGCCAATCGTGACACTATCTTCTGTTCGGCATTATCCCTGATAGAGCATGTGTTAAGGAGGATAGCATCTGCGTCCTCCACGCTTTCAGCCATGTCATAACCTACTGTCTCCATAATTGAAGCCACGACCTCACTGTCAGCCACATTCATCTGGCAGCCGTATGTTTCTATATATAATCTTCGATTTACCATAATTTTAGACTAAATTCTTTGGCAAAGAACTCAATATTCAGTAATTTTGCAGCAAATTTACAAAAAACCGCCAAATGGAGAAAATTATAATTTATGTCATTATAATTGCCGCCGGTGTTCTCTTCGATTTCATCAAAAAGAGAGCGCATAAATCGGCGACCTCTCAGCAGGCGAACAAACCACCAAAACCGCAAGCGCAATTTCCGCTTTTACAATTCTCCGACCTTAATATTCCACGAAATAAGCCTGAGCTAATTCCCTCTGACAAACATGAGACTGCTCCCGGCAGAGTGATTAAACAAGAGCCAAAGAAGATAAAACATGATAAACTTTCCGCGCCCTTTTTGCCCGGAGAAAAAGAAATTTCCCTTCCCGATATCACCGACGATACACCTATGGAAATATCAAAACAAGAAGTCCCGGCAGATGTTGCAGCCCATTATGCCAGATGGAGACAAGCGATACTCGATGCGGAGATTTTGCAACGTAAATTTTGAGATAGATTATTAAAAATATTAAAGAGTCCCATTAAAAACTCCTATTCCAATTTAGAAAAGTATTATGAGATTTCCTATTTTGACCCCTGAAGAAGCGGCTGAATTGTTTTTCAATGATGCTCACTGTGGCTTCTCAGGATTCACAGCTCCCGGTTCTCCAAAGGTTGTCACTCAGGCAATCGCTGCTAAGGCAGAAAGACTACATGCTCAAGGCGAACCGTTCAAAATCAACATTATAACAGGAGCTTCCACAAGCGACCGTTGCGATGGTATCCTTGCACGTGCAAATGCCGTCGGCAAACGTACCCCCTATCAGAATCATCCTGATCTCCGCAAACGTATAAATTCTCACGACGCGCACTATTTCGACCTCCATCTTTCAGAAGCTGCCCAGAAACTGCGCTACGGCTTTTTCGGAGACCTTGACCTTGCCATAATCGAAGTGTCGGACATTCAGGACGACGGTACTTGCGTTGTAGGTACCGGTGTCGGCAACGTCCCCACTATCGCCAAGATGGCTAAGAAAATCGTTATCGAGCTTAACGAGAAATTACGCCATGCCCTTTATGGTATCCATGATATATACCTCCCTCTCGACCCGCCTAACCGCACCGAAATCCCCATCTTCAAGCCTAGCGACCGAATCGGTTCACCGGTGCTTAAATTAGACCCCGAAAAGATTGTCGGAGTGGTGATGAGCGACCACTATGAAGGCGTAAAACCTTTCACTCCGCTTGATGACACCACAAAGCAGATTGGAGCAAATGTATGTACATTCTTGATTAATGAACTTCATGCAGGACGCATCCCCTCAACCTTCCTTCCCCTCCAGTCAGGTGTTGGCAATGTGGCAAACGCAGTGCTTTACGGGTTGGCAGACGCAAAAGAAATTCCTCCGTTCGAAATGTACACAGAGGTTATTCAGGATGCAGTGATTGACCTTATGAAACAGGGTCGTTGCAAATTCGGTTCCACTTGCTCACTCACCGTGTCAAACGAGGTTGAGGATGAGGTGATCAGCAACATCGAGTTCTTCAAGAACCACCTTATCATCCGTCCGTCTGAAATCTCCAATAACCCCGAAGTTATCCGTCGCTTAGGTGTAATCTCTATGAATACTGCTCTCGAAGCAGACATCTTCGGTAACATTAACTCAACCCACGTTACAGGCACACGCATGATGAACGGTATCGGCGGTTCAGGCGACTTCACCCGCAACGCTTATATCTCAATCTTCTCCTGTCCTTCTATCACCAAGGAGGGTAAGATTTCAAACATCGTGCCTATGGCATCGCACGTGGATCACACCGAACACTCTGTTGACGTCCTTGTCACCGATCAGGGTATTGCCGACCTTCGTGGTCTTGACCCGGTTGAACGCGCTCATGAAATCATCAACAAGTGTGCTCACCCCATCTACCGCGAACTTCTCAACGACTATCTCAAACTCAGCACCCGTGGCGGTCAGACACCCCATACTCTTGAAGCATCACTCGCTTTCCACACTGAGTTCCTCGCATCAGGCGATATGCGCAACGTTGACTGGAGCAAATTTGCATAATAGCTTATTATTCCAATACAGAAAACAGGGATGCCTTTGCGGGCGTCCCTGTTTTTTATCCATATTAGAGTCAGATCCGTGCGAGTGGCATTAATGATACCTTGACTCCTGCAAAGTCTTGGGCGAATCGTAAAATTGAGGGGTAAGCAATCTATCGGGTGCGACATCATTATGCTTCAAGTATTCATGCACGATTCTGTACCCCATATATCTCCCTGCCCTTCCGGGTGCGTCAATGTTCAGGACGGAAGTCGAAGCCGATGGCGAAATCAGACGCATAGCCAAAGTCTCATCAGTGCTGTAAAGCATCTTGCGTGTTATCAGGGTTTCCCATATCTTCTTTTCGTTATCCTCAAGCCACTCCATCTCCTTTTCATTATATCCAAGCGCCTCCCTCTCAGTCTGACCTGTGAGTCGCATCACAGCGTCCACAATCGCCCCCTCGTAGAGCAATCGTGAAAGGAGTGTTGGATAATCGCCGGTGGGCTTATATTCATAATACTTCCGTATGAGAGTTTCAGCGACATCAGGCACAATCCTCTCTCTCACTTTCGTTCTCCTGATAAATTCAGGGAAATAATCATACGGCTTATAGCCAAGACCGAGGTAATGATTGACACCTATATATAATAATGTGTCAACCGTGAAAACCGACTGATTGAACGGAGAGATTATCGCATATACCTTTGGAATGGTTATCTCCGGGCAGATACGCTCCATCCTGCCAAACATCTTGCCAAGTCCCGCCTCAATATCCGAGATATCCGAGAAATATTTATCCAAGGTTTCAGTGTGCAGTTTTATTGACGGGCTGCCGGAGTATACCGCCAGCGATGAGTCGTTCAATTCACCGTATCCCGACAGTTTAAACAATGTTTTGGCTGCATTAAGCTCCTCAGCATTATCGGGCATCACACCTGCGGGAAGAGTCTGATCGAGACGGCTTATTTCCACCGGCTCATATTCTTCATTTCTTCCACATCCGCCAAGGAGTAATGACAACAGCGGCACTAAGATTCCGATTAAACGCATATTCTTAAAGTTGATTGTCCAAAAGTAGATATTTTTTGGCATATAAGCATAAAAATTGACTTGAAGGATAACATTTATGGAGACTTTTGCTAAATTTGCATAATTTTTGAACTGGAATACCTCACAGATGAGCCTTACAAAAGTCATACGAATACTATTTATGCTTATTTTTTCCTTCACAACTTCCGTGGTTGAGGGGAAAGATTTCGTAGTAGTCATAGACCCCGGTCATGGAGGGAAGGATGCAGGTGCTCTCGGAAGAAAAACCAATGAGAAAACCGTCAATCTCGAAGTTGCCAAGAAATTGTCGAAGCTGATCACTTCCAATATGGATGACGCTAAGGTTTATATGACCCGCAACAGCGATAGTTTTGTCCCTTTGCAGGGGAGAGCTGATTTTGCCAATGGGAAACATGCCGATATATTCATATCCATACATGCCAATTCCGTCGATGCGAAATCACCTATGCGCACCAAGGTCAATGGGGCTGCCGTATATACGCTTGGTTTGAAAAAAAGCGACACTAATCTCAGCGTGGCAATGCGAGAGAATGCGGTTATGAAGTTGGAGCCCGATTACTCGACGACTTATCAGGGTTTTGACCCCTCTTCGGCTGAAAGTTACATCATATTCGAAATGATGCAGCACAAAAATCTCGACCAGAGCATTGCGCTTGCGGAGTATGTCCAGAATCAACTTGTACGCACCGCAGGTCGTAAAAACAACGGTGTGCGTCAGGCACCGTTCTGGGTACTCGTCCGCACAAGCATGCCTGCCATATTGGTAGAGTTGGATTTTATCTGTAATCCGACGATGGAAAAATTCATGTCCTCGTCATCCGGTCAGGATAAACTTGCAAAAGCCATCTATAACGGTGTGGAGAAGTATCGCAAATCAACCTCTCCATCGTCAAAGAAGCGCAAAAACAAAACTGCGGAACCGGTCAAAGAAGTGGTTGAGAAAGAACAAAAATCGGCCTCTCCACGTTCAGAATACAAGGAAGTATCAACGACTAAGGGGGATACCGAAATCAAGTCATCCGACGCTATAATTTATAAGATACAGTTCCTTACAGCTTCCGCCCCCATCTCAAAGGGTGACAAACGGCTTAAAGGGCTCTCCCCTGTCGATTATTACAAGGACGGCAAGATTATTAAGTATACTTTTGGCGAATTCGGCTCAATGTCGGAAGCCAACAGTGAACTAAAGAAAATAAAAAAATTATTCCCCGACGCCTTCGTGATAAAAACTCGTGACGGCAAACGAATAAAATAAGCAACACCATTTACAATGAAAAAATTTTTCTCAAGAGAAATCATCATCGGCTTGTCCGTACTCTTATCCCTTCTCATCCTTTTCTTCGGTATAGATTACCTGAAGGGAATAAATGTGTTTAAGGCGGCAAACTATTACTATGCGTCATTCACAAATGTCGCAGGATTGGCACAGTCTGCCCCTGTAACTGTGAACGGCTTCAAAGTAGGACTTGTGCGTGAGATAAATTATGAATATGACAATCCCGGACATGTGCGTGTGGAACTTAGCCTTGACCGTAAACTCCGTATACCTAAAGGTACAAAAGCAGTCATAGCCACCGATATGCTCGGCACTTCAAGCATCGAGCTTAAGATGTCGGCTCATCCTGACTATCATGACGTAGGCGATCATCTTGAAGGTGTTGAAGGCTCCGGATTGATGGATAAAGTATCAACCGAACTGATGCCTACCATAATGTCAATAGCTCCGCACATCGATTCATTAGTAGTGTCACTTAACACAATAGCCGGAGACCCGGCACTTCTTAACGCCGTGCGCCGCCTTGATGTGATTATGGCTAATCTTGAGACATCAACCACTCAGTTAAACCGCTCCATGGCTGCCGTGCCCGCATTAGTCACTCATGCCAACGGTACTATGGCTAATGTGGAACAGTTATCGGCAAACCTCAATCAGGTATCAGCAGCCCTCGCTGTGATCTCTGAAGATTTAAAGAAGATGCCACTTGACTCTACCATGCGTAATATCAATAATATTACCGCCAACCTTGACCTTGCTACCAAGCAGCTCAACTCAACCAACTCGTCACTCGGTCTGCTGCTCAACGACCCGTCGCTATATCATAACATAAATAATAGCGCAGCACATATCGACAGTATACTCATTGACCTGAAACGTCAACCCAAGCGCTACATACCTTCTATAAAGGTATTCTAAAGAAAGTATTCTAAAAAATAGAATTAGATATAAAAAGCCGGGGCTTATATCCAGAATACAGATATAAGCCCCGGTTTTTTATATATTAATAGTGTTTATTTAGCGTAAAGCTTCTCACGGGTAGCGAGAACCTTTTCATCCGTGATGTAATCGTCGTAATCCATGAGTTTGTCAATTGTACCATTGGGGGTAAGCTCTATGATACGGTTACATACTGTCTGTATGAATTCGTGGTCATGGCTTGAAAGAAGGATGTTGCCTTTGAATCCCTGCAAAGTGTTGTTGAATGCCTGAATTGATTCAAGGTCAAGATGGTTAGTCGGAGAATCAAGCACCAGAGTATTGGCGTCGGTCATCATCATCTTTGCTATCATACAACGCATCTTTTCACCTCCCGAAAGCACAGATGCCTTCTTTAATACCTCCTCGCCGGAGAAAAGCATCTTACCGAGGAATCCCTTAAGGTAAATTTCGGAATTATCGCTTGAGAACTGCGACAACCAGTCAACAAGCGAGAGGTCGGTATTGAAAAACGAAGAGTTATCAAGAGGCAGATAAGCGGAAGTGATGGTCTGTCCCCATTCGTATGTGCCGGCATCAGGCTTACGATTACCGGTTATGATTTCAAACAAAGCTGTCATGGCACGGGGGTCATGGCTGAGGAATGCGATCTTGTCACCCTTTTCAACTTGGAAATTAACATCCTTGAAAAGCACTTCGCCATCCACGCTTGCGCTCAAGCCTTTTACTTCAAGAATCTTGTTACCCGGCTCACGCTGAGGGGTGAATATTATACCCGGATAACGGCGTGATGAAGGTTGAATCTCCTCGACATTCAACTTCTCAAGCATCTTTTTACGTGAGGTAGTCTGCTTAGACTTCGCCACATTGGCGCTGAATCGCTGAATGAATTCAAGAAGCTCCTTACGCTTCTCCTCGGCTTTCTTATTTGCCTGTTGCTGCTGACGTAGAGCCAACTGTGACGATTCATACCAGAAGCTATAGTTACCGGCAAATAGAGTAAGCTTGTTATAGTCTATGTCAAGTGTATGAGTACATACCGAGTCAAGGAAGTGACGGTCGTGGCTCACCACGAGGACAGTGTTTTCAAATTTTGAAAGGTAATCCTCCAACCATGCCACAGTCTCAAGGTCAAGGTCGTTGGTAGGCTCGTCGAGCAACAAGTTGTCGGGGTTGCCGAACAATGCTTTGGCAAGCAGGACACGCACCTTCTCATTACCACTCATATCACGCATCAGTGTGTAATGCTTCTCCTCCTTTATACCAAGACCGCTGAGCAGTGCGGCTGCATCGCTCTCTGCGTTCCATCCTTCAAGCTCGGCAAATTTTTCTTCAAGTTCGGAAGCGCGGATACCATCTTCATCGCTGAAATCCTCCTTGGCATATAACGCATCTTTCTCCTGCATTATATCCCAAAGCACTGTATGTCCGCGAAGCACTGTCTCCATAACGGTACAATCGTCAAATTTAAAGTGATCCTGTTCGAGCACGCTCATGCGCTCGCCGGGACCTTGGGTTACTGTACCGTGGGTAGGAGAAAGTTGATCACTGAGAATGCGCATTAATGTCGATTTGCCTGCTCCGTTCGCACCTATGATGCCGTAGCAGTTACCGGGAGTGAACTTCAGATTCACATCCTGAAACAGCACTCGTTTACCAAACTGAATTCCTAAATTATTAACAGCTATCATCTATCGGGTTGTATTATCAATTTCGGGGTGCAAAGGTACGAATTTTTATTCACATTTCCCTGTCAAATACATAAATAGGTGTTGAAAAAAGTTTTTTACAGCTAAAAATGTTGTGACATACTTAGGTTTTCGCTATATTTGCAATAAAATAATCTAACTATCGGTTAGATATCTCACCATGAATAAAATGTCATCTTTCTAATGAAAATTGAAAAAACTGTAGCGCAATCCTCAAAAGGTGAAATAACGCTTTACACCCTCACTAATGCCTCTGGCGCAAATGTAACCTTATCGTCACTTGGCGCCGGTATAGTATCGGTTAATGTACCCGACAAAAATGGTAATCTCTCGAATGTCGTGCTTGGATATAAGGAGCCCGCATCATATATAGCCGATGGACCTTGTGCCGGTAAAGTCCCCGGACGTTTTGCCAACCGTATAGCACTTGGACATTTCACTCTCGACGGAAAAGAATACACACTTGCCATAAACAATGGTCCCAACGCTCTGCATGGCGGACCCGAAGGTTTCCAGAATCAGATATGGGACAGTGCCGTGGATGGCGACTCTGTAATTTTCACATACCACGCCAAAGATGGTGAAGAAGGTTATCCCGGTAACATGACTGTGACCGCAGTTTATACATGGAACGATGCCAACGAGCTGTCGCTCAATCTTAAAGCTGTGACCGACAAGAAGACTGTCGTTAATCTCACCAACCACGTATACTTCAACCTCGATGGTGAAAACTCAGGCTCAGTGCTTGACCACGAAATGAAACTCGAAGCTTCACGCTACCTCCCCACCGATCCCACTCAGATACCTACCGGTGAACTGGCTCCCGTGAAAGATACCCCAATGGATTTCACCGAATTCAAGGCTATAGGCAAAGATATACACGCTGATTTCGAACCGCTGAAGATCGGCAAGGGCTACGACCATTGCTGGGTGATAGACGGCTATACCAAGGGTGAGCTTAAATCGGTGGCTCAACTCCGCAGCAGTAAGTCAGGACGTTCTCTTGAAGTGAGCACTACCCAACCCGGTATGCAGATTTATACAGGAAACTGGTTGGCAGGATGTCCAGAGTCAATCTCCGGAGGCAAATATGAAGATTACGATGGCGTGGCTATCGAATGTCAGGGATTCCCCGACGCTCCTAACAAGCCTTCATTCCCCTCTCCAGTACTCAATCCCGGTGAGGAGTACAACGAAACAATAGTATTCAAATTCAATTAAAAACATACAATGAAACCTACATTATTCGTGCTTGCCGCAGGCATGGGAAGCCGTTACGGCGGTCTTAAACAACTTGACCCACTCGGACCTCAGGGTCAGACCATCATGGACTATTCTATCTATGACGCCATTCAGTCCGGCTTTGGAAAAGTAGTCTTTGTAATCCGTAAAGATTTCGAAAAGGATTTCCGTGAAAAAATCCTTTCTAAATATGAAGGTCATATCCCCGTTGAAGTGGTATTCCAATCAACAGACAAACTACCGGAAGGATACACTTGTCCTGCTGACCGTTCCAAACCTTGGGGCACAAACCATGCAGTGCTTATGGGAAAGGATGTGATCAAAGAACCGTTTGCCGTAATTAACGCCGATGACTTCTATGGTCGTGACGCTTTCCGTGTTATCGCAGAGGATCTGATGCGTCCGAGAGATCGCAAAGGTGACTACTCTATGGTCGGTTTCCGTGTAGGTAACACTATGACTGAAAACGGCTCTGTAGCCCGTGGCGTATGCTCTACAGGAGCTGATGGCAACCTTACAGGTGTTGTTGAACGCACAGCTATCTCTTATGCGCCTAACAGTGACATCGTGTTCACTGATGAAAACGGCGTTGAGCAGACTTTGGATCCTATGACTCCGGTATCAATGAACCTTTGGGGCTTCACTCCCGACTATTTCGATTACAGCGACCGTGAATTCCGCAAATTCCTTGACAAGGATATCAATACTCCCAAGGCTGAATTCTTCATCCCCCTCTGCATCGACACTTTGATACGCAACGGTGAAGCCACAGTGAAAGTCCTTGACACTGACTCTAAGTGGTTCGGGGTTACATACGCTGCCGACCGTCCCGGTGTTGTGGAAAAATTCGCAGAACTTCACGCTAACGGCACATATCCCGAAAAGATGTTCTAACTCTAAAGCAACTACTTACCAAATAAACGAATAAAAAACCATGGAACTGAAAGAAAAAGTTGTTACCGCTTTCGCTTCTCATTTTGGCGGAGAAGGTACATTATATGCTTCTGCCGGACGTATCAACCTTATTGGTGAACATACCGACTATAACGGCGGATTCGTATTCCCCGGAGCTATTGACAAGGTTATCCTTGCCGACATCCGTCCTAACGGCACTGACACAGTGAATGTGTATTCAATCGACATCGACGAGGAAGCACATTTCGGTTTGAAGGAAGAGGACGCACCCACACAGCAGTGGGCACGCTACATCTTCGGTGTATGCCGTGAAGTTATCAAACGTGGCGGTGTTGTCAACGGTTTTGATGCAACTTTCGCAGGCAATGTTCCCCTTGGCGCAGGTCTTTCATCATCTGCAGCTCTTGAATCATGCTTCGCATTTGCTCTCAATGACCTTTTCAACGGAAACACCATCGACAAGTTTGAACTTGCAAAGATCGGTCAGTCAACCGAGCATAATTACTGCGGTGTAAACTGCGGTATCATGGACCAGTTCGCATCTGTGTTTGGCAAAAAGGACAATCTGATGCGTCTTGACTGCCGTTCACTTGAATTCGAATATTTCCCGTTCAAGATTGACGGATACCGTCTCGTTCTCGTTGACTCTATTGTTAAACATGAGCTTGTTGACTCTCCATACAACAAACGTCGCCAGTCATGTGAGAATGTGGCTCGCCGCCTTGGCATCGAGACTCTCCGTGATGCTGACATGGATATGCTCAATTCCATCAAAGCCGACATTTCAGCCGAGGACTACATGCGTGCAAAATTTGTCATCGAAGAGAAAGAACGTGTGCTTGATGTTTGCGACGCCCTTAACCGTGGTGATGTCGAAACAGTCGGTAAACTCATGTATGAGACTCACCGTGGTCTTTCAAAGGACTATGAAGTTTCATGCGAAGAGCTTGACTACCTTAATGATATTGCTAAGGAATGTGGCGTGACAGGTTCACGAATCATGGGCGGCGGTTTCGGCGGTTGCACTATCAACCTCGTTCCCAATGCGCTCTACAACAAATTCATCGATACCGCAAAAGAGAAGTTCAACGCCAAATATGGTCACGAACCGAAGATCTACGATGTTGTAATCTCTGACGGTGCTCGCCGTTACACTGAATAATCTATCAGAACAGTTCTAAGTTTTTAGATTAACCTATACTTTCAAGAGGATACAGACTAATACCTGTATCCTCTTGTTATATCTGAAAATCTTCGTATCTTTGCAGTGTAAAAATTTGAACTGATTTTCAATCACTATGAATCTGTTAAGACTCTCAGCCATAACGCTTGCGATTTTTGCAGCTACCACTTTCTCACTGTCGGCATCAGTAAAAGATCTCCCCATAAAATCAATTAACGGCAAATCTTATTATTACTACGATGTTCCCCAAAAGGAGACAGTTTACTCCCTTTGTCATAAACTTGGAATCAGCAAAGAGGAGATTATAAAACATAATCCTTCAGTGGCTGACGGTCTTAAATATGGCACAACATTGTTTTTCCCCGTGGATGATGACAGTGAACATCTGACTAATAAGGATGTCACCGATCATAACGGCTCACGCACTATCACCCATAAGGTGGAAAAAGGACAAACCATCTATGGCATATCCACCAAGTATGGCATCTCTTCCGAAATGCTCATCAAGCAGAACCCTATAGTGAGCGAAGGCTTGAAAGCCGGACAGGAGCTGCATATCACAATACCCGGAAGCGGAACACAAAAAGTAGTCTCAACCCAAAATGACACGAATGTTGCTGAGACAAAATCTGAGCCAAGCATGACCGGGTATATCGTAAAGAAAAAAGAGACCTTCTATTCAATCGCTCAAGCTCATGGTCTGACAGTGGCTCAGCTTGAAGCTGCTAACCCTAATGTGTCGCTTCTCAAGGAGGGACAAGTCCTTAATATACCATCTCCGGAAAGCTTCATAGCCGAAACTGTTCCTGCCGACACTATCACTGTTGAAACCGTTGCTCCCAAGGACTCGGCATTAACAATCGCCGTGATACTCCCCTTCATGCTCAAAGAGGAGACACCCTCAAAAACAGCTCAACGCTATACTGAATTTTACAAAGGTTTGCTTCTTGCGGTAGACAGCCTCCGCAACAACGGGACACCAATTCACCTGTCGGCTTACGACTCTGAAGGTTCACTTGACAAAGTGAAGGAACTGCTGGAGACTCCGGAGATGAAAAACAACCGTATCATAGTTGCTCCTGACAATCAAGCGCAGCTCACCGCCATCGGAGAATTCGGCAGAAACAATAATATAAAAGTATTCAACACATTTGTGGTCAAGGATGAGTCATATATGCACAATCCGGCTATGATGCAAGGCAATCTCCCGAGTGCCGAAATGTACCGGAAGGCGATTGACGCATACACCGAACGCCTATCGTACTCCTACCCTGTGTTCATATCCATGGCAGGTTCACCCGGTGACAAAGCTGATTTCGTTGATGATTTGAAAAAGAATCTTACTGAGAAAGGTATTCAGTTCAATGACATCACCATCGACGGACGTCTGTCATCAGCTGAACTTAAGCAGTTACCGTCGAAAAATTCATACACCTTCATCCCTACTTCGGCAAAACAAAGTGATCTCAACAAAATCATGCCTGCGCTGATTGAATGGCGTGACAATGATATTACAGCCACTGTCAGATTGTTTGGCTACCCTGAATGGACCACATTCAGAGGCGAGACACTTACAAACATGAACAATCTTAATGCTCTGGTATATTCCCGTTTCTATACTGATGACGACAACTACCGTGCGAGAGCCCTTGAAAATAAATACAAACAGTGGTATGGCACCTCTATGGAAAATGCCGTGCCTCGTCAGGGTCTCCTTGGCTTCGACACCGGTATGTTCCTCATAAAGTATCTCAAATATCCTGCCGCACGTTACGATGGCATTCAGAACGGGTATACGTTCATTTCACCCAATGACGCCGATGGCTGGTATAACAATGTGTTGTATCTCGTAAACTTCCGACCCGGCGGACTCATTGAAAAAATTAATCTCTAAACTCCATTAGAAATGCGTTCATTCTTCTCGAAAATAATAGCAGTTACTCTGTTTGCTCTTATCCCTACCCTAAGTTACGCTCAGAGAGAATACTCTCCAAACTTAGCCATAGGTGGTAAAGCCGGTGCTACAATGTCGAAAATGTCATTCTCGCCGGAAGTGCATCAGAAATTCACCAATGGTCTCACTATGGGTATCACAGCTCGCTACACAGAGGAGAAGCATTTCGGATTAATCGCTGAGATTAACTTAACACAACGTGGTTGGGCTGAGGATTTCGCAGAGGATGAAGCTCCGCAATTTTCATATTCACGCACACTCACTTATATTCAGATACCATTCCTCACTCACATATACTTCGGTTCAAAAAAATTCCGTGGATTCGTAAATCTCGGACCTGAATTCGGCTACATGATAGGAAGCTCTATTTCGGCAAACTTCGATTACAAAAATTACGCATCGGTCGAAGGTTTTCCGCAAGGTTACAGAACCAACGAGCAGCTTAACATGGAGGTCCAGAACAAATTTGACTATGGCATCGCTGCCGGAGTCGGAGTTGAATGGATTCTGAAACGCAAGCACTCTTTCTTCCTTGAAGGTCGCTATTACTACGGTCTCGGCAACATCTATAAAGCCACCAAACGTGACTTCTTCGCCGCCTCACGAGGCATGTCGATAGAAATCACGCTTGGATATATGATACGAGTACGATAAGCTCCACTCACTATTCCTGAGTGCTGACCTCATCTTTGCTCAACTCATATTTGAATATAATAGGTATTATCCAATTGAAAATAAAGAGAGCGCATCCGTATGCCATCAGTAGGATAAACGCATCCATCTTTATCGGTAATAGATTTTTGAACTCCCCTCCGAATAGGAACACCAAGAAGATAATCCACATTAGCGCCTGTATCGTCAGGCAGAGCGTACACCACGCATGTATTTTAAACCTTTGATACAACACACTCCAGAAGGTGTATGGAAGACAGCACACGCTTATTATTGCAAGATAGTTCACACATTGCGGATACAATAATATGGCGATTTCACTGACCGTGAAATAAGATAACCCTATCTCGCACCATGGGAACAGACCAAACAGTTTGGAAGCATCGGTATCAAGCACTGTTCCGCAACCGTTTTTCTGAATTATGCCACACACTGAATCCGCCGCATCGCTCTGCACGTGCGATTGCTTTAGCACAAGCAGATAGCAGATATATATACCGAAGCCATACAGGAACGGCAAAATCAGCGTAGGCAAAGTACTATACAGACGATTATTCACATACCCATATATCACCATAAACACAGCGCAAAGAATCACAAACCATTTCTCAAAATACTTTGCGAAACCGCCTATTCTGTGCTGCATATATTGAGTTTCCTCCGATTTGGCAGTTTTAATGCCTTGCACAGCCGCCCCATTCCACTTCCCGATAAATACATCCTTAGGCTCTGTGACCACCTTTAGGCTTTTAGACTGATACGTGACATTATCCTTTGACACATCGGTGACTATGACATAATGCCCGTCGGAAAGCTGTGCCACAAACGGACCGGAGAAAGCAGACAGATCCTTATCGCTTCCGGCTTTCACCCTCTTCACATCCGCATTATATTCCCTGAGAAGATCTTCAATACCTATTATGGCAAGCTTAGGGGGATATGCTGTGAATCTTTCGCTGCTATATAATTCTGTATGGGGGATACCAAGAATATCAAGATAGTCTGAAAAAAGTGTTCTGTTATTCATCTAATGTTATGGAGCTAAATATACATATTCAAAACATCCCACACAAATAATTGGTTCGCCCATGTACAGATACAAAAAAAGACAACCGGTTGCCATCTGTGATGGAACCGGTTGTCGGTAGAGGGG